>Ga0335070_10005779_pt1 | contig 14585 bp, 12 predicted proteins | sample Lox_Sample_13_FD_206722 | JGI IMG/M metagenome (GOLD analysis project Ga0335070, IMG submission 206722) | Soil microbial communities from Loxahatchee National Wildlife Refuge, Florida, United States - Lox_Sample_1.3 | ecosystem: Environmental > Terrestrial > Soil > Wetlands | place: USA... | reverse complement strand
GCCGGGGAGTCTCTGCAGCTTGTACGGGAGGCCGCGCGCCATGAGCTTGCCGACCGTCTCCACCAGTCCCTGCCCGGTGAAGGCGTTGTGGTCGATCACGCCCTTCAGCAGCTCGCGGCGCTCCCGGCCCGCAATCACGTGCAGGATCGCGTGGCGCGCACCCTCGGCGTAGAGCCAGGCTCCGGGAAAGGCGAAGGGCGGCCGCGGGCCGGGCCGGAGCCCCAGCAGGTCGCCGTAGAAGGCAATCGTCCCGTCGAGGTCGTCGGTGAGGATCGTGAAATGGTTCATCGCCGACACCGTCATCGCCGCCTCCTCCGCCTCGTCGCGCCCGACCGGGGCCGAGCAATCACCCGCCCCTCCCGCCGCCCCGGCGGGTATTCGCGCCAGAGACCCCCCTTCGCGAGGGGCCGAAGGCTGGCCCCGTCGGCCGCCCCGCAGGCACCGCAGACCTCGCGTGGACCTGCGGGGGGCCGGCGCTGCAGACGATGGGGGCGGCGTCTACTTCTCGGCGTACTTGTCCACATTCTCCTTGGTCACGACAACCACGGGCGTGCGGATCTCCTGCGGCACCTGCTCGCCGTTCAGGGCCCGGATGGCGGCCACCACGCTCCAGTACGCCTGGTCCTGCGGGGCCTGGGAGATGGTGAAGTCCACCTTCCCCGCCTTCACCGCGGTCACCTGGGGCGGATTGACATCCATGCTGGAGATGATGATCTTGCCCTCCTTGTCGGCAGCCTTCACGGCCTCCACCGCGCCCAGGGCCATCTCGCCGCCGATGCACAGGATGGCCTTGAGGTCGGGCCAGCGCTGCAAGGTGTTCTCGCTGACGTTCCGGCCCTCGTCGATGGTCCACTTGCCGGTCTGGGAGACGTAGTCGATGCCGGGGTTCTTGGCCAGGACCTCTTTGACTCCCTTGAGGCGATCGTCTGCGGTCTGCTGGCCGGGGACCCCTTCCAGGACCAGGAGCTTGCCCTTGCCGCCCATACGCCTGACCATCTCCTCGGCCATGGTGCGGCCCACCAGCACGTTGTCGGCACCGATGTAGGCCACGAACTCGCCGCCCGAGCCGCGGGTGTTGTCATAGACCACCGGAATCTTGGCCGCGTTGAGCTTCTGCACGCCGACGGCGATGGCCTGCGAGTTGGCGGGGGCCAGGACGACCGCATCCGCCTTCTTCGAGATCAGGTCTTCCAGGATGCGGATCTGCTCTTCCACGTTGTCCGGCTTGGTCGGCGCCAGGACCGTGATATTCACGCCCAGGTCCTTGCCGGCTTGCACCGCGGCCTTCTGGTGGGTGAGCCAGAAGGGGTTGGTGAAGTTCTTCAGGACCACGGCAATCGTGTACGGCTTGGCCGCCTTCACATTGGTGTCGAGCTTGTACACGGGCTCGGAGGCTGCGGCAGCGAGGGCAGCCCAGGTGAAGGTGACGACGACGAGTGCCAGCAGTACGCGCATGAGCTTCTTCATGAGACCCTCCTTCAGACGTGACAGACCATTCCCGGTCGAGGTAACCACGCGAGTCCGGTGGATGCCATCCTTCAAGCCCGGAGACCACTGTCCGGGTACCACCCCCTTCCCGACTGCGCGCCCGCGCTCTTCGATCCCGCCGCTAGCCGCCTTCGCTCGCCAGGCTCTTGCGGGCCCATTGATCGAGGAGCACGGCGACCACGATCAGGGCCCCCAGCACAACCCCCTGCCACACCGACTCCACGCCGAGCAGGTTCATGCCGTTTTGCACGATGGTCATGATGAGGGCGCCGATCAGGGTTCCCACGATTCCCCCCTCGCCGCCGAAGAGACTGGTGCCGCCGATCACGACCGCGGCAATCGCCGGCAGGAGCATGTTGGTCCCGATCGACGCCTCCGATGCATTCAACCGGGCCACATAGACCAGCCCGGCGGCGGCGGCCAGGAAGCCGCTCAAGGTGTAGGCCAGGATGAGCGTCTGGTCCTTCTTCACGCCCGAGAGGCGGGCTGCCTCCTGGTTCGCGCCCACCGCATAGAGCGATCGGCCGAATGTCGTGCGCCGCAGGAGCAGGTAGGCGGGAATCCACAGGGCCGCCATGATGATGATCGGCATGGGGATCCGCAACAGGTGGCCCACGCCCAGGAAGCGGAAATTCTCCTCGAAGCCGTAGATCACCTGTCCCTTGAGAAGCACCACCGCAAAGCCGGAGGCCACCCAGAGCATGCCGTAGGTGGCGATGAAGGGGGGGAGCTTCACCGCGGCCACCATCAACCCATTGAGGAATCCGAGCGCCGCCCCGACGGTCAGACCGACGGCGAGGGCCAGCGGGAGCGGGATCCCGCCCTTGAGCGCCAGGGCGGCGACGACGCTGGAGAGGGTCAGCACCGAGCCGATGGAGAGATCGATCCCGGACGTCAGGATGACGATGGTCTCGCCGATCGCCAGGATGACCAGGAGGCTGGCCACCCGCAGCACGTTCAGGGTGTTGGTGCCGGTCAGGAACACGGGCGAGGCCGCCGTCAAGACGATGCAGAGCAGGATCAGCACGAAGAGGCGCGATCCCCCGTAGAGGATGCGAGGGTCCAGGTGCCAGCCGTGGGATCGGACCTGTCTGGCGACGCTCACCGAATCACACCCCTCTGCTTGAGCAGAACGTCGAAGACGATGGCCGCAATGATGACCAGACCGATGAGGGCTGGCTGCCACATGGCCCCGACACCGATGACGTTGAGGCCGTTGCGCAGCACGGCGATCAGCAGGACGCCCAGGACCGTCCCGCCCAGAGTGCCGTTGCCCTTCTCGAAGCTGGTCCCCCCCAGGATCGTCGCCGCGATGGCGTCGAACTCCCAGCCGCTGCCCACGATGGGGTCCGCGGCGCGGAGCCGCGCCGCCATGATGACCCCACCCAGCGCTGCCAGAGCCCCGGCCACGACGTAGGTCAGAAACTTCCAGAGCGCGGTGTTGACCCCGGAGAGCCGCGCCCCGGCTTCGTTGCCGCCGATGGAGATGATGTAGCGCCCGAAGTCGGTCTGGTGGAGCACCACCCACGCCAGGGCGAACACCAGGGTAGCGATGATGGTCGGCATGGGGATGATGGCGAGCGACCCACCGCCCAGGAAGATGAAGGCGGGCAGGTCCGCGTAGATGGCCCCCTGCCGGGTCAGGACCAGCGCCAGGCCTGCCGCCATGCCCATCATCCCCAACGTGGCGATGAAGGGCGGGAGCTTCCCCGCGGTGACCAGCAACCCCGTCACCATGCCACAGGCCATCCCGGTCAGCACACCCACCACGACCGCCGCCGGCACCGATAGACCCGCCTGCAAGGCCAGGACGGTCGTGACGCCGGCCAGGGTGAGCACACTGCCCGAGGACAGATCAATGCCTTCAGTCAGGATGACCAGCGTGGCCGCCACCGCCATGATGAGCAGCACCGACCCCTGCAGGGTGATGTTCAGGAAGTTCCCGGCGGTGAAGAAGCCCGGAGCCGTCAGCCCGAAGAAGGCGATCATAGTGAGGACGACCCATGCCACTGGGGGCACCTGCTTCCACGGCACCCCGGGCCTCCTCCCTCCGCGGATGCCTTGTTCCTCCAGGACGCCGCTCATCGCCCGACCTCGTGTCCCATGGCGTAGGAGACGATCCGCTCCTGGGTAGCCTTTTCGCGGGGGACCTCGGCCACAATCTGGCCTTGCCGCATCACGTAGATGCGATCGCTCATCCCGAGGATCTCCGGCAGGTCGGACGAGATCATCAGCACGGCCGCACCCTGTTTGACCAGCTCGTTCATGAAGCCGTGGATCTCCGCCTTCGCGCCGACGTCGATGCCGCGGGTGGGCTCATCGAAGATGAAGATCTTGGAATGGGTGCAGAGCCACTTGGCCAGCACCACCTTCTGCTGCGTGCCGCCGGAGAGGAACTGCACCAGTCGCCGGGGCGAGGGAGTGGCGATGCGGAGATCCGCGATGTATCTGGCCACCACCTCCCGCTCCCGACCGACGTCCACCCAGCGGCGCGGAAACAGGCGCTGGAGGCTAGACAGGACCACGTTCTCGCTGAGGGACAGGATCATGGCCAGCCCGTGGGCCTTCCGGTCCTCCGGCAGTAGCCCCATGCCCAACTTCACCATCCGGTCCGGGCTCGCCGCCCTGACCTGCTGGCCGAAGACGTACACCTGGCCCGCCTCGTATGGATCGGCGCCGAAGACCGCGCGGGCCAGCTCCGTCCGGCCCGCGCCCACCAGCCCGGCCAGCCCCACGATCTCGCCGGCGTGGACCCGCAGGGAAACTCCGCGCAGCCGGCTGCCGCTGGTGAGCCCCTCCACCCGCAAGGCCTCCGCGCCTTGGGGTTGGTAGTCGCGCGGGAACATCTGGGTGATCGTCCGGCCCACCATCATGGCGATCAGCTCGTCGACCGTCACCCGGCTGACCTGGCGGATGCCGATGAACTTGCCATCCCGCAGCACCGTCACCCGATCCCCGATCTGGTGCACCTCCTGCAAGCGGTGGGAGATGTAGATGATCCCGATCCCCTGCGCCTTGAGGCGGCGGATGGTGGCGAACAGCTGCTCGATCTCCCGGTCCGTCAGGGCAGCCGTGGGCTCGTCCATGATGAGGATCTTGGACTGCACGGAGAGGGCCTTGGCCACCTCCACCATCTGCTGGTGCGCCACCCCCAGGCTGACGACCTTGGCCCGGGTGTCGATGTCCATGTTCAGGCCGTCCAGGAGCTTGCGGCTCTCGGCATGCATCCGGGCCTGATCCAAGAGCCCCCAGCGGTGCGGGAACCGGCCCAGGAAGATGTTCTGGGCCACGGTCAGGTACGGGGCCAGATTGAATTCCTGATAGATGATGCCCAGGCCCAGCCGCTGGGCCTGGCGAGGGTTGGCGATCCGCATCTCCCGGCCGTTCAGGGCGATCGTCCCGGCGTCGGGCTGGTAGGCGCCGGCCAGGATCTTCATGAGCGTGGACTTCCCCGCCCCGTTTTCGCCCAGGAGCACGTGCACCTCTCCCGGGAGCAAGTCAAAATCCACGGTGTCCAGCGCCAGGATGCCGGGGAAGGTCTTGGTGATCTTCCTCGCCTGGAGTAAGGGCTGCTCTGCCATCGCTGTGCCCCGCGTAGTGCACTCTTCGAGATTCCCGAGGTTCCGGGACGCTCCCCGCCGCTACCCGTTGGGCTGGACGATCACCTTGAGTGCCCCGCCCTTCCGCTGGATGAAGGTCTGCAGGGCCTCGTTGATCTGCTCCAGGGGAAAGTGATGGGTGATCATGGGCTTGGCCGCGATCCTGCCGGCGGCCAGCAGGGCCAGGCTCCGCTGGCAGTCCGCCATGCCCTCGCCCCGGACGCCGGCAGCCCGCAGATCCTCGAGCACGAAGCGCCTGAGATTGATAGTGGTCAGCGTGTGCGGATCGCCGATGAAGGAGATGCGCGCGCCCCGCCGGGTCATCTCGATGGCCTGGGCCGCCGCCTCGGAGCTGCCGGAGCATTCCAGGATCAGATCCGCCCCCATGCCGCCGGTCTCGGCCTTGACCACGGCGACCGCGTCCTGCTCGCGGACATTCACGGTCACATCGGCCCCCAGCGCTTTGCCCACCCGGAGTCGCTCGTGCCGCGTCCCCGTGAGGATGACCTTCGTGGCCCCCAGGGCCTTCACCAGCTGCACGCCCATCAGTCCGATGGGGCCGGGCCCGAGCACGGCCACCGTCTCCCCGCCCAGGAGTCCGCCGACGTTGTCGAGGGCGAAGTGGACGCAGGCCGCCGTCGTCACCAGGGCCGCCTCCTCGTAGGAGACGCTGTCCGAGATCTGGTAGAGCGTGCTGACGTGATTCACGGCGTACTGGGCATAGCCGCCGTTGGAGGTGAAGCCGTAGTGTCGGTGCCCCGTCTCGGGCTTCCCGTAGTTGAGGCAGATCGTATACCGCCCCCGCTTGCAGTTGACGCAGTGCCCGCACCCCTTGTGGGACTCGATCGCTACCCGGTCCCCGACCTTGAACTCGGTGACGCCGGGACCAACGGCCACGATCTGCCCGCTGTACTCGTGGCCGGGGACGAACGACCCGTAGGGGGGCATGCCCGTCCAGCCTTCCCCGATCACGCGCGGGTCCGTGCCGCAGATGGCGCAGGCATACACCTGCATCAAGACTTCCAGGGGGCCAGGGGTCGGAGCGGGGCAATCCTGGACGCGCAGGTCGTTTCGGCCATGCAGCACCGCAGCCCGCATGGTCTTGGGGAGGTTCGTGGGCATGGGCTACTCTCCTTTTCCCGGGGTTTTCTCCAGCTCGACCAGCAGGCGCTTGGCGGTGTTCTCGTGGTGTTCGTTGGCGAACCGCTCGGCAGCGGCCGCGTCCCCCGCGGCCAGGGCCTGGGCGAGTCGGCGATGCTCCGCGATGATCTGGCTCAGCCGTCCGGGGAGCGAGAGGCTGACATTGCGGAAGCGCTGGCTGGCAATGGAGAGGTTCCGGAGCAGCTCGAGCAGGCGCGGGGCGTGGGCCCCCTGCCAGATGATCTCGTGGAAATCCCGGTTTGCGCGGAGCACCTGTTCCAGGTCGGGTCCGGCGGATGCGGCAGAGGCCATCTCCTTGATGAGGGCGTTCAGCCGATCGTACTCCCCCGGGCCGAGGTGCGGGGCGGCCAGGCGGGCGGCCAGTCCCTCCAGGACGGCGCGAATGTGGTAGATCTCGACGATGTCCTGCTTGGACAGCTCGTTGACGACCGCACCCCGGTGGGGCGTGATGCTCACCAGGCCCGCCACTTCCAGCCGCTGCAGCGCCTCGCGCACCGGCATGCGGCTCGTCCCCAGCTCCCGGGCGAGATCGTCGGGCAGCAGGCGCTGACCGGGCGCATAGCGGCCGGTGAGGATTGCCTCCCGGATGCTCTCGTAGGCAATCTCCTGCATGGTTCGGTAGGCCGTAGGCACCGCGATCGTCCTTCCCAGGCTTGACTTCCGGTTAGGTTGGGATTATAGTGGATTTTGGATACAATATCCGATATCAAATATGCATTATATGTAAGCGGATTTCCGTTGTCAAGCAGGGGCCCGGGAACACCCCCGTGGCCCGACGAAGCCGTCGCCCATGGGGCCCGGGACAAACAGGTAATCGGGCCAGGCCGGACCTGACCAGCCCATCCTCTTCCCCGACAGACGGGGCACATCCTCGCAGAAGGAAAAGGCGGATCCTCGACAGGCTCACCAGGAAAGGTGGTAGATCATGTCAAGCGGTGACAGTAGCTCGGACGGGCGGGGAATCATCTACGGCGGCTACCTGAACCAGGATCGTCCCATGACGCGGGAAACCTGGCTGGCCGAGGTCTTCCCCGAATGGGGCACCTTCCTGAACCAGCAGATCGAGAATGACGTGGTGGAGCCAGGGACCGTGGCGCTCTGGTGGCTGAGCGGCCCGTCCTGGTGTCTGAAGACCTCCGCGGGCGGTGTGTTCCTGATCGACTGCTACTCCGGCCCGGCGATGTACACCAGCATTGAATTCTGCGGGGTGTGCCGCATGGGCGGCGCACAAACCATCAACTGGCTGCGCCTGTCGCCCATGGTCCACGACCCCTGGAAGTTCAAGACACTGGATGCCTCCTTCATGACGCACCTGCACCAGGACCACTGCGACATCTACACCATCAAGGCCACCCTGGCCACGACCAGCTGCAGGTACGTCGGGCCAAGGTCCACCATCGAGAAGACGCGGCGGTTCCAGGTGCCCGAGGAGCGACTGGTGGAGGTGAAGCCCGGCGATGAGCTGCACGTGCGTGGGGCCACCGTCAAGATCCTGGTCAACTACGATGAGATCGCCAAGCGCACCGGCGTTCCCCTGGGGAAGCCCCGGAGCTATGGCGAGTCGGCGGTCAGCTTTCTCTTCGAAACCGATGGCGGGAACATCCTCTTCCTGGGGGACTCGGTCTACCACAACGGCTACAAGGCGCTCGGCGACCAGTACCGGATCGACGTCACCATTTCCGACATGGGCCACAACGCGCCGGGCGCGACCGACAAGATGACCCCCTGGGACATCTTCCGGGTGGGCCAGGCCCTGCGGACCAAGGTACTGATCCCGGATCACTACGACAACTGGGCCAATACCCAGATCGACCCGGCCCAGCTCGAGCGCATCGTCCGCGAGAACGAGCCGGGCATGAAGACGGTCATCATGCAGGCCGGCGGCAAGTTCGTGTACCCGAACGATCAGAACATCGGTCGGTACAAGTATCCCGACTATCGCGAGTGGTACCGGCCCGAGGCGTCCTGGGAATACGGGAAGCCCGCCCGGGACGCGGGCCTGCTCTAGTCGGCTGCTGAAAAAGGCCCATCTGCGGCGTTGGCCCGCCTCGGCACTCGTTGCGGCGTACCCGCAGTACGCCTCACTCGGCCTGTGGCGCGCCGCCTTGCATCTGGACCTTTTTGATCAGCCTGGCGAGGAACGTGCGTTTCATCAGTCCGCGAAGGGATCGCTCCAGGCCCAGGACCAGGTTGACGGGGCAACGGGATGGGTGATTGGATACTGATCGAGGGCCGAGGAATCACGAAGACCTTTCCGGGCGTCCGTGCCCTGGATGGTGTGGACCTCGAGCTCCGGGCCGGCGAGACGCATATCCTGCTGGGGGAGAATGGGGCCGGAAAGTCGACCCTGATGAAGATTCTCTCCGGCGCCTATCCGCCGGATGCCGGAGAAGTCTTCATCGACGGACAGCGCGTCGAGCACTTCGATCCGCGGGTCGCGCAGCGGATGGGGGTGGGCATCATCTATCAGGAATTCAACCTGATCCCCTACATGAACGTCGCTCAAAACATCTTCCTGGGCCGGTTCCCGACGCGCTACGGGTTGCTCGATCACCAGAAGATGCACGCCGACGCCGCCGCCCTGCTGGGCAGCCTGAACATGAACGTCGACACCCAGGCCTTGGTCGTGGATCTGAGTCCGGCCCAGCAGCAGATGGTCGAGATCGCCAAGGCGCTCTCCATCCACTCCAAGATCCTCATCATGGACGAGCCGACCTCCTCCCTCTCCGAGCGTGAAACGGAGCAGCTCTTCGCGACCATTCACCAGCTGAACGCGAAGGGGATCGGGATCATCTACATCTCTCACCGCCTCCAGGAGATTCACGAGGTGGGGGATCGGGTCAGCGTGCTTCGCGATGGGCAGCTGATTGGGCGGCGAGCGATTGATGAGGTGACGGTGGATGACCTGGTCGGGATGATGGTGGGCCGGTCGGTCAAGGACATGTTCGAGCGGGACTATCAGCCCCGCGGTGCTGAATGCCTGCGCGTGGAGAAGCTCTCCAGCGGGAACCGACTGCACGACGTCAGCCTCACCCTGCATGCCGGGGAGATCGTGGGTCTTGCCGGCCTGGTCGGATCAGGTCGAACCGACCTGGCGCGGGCCATCTACGGCGTGGACAGGTACGACCGCGGGGAGATCTACCTGTTCGGGGAGGCGATCAGCGGCCTTCAGGCCCCTGACATGGTCGAGCGGGGCGTGAGCCTGCTCCCCGAGGACCGGAAGAATCAAGGCCTGGCGCTGATCCTGCCCGTCGCGGAGAACATCGTCGTCTCCAGCCTCGATCGCCTCTTCCCCCGCATGGTGGTGAGCCGGAAGAAGGAGCAGGCGGTCGCGCTGCGCTACGTCGAGCGGCTGCGCATCGCCACACCCTCGACCTCGCGACTGGCCCAGTACCTGTCGGGCGGCAACCAGCAGAAAGTGGTGCTGGCGAAATGGATGTGCACCCACGCCAAGGTGTTCATCTTCGACGAGCCGACCCGGGGGATCGATGTCGGGGCCAAAGCCGAGATCCACGCCCTGATGAACGAGCTGGTGAGAGAAGGCGCCGCCGTGCTGATGATCTCCTCCGAGCTGCCCGAGATCATCGGCATGAGCGATCGCATATACGTCATGCGGGCAGGACGCATCGTCGCCGAGATCCCCCACGGCGATGCCACCCAGGAGCGGATCATCGAGTACGCGATGGGGGCGGATGAGGTCAGGAAGAAGACCGGGCAGGCCGCACCATCCCGCAGCGAGCCGTGATGACGAACCCGAAGCCCTCCTCGCTCCTGATCAGAGTCCCCTCCGCGGCATGGGTCATCGTGCTCATGATGACCATCTTCACCGCGATCAATCCCCGGTACCTTACCCCGGACAACCTGGTCAACATCGTGCTGCAGAATGCGGTCCTCCTAATCCTGGCGCTGGGGGCCACCCTGGTGATCCTGAGCGAGGGGATCGACCTGTCGGCGGGGTCCGTCCTCACCCTGTCGGGTGTGACGTGCGTGTCCGTCATGAAGCACCTCATGGAATCGGGGGGGTCCAACGCGCTGGCCATGGCGGCCGGCGTGGCCGTGGGATTGCTCACGGGGGCGCTCATGGGCGCGACCACCGGCGGCCTGATAGCCATCGGAAACATGCCCCCATTCATTGCCAGCCTGGGCATGATGGGCGTGGGGAGCGCTTTGTCGCTCGTGCTCGCCAACAGTACCGCCATCTACATCAGCAACCCCCTGTTCTCCTTCCTGGGTGAGAAGCTGGATCAGTCGATCGACCTGCCGTGGATGCAATACCTCTCTATGCCGACCTTCATAGCGATCGCCGTGTTTTCCGTGATCTGGGTCACGCTCTACCACACACCCTTCGGCCGCTACGTCATCGCCATCGGCGGCAATGAGTCCGGGGCGCGCCTCTCGGGCGTGAACACGGTGGTCTGGAAATGGATGGTCTATCTGGTGGCGGGCGTCCTCGCCTCGATCAGCGGGATCACGCTGGCCGCCCGCCTGGAGGCGGCGGATTCCATCGTGGGCGTGGGTTGGGAGTTCGACGCCATCGCTGCCACCATCCTGGGCGGGACCAGCTTTGCGAAAGGCAAGGGCGGGACGGGTGGAACAGTCCTCGGTGTCCTGGTGATTGGCGTCGCCCGGAACGGATTGAACGTGATCGGGGTTCCATCCCTCTGGCAGCCGGCCCTGACGGGAACGATCATCATCCTGGCGATCGTGTTCGAGACCGTCCTGTCCCGATGGAAGGAAGGCAGACGATGGGTTTGGCACGACTAGCCGCGCGGGGGTTCGTTCCGGACCTCGAACGGCCGTGGATGCAGAGTGCGGCGCGCTTCCTCGTGTTGTTCCTGGTCTGCATCCTCATGGCCGTTCTGACCCGGAGCACGGAGTACGGGTTCGTCTTCTTGAACCTGCGGAACCTGCTGAACATCGTCCGCAACGCGAGCATCCTCATCATCATCGGCGTCGGCGAGACCATAACGCTCACCGCCAAAGATGTGGATCTGTCGGTCGGGTCGGTCCTGTCCCTCACCAGTGTCGTGGCAGCCATCATGCTCAACAGGTACGGGATTGACTACCCCTTCGCCATCCTCACGGCGCTCCTCATCGGGGCCGCCCTGGGGCTCGTCAACGGCCTCCTGATCACCCGGGTGGGTCTACCGCCCTTCATCGCAACCTACGGCACCCTCTGGGTGCTGTTCGGCTTTGCCTACCTGATCCTGCAGGGCGCCGTGATCTACGGCTTCCCCGCGGGGTTTCGCATGATCGGGAACGGCAATCTCCTGGGTGTCCCCATGCCAATCATCGTCATGGCGGCCGTATTCGGTAGCGGGTATTTCGTGCTCCACCACACTACGCTGGGCCGGCGCTTCTTTGCGACCGGTGCGAACCTCGAGACGGCCAGGATGTCCGGCATCGAGGTCGACCGGACCATCGTGACTGCCTACGTCATCAGTGGATTCCTGGCCGCGCTGGCCGGGCTGGTGCTGATCGCCTATACCAACGGCTCGGAGGCACGGATCGGCGACAGCTACCTGCTGCCCGTGATGGCGGTCGTGGTGATGGGTGGGACGAGCCTATCGGGCGGTCAGGGCAACCTGGTGGGCACGCTGGCAGCCGCCCTGATCATGGCGGTCATCCATAATGGGATGAACATCCTGGCGGTCCCCGCCATCTGGCAATCCCTGGTCGTGGGGCTCTTGATCATCGCCACCGTGCTTACCGACCAATGGCTCCGGAAGAGAGCCTGACCCATTGGGAGGCCTATCTGAAGGGAGGTGTCGCTCACGGTCCTCGCCGTCAACGCAAGGTAGGGTGGGACAGGATGCACTCGGAGGGAAGAACCATGGCGAAGAGATTGCTGTCAATGTTCATGGTCGTGATGATGGTCATGTTCGGCTTTGCCGGCGGCGCGCTGGCCGGCTCTCCCGCCGATCCCAAGGCCAAGAAGGTGACCATGAAGGGCTCCGACCCCGACAAGCCGGTTCGAAACTTCAATCCCGACGTCAAGGCCGACAAGCGATACAACATCGCCATCGTGGTGAAGTCTCAGGCCGTCCCGGTGTGGGAGTCGCACCTGATCGCCGCGGCGAGAGCCGGCGAGCGAATGGGAGTGAACGTCCTGCCCTATTCTCCCGCCAAGGCTGATAACGTTGAAGAGCAGAAGCGGATCCTGGAAGACCTGGTCACCAAGGGGGTGGATTGTGTCGTGCTGGCGCCGGCCAACTCCAAGGCCATCCAGAGCCCGGTCGCGTCCCTGGTCAAGAAAGGGATCCCGGTGGTCTTCGACAATACCCTCGGCGAGGGTGACGACTACCTCTCCTTCGTGGGCGTCGACAGCATCGACACCGGCCACGTGATCGCCAAGACCGCAGGCGAGCTGATGAAGGGCAAGGGCAAGCTCCTGATCCTCGAAGGCGTCCCCGGACAGCAGACCTCCGACGACCGAGTGAAGGCCATCAAGGAATACGTGGACAAGAACTTTCCCGAGATCAAGTACAAGTCGATCTCCGGCCACTGGCAATTCGACGAGGGCCGCAAGATCACGGAGGATACGCTCCAGAGCTGGCCGGACCTGAACGGGATTGTGAGCCCCGGCGGCAACATGAGCGAAGGCGCCGCAGAGGCCATCGCGGCGGCCGGGCGCACGGGGAAAGTGGTGATCGGCGGTTTCGACGTGCAGGCGCCGACCGTCAAGGCGCTCAAGGAAGGCAAGCTCGCCTTCACCATCTCCCAAGGTGTCTACGAGCAGGCCTACTGGTCCGTGGCGGCCTGCGTCAAGGCGCTGAATGGGCAAGAGGTTCCGCGAACGATCCTCACCCCCATCAAGGTCGTCCTGGCCGCGGAGGCCGACAAGTACGATGAGTCCCCGGAGGTGTTGAAGAAGCGCTAGCCCGCATTATTCGCGAATAGAGCCCGCGATCAATGCGGGCTAAACAGAAGCCCTTATGATTGGTATTTCAGGTCGGATGAAGCATGCCTGGGGCCTCTCAACAGCGCACCCATCCCGTGCGGTGCGAGACAGGTGCTCGGGACAGCTAGCACCAGGCGCCTTGCCGCTGCAGGATTGGCCGTTCGCATGTAAGCCCGGAGTATTCACGGCTCTTTCGTGAATAGTCCGGGCTAGGGCAGCGCTCGCGCCTCGTCGATTCGCCGGGCATGGCAGAGATGGCGGCCTCTTCCGGAACTCGACCAGAGGTCCCTCCCTGCCACGTCCGGCCGGAGGAACATTCCATGCGGCTCATCGATCCGGGCAAGAATCCGATCATTCCCACCCCGGACCACACTGGGGTCACCTCGCAGGAGATCGCCGGGGCAGTCCTCGGCGCCAGGTCGTGCGAAGTGAAGCTGGGTGTGTACGAGCCGGGCGGGCGGAGCATCGTGCATTCCCACCCCCATTCCGAGCACGTGCTCTATATCCTAGAGGGGCAGCTGACGGTCGTGGATGGCGAGAAGCGCGAAGCGACCGCCTTCCCGGGACAGGCCTTGTATGTGCCCGCCGGTGAGCTGCACATGGCGGAGAACCGGGGTCAGGGGCGGACCCGTTACATCGCCGTGACGGCGCCACCGGTCTGAAGGCGGGATACCCCGTCCGGCCGCACCGCAGCAGGCCCATCCCTCATCCCGTCACTGCAGTCGAGAGAGCGTAGGTAATCCAATGCAGCCACCCATCGCCGCCAAGCCCGCCAGCCGTCGGAACGTCTTTCTCTTTGCCATGGGCATCCTCTGCTACTGGGCGGCGATGTACGTGTACGTGCCGATCTTCTCCGTCTATGCGGAAATGCTGGGCGCCCGCATGAGCGTGGTAGGTCTGGCCGTCGGTGCCTACGGTCTGACCCAGATGCTGACGCGGGTTCCCGTTGGGATCTGGTCGGACGCGATGGGCAAGCGCCGGGGCATCGTGGTGGCGGGCATGCTGACCTGTGCCGTCGCGGCTGCCGGACTCGCGCTCTCCCCGTCTCCCGGCTGGCTCGTCGTCTTCCGCGGGGTGATGGGACTGGCGGCCGCTACTTGGGTCTGCTCGACGGTGCTCTTCACCAGTTACTTCCCGGGCAGCGATCCCTCGGTTCCCCTCAGCATCATGAGCCTGATGAGCGCCCTCGGCCAGGTGGTGGGAACCTCGAGCGGTGGCCTCCTCGCCCAGTATTTCGGCTGGACCGCGCCTTTCTGGGTCGCGATGGCCCTGGGCATCATCGCCGCCGTGGTGCTCCGCCTCCCGCTCGACGACACGACGGCAAAGCCGGTTGCCGTGTCCAAGGAGAGTCTCCTGCGAATTGCCCGGGCGCCTCTCCTCTTGCTCTCCTGCGGTGTGGGGATCATCGTGTACTTCGCCACCTTCTCCACCGTGTA
>Ga0335070_10005778_pt1 | contig 14585 bp, 16 predicted proteins | sample Lox_Sample_13_FD_206722 | JGI IMG/M metagenome (GOLD analysis project Ga0335070, IMG submission 206722) | Soil microbial communities from Loxahatchee National Wildlife Refuge, Florida, United States - Lox_Sample_1.3 | ecosystem: Environmental > Terrestrial > Soil > Wetlands | place: USA... | reverse complement strand
GTGCCGTAGAGGTTGCCTTGCTTGTCGCGGACCACTCCGGTTTGCGGAAACTCGCCATCGCTGCCGCCGGCAAAACTGTAAAGCACGGTTTCGATTCCTGACTTGCTTACCTTGAATACCGTCCCGGCATACTGGGCTCCCATGAACTGGGTGGTGCCGTACAGATTGCCCTTGGAATCCCTTACGAGTGCTCCCATCGGACCCCCGCCATCAATGTCGCCAGTGAAAGCGTAGAGCGTGGTCAGTTGGCCATCGGGCGAGAGCTTGAAGACGGTGCCCCAGAAGAAGAAGCCGCCCTCGCTGGTTGTGCCGTAGAGGTTTCCCTGGCGGTCGAGGATCAGGGCCGCCTGTGGTTTCGATCCGTCCGATCCTCCCGTGAACCTGTAAAGAACACTTTCGTCGCCAGCAGGAGTAATTTGAAAAATTGTGCCGCAGCCATTGCTGCACGAAGTCGAATCGCCGCCGAATGGAGTTGTTCCGTAGAGATTTCCAGCTTTGTCGCGAACTAAAGAAGCGCTCGGGTAAGCTCCATCGGTTCCTCCCTGAAAGCTGTAGAGAACCTTTTCGACGCCGCGCTTAGAAATGGCGAAAACCGCGCCGTTATTGGTGGTGCCTCCCCAGGCCGTGGCTCCGTAGAGATTGCCTTTGGCGTCGCGGACGAGGCCGCCGAAGGGATAGGCGGCGTCGGGCGGGCCGGCGAAGGAGTAGAGGACGGTTAGGGTCTGAGCTGATGCGGGAGAGGCCGCGAGAACAAGCAAAGCGGAAAAGCAAATCCAGGAGACGACTTGAGGAAGAGCTTTGAGCGGGAAGGTAAACATGGGTCGCTACTCGGGAGCGGGCTGGTATATCGCTGCGTGGGGAAGGATAGCATGGTCTCAGCAGGACCCACGTCTCGAAAAGCGCGAGACGTGGGGGATTGGGCGGTTACTGGACGGACGGTCTTACTGGCGCTTGCCGGCGATCTTGCGACGCTCGGCCAGCAGATGACTGGCGGCCGCAGGAGCGGCCAGCGGCACCAACCCTGTGCCATCAGAATTCACTTTGAAAGCACCTTGTCGCCGTATGGCGGAGAATGGAAGGTGCAGAGCTTTCAGTCCCGCAACCGAACGTCCAAGCGCCTTGGCATGCGCGGTTGCCCGGTGTTCCAGTTCGGCATGGCTTACTTCCTTTCCGCCATGCATGATTGTCACGCCGTGAACGTGAATAACACGACCGTCCTCGGGGTTGTAAAGAATACAGATCTTGCTAGCCTCGTCGCTAACGGGCTTGCCTTTGACGAAAATCGACTTCATGGTACCTCCTTCACTAGCCACTTACCCAAACTTCCATATTGATCTTGGACTTACACCAGTTGTCGCCCTCGATCGTCCATCCGAAGGTGACGCTATCGACGCCCATGTCGTTGATGAAATCAACAACACCGTCGGGGTCCGATTGTCCGACGGCGTGAACAGTGTCCACGCCATTGCCATCTCTCGTACGGTATTGGACGATTCCGCTGATGATCCACCCGCTTCCTCCACCAATGAGGATGAACGAGTTGACCGAGCTTCGCGCGTACGTCCATTGACTGGTGCTGGTATTGAACTCCAGATCCCACGTCCAACCGCTGCCGATGAAGACTGGATCGGGGCCGGAGCCTCCGTTATCAGCCCAAGGATCGGCGTTTCCCAGGAACCATAGATCTGACATTTCTACCTCCTCGTGTACGGTGTCGCCAGAATGCGCCACTATTCGCGGTCGCAGACTAGAGTGATGGCATCGGCAAGGTTGGGGGCCGAGCCCAGGCTAAATCAGCAGTTCACCCCTTTTGGCTCTTTCTTGGATTGATAGTGAGCATAGGGCCGAAAACGTTACATTCGGAATGTGACACAGCCCCTCAGCGGCTGAAGCCGCGTCTCTTTAGGCAGGCAGAATCGGCACGAGTGAACTCCTCCACCCCAGCGAGCGAAAGCCGCGCTCACTGGGGACCCCGGTCGTGCCCTTCCCGATACTCTTAGCGCGTTCCGACTGGAACGGATTGCCCTAATCTGTCGGCTAGCCAGAGTTTGATTAGGGACTGGCGGGTCACTCCGAGGCGGCGGGCTTCGCGATCGAGGGAATGCACCATCCAGGCGGGGAAATCGACATTGACGCGCTTCGCGTTCGTGCCTACGCGGCGGGCGCGGTTCAGTTGGAGATGCTCGGTTACTTGCGCTCCGGTATCGAATTTGCGATCAAATGTCTTGGCTTTCAAGGTCTTCGTTTTCATAAATTGTTATCTCCTCAGGGCGCGAACGCCGCAAGGAAATCAGGTGAATGTTTTCATCTCTCAGCATTATGACCGCGGACCAGTGCTTCTCGCCGATTTTGCCGAACCACATCCATCGGGGTGCCTTGGTGCGGGCCGGGATTTCCACTAACAGTGGGTCCGCCCACAGAAACTGGGCTTCTTCAAAGTCAATGCCGTGTTTGGTTTTGTTCTGTGCGCTCTTCACCCGCGCGGCATCTACATCAGAACGGACGGAAGATCGCGCGCGCCGTGGAGGATTCGGATGATTTGAAGCGGCTTCTTCTCGGGATCGTAGACGATCAGGTACTTCACGTACGGCCGTACACTCCAGAAGCGAACAGGCAGCGGAGTCAAATCTGCCCTTATGTGGCCGGCGAGAGGCGATTCCGCCAGAAGGTCGCAGGCCCGAAAAACAACTTCTCGGACGCGATCTGCTGCGGCGGGGTTGTCCTGGGCTATGTAGTCCCAAATCTCGAAGAGATCGCTGACCGCTTCCGGCGTTAGGTGATACTTCTCCATCAGCCCTGCGGATGATCGGAGCGCGTTCGCTTCATCTCAGCTAGCTTGGCACGCGCTTCGTCGGGACCGAGCAACTCGCCGCGCTGTGCAGAGGCGTAGCCTTCAGCAATCTTCGTTTGAATATCTGCTCGATTTGCGGCTAGCCAGGCTTCCTGCTCATGGAGCATGGAAACGGCGTGCTCGACGAACTCGTCGACGGTTTCGTAAGGGCCGCGCTGGACGTCCTGCTTGATCAGTTCCTCGAGTTCGGGCCGAAGGCGGATTTCCATAGCGACATTCTACCCCAGCACCAGGAACTGCACCGCTCTAGCCAACAACAGCTTGGGTCGGCCACCGGCCAATAATTGACTACGCTCGTCCACGGGCCTAGGATGGGCGCGCGGGCAAGCATCGCCGATTTACCTAAACCATTAACACGTAACTGAATTCATCGTGCGGTTGCCCTGTACAGGGGAGTCTGGAGGCTATGGCTTACCCGAAGCCACTCTATCGACGCGAGGATGTAAACATGGCAGGGCGGTTGCTCGCTGGCCATGAATGTGATTTTGATGGGCGACACGCCCTAACCATAATTAACAACTGGCGCTCGTCTCACGCTTTCCCCTTGAATGCTTTTCATGTCACGCTGCGCCAGCGCGCAAAGAAAATTGACAAACGGGCTCTTACTGCGCAGAGGCTAAAACGCCTTCCATCCATTGCCTTAAAACTGACGAGATTTCCAGATATGCGCCTGAGTCAGATGCAAGATTTGGGCGGATGCCGTGCTGTCATCAGAACAATTGCCGATATAGATAAACTGGTTACGGCTTACAAAAAAGCAATGGCAAAGAATCCGACGGCTAGGCACGAGTTTCTACACGCCAAGGATTACATCCGGGAACCGAAGTCAGATGGGTATCGTAGCTACCATATGATTTTTCGATACCAGACTAAATCTAAGAAGCACGAGTCTTACAATGGATTGAAAATCGAGATTCAGATACGCAGCAAGCTCCAACACGCATGGGCTACCGCCGTAGAGATTGTTTCCACTTTCACTGGGCAAGCACTAAAGTCAAACATCGGGGATGATTCCTGGAAGCGATTTTTTAAGCTAATGAGTACCCACATGGCGTTGCGTGAGGGAAGACCGCCGGTGGCAGATACCCCCACCGATCCCGGTGAACTGCAAAAGGAAATACGAGACCTAGCCCATCGTTTGCACGTAGGGGATGTCATGGCCGGTTGCGGGACCGGTCTCAAGATGGTTGAACCCGAGTTCAAAAAAGCAAAGGCGCGTGGGGATAGAATCCACAGCTATCTCATGGTCCTTGATTCAAAGAGGCGAATAACAAACGTCACTGGTTACGGGCTAACTGAGCAAGCGCAAGCGCAGGAGGATTATCTGGAGCTTGAAAAACAAAACAACGAGAAGCCCTGGATACAATCCGTATTGGTCTCCGTTGATTCAATTGCAGCACTGAAGCGCGCTTATCCAAACTTTTACTTGGACTCTGTTGCCTTCCTCCAAGCTGTAGATCGCGCGATCGGAGAGCAAAATGGCAGGAAATGAAAGTGATGCGACTAGGCACAGGCCGGGTGGTCTCGGCGTGGTCCCGCCTGCTGCCGACACTCTCAAACGATCGTTAGCATGATGTGTATACTTGCCACGTCTATGTGTACCACAATCCGAGTTTCCCTCTAAGTCTTTGATCCAGAATACTTTACAAGTACGTCCTTATTTTTCAGATACCTAGCGAGAGTTGTGCGCTAAGTCTTTGATTCCAAAAGACCGGCCTAGAGGGTCGAATATTACCAACCAGTAAACAGGCCGAGAAAGCTCTACCCCATCCCCAACTCTTTCGCCAGTGCCTTCCACTTACTATCCACGAGCGCCCGCGTCTTGGCATCCATGAAAATCTCGTCCGGCCAGGGGCGCGTGAATCCCTCGCTTGACCACTTGCGCGTGGCGTCAATGCCCATCTTCGAGCCGTAATCGGGCAGGCGCGAGGCGTGGTCGAGCGAATCGACTGGGCCGAGCGTGAACTGGATATCGCGTTCGGGATCGATGTTATTGAAGACCTTCAGAGTTACATCGGCGAGGTCGTGGACGTTTACGTCTTCGTCAACCACTACTACACATTTGGTAAACATGGCCTGGCCGAGCGACCAGATGGCGTTCATGACTTTGCGGGCTTGTCCGGGATAGGACTTGCGGATGGAGACGATCATTAGATTATGAAAGACGCCTTCGATGGGCAGGTTCACGTCGACTAGTTCCGGGATCGTCATCTTCATTAGTGGCAGAAAAATGCGCTCGACGGCTTTGCCCATATACGCATCTTCTTGCGGGGGCTTGCCGACGATGGTGGCGGCGTAGATGGGATCTTTGCGGTGCGTGATGCAGGTGACGTGGAAGACCGGATACTCGTCTTCGAGCGAGTAGAAGCCGGTGTGGTCGCCGAAGGGACCTTCAGTGCGGAGTTCGTCGAGATTGACGTAGCCTTCCAAGACGATTTCGGCGTCGGCAGGGACTTCCAAGTCGACGGTTTCGCACTTCACTAACTCGACTGGCTTCTGGCGGAGGAAGCCGGCGATGAGGAACTCTTCGATATCGGGCGGGGCGGGGACGATGGAGCAGAAGGTGAGCGCGGGCTCGGTGCCGATGGCGACGGCGACATCCATGCGGCCGCTGGGGCGGTCACCCTCGGCGAGTTTCGCGCCTCCGGAGGAGCGGGCCATGATGTCGACGGCTGCCGACTTCCCTCCCTCATTATTGACTGTCTCTCGCATACGATCGCGATAGTGCTCGGCCGCAACTTTCTGGCGCTGCCAGTGCATGCCGGTGGTACGTTCGTCGTAAACCTGCAAACGATACATGCCCACGTTGCGCTTGCCAGTGCGTGGATCGCGCGTAATCACGCAGGGGAGGGTGATGAAGCGGCCTCCATCTTTCGGCCAGCATTGCAGGATCGGGAAATCGAGCAGCGAGAAGTTGTCGCGCTTGATCACTTCTTTGCAGGGGCCGGTGGATACGACCTTCGGAAAGAACTTGCCCATCTCGGCAAGCATGGGGAGCATCTTCACTTTGTCGAGAAATCCTTGCGGCGATTTGACGTCCATGAATCCGCGGATGCGTTCCGCGACTTCAGCAAGCGAGTCGACTTCAAGCGACATGTTCATGCGCCGCGCCGAACCGAACTGGTTGATGAGAAGTTTCTGGCCAGGATAGCCTTTGAGATTTTCGAACAGCAGCGCCTTCCCGCCGACATTGCCGCGCTGGTCGCGGCTTTTCGAGACGCGGTCGGTAATCTCCGCGATCTCAAGAATCGGGTCAACTTCGGTGCGGATTCGCTTCAGTTCTCCGGCGCGTTCGAGGGCTTTGATCCAGTCGCGCAGATCGTCGTAGGGCAACTTGGCCTCCTGAGTGACAGAAGATTATATGCCGCAGATGGACTGACGCCTTCGTAGCGAACCCGAGAGAAAACACACCACAGAGACACGGAGGCACCGAGTGAAGAGAAAGAAAAATCAGTTCTCTGTTCCTCTGTGACTCCGTGGTAGGTCTTCGGGTTCGTACCGCTTCCACAATCTCGGCACTGCGAATAGGATATGGGAAAACCTATTGGTGGTTACTGTGGTGAGAAGTAAACAACGCAGGAGCAATCAATGATCCGGCTGAAGGTGAATGGCAAGGAGCGAACATTCGATGGCGATCCCGAGATGCCGCTGCTTTGGTACCTGCGCGACGTGGCTGGGCTGACGGGGACAAAGTTTGGCTGCGGTATGGCTCTCTGCGGGGCGTGCACGGTGCACCAGAACGGCGAGGCGATCCGGTCGTGCTCGACGGCGATGAAAGAAGTCGCGGGAAGCGAGATTACGACCATCGAGGGCGTCGCGCCGATGCATCCCGTGCAGAAGGCGTGGATGGAGATTCGCGTGCCGCAATGCGGATACTGCCAGACGGGGCAGATCATGCAGGCGATCGCGTTGCTCAAGGACAACAAGAATCCTAGCGATGACGACATTGACATGGTGATGTCGGGGAATTTGTGCCGGTGCGGGACATACCAGCGGATTCGGGCGGCAGTTCACGCGGCTTCGAAAGAGCTGGCCGGGAAGGAGCGGGCATGAGCATCGTGGAGAATGTCAGCCGGCGGAAATTTTTGGTGGGCGGGCTTGCTACGGGCGCACTGGTTTTGAGCGCTCGGCTGGTTTCGAAGCGTCTGATGGTGGCACATGGAGAAGAGCAGGCCGCAGCGGCGGCGTTCGATCCGACTGTCTGGCTGTCGGTCGCGCCGGATGGAACCGTGACGATTGTGGCACACCGGTCGGAGATGGGATGCGGCAGCCGGACAGCTTTGCCATTAGTGGTGACGGACGAACTCGATGCGGACTGGTCACGGGTGAAGATCGAGCAGGCGATTGGCGATCCGAAGTATGGCGAGCAGGATACGGATGGGTCGCACTCAGTGCGCAGCAACTTTGAGTTGATGCGGCAGGTCGGCGCGACTGGGCGCGCAATGCTGATTTCGGCGGCGGCCGCACAGTGGAAGGTTGCGGCCGGCGAGTGCACGACCGAACAGCACCTTGTCGTGCACAAGGGTAGCGGGCGGAAGCTCGGGTATGGCGAACTGGCAACTGCGGCGTCAAAATTACCGGTTCCGAAGAAAGAAGATTTGAAGTTCAAGTCGCGCGAGGAATGGCGTTACATCGGGAAAGAATCGAATGCGCTATTCGATCTGCCCGACATGGTAACGGGCAAAGCAATCTTCGGAATGGACGCAGCGATGTCGGGGATGGTTTACGCGTCGATCGAGCATCCTCCGGTGCTGGGGCAGAAGATCAAGTCGTATGACGACAAGGCGACACTGAAGGTACCAGGCGTGCAGAAGACTGTGGTGATTGAAACGGTCACACCGCCGCATGCGTTTAAGCCACTTGGCGGAGTCGCTGTCATTGGCGATAACACCTGGGCGACTTTCAAGGGACGACGGGCTCTGAAAATCGATTGGGACTCGAGTCCGCATTCGAGTTACAACTCGGGCGAGTTCCGAAAGACATTGGAGTCTACCGCCCGGCAGCCTGGAAAAATTGTGCGCAACGTCGGCGATGTGGATGCCGAGTTTGCCAAGGCTGGACAATCAGCGAGGATTTTTGAGGCCGAGTATTACACGCCGCATCTGGCGCACGTTTCGATGGAACCGCCAGTGGCGGTGGCCGAGTATCGCGACGGGAAAGTGCTCGCTTGGGCACCGACGCAGAATCCGCAGGCGGTGCAAGAAACGATTGCCGGCGTAATGGGTATCAAGAAGGAAGATGTGACTTGCCATGTGACGCTGCTGGGCGGCGGATTCGGGCGGAAGTCGAAACCTGATCAAGTTGCCGAGGCGGCGGTGCTTTCAATGCAACTTGGCAAGCCGGTGAAAGTGACTTGGACTCGCGAAGACGACATTCGCTTTGATTACTTCCATTCAGTGGCGTCGATGTACATGAAGGCGGCGATTGGCGCAGATGGCAAGCCGACGGCTTGGTTGCAGCGAACCGTATATCCGCCGATCAACTCGACATTTGAGGCTGCCGCAAAGTATGCCGAGGACGAGATGGGTCTGGGCTGGAATAATCTGCCGTTCGATATTCCGAATCATCGCGCGGAGAACGGGCCGGCGGATTATCACGTGCGGATTGGGTGGCTGCGCAGCGTGGCAAATATTTATCACGCGTTCGCGATTCACTCTTTTGCCGATGAACTCGCCCACAATGCAAAGAAAGATTCGGTCGAATATTTGCTGGCATTAATCGGACCGGACCGGATTGTAAAGCTCGACTTGAAGGGAGACGAGGCGGAAGATGACAAGACTTATCCGGTGGATACGGCTCGGCTGCGGCGCGTGACTGAAATCGTGGCGAAAAACTCGGGCTGGGGGAAGCGCCCGCTTGGTAAGGGGCACGGGCTGGGGATCGCCGCGCACCGCAGCTTCCTGACCTATGTCGCAACCGTAGCCGAGGTTGAGGTCGACGCGAAGGGTCAAGTCCACATTCCGAATGTGTGGACCGCGGTGGACGCAGGAACGATCGTGAGTCCGGACAACATTCGCAATCAGTTTGAGGGCGCAGCGGTGTTTGGCACGAGCCTGGCGCTGTTCGGCGAGATCACAGCTGCGAATGGAGCGATCGACCAGAGCAACTTCAACAACTTCCAGATCACGCGCATGAACCGCGCTCCGCGGCATATTGACGTGGAGATTGTGAAGAGCGATGCTCCTCCGGCGGGAGTGGGAGAGCCGGGAGTTCCGCCCTTTGCACCGGCACTGTGCAATGCGGTGTTTGCGGCTACCGGGAAGCGGGCACGGGAGTTGCCGTTGGCGAAGATGAAGCTGGTGTAGGGAGAGCTGTCAGCTGTCACGCATCAGCTCTCAGTTATCAGTTACCGATTCCTGGGGCGGTCTTTGGAACGGATCGATTGGGGGCCAGTTGATTTCCAAATTCGGGTTGACTTTTAAATTGGGCCTTGTCTTTCTCTTTTGCGCGTCCGCCTTAGCGCAGGAGATTACTGTGGCGGCTGCGGCTGATATGAGCGCAGTCCTCCCTGAAATCGTTGCCGCTTACACGAAGAAAACCGGACAAGGCGTGAAGCTCTCGTTTGGCGCGTCGGGAAATTTGACGAACCAGATTCGCAACGGCGCGCCATTTGATGTTTTCTTTTCGGCTGATGAGGGATTTCCCCAGCAATTGATCGATGAAGGCCTGGCGTCGGGGAGCACGCTTTATCGTTACGCGGTCGGACGGCTCGTGCTGTGGGTGCCAAACGATTCGGCGCTCGACTTGTCAAAGCTTGGCATCCAGGCTTTGCTTGATCCATCAGTGAAGAAGATTGCAATAGCGAATCCGACGACCGCGCCTTATGGACGGGCGGCGGCAGGCGCTATGCGGCACTTTGGGCTTTACGACCAGATTTCGAGTAAGTTTGTGATCGGCGAGAACATTTCTCAGGCGGCCCAGTTCGTCGAGTCGGGCAATGCACAGGCGGGATTGATTGCACTCTCGCACGCGCTCGCGCCGGCTATGAAGAGCAAGGGACGATATTGGGCGGTGCCGCTCGATGCTTACCCCACTCTGAATCAGGCGGCAGTGGTGCTCTCGAAATCGAAGCAGCAGAGTAGCGCGACAGAGTTTCTCGATTTTGTCCGCGGACCGGAGGCTACTTCCCTGCTCGCAAACTATGGCTTCAGCCTGCCGGAGAAGAAATCAACCGGAGCGCGGCCGAAATGAATTGGGAGGCGTTCTGGCTGACGTTGCGGCTGGCTACGATCGTCTCGTTTATCTTGCTGGCGGTCGGAGTGCCGATCGCTTACTGGCTGACTTACTCGCGATGGCGATGGAAGTTTCTGGTTGAGGCGGCGGTGGCGTTGCCGATTATTTTGCCTCCAACTGTGCTGGGGTTTTACGTGCTGCTGGCGCTCGGATCGCGCAGCCCGATTGGGCGCTGGTGGGAATCGATGACCGGGCACACACTGGCCTTTACTTTCGAAGGGCTGGTCATCGGATCGCTTTTATATAGTCTGCCTTTCGCGGTACAGCCTTTTGCTGCCTCTTTTGGCGCGGTCGATACGAAGCTGCTACAGGCTTCCGCCACGCTGGGATATTCTCCTCTTCAAACTTTCCGGCGGGTTGTGATCCCGCTGTCGAAGGCGGGGCTGATCACCGGCTTTACGCTTAGTTTTGCGCACACGCTCGGCGAATTTGGCGTGGTGTTGATGGTCGGGGGAAATATTCCGGGAGTGACGCGCACCATCTCTATCGACATCTATGACCGCGTGCAGGAGGCGAATTACGCGAGCGCGAATATGACTTCGCTTCTGCTGCTCGGAATTTCCTTCGCACTCTTGTCGATTGTCTATGGGCTGAACCGGAGAGCGTGGATGGCTGGCCCGTGGAAGTGAAGAACGCCGAAGCCGCGCCTGTGGCGAGTGCCACCTCTTCCGAACTTGAGGTACGCATTCGCAAGCGCTTTCCCAATCCTGCCGGCAGTTTCCTCCTTAACGTACATCTCAGGGCTTTGGCGGGATTCACTATTCTCTTTGGCGCCTCCGGTGCGGGAAAGACCACGCTGCTTGACTGCATCGCGGGATTGAGCGCTCCCGACGAGGGACGGATCGCGATAGGCGGCGACGCTGTTTATGACTCGGACACCAAGCACAACCTGCCTAGCTGGAAGCGGCGGATTGGATACGTGCTGCAGGATCTGGCACTCTTCCCTCACCTGACTGCGTTGGAAAATGTTGAGTATGGACTCCGCCATCTTACGGCCGAGGAGCGGCGCTTGCGCAGCCTCGAGATGCTAAAGGCATTTCGTGTCGAGCACCTGGCTGATCGGCCTCCGGCGCAGATTTCGGGCGGTGAGAGACAAAGAGTCGCACTGGCGCGGGCGCTTGTGACCGAGCCGCGCGTGTTGTTGTTGGATGAACCGCTGGTGGCGCTGGATCGTCCGACGCGTTCGCAGATTATTGCGGACCTGCGGCGCTGGAATCAGAGCTATAGAATTCCGATTCTCTTTGTGACGCACAGCGTGGAAGAGGCGTTTGCGCTGGGCGAGGAAGTCGTTGTGCTCGATGCGGGAAAGATTGTCGCGCAGGGGCAGCCGCAAGATGTGATGCTCGCTCCGCAACTCGAGACGGTGGCGCAATTGGCGGGATTTGAAAACATCTTTGACGCGATCGTCACGGGAGTACACGCGGAGCGCGGGACGATGACTTGCCGCATTGGAAAGAAATTGGATATCGAGACGCCCTTAGTGCGCGGCGAGTCTGGGGCAACTCTGCGGGTCGGGATTCGGGCGGGTGACATCCTGCTGGCTACTGAGCCGCCGCGCGGCCTCAGCGCACGCAACGTGTTGCCCGGGACGATTCGGCGCTTGGGCGAGATGGCGGGGATCGTCTCCGTATTCGTCGATTGCGGAGTAACGTTTGAAGTGCATCTCACGATCGCTGCTCGCGAGGCCTTGGCACTGGCGGCTGGGAAGAATGTCTGGGTGGTTATCAAGACACATTCTTGCCATTTGCTTAGAACTTAATTGGCAAGCTGACAAAAAGCTTTCACCACCGAGACGCAGAGGACGCCGAGAAAAACACTTTTCTTAACCGGGTTTCTCTGGAACGCTTTTTCCTGATTGAACTTGTTACTCTCTGTTTTGCACGAAGCCGATCACCGCTACCCATTGGCCGCTGGCGTTTTTCTGGAAGATTACTTTTCCGCCCAGGCGTTGGGCGATTTCTTCCGGGGAGAGGTCGTGGTGATAGCCGAAGAATCGCTCTTTGAGATGCTGCCATGCCATCCAGTTTTGTAGAAGCGGATGTGACGGCCGATACTTTGTCGAGAATGCGAGGGCGACGTCGTATCGGCCTTTTGCCAGTGATGCCAGCTCGATCTGCGGGGCACTGAAGTCTTCCAGGCGCACGACGTGAAATGGTTGGGGAGTATAACCCAGCCAGGGACGCGTGAGTTCGTCGGAGGCGGGCCAGGCGGTTAGCACGCGGGCGTTGGGATTCGTCATGGCCAGAAAACGCGCGGCGTCGGCGTGCATGATGACATAATCTCGATAGGCGAGATTGTCTTCCAGAGAGAAGCCGTAGGGTGGATTGATGAAGAGTCCCGCTACGATGGCGACCGCGACCACTCCTACGACTAACGTCCAATAACGCACGCGGCGCCACAGCGTAGATACCCAGGCAAGGATCACTAGCGGCACTACCGGCAGAAGATAGCGAGCCAGTTCAGCTCCGCCTACCGCCGACATGAATAACAAATAGGCCAGCAATACGGCGGCGAAGGCGGCTAACTTCCACGGCGCGATTCTCGGGCGCGGGGTACCATTCTCCGATTGCGGTGGACGGAACATCGCCAGGATTCCCGCCAGCGTGAGCAGATATAGGCCGAAGTATCCGATGACTTGCCAGAGACGTAAGACGAAAGCCAGGGGGATTCGCAGCGGGTTCAAAGCTTCGGTGACGTTGTAGCGGAAAAAGTCGGGGCTGCCGAAGACGTGGCCCGTTTTCGCGTAGTGGTAGGCAAACCATGCGGCGAGGGCGAAGACTGGCAAGAATAGATGGATTAGGCGCGTACGGCGGTTTGGCGGCGGCGCGATGGCGGGCCATCGGGAGGATGCGCCGGTTTTTCGCTTTGCGACTTCCGTGGCAATCCACTGCCATGCGAAGAGAGCCGCTGGGGCTACGATTGCCGTCTCTTTTGTCACAGTCGCCAGCGAGAACCACGCGACCATCTTCCAAGAACGATCTTCGAGATACGCCAGCAGCGCCCAGAAGGTAAATCCCGCGGCGGGCAGGTCTACTTGCGCCAGCGAACTCTGCATGAAGAAGACTGGATAGATGGCGACCAGCAGCGTGGTCGCCCAGGCGATCCGCGAGTTCGATGCGGCGCGGGCTAGGCGAAAGAGGCCAAGGAGAGCGAAGGCCGCCATCGCTAACATCGCGGTGTGCGTGACTAGAGTCGAGTAGCCCGCGACGCGCCACGCCAGCGCTAGCCATGCCATCACCAGCGGCGGATGCAGGCTTGATGGTGTGGAATGCGGGACCAGCGTGCCGGTCAGATAGAGATCGCGCGCGGCGGGAATGTAATACCCGGCCTCGTCCCAGAAATAGGGGAGGCGCAGGAGCGGGGCGTGCAGGAGCATCAATCCTGCGAATAAGAGCGCGAAGAGCAAAAACTGCTGCGGCGCGCGGAGGTGCGCATCATCGGAATTTGCATTCACTTGCGGCGAGGTCGCTTGCCTTTTCTTCGATAAACCAGCCTTCGATGAACCAGCCATCAATGCACAGGCCCAACCGGGGCGCGCGGGTCGAGCTTGATTTCGCCGAAGGCGCTTTCGTAGTTGGCGACGTTCTGCTGGAGCAGCGCCATGAGCGCCTTCGCTTGCTGCGGGCTCAGATAAATTCCCTGGAAGTTATGAAGTTCGACCTGCGTTTCCGAGCTTTGCTGCATCGTGCCGAAGACGAGAAAGAAATCCCAGACATTGACGCGGATCTGCACGCTGTTGGAGTAAGACTCGCGGTATTCGGGCGTTTGAATGAACTTAACATTGGGTTGATTCTGCGTATTCATGAAAGGAAGTTTACCTTGCTGGGCGCGGATGGGGCAAAGATGGGGGGAGTGGGGACAGCTAAGATCAGTCGAGGCGAGTGGCGGAGAAGATGCGCACGCTCGTGTAAGCCTGTTTTGGAGACAACTCTTAAACACCAACACTGGCTACCGGCGCGCTCCCAAAAGAGCTAGAGCGCTGGTTCCGCTGAATCTGTGTCTTGGGCTTCATCCCGGTTATTCCATAGCAATTTAGACACTTCGACCTGCGAAACCGCTGTGAACAGAGTGGCAAAGCCATCGCCGTTTGCGGTGCTGTTTTTTTCAAGTAGTGCCGCGAGTCCACCCGCCAGGGTCGCATGAAACTCCCGGATTTCGCGTGACAGCATTTCCAAATCGCTGGCTGCGCAGTTATCAATGCTTCGCCCAACTGAGAGTAACTCCTCTTTTAGCCCATCTACCCGTTGCCCTACTTCTTTGATCTGGGCGCACGTGTAATCAATCGCGACAACGAACCCAACCATCGTGACGATCCAGCCGAGGAGCAGCCACATAAATCCTCCATTGAAGAACTAGCGGCAAGCGGATTAGTGTCGTGAGGTATGGTACGCAGGTAGAAACCGATAGGTCAATGTAGAGGGCTCCAGACTGCGCGCCCCGGCCGCTCGAGTGTAACCCTTTGAAAAAAGAGGTACGATAAGCCAGTAAGGCCCGGACGTAA
>Ga0335070_10005777_pt1 | contig 14585 bp, 11 predicted proteins | sample Lox_Sample_13_FD_206722 | JGI IMG/M metagenome (GOLD analysis project Ga0335070, IMG submission 206722) | Soil microbial communities from Loxahatchee National Wildlife Refuge, Florida, United States - Lox_Sample_1.3 | ecosystem: Environmental > Terrestrial > Soil > Wetlands | place: USA... | reverse complement strand
GGGCTGGTTCCGTATGGCGAAGTGTGGCGGACGGGCGCAAATGAGGCGACTACGTTTGTCGCGAGCACGAATGTGAATGTTGGCGGAAAGGAAGTTCCCGCGGGGAGCTATACGATCTTTACGGTTCCCAAGGCCGACGGGTGGACACTGGTTATCAGCAAGAAGACCGGCGAGTGGGGCACCGACTATCCGGGAGAGAAAGAAGATCTGGCACGCGTCCCGATGACCGTTGGGAAGACGTCCGGCCCAGTTGAGAATTTCACGATTGGCTTTGAGCAGGGCGGAAAGAAGTGCTCGCTGCTCATGGAATGGGAGAATACGTCCGCGAAAGTGGAAGTCGGAGAGAAATAGCTGCCAACTCTCAGCTGCCAGCTCTCGGTAAAATCCATTCTGCTGAGACTGATAGCTGGGATTGCGTTCAACACCGCTTATGTTTCAAATGTTCCGGTTTCTCTGGAATTCGACTCGCGGGCACCGGATTGCGCCATGGCGCAGTCCGTACCTGCTTTGGCGGATTGAGACTTACACCGGTGTCAAAATGACACAGATCGGGTTTCTTGAATTCTGGGAATTCTTGTGGACGGAACGGGGAAACCTCTGGCGATTTCTGAAGTGGACTGGAGAGATGGATCGGTACGTGCATCCGAGGACAAGAATTCCTTAGGTCAAGTCCTTCGGGCGAATCCCCTGACATTCGAAAAAGCCGAAACGAAAGGCTGCTCTCTGTCACCATCCAAATAGCTACTGCTTTGCACGCTAACAAAGCGTCGCATTCCATGCGGTTTGCCGGTCAAAGGGGGAACGGTACAGTGCCTCATTACCAAACAGAAATCTTGCATGACGCTGCGTGATCACGTTTCTTGTCTGGTGTTTGGCATGAATTTGGGACTCCAACGGCAGGCCGGAAATCCACGCCGGGCCGGGTATAATCCGGGGTATACTCACAGCTACCTGGAGTGCAGGGTACTCGAACTCCCCATCGATAACCTGAGGCGAATTTTTGGCAAAGGAGAGTTAGCCAACTCCTGTGCCGGCCCTCCCGGTTCCGGGCAAGACCATGGATGAGCGGGACTACAAGGGCGACGACTCCGAAAGCCCAACCTTGCACAATACCAGTCCGCCCAAGGCTAAGGACTGGACTGCCACCGCTGCGCAAACGCCGCCTCCACCATCGAAAAGGCCGATGTTCGATCCTCCACTGCCCGGAGAGCCGGGATCTTCTGATTCCGATCGCCCAACGTTGCCAGGTTCGCCTTTATCGGGCGTGACCTCCGCGATGCCTTATCTAAGGCAGTCGGCTACTCCCGCGCCGAGTTTCTCTGTTGCTTCGGGCTTCCGAGCCCTTCAGCCCGGAGTTGTCTTCGGTGGCCGGTACGAGATTCTTGGGATCTTGGGACAGGGCGGCATGGGAGCGGTTTACAAAGCGCGGGACCGCGAACTTGACCGGCTCATCGCGCTTAAGGTGATCCGTCCTGAGCTCGCAACCGACCCGGCGATTCTGCAACGCTTTAAGCAAGAGCTGATTCTCGCCCGCAATATCACACACAAGAACGTCGTACGTATTTTCGACTTGTCCGAAGCCGATGGCGTTCGCTTCATCAGCATGGAGTACATCGAGGGCGAAGATCTGCGAACTGTGCTTCGACGCAACGGAAAATTGACGCCCAAGGAGACCATTCCAATCATTGAGCAGGTATGTCGCGCCCTGGACGCGGCTCACGCAGAAGGCGTCATTCATCGCGATTTGAAGCCACAAAACATCATGCGCGACAAGAACGGCCGCGTGGTGGTAATGGATTTCGGGTTGGCGCGATCGCTCGGCGAGTCCGGGATGACGCAAACGGGCGCTATCGTAGGAACGCTCGAGTACATGTCGCCAGAGCAGGCGATGGGATCGCAACTGGATCAGCGCTCCGATATCTTCAGCGTGGGTCTGATTTTCTATGAGCTGCTCACAGGTAAAGTTCCCTACGAGGCAGACACTGCGATCGCGAGCCTGATGAAGCGGACGCGCGAAGAGGCGCGCTCGGCAAGCGACGTGGATACGTCCATTCCAAGGTCACTGAGCGCCATCGTGAGTCGGTGCCTGGAGCGCGAACCGGCCAACCGCTATCACTCGGTGGTCGAACTGCTGCAACAACTGACGACGTGGGAGGCGAATCCCACGATTACACCGGAGGCGCTCTCGAAGATGATTGCGCACCCGATCATCCGGCCGGCGCGAATTCTGCTAGATTTGCCCGGAAAGCGTTGGATGTGGATTGCGGGGGCAGTGCTGGTGATCGCCCTGGCGACATTTGCGGGACGCGAACTGGTTCTTCGCAGCGGGACGGGAGCAGTCGCACGAGGAATTCCTTCGCTCAACCACGGGAAGTATGTTGCCATCCTGCCGCTGAAACTCGTGGGCGACCAAAAAGCGCTGGGTTACGTGGCCGACGGCATCGAGGAATCGTTGGGCGCCAAGCTTTTTCAGTTGAAGGAAGTTCACGTCGCATCGACAGATGCGGTGGAACGCGAGGCGACGAAGGACGAGCCCCTGGCAAAAATGGCCCGCGCTCTGGGTGTAAATCTTGTCTTGCAAGGCATGGTGCAGGGGAATGGAGATCGATTTCGCGTCACATTGAATCTGGACGATCCTGCTACCGGGCAGCGTAAGTGGAGTCAGGATTTCGAAGGAGCGCCGGGCGACGTGCTGGCACTGGAAGATCAGATTTATGGGACGGTGAGCACAGCACTGGCTTTGAAACCGAGCGACGAAGAACAGGCGCGTGTGGGCGCGCACCCGACGGAGAACGTCAAGGCATATGACCTGTACCTACAGGGCCGGAATACGCTGCGAAATGGGCATGGGCAGGACGCGTTCAAGCAGGCGGTTGGACTTTTTGAACAGGCCATCGATAAAGACCCGAATTTCGCTTTGGCTTATACGGGGCTCGCCGACTCGAGTGTAAAGATGTGGGGTGAAACGAAAGACAGCTTTTGGGCACAGAAGGCGACGTTGGCGGCGCAGCAGGCACAGCGCCTCTCCAGCAATCTGCCGGAAGTGCACATGTCGCTGGGAGCGGTGTACTCCAACACGGGCCGGAACGCGGCGGCAATTGCAGAGCTGAAGAAAGCGCTCGAACTGGCGCCCAACTCGGATGAAGCATACCGCAACCTTGGTCAAGCCTACAGTAGGAGTGGACAGAGCGCGGATGCCATCGCCGCCTACCAGAAAGCGATCTCAGCGAACGCTTACAACTGGCTGAACCATATTGCGCTGGGAAAGGCTTACCTCGACCTTGGCGACTCGGCCAAAGCGCAGCCTGAGTTCGAGAAGGTGATCGAAATCTCTCCAGACAATCCGATCGGCTACGCGGATATAGGCTCGCTATATCTGCGTGACGGCAAGTGGAGCGAGTCGATTCCGCAGCTTCAAAAAGCGCTCGCCTTGGCACCAGACCCCGACACTTACTCGAATCTTGGAACGGCCTATTTCTTTTTGAAGAACTACGATCAGGCAACGAAGATGTATGAGAGAGCGGTTGAGATGAGGCCGAACGATGAAGTCCTGCTCGGGAACCTGGGCGACGCCTACCGCTGGTCGGGCCACTCCGACCAAGCAACATCGGCCTATGGAAAAGCCATCTCCCGTGCCTTTCAGGAATTGCAGGTAAATCCGAGCTCGGCGGCGATCATGAGCGATCTTGGGCTGCTTTATGCGAAGAAGGGCGATGCGACGAACGCACTGCAGTATACGAATCAGGCGCGAGCGATCAACCCCGATGACGTGCAGTTCCTGTACTACGATGTCGTAGTGAAAACGTTAATCGGAAAGCAGGACGAAGCGCTCAAATCTTTGAAGCACGCTCTGGAAAAAGGCTACTCGGCGCAGGAGGCTTGGAACGATCCCGAACTCCAGAAACTCCAAGCCTTGCCGCAGTTCTCACAACTGGTCAACGAATATTCGAAAAAGAACCATTAGGAGTTAAAGCGGTTCTTCTTCACCTTCCGGCGCGCGATGATAGCGCCAAGACCGGTAGTCATCAAAGCCAGCGTCGCCGGCTCCGGAAGAGTTCCGGCCGATCCGCGTCCCGTGACCGTAATGCCGCCCGGCCAGCAGGTGCCCTTCACGCAAGCGAAGGAAATCTGGAAGTTGCCGCCGTTCGGTATGCCACGGTCCTTGTTGTCGGTCTTGCCATTGCTGAACAAGATTTCAACCGATCCATTCTTCAGTGTCTTGGTGACGCAGCTGGCGAAAAACTGTGAATGACAGCTGATGCTGGAGGCGGGTACGCCTGTCACGAACAGGGCCAAAGAATTCCAAGCTTTTCCGCTTTCATTAGTGAAGAATAAATTACCAGATCCACTTTCGGGAATGGTGAAACTGAAATTGAAACCTACGCCGATACACTGCCCGCACTTCCCGTTCTGGGCGATGTTGCCGCCGCCAGCACCCTTGATGATAACCTTCGGATCTTGAATTCCGTCGGCAAAAACCAGAGTGGACACGAGGATCAGAAACAGGGAAAACGCACAGTACCGAGAAATCTTCATTTGGAGTCTCTCCCTGCCGAAAAGTCTTGCTGGATGGGCCTTTTACCAGACTTCGGTCAGTGCGCCAGAGGTTAGTCTTTTGGCCGAATCAGGTCAAGCGGAATTAGATGAATTTCACAAAGAATTCGTGCTTACGTGCAAAGTATTGCCTAGAGACCGCAGTGCGATTCCACTATCCAGTGTTTCTTCATCTGGCCGCGGATTCGCAGCAAGCGGTGTGCTCCATACCTAGTGCAAAAAAGCCGGAGCCTCTCGGCTCCGGCTGCTCAGTTGGTGTGCGCCCGGATAAAACTCGCTGCCCGGGCGAGACGTTCCGCCCGAGAATCTGGTTTCGCACGGGCGAGGCGCCCGTGCCTCCATTTCAAAACACTACGCCGTACGGCGCGGCCGCACGGTCAGATCCCGCACCTGCGCGAGAATGCTCGACATTTGCATTCCGTTCAGTTGCGAGACAAAGGGCAGCACGTCCGCCACGAACTGGTCTTCCAGCAGTTCGCGAACCTCTTCCTGCCGGCTGCGCTCTCCGCCTGACAGCAGGCTGGGAACGCTGACTTCGAGAGCGCGTGCGAGACGCTCCAGCGAGGAAAGAGTTGGGGTCGCCTTCTCGTTTTCGATCTTCGAAACGTAGGTGCGCGGCACAGACATGCGTAGCGCCAATTGACGCTGGCTCATGCCATTTCGCAGACGAAGCGCGCGAATGGACTGCGCCAGGTGCAGGTGCCCACGTCCGTGAGAGTTGATGTTGGTTGGAGGAGCCTGGGGCTCCGGCGTAAGAGCAGAGAGCTCCGCCTCGTCCTCGTCTAATGACAAGTGGCAACGGCGGCAGAGGCTATTGAGTGTGCGAAATTGAACCAGCAGACAGTGATCGCAACGAACAACCTCCCGTGAATCAACGGGAGCCAGTGTAGTGGCCATTAGGGTTTTGGGAGTGCCAGAGCGGGCTACTCTCAAAGCCAAACTGAGAGCTAATCTGGGGGACGGGGCCTGTGGAAGTCAAGGAAAAACAGCAGGGAAGAAGGCGATTCCTCCAGTAAAATCCGTATTTGAGGGCAGAAAGTCAAGAAAACAGGCATGAAAACATGAATGATCGGGCTATGGCATGGTGTTTACTAACTGAGTTCACTCAATCGGAAAGTCTTCGCAAACATGCACTTGCGGTGGAGGCGTGCATGCGCGCATATGCCCACAAGGCGGGAGCGAATGAAGAGCTGTGGGGCATGGTGGGACTGATCCATGACTTCGATTACGAGAAGTATCCGAGCGCGCAAGAGCACCCGTATCGCGGCAACGAGATTTTGAAAGAGCGCGGATATTCGGACGAGGTGCGACGCGCCATCATGTCCCATGCGGAGTACACGGGCGTGCCTCGGGAGACTCCGATGGAGAAAACGCTTTTCGCCTGCGATGAGTTGGCCGGGTTCATCACGGCTTGCGCTCTCGTCAAACCCGGGAAATCGTTGGCCGAGGTGGAGGCGAAGTCGGTGCGAAAGAAGATGAAAGACAAAGCTTTCGCGAGAAGCGTCAATAGGGAGGACATCACGACAGGCGCGGCCGAACTCGGAGTGGAATTGGAAGATCACATTGCGTTCTGCATTGAGGCGATGAAGGGGATCGCGGCGGAATTGGGACTAGCCGGCTCGGAGGCAAAAGCACGCTAGCGAAAAAAACCACCTCCGCCAGGACGACGAAGGTGGATCAACCCCAGAGTCAGCGCAGCGAAAGGGCCGCTCGCCCCGCAGTTACTTCTTCGACTGCGTCTTTGAATTGCCACCCACAAGCCCGAAAATGCTTAACAGCTTGTTGCTCGCCACAAAGACCTGACCATTGGCGACAGTCGGGACAAGATTTGAATTCCCACCTGTGTTCGGCCAGTAGCCTGCCTTGATACGAATAAGTTTCTTGAGAACCGTGCTCTTGCTCTTGCCGGCCGCCGGGTCGAACGCGTACAGGAAGACCGCAAATTTCCCGAAGGTCTGCGGACGAGAAACCGCCCAGATCACGGCATTATTCCCGCCGCTAGACGAAATGCTGGTAAATATACCGGGATCCTGAAGAGATACGATAGGGGAGGAGACTCTCACAGAAGTTAGGGCCGGCGAAGGCGAGGTTTGAACCTGCCAGACTCTTATCGCATTGCCGCCGCTGGAAACCACGCGGCCAGAGCCACTCGGATCCTGGTAATACGACTGGCCACACCAGCAACCTCCAATCCCGTAAGTACCAAGGACGTTATTCTTGTTGGGAGAATAGCCTCCGAGATTGTCCTCATTCATGAAATACATATTGCCGTCTTTGCCGGCAGCAACGGCCATGTGAGGAACCGCGCCCGGCTGATCGGGGAGAATAAGTGCTCCGCCGGAACCAAAATCAACGTCACCCTGCTCGAGCGACGCCTGATTCGACGGAGTGAAAAGGTCAAGGACTGTGGTCAGAGTGGGTGATACCTTGACCACGCTCTCCTGAATGTTGGTGACGCCGTCATACGTAGTACCGGAATAGTCCGAGTTCCCGGTCACGAACAGGATGTTGCCGGCATCGTCGGCCGCCGGACCATAGCCCGACATCCAGATCGAGGAGAGGAAGAAGTTATCCGGCGAACTCGCCTGAATATCGAACACCTGGTTCGAGGGAAAGGGCGCAAGATTGCCAGCAGTCCAGCCGAGCAGCCAGCCGCGAGACACGCTAGCGTTGAAATCACAGAAGCTGCCAAAGCCGGCATAAACGTTGCCATTGGCAAGCAGCAATCCGGGCCGCTGGCGCTGATACTTTGCATTGAACGTGAACGTCGATCCGTCCGTTAGTGTGTGTGCGGCAGTGACGACCTGCGGAGTTACTTTGTCGCTCAGGCTGCCGAGATCGAGCGCGTGCAGGCGGTAGTTCTGGACTGTCTTGTCCTGGTTGTAAACCATCACGTACATCGTGCTGCTGGTAGCATCGATGACTGGGGTCGCGGTGATTCCCACGTTGGGGCCGTTATTGGTGCATCCCAAGGGGCGCTTCACTGGCGCGCCAAAATTCGGATTCAACAGGACCGTTCCGCTGTGGACGTCAATGGCGTAAATCGTGTTGTTTTCGCTAACCACGTAAACGACGTCGTGGACTGTCCCCTGATATTGTCCGGCGGTGATCATCACACCGGGGACGACCAAGGGTTGGGCGTCAACCTGGTCGTCAAGCGCGATGGTGTGCTGTAAACCGAATTGACCCTTTCTTACGCTAGCCGGAGTTAGTGTTGTCTCGCCTGAGTTCCATCCGGTGCGAAAGTTGTCATTGTGATAGGTGGTGACCGAGACTTGGGCGACCGTAAAGACGGCGCTCGCGGCAACGAAAACCAGGCTGGCTAAGGTGGTAATGGCAATACACTTCCGATCGATGATTCGGCGCATTAGGGTCCTCAATCTCCGACAGCTCAACTTACAGTTTTGCTGTTCCGTACCGATCAACTTCAAGATCAAATGGAGAACTTCAGGTGGTGCATTTCCGCTCGTGTGCCTTTGGGGAAGGACATAAGAGCCCGTTGAGTCTAAAGCAACCGGAGAGTGGATGTAAACAGTGAAGCAAATTTTACCTGGATTGCAGAAAAATGCACTGTCTCCGGACGGTGTTGCTGGTTGGGACCTTAACTAGTGCAGTACAGCGGCTAACTGGCCGCTGGCGATCAGTTCTGCGATCCGGGCAAAGTCCTGATACATGACGCGATCTTGCTCCATGGTTGCACAAACAAGCCGGATCGAGGCGTGAGCGCGCTGAATCGGCTTGGATGGCTTGAGTGGCGCCAGAAAATCGATCGCCTGAGCCGCTGCCATCGCCTCAATAGCCAGCGTATGGCGCGTATTCTCGACAACTTTTTTCAGCTTGTTCGCCGCCGTCATGCCCATGGAGACGAAATCTTCTTTATTGCCTGAAGTTGTGATGGAGTCGACCGATGCCGGGTGAGCGAGCACTTTGTTTTCGCTGACCAGTGCGGCCGCGGTGACCTGCGGCATCATGAAGCCTGAGTTGAGTCCTGCGCCGGGAGCGAGAAATGGCGGCAAACCTTCGCTGAGTGCGGGATTCACGAGGCGTTCGAGGCGACGCTCGCTAATGCCGGCGAGGGCGCTCAGTGCGATGGCGAGGAAATCGAGCGCGAAGGCAACCGGCTCGCCGTGAAAGTTTCCACCGGAGAGTACATCGCCTTCGCCGTCTGTCGCTTTCGGGTTCTTTACGAAGACCAGCGGGTTGTCGACTGCTGAGTTCATCTCGCGTTCAAAGACGAGGCGGCAATGCGCGAGCGTGTCGCGCACCGCGCCGTGCACCTGCGGAATGCAACGCAAAGAGTAGGCGTCCTGGACACGACCGCAGTCGCGATGCGATTCGCGAATCTCGCTGTCGTCGAGCAGTCGCTTGAGGTTGGCGGCGGTTTTGATCTGGCCTGGGTGAGGACGCGCTTTTTGAATGCGCTCGTCGTAGGCGACGTTCGTTCCTTGAAGCGCGTCGCAGGACATGGCGCCGATTACATCCGCGGAATCTACCAAGGTTTCGGCCGCTAACTGCATCAGGGTGCCGACAGCAAGCATGGCTTGCGTGCCGTTGATCAGGGACACAGCTTCTTTCGCTTCGAGGATGATTGGTTTGATCTGGCCACGCTTGAGAGCATCAGCACTCGGGATACGACTTCCCTTCTCGTCGAAGCACTCGCCTTCGCCAATGAGCGCGAGCGCGAGATGGGCGAGTGGAGCGAGGTCGCCGCTGGCGCCGACACTTCCCTGCGATGGGACGACTGGCGTGACATCGCGGTTCAGCATCTCGCAAATGGTGTCGATGGTCGAGGCGCGCACGCCGGAATTGCCCTTGGAGAGCGAGTTGGCGCGCAAGAGCATCATGGCGCGGGTTTCGGCGATGGACAGTGGCTCGCCCACGCCGACAGCGTGCGAGCGGATGAGATTCACCTGAAGTTCGCGGATCTGATCGCCAGCGATGCGCACGTCGCTAAGCTTCCCGACACCAGTGGTGATGGCGTAAGAAACTCTGTCGTTGGAGACTAGGGCGTCGACCACAGCGCGCGCGCGATCCACGGCTTCGCGCGCTTCGGGCAGCAAGAGGACTGGACGTTTCTCGTGCGCCACTTCGCGCACGGCTTCGAGAGTCAGATCGTTTCCGTTAATGTGAAGGGCTTGCAAGGGATCTCTCAGGTCTCAGGTGAATGATCGAGCATCGCTGTGCGAAAAACACTTAGATATTTTTCTGGAAGCCGGCGGGTCTTCATTTGTGCGTTGGCTACTATATGCGTTGTCTCGCCTTCTGCCAATACGCGGCCGCTGTCATCGGTACTGCGCAATTCGTAACCAAAGTGAATCACCTTTTCGCGGACGTGCTTCAGGTAGGTGCGCACGACAATCTCGTCATCATAATGCACGGGAGCCTTATAGCGGCAGCGCGCGTCGACGACCGCGATGAAGCAGTCGTCTTGCTGCTCCATGTCTTTATAGCTGAAGCCTAGCTGGCGCAGCAGTTCGACGCGACCGACTTCAAACCAGATGAAATGGTTGGCATGATAGACGACTCCCATTTGGTCCGTCTCGGCGTAGCGCACGCGAATGCGCGTTTCATTGACGCCCTGGTTCTTGCTCATCGGCCAGTCCACTGCGGTTTGCGCTTTTCGAGGAAGGACGTGATGCCCTCGTGAAAGTCGTGGGTGGCGCGGATTCCGGCGTTCTCCCGGATGGCGGCTTCGATCTGCACGTCGAGCTCGGCGCGAGCATGCTCGGTGAGCAGTCGCTTGGTATAGGCGATCGAAAGCGGGCTGCATTCGATCAACTGGGCGGCGAGTTCGCGGGCGCGGGTCATTAGTTGTTCCTGCGGGACGATCTGCGTGAGCAGGCCGATGCGCATCGCTTCTTCCGCATCGAAGATGCGGCCTGTGAGTAGCAGATCACGCGCAATCTTCTCTCCTACTTGCCGGAGCAGGAAAGTCGATACGATGGCCGGTACAAATCCGATGCGAGCTTCGGTGTATCCGAACTTCGCTTCCGGTACCGCGAGCGTGAAGTCGCACAGCAGTGCAAGCCCTGTGCCACCCGCGATCGCCGGACCATTTACAGCGGCGATGGTCGGCTTGGGAAATTCGTACAGCGAACGGAAAAGGCTCACCATGGTGCGTGAGTCTTCGAGATTCTGCTCGGGCGTGCGGCCAATCAACTCCTTCAGACTGTCGAGGTCCATGCCCGAGCAGAAGGCCTTCCCTGCCCCGGTGAGGATCAGGACTCGGGCCGGTGAATTTCTCACTTCATCGAGTGCGTGCAGGAGATCGGAAATCAACTCGTAGCTGACCGCGTTGCGCTTGTCGGGGCGATTGAGGGTGATGGTTGCAACCTCAGCAAGGTTAAGTTCGATGGTCTGATAGCCCATTGTCAGAGATTCCTATTCGGGGTTCGCCGCTTTCATTTCACCAGCCAGGGAGTAGAACTCATTCAGAAGCGACGCACTCCCGTCGAATTCGATGAAAAGCGATTTATCTACTGCCTGACAATTAACAATAAACGCTGGTCCGTAAGATCGAAAATTCTCTGCGAGCCGTTCCTGGCACTGCATGGGCGTTCCGGCAACCACGATGGGCCGCGAGTTCGTCAGTCGAAATCCTTGCTTTTCACGACCGGCTACGATTTTCTTGTCGAGATCTTCGATCTCGGATCCTTCCGCCTCGTCGTGTACACGAAAGGCTGAAATGACTCCAAACGGCGTTTTTCTCCGAGCCCTGAATTTGCCGGGCAGCGTGAAGATCTGAATAGAGCGAGAAGATCCTCCCGTACTCGCGATGTACATTAGCGGCACGGGAATAATAAGTCCCTGCCATCGATAGGTGGAACCATGCGCCAGGTGCCATAGCAGCGCCTGGGACTCGTACCGGAACTCGATGAAGCACAGGACGATAATCAGACCACCGACAAGGATGATGCCGAATCTATAAAACGTTGTTCTGCCTGGAGCCATAATTACTGAGAAACCGCCTGGTTTTGGTATAGATTTGCGAGGCCTGCACTTGCCTTTACCAACGAGTCGAGCGGCTTGAGCGCCGGCAGTTGTGCATTCCGGCCGGCGAGAACCTCGATCACTCTTTCGGTGGGAATGTTCCCCACCAAAGCATCTTGCGCGAACGGACATCCGCCAAGGCCACCAAGAGCGGAGTCGAAGCGGCGGCAGCCCGCGTCATAAGCCGCGAGAATCTTCGCCGTAGCTTCATCGGGACGGCTGTGCAGGTGAACGCCAATTTCCAGATAGTCGTACTTCGACATCACTGCGGAAGCAACTTCGCGGATCTTTTCCGGCGGCGCCAGACCAACCGTATCGGCCAAAGAGATCGTGTGGATGTTCTGCGATTCGAGCAGATCGACTGCGTCCACGACTTCGTCAACGCTCCATGGGTCGCCATAGGGATTGCCGAAGGCCATGGAGATGTAGACGACCGTTCCGAGACTCGCTTCGTCGGCGACCTTCTCAATTTTCTCTAACTCTTCGATCGCGTCTTCGAGTGACTGGCGTTGGTTGTTTTGCAGAAAAGTCGGGGAGATCGAGTACGGGAAGCCGAGCGTGCGCACGGCGTCGGTTTTGACCGCTCGTTGTGCGCCTTTTTCGTTGACCACGATGCCGATGATTTCAACATCATCCGGCGGGTCGAGTTCCTTAAGGACATCTTCGGAGTCAGCCATTTGCGGCACAGCATTTGGCGAGACAAACGACACCGTGTCGATGTGTTTGAATCCAGCGCTGATGAGGGCCTGAAGATAGTTAACCTTCAGATCGGTTGGAATCTGCCCTTTGAGGCCTTGCCAGGCATCGCGCGGGCACTCGATTAACTTTATGGTGTCGCTCATTTGATGAGTTCTTGAGGATTGAGTCATTGAGTGATTGAGGTATTGAGTCAGATGTCAAAATCCCTTAATGATGACTCAATACCTCAATGACTCAATCCTTCAATGATTCAATTCTACGTTTGCAACACGCCTACTTTGAACTCGGCGACCTCGGGATTCAGAGCTGCGGCTTCGAGAGCTTGCGTAATTGCTTGCCGTGTTTCCATGGGATCGATGATCTTGTCGATCCACAGTCTGGCTGCGCCGTAACGCGGATCGGTCTGCTCGTCGTAGGTCTTCTTTACTGAATCGTACAGCTCTTTCTTCTCTTCCTCGCTCAGCTTCTTGCCGCCGCGCTCGAGTTGCTTGACTTTGATTTCTACCAGCGTTCCTGCGGCCGAATCTCCGCTCATCACGGCATATCTGGCCGTTGGCCACGCGAAGACGAAACGGGGATCGTAGGCTTTGCCGCACATTGCATAATGCCCTGCTCCGAAGGATCCACCGACGATCACAGCGATCTTGGGCACGACCGAATTTGAGACTGCGTTCACCATCTTTGCCCCTGCTTTGATGATGCCGCTCCATTCCGCGTCGCGTCCGACCATGAAGCCGTTGACGTCGTGGAAGAAGACGAGCGGAATCAGGTTCTGGTTACAGTCCATGATGAAGCGGGCGGCTTTTTCGGCGGACTCGGTGTAGATGACGCCGCCGAATTCGACGCGCTTATGGCCTTCATGATCGGTCTGCTGCGCGTGCAACTTCTGGTTGGCGACAATGCCGACGGCGAAGCCTCCAATGCGCGCGTAGCCGCAGAGGAGCGTCTTGCCGTATTCGGGCTTGTATTCGTCGAAGCGGCTCTCGTCGACGATGCGGGCGAGAATCTCCTTCATGTCATACGGGCGCGCGGGAGAAGCGTCGTAGATTCCAAAGAGCTCTTCGGGCGAAAGTGCAGGATCGTCGGGCTTTTTGCGGTCCCAGAGCGATTGCCGACGATAACCCCATTTCTCGATCAGCGACCGGATGCGAGCGATGCAAGCTTCGTCGGTTGGCTCGCGGAAATCGACCGTTCCGCTGATGGATGCATGCATTGCTGCGCCGCCAAGTTCCTCGGCAGAAACTTTCTGCCCGATGGCCGCTTGCACAAGCGCTGGACCGGCGAGAAACAGGCCGCTTCCGTCGGTCATCAGGATGTGATCGCACATCACCGGCAAATATCCTCCGCCAGCGACGCACATGCCCATGATGGCGGCGATTTGCGGAATGCCCATCGCGGACATTACTGCATTGTTGCGGAAGACGCGGCCGAAGTCGTCGGTGTCGGGAAAGACATCTTCCTGGAGAGGCAGGAAGACGCCTGCGGAATCGACGAGGTAGATGGTGGGAATACGATTCTCGATGGCGATGTTCTGGGCACGAATCACCTTCTTCGCTGTCATCGGGAAGAATGCGCCTGCTTTCACAGTCGCGTCGTTGACGATGAGCATCACGAGACGGCTGTGAACGCGGGCAAGACCGGTGATGACGCCTGCTGCTGGCGCTCCTCCCCAATCTTCGTACATCTTGTGGGCGGCGTAGAGACCTAGCTCGAAGAAAGTGCCTGCGTCGGCGAGGAGATTGATGCGCTCGCGGGCGGTGAGGCGATTCTTGGCGTGCTGGCTCTCGATGGCCTTCGCGCCTCCGCCTTCGCGGATCTTCTCCTCTTCGTTGCGGACCTGCGCGACCAGATCGGCGAGGGCACGCATGTTGGACTCGAAGCGGAGCGACGAGGGATCGAGTTTGGAAGTCAGGACATTATTGATGTCGATAGCCGTGGATTCGGAACGATCAGGCATGATACTGGACTCAGGTACGAAACTTTCTACTATATCAGCCGCGCTTGAAGGGAAGGCTACAATCTCCGTTGGCAAGAAATTGCCGTCCGCATGGCAACCAGCCTGGAGATCAATCCGACGCTGTCCTTCACGCTGTTGGGATCGTGCGCGTTGTATGCGGTCTCGCGACCGACGCGTGTTGCATGGGTGTGCGTGGCCACAATCGCTGTGCTAATGCGTCTTGCGGTGGTGCGATTGAGAGGCGGCATTGGCTCGTATTATGGAACTTGGTGGATCACTTGGGGAGCGTTTCTCGGACTGGCGAGCATCGTGGTGCTTGCCGCGCAGACTGCGCGCACGAGAACGCATGGAGATGCGTCGCGGCACAAACTTCTTCAGGGGACGT
>Ga0335070_10005776_pt1 | contig 14589 bp, 12 predicted proteins | sample Lox_Sample_13_FD_206722 | JGI IMG/M metagenome (GOLD analysis project Ga0335070, IMG submission 206722) | Soil microbial communities from Loxahatchee National Wildlife Refuge, Florida, United States - Lox_Sample_1.3 | ecosystem: Environmental > Terrestrial > Soil > Wetlands | place: USA... | reverse complement strand
GCCGCGTCTCGAATCCGCCGTTCCCTTCTTCCCCGTCCACGCGGGCTCCCCTCCTCAGTTCTTCGAGCGGTCGACCAGGGCCTTCTCCTTGAGCCACGGCATGAGGCCGCGGAGCCGCGCGCCCACCTTCTCGACCTCGTGCTCCGCGCCGAGCCGGCGCATCGCCTCGAAGGCGGGCTTGCCGGCGCGGTTCTCGAGGATGAACTCGCGCGCGAACTGCCCGGTCTGGATCTCCTTCAGGATCTGCTTCATGCGGGCCTTGGTCCCGTCGTCGATCACGCGCGGGCCGCGCGTGAGATCACCGTACTCCGCGGTGTTGGAGACCGAGTACCGCATGTTCGCGATGCCGCCCTCGTAGATCAGGTCGACGATCAGCTTCACCTCGTGGATGCACTCGAAGTACGCCATCTCCGGCGCGTAGCCCGCCTCGACGAGGGTCTCGTAGCCCGCCTGCATGAGCGCCGTGAGGCCGCCGCAGAGCACCGTCTGCTCGCCGAACAGGTCGGTCTCGGTCTCCTCGCGGAAGTTCGTCTCGAGGATCCCGGCCCGGCCGCCGCCGATGCCCTTCGCGTAGGCGAGCGCGACCTGGAGCGTGTCGCCGGACGGGTCGGCGTCGACCGCGACCAGGCACGGCACGCCCTTCCCCTGCTCGTAGTGATTGCGCACGGTGTGGCCCGGGCCCTTCGGCGCCACCATGAACACGTTCACGCCCGCCGGCGGCGCGATCTGCTTGAAGTGGATGTTGAAGCCGTGGGCGACGGCCAGGTACTTGCCGGGGCTCATGTGGGGCGCGATCTCGTGGCGGTAGATGTCGGCCGCCGTCTCGTCGGGGAGCGTCAGCATGACGATCTGCGCGCGGTGGGCCGCCTCCGCGGGCGTCAGCACGGTGAGCCCCGCCCTCTCCGCCTTCGCGACGGTGGGCGAGTCCTTCCGCAGGCCGACCACGACCGCGACGCCGGAGTCCTTCAGGTTCTGCGCGTGGGCGTGGCCCTGGCTCCCGTAGCCGATGATGGCCACGGTCTTTCCCTCGAGCCGGCCGAGGTCCGCGTCCTTGTCGTAGAAGATCCGGAGTGCCATCGCGTTGCTCTCTCCTGCGGCGGTCGGCCGCGTGGGGGATGTCTCGAGGCAGACGCCGCGTCAGCCGCGCGCCATGGCGAGCGGGCCGGTCCGCACGATCTCGCGCAGGCCGAGGGGCTCGAGCAGCTTCGCCATGGCGGCGATCTTGTCGCGCCGGCCGGTGACCTCGACCACGAACGACTTCGCGCCGACGTCGACGATGCGCCCGCGGAAGATCTCGACCACCCGCAGCACCTCCGCGCGCTGCTCGGCCGTCGGCGCGACCTTCATCACGGCCATCTCGCGGTCGACGAACGAGCCCTCGAGGTGGTCGGTCACCTTCATCACGTCGATCAGCTTGTGGAGCTGCTTCGTGATCTGCTCGATGGTCTCGTCGTCGCCCTCGGTCACGATCGTCATGTTCGAGACCTTCGGGTCGAGGGTCGGCGCGACGTTCAGGCTGTCGATGTTGTAGCCGCGGCCGCTGAACATCCCGGCCACGCGCGAGAGCACGCCGAACTCGTTTCGGACCAGGACGGAGATCGTGTGTCGCATGGGCGTCTCCGTCAGCCGATCGGATCGTGGAGGATCATCTTGGCCGACGGCGCGCCGGCCGGGACCATCGGGTAGCAGTTCTCGGTCTCACGCACGCGGAAGTCCATCACCACCGGGCCCGGGTGCGCGAACGCCTTCTCGAGCACGCCGTCGACCTCGTCGACGCGCGTCGCGCGCAGGCCGAGGGCCCCGAACGCCTCGGCGAGCCGAACGAAGTCGGGGTTGCGGCGCAGGTCGACCTCCGACTCGCGGTTCTCGTAGAAGTGCTGCTGCCACTGCCGGACCATGCCGAGGAACTGGTTGTTGACGATCGCGACCTTGACCGGGAGCTGGTGCTCCACCGCCGTCGCGAGCTCCTGGACGTTCATCAGGATCGAGCCGTCGCCCGCGATGCAGACCACGAGCTCCTTCGGGAACGCGACCTGCGCGCCGATCGCCGCGGGCAGCCCGTAGCCCATCGTGCCGAGGCCGCCGGAGGAGAGCCACGTGTTCGGGCGCTGGCAGTGGTAGTACTGCGCGGCCCACATCTGGTGCTGCCCCACGTCCGTCGCCACGATCGCGTTGCCGCGCGTGAGCTGGAAGATGCGGTCGATCACGAACTGCGGAAGGAGCGGATCGTCGGGCGCCTGGCTGTAGGCGATCGGGTGCTCCGCGTCCCAGGCGCCGATCTGGCGCCACCAGGCCGCGATCTGCTCGTGGTAGGCGGAGAGGTCCCTCTCCTCGCCGACGAGCTTCAGGAGCTTCTGGACGCAGTTCTTGACGTCTCCCACGATCGGGATGTCGACGTGGACGTTCTTGCGGATCGTCGTCGGGTCGATGTCGATGTGGATCTTCTTGGAGCGCTGGCTGAACTCGTCGAGCTTGCCCGTCACGCGATCGTCGAAGCGGGCGCCGATCGCGACGAGCACGTCGCACTGGTCGACCGCGAGGTTCGCGCGGTAGGTGCCGTGCATGCCCAGCATCCCGAGGGAGAGCGGGTGGTCTCCGGGGATGCCGCCGATCCCCATGAGCGTGTAGGTCGTCGGCACGCGCAGGCGCTCGACGAGCTGGCGCACCTCGGCGCCCGCGCCCGAGAGGATCACGCCGCCCCCGAAGTACACGACCGGCCGCTTGGCCTGACGGATCAGGGCCAGCGCCTTCTTGATCTGTCCCCAGTGCCCGTCCACGCACGGCTGGTAGTGCTCGAGGTGGATCTCCTTCGGGTAGAAGAACTCGCAGAGCGCGCCCGACACGTCCTTCGGGATGTCCACCACGACGGGCCCCGGCCGCCCGGTGGTCGCGATGTAGAAGGCCTCCTTGATCGTCGCGGCCAGGCCCTTCACGTCCTTCACGAGGTAGTTGTGCTTCGTCACGGGGCGCGTGAGGCCGATGTTGTCGGCCTCCTGGAAGGCGTCGCTCCCGATCGCGTGGGTCGGCACCTGGCCCGAGATCACGACCACGGGAATCGAGTCGGCGTAGGCGGTCGCGATGCCCGTGATCGCATTCGTGAGGGCGGGACCGGAGGTCACGAGGGCCACGCCGGGTCGGCCCGTCGCGCGGGCGTAGCCGTCGGCCATGTGCACCGCGCCCTGCTCGTGCCGCGCGAGGATGTGCCGGAAGCGATGGCGGTGGATGGCGTCGTAGATGTGCAGCACGGCGCCACCGGGATGGCCGAAGAGGACGTCGACGCCCTCTTCCTTGAGCGCCATCAGCAGCACGTCGGAGCCGTTCGTGGCGACACGAGAAGCGGTCATGGACACCTCCGCGCGAGGGGTCGCCTCGCGTTTCCGCCCGGGCCCGTGGTAGGGATCACCGGACGAGGGGTTGATCGGATCCGATCGTCTTCTGGGTTGCAGATCGGCGACCGGTCCGCGCAGGTTACTCGAGGCCGAGAGCGGGTGTCAAAGCGGTCCGGCGCGGGGCGGCCGCCCCTGGTGGGTCGCCTCTTCGAGCCGCTCGCCCGTGCGCCGCGCCTCGGCCTCGGCGCGGCGCAGGTAGCGGGGCACCACGTCCTCCGCCCGCGCGATCTGCCCCGCCGAGAGGAGCCGGGCGCCCAGGCGGGCCACGTCCGCGGCCCGGGCGAAGGCGTGGCGTCGATCCGCGAGCGCGAGACGCGGGGCGCCGCCCGGCGCCGTCAGGGCCTCGCGGTGGAGGAGCGCCCCCTCTCCCACCACCATGCAGCCCGCCGGGAGCTTCTCGGTCAGGGCCCTGGCTTCGTACACGCCCTCCGGCAGGAGCGTCGGCTCGAGGGCGCCGGCTTCGGGGAAGACCGCGGCGTAGACCTCCCCCCGTCGCGCATCGAGCAGGGCGGCCACGGGGCCGGGAGCGGGAGCCGCGCCGGCCGCGAGCGCCGCGAGCGTCGGCACCGCCGCGACCGGGGCATCGACGCCGAAGGCCAGCCCCTTCAAGGTCGCGAGGCCCACGCGCAGGCCGGTGAAGGAGCCCGGGCCGATCGAGATCGCGAACGCCTCGATCTGCGGAAGCGAGACCCCGGCCAGGCCGAGGAGGGTGTCGAGCGCGGGGAGGATCTGCTCCGAGACGGGACGCTCGGGCGCGAGGTCGAGCTCGGCCAGGACGCGTTCACCCCGAGCGACGGCGAGCCCTGCCCCGCCCGTCGCCGTCTCGAGCGCGAGCAGGAGCACTAGAGACCGGCGCTGCTCTTGAGCCAGCCGACGAAGCTCGACCAGTGGCGCGAGAGGTCGTTCCAGAACGCGAAGCCCATGAGCGTCACGAGCACCGTGACACCGATCTGCTGCACGATCTCCCGGGTGCGCAGCGAGACCGGCGAGCGCTTCACGCCCTCGATCAGGAACAGCAGCGCCTGGCCGCCATCGAGCACCGGGATCGGGAGCAGGTTCAGGATCCCGAGGTTGATGCTGATCAGGATCAGGGTCGAGAGGTACGCCTCCCAGCCGCGCTGGAGCGCGCTGTGGGCGATCTCCGCGATCCCGATCGGGCCCGCGATCTGGCTGCGCGAGACCTCGCCCGTCACGATCTTCACGAGGCCCTGCAGGAAGGTGAGCGTGACCTCGCCGGTCATGCCGACGGCGCGCGGCACGGCCACGAACGGGTTGCGCGCCATCTCCTTCCCGACGGAGCCGAGCAGCGCCGGCGTGTCGGCGGAGATCCCGATCAGGTAGCGCGGCTCCTTCACGCCGAGGCCGGTGTCGGCCTCGCGCATCTCGGGCGTGATCGAGAGCGTCGTCGTCGCGCCGTCGCGCGCGTAGGCCACCTCGAGCGGACGACCGCCGCTCGCGCGCACGATCTCCGCGAACGAGGCGAAGCTCCCCACCGGGCCGCCGTCGACCGCGACGAGGAGATCGCCGGGGGCGAGGCCGGCCTTCTCGGCCGGCGAGCCCGGCTCGACGCGCGACACGAGCACCGCCGCCGGCACGACGCCCAGGGCCTCGGGCGAGCGGATGCCGGCGGGCAGCGCGATCTCGAGGCGCTCGGGCGTGTCCTTCTCGCCGCGCTCGAGGACGAGCGTACGCGGCGCTGCACCGTCCGGCGCTGCGAGGGCACGCGCGAACCCGTCCCAGTCCGCGATCTCCGTGCCCGCGAAGGCCTTCACGCGATCGCCGGAGCGCAGGCCGGCCCCCGCGGCGGCGGAGTCGGCGCGCGGCACGCCGAGCGTCGCCGGGAGGCGCGCGTGGTCGAGGCCGGTCCAGCCCGTCTGGTGGACGCCGCCGAAGGCGTCGAGGCCCGCGCGCGCCGCGACGGGCAGCACGAGCGTGACCGGCTTTCCGTCGCGCTCGACCTCGATCGGAACCGCGGCGCCCGGCTGCGCGCGGAGCCGCTCGTCGACGTCGTCCCACCACTCGATGCGCGCGTCGCCGACCTTGCGGATCACGTCGCCCGGCTCGAAGCCGGCGCTCGCCGCGGGCGACCCTGCCTCGACCGTCCCGACCACCGGCAGCGGCCGCGGGATCCCGACGAAGAGCATCCCCGTGAAGATCAGGACGGGGAGCAGGAGGTTCATGATCGGGCCCGCGAAGACGATCGCGAGCTTCTGCCAGACGGGCTTCGCGCCGAGCGTCTCCTCGGGGTGGATCCGCGCCTCCGGATCCTCCTCCTCGCCAGGGCTCTCGCCGAGCATCTTCACGAAGCCGCCGAGCGGGAACCACGCGACGACGTACTCGGTGCCGTTCCGCGTCCACGCGAGCTTCCAGCGCCCGATGCCGATCGTCGGGCCGAAGCCGAGGGAGAACTTGAGGACGCGCACGCCGCACGCCTTCGCCACCAGGAAGTGTCCGAGCTCGTGCACGAACACGAGCACGCCGAGCATGACGACGAGGGCGAAGAGGTAGGAGAGCAACGTCATGCCGCGTCCCCTTCCCGCAGGCCCAGGCGGGCACGAGCTTCCGCGCGCGCCCAGCCGTCGGCCGCGCGTACGTCGGCGAGGTCGCGCACGGCGCCTGCCGCGCGCGCGAGGTGGCTCTCGAGCACGCTCGCGTTCGTCGCGACGATCTCGGGGAAGGCGATCCGCCCGTCGAGGAAGGCGGCGACCGCCACCTCGTTCGCGGCGTTCAGCACCGCCGGCGCCGCCTCGTCGCCGCGCAGCGCCGCGAACGGCAGCTCGACCGCGGGGAAGCGCGCTCGGTCCGGCGCCTCGAAGTCGAGACGCTCCGCCTTCGCGAGGTCGAGGCGCGGAAGGTCGAGGGGCAGCCGCTCGGGGTACGCCAGGGCCACCGCGATCGGGACGCGCATGTCCGGGAGGCCGAGCTGCGCGAGCACCGAGCCGTCGACGAACTCGACCAGGCTGTGCACGATCGACTGCGGATGCACGACGATCTCGATCCGCTCGGGGGCGAGGTCGAAGAGCCAGCGCGCCTCGATCACCTCGAGGGCCTTGTTCATGAGCGTGGCCGAGTCGATCGTGATCTTCGGTCCCATGCTCCAATTGGGATGCTTCAGGGCGTCGGCCAGTGTCGCATGGGCGATGCGCTCGGCGCTCCAGGTGCGGAAGGGGCCGCCCGACGCGGTGAGGATCAGGCGGAACACGTCCTCGCGGCGCTGGCCGGCGAGGGCCTGGAAGATCGCGCTGTGCTCGCTGTCCACGGGCAGGAGCCGAACGCCGCGCGCCTGCACCTCGCGCAGCACGAGGGCGCCCGCCATCACCAGCACTTCCTTGTTCGCGAGGGCGACGTCGCGGCCGGCACGGATCGCGGCGAGGGTCGGCTCGAGGCCGACGGCGCCGACCAGGGCCGCCACGACGAGGTCTGCCTCGTGCGTCGCGACCTCGCGCAGTCCCTCCGCGCCGTGGAGGATGCGCGGCGCTTCCGGCAGGTCGGCGAGGCGCGCGCGAAGGGCGTCTGCGGCGGCGGCGTCTCCCGCTGCCACGACTGCGGGCGCGAAGCGGCGCACCTGGGCCGCGAGCTTCTCGACGTTGCGGCCGGCGCCGAGCGCCGTCACGCGGAAGCGATCGGGGAAGGCCTCTGCCACCGCGAGCGTCTGCTCCCCGACGCTCCCGGTGCAGCCGAGGACCGCGAGGCGCCTCACCGTCCCTCCGGCTCGTCGGGCCGCTCGCTGGAGCCCACGCGCACCTGGGCGCTCGTCATCCCGAAGCGACGCTCGCGCCGCTGGTAGTCGAGGATCGCTTCCACGAGATGGAGCTTCCGGAAGTCGGGCCACATGACGTCCGTCGTGTAGAGCTCTGCGTAGGCGATCTGCCAGAGCAGGAAGTTCGACACCCGCTCCTCGCCGCCGGTTCGGATCAGGAGGTCCGGATCGGGCAGCTCCGGGTCGTACAGATAGGCCGCGAAGGTCTTCTCGTCGAGACGATCGGGATCGAGCTTGCCGGCCTCGAAGTCGCGCAGCAGCCGGCGCGCTGCGTCGACGATCTCCTGGCGGCCGCCGTAGGAGAGCGCGAAGACGAGGGTCATCTCCGTGTTGGCCCGCGTCCTCGCCATCGCCTCGGAGACGCGCCGGCGCACGCCGGGCGGCAGGAGATCCGGACGCCCGATCGTGCGCACGCGCACGCCGTTCGCCATCAGGTTCTCCATCTCGGTCTCGAAGTACTCCTCGGGCAGGCGCATGAGCTGATCGACCTCGGCCTTCGGTCGGCTCCAGTTCTCGAGCGAGAAGGCGTAGAGGGTGAGCCAGCGGACGCCCAGCTCGTGGGCGGCGCGGACGATCCCGCGCACGGACTCGAGGCCGGCCCGATGCCCCTCGTTCCGGGACAGACCCCGCGCCTCGGCCCAGCGCCCGTTGCCGTCCATGATGACGGCCACGTGGCGCGGGATCCGGTCGCTGCGGATCCGACGCTCCTGGCTTCCCGGCTCGCTCAAACCTGGAGGATCTCCTTCTCCTTCGCCCCGGCGACCTCGTCGATCTTCTTCACGTACTCGTCCGTCAGGTCCTGGACCTTCTTGTCCAGACGGTGCTTGTCGTCCGCCGGGAGATCGCCGTCCGACTCCATCTCCTTGAGCATCTGGAGCGCCTCCCGCCGCGACTCCCGGACCCCCAGTTTGTGCTCCTCGGCCAGCTTGTGGACCTGCTTGACCAGCTCCTTGCGACGCTCCTCGGTGAGGGGCGGGATCGGGATCCGGACCACCTTGCCGTCGTTCGTCGGCGTGTAGCCGAGGTTCGAGGTCTGGATCGCCTTCTCGATCGCCGACAGCATCGACTTGTCGTAGGGCGCGATCACGATCAGCCGGGGATCGGGCGTGGTCAGGTTCGACATCTGGTTGAGCGGCGTCGGCGTGCCGTAGTAGTCCACGCGGATGCCGTCGAGGAGCTGGGGATTCGCCCGACCCGTGCGCACGCGCTGCAGGTCGTGCTTCAGCGAGGCGACGGCCTTCTCCATGCCGTCCTTCGCACCCTCGATCACCACCGCCGCGTCGTCCGCTGCCATCGTTCCTCCCTCCCCTGGGTGCGCGCCCCTACTCCTCGACGCGCGTGCCGATCGCCTCGCCGCACACGACCTTCTGCAGGTTCCCCGGCACGCCGCTGTCGAACACGACGATCGGCAGCCGGTTCTCGCGGCAGAGCGCGATCGCGGTCTGGTCCATGACGCGCAGGTTCTTCACGATCGCCTCGTCGTAGGTGAGGCGCTCGTAGCGGCGCGCGGCCGGGTTCGTGCGCGGGTCGGCGTCGTAGACGCCATCCACGCCGTGCTTCGCCATGAGGATGACGTCGGCGTGGATCTCCGCCGCGCGCAGCGCGGCGGCGGTGTCGGTGCTGAAGTACGGATTGCCCGTCCCGGCGGCGAAGATCACGACCCGTCCCTTCTCCAGGTGCCGCACCGCGCGACGCCGGATGTAGGGCTCGGCGACCTCCTTGATCTCGAGGGCCGTCAGCACGCGCGTGTTGAGGCCCTCCTTCTCGAGGGCGTCCTGCAGCGCGAGGGCGTTGATCGCGCTCGCCATCATGCCCATGTAGTCGGCCGCCGCGCGGTCGAGCCCCTGCGACGCCGCGTTGATGCCGCGGATCACGTTCCCGCCGCCGATCACGATCCCGATCTGGGGCAGGAGCGCGTGGACCTCGCGCACGTCCTTCGCGATCTCGCGCAGGATCGGCGTCGAGATGCCGAAGCCGTTCTCTCCGGCGAGCCGCTCGCCGGAGAGCTTCAGCACCACGCGCTGGTACGCCGCCTTCACTGCCCCGACGCCTCTCCCAGCTTGAAGCGCACGAAGCCCGCCACCGAGATGGGCTTGCCGAGCTGCTTGCCCGCGTCCTCGAGCACCTTCGTCACGCTGCGGTCGGGGTCCTTCACGAAGGCCTGCTCGAGCAGGCAGACCTCGGCGTAGAACTTCGCCAGCCGACCCTCGACGATCCGATCGAGCACGTTTGCGGGCTTCCCGCTCTGCTCCGCCTGGGCGCGGAAGATCTGGCGCTCCTTGTCGACGAGCTCCGCCGGCACGCCCTTCCGATCGACGGCGACGGGCGACGGGTCGGCCGCCGCCACGTGCATCGCGAGGTCGCGCGCCACGGCCGCGGCCTGGCCGCGATCGGCGGCCGTCGCGAGGCCGACGAGCACGCCGAGCTTTCCGCCCGCGTGCACGTAGCCCGAGACCACGCCCTCTCCGGGAACGGCGAGACGGGCGACCCGACGCAGGACGATGTTCTCGCCGAGCTTCCCGATCGCCGCCGCGATCTTCTCGCGCGCGATCTCGCCGCCGACCTTCGCATCGGAGAGCGCCTCGACCGAGGCGAGGGACGCGTCGGCCGCGACGGCCTCGGCGAGGCCCTTCGCCAGGCCCTGGAAGTCGTCGGTCTTCGCCACGAAGTCGGTCTCGCAGGCGAGCTCCACCAGCGCGCCCGACGCGCCCGCGAGCGCGAGGGCGATCGTGCCCTCGCTCGTCGCGCGGCCCTCGCGCTTCACGGCCTTCGCGAGGCCGCGCTCGCGCAGGAGCTCGCCCGCCTTCGCCATGTCGCCGGCCGCGTCGGTCAGCGCCTTCTTGCAGTCCATCATGCCTGCGCCGGTCTGGTCGCGGAGCGCCTTCACCGCGCCTGCGGAGATCTCGGTCACGTCGAACCTCGTTTCGTGCTCTCGCCTCCGGCTGCGCCGGCCGCGGCCGGCCCCCGCAGCATCCCACGTCGGCGGGCCGGATGGGTTGGAAAGGACGGGCGGGCCCGAGGCCCGCCCGTCGACTACTCGCTGCTCTCGGCCGGGGGCTCCGGCGGGGCCTCGACCTCGCCGCCGCCGCGCGGACCGCGCCGCGGACCGCCGGCCGAGTGCGTGCCGCCCCGGCCGCGACGCGGCGGCTGCTTGATCTCGACCACGACGCGGCCCGAGCTCGGCACGCCGCCCTCGCGCTGCGCCTCGACCGGCGCCGCCTTCTCGTCGCTCTGCAGCCGCTCCTGGTGGAGCTGTCCGCCTTCGAGGCAGGCGTCCGCGACGAAGCGGCAGTAGAGCTGGATCGCGCGAAGGGCATCGTCGTTGCCCGGCACCACGAAGTCGACGCCGTCGGGATCGCAGTTCGAGTCGACGACCGCGACGATCGGAATGCCGAGGCGCCGCGCCTCGGTGATCGCGATGTGCTCGAGGCCGACGTCGATCACGAACAGCGCGTCCGGCAGGCGCGACATCTCCTGGATGCCCTCGAGCGAGCGGCGCAGCTTCTCGTACTCGCGCGTCATCTGGGCGCGGTCGCGCTTCGAGAACTCCGCGGCCTTCTCCTCGTTCTCGAGGATCCCCTTGAGGTCCTTGAAGCGCTCCACCGACTTCTTCACGGTCCGGAAGTTCGTGAGCATCCCGCCGAGCCAGCGGTTGTTCACCCAGAACTGCCCGCCTCGCCGGGCCTCGGTCTCGATCGAGGGCGCCGCCTGCCGCTTCGTGCCGACGAACAGCACCTTGCCGCCGGCCGCGGTGGTGTCGCGCAGGAACTCGAGCGACTCCTGGAAGAGCTCGAGCGTCATGTCGAGGTTCAGGATGTGGATGCCCTGGCGCTCACCGTAGATGAACTCGCGCATGCGCGGATTCCAGCGCCGGGTCTGGTGGCCGAAGTGCACGCCCGCTTCGAGCAGGCTCTTCAAGGAGAGGGTCGGAACGTCGAGCGCGGCGGCAGTGCCGGCGCCCGCCCCCGAGGCCGGGGTCTCGGACATACGAGCTCCTTCGCGGTTGGGCCTCCGCCCCGGCCGTTTCTCCCGAAGCCGGCCGAAGCCACGCGCGCCGAGGCCCGCGCGGCTCTGGCCGGCACCGCTCGGGCGGTCCGGAACGTGTGAAGTGGCGGGGAGGTAGCAGACCCCGCCCCCGCCCGCAGCCTCACGCGGCCTCGTGTCGCCTCGGAGGCCGCTCCGCTCCGCGTTCGCGGGGGGCGAGCGGGCGCAGAGGGGGTGGCCTCCTTCGCGTTCGGCCCCGCGCGTCTCCGCTCGGCGGCGTCGAGTCGGCCCACCGCTCGCCGGGCAACCGGCCCGCTCGGCTCCGGCGGCCCTCTACGTCCGATACTCGGCGTTGATGCGCACGTAGTCGTAGGAGAGGTCGCAGGTCCACACGGTGCAGGCGCCGCGTCCGCGGCCGAGGCGGACTTCGATCTCCACCTCCTTCGCCGTGAGCGCCTGCTGCGCCCGGCCCCGCGCCTCGGGCCCGGTCGCGGCGCCCGAGCGGAAGACGGGCACGCCGCACAGCACGACCTCCGTGCGGGCGAGATCGAGAGGCACGCGGCCCGCGCCGATCGTCTGGAGGATCCGACCCCAGTTCGCGTCGCCGCCGAAGAGCGCGGTCTTGACGAGCACGGAGTTTGCGACCCGCCGGGCCGCGCGCTCGGCGTCGGCGGCGCTGCGGGCCCCCGCGACCCGCACCGTCACGAGCTTCGTCGCGCCCTCGCCGTCGCGCGCCACGTCCTTCGCGAGCGCCTCGCAGAGACCGACGAGCGCAGCGCGAAAGGCGCGCGCCCCGGGGCTCGAGGCGTCGCGCAGCGGCGCGTTGCCCGCAGCGCCGTTCGCGAGGAGCGCGCAGGTGTCGCTGGTCGACCCTTCGCCGTCGATCGTCAGCCGGTTGAAGCTCGCGTCCGCCGCCTCGCGCAGGAGGCGGCGGAGGAAGCTCGGCGCCACCGCCGCGTCCGTCACGAGGAACGACAGCAGGGTCGCCATGTCCGGCTCGATCATCCCCGAGCCCTTCGCCATGCCGGCGAGGCGCACGACGCTTCGGCCGACGCGCGCCTCGACGGAGCGCAGCTTCGGGACGAGGTCCGTCGTCATGATCGCGCGCGACGCGTCGGCGAGGCCGTCGGGCGCGAGGTCGCTCGCCGCCTCCGCGACGCCTGCCGCGATCTTCTCCATGGGAAGGGGCTCGCCGATCACGCCCGTCGAGGCGACGAGCACCTCCTCGGCGCGGCAGCCGAGGGCGGCGGCGGCGAGGGACGCCATGCGCCGCGCGTCGCGGATGCCGCGCGCGCCCATGGCCACGTTCGAGCAGCCGCTGTTCGCGACGATCGCCCGGAGGCGGCCGCGCCTCACGTGCTCGCGCGAGACCGTGACGGGCGCGCCGACGACCGTCGAGCGCGTGAAGACCGCGGCGGCCGCGGCGGGCGCATCGCTCGCGATGAGCGCGAGGTCGAGCCCCGCCTGCTTGATGCCGCAGCGCACGCCGGCGGCGCGGAATCCGGGGACGAGCGGTCGCGGGAGGCCGGGGGGCTCGCCGTCAGCCATTCGCGCCGTGGCACTTCTTGTACTTCTGTCCGCTGCCGCAGGGGCACGGATCGTTCCGCCCGACGCGCGGGATCGGCGCGCCTGGCGCCGCCGTCGGGGCCGGGCGAGGAGGCGTGCGCAGGGCGGCGGGCACGCGCTGGATCGCCGCCCCCGGAGCGAGCGGGGGCGCGGGTCGCGCCGGCGCCGACGCGGCCTGGGCAGGAGCGCCTTGGGCCGGCGCCACGGAGGCGACCTGGGCGCTCGGCGGCGGCGCGATCTGCGGCTCGCGGATCACGACCTTGAAGATCCGCTCCAGGGCGAGGCCATCGGCGCGCGCGTCCATCTCCTGGAAGAGCTGATAGCCCTCGCGCTGGTACTCGACCTTCGGGTCCTTCTGGCCGTAGCCGCGCAGGCCGATGCCCTCGCGCAGGCCGTCCATGTTGTGAAGGTGGTCCTTCCACTGCTTGTCGAGCGTGTCGAGCAGGATGTGCTTCTCGATCTCGAAGAAGCCCGGGTATCCGAGCGAGGCGTACTTCGCGGCGACCTCGTCCCAGTGGCCGCGCTTCTCGTCGAGGAAGGCGACGAGCTTCTCGAGGATCGCGTGGCCGACGGCGTCGCGGTCGGCGCGCGTCGGCGCGTGGCCGTGGGCATCGACGAACGGCGCCTGCTTGGGATCGAAGCGCAGGCCGAAGAGCTGCTCGAGGTTCCGCGTCAGGGCGTCGAGGGCCTCGGCCTCGATCTCGCCCTTCTCCGGGAGGTGGTCGTCGAGCAGCGCCACGAGCGCGCCCTCGGTCATCTCGAGCACCTCCTCGTGCACGCTCTCCTGGGCGAGGAGCTGGCGGCGCCGGCCGTAGAAGGCCTGGCGCTGCTTGTTCATGACGTCGTCGTAGTCGAGGACGTGCTTCCGGGCGTCGAAGTTCCGCGCCTCGACCTTCTTCTGCGCGTTCTCGATCGCCCGCGTCACGAAGCGGTGCTCGATCGCCTCGCCGTCCTGGAGCCCGAGCCGCTCCATCCAGGGCGTGATGCGCTCGCCGCCGAAGATGCGCATCAGATCGTCCTCGAGGGAGAGGAAGAAGCGCGACGAGCCCGGATCGCCCTGGCGGCCCGCGCGGCCGCGGAGCTGGTTGTCGATGCGCCGGCTCTCGTGCCGCTCGGTGCCGACGATGTGCAGGCCGCCGGCGGCGATCACGCGGCTGCGCTCGGCGACGCACTCCCCCTCGAAGCGTGCGAGCGTGGTCGGGTACTCGGGGTGGTTCTTGTCTCCCTGGCACTTCGCGAGGGCGAGGAATTCGGCGTTGCCGCCGAGCAGGATGTCCGTGCCGCGGCCGGCCATGTTGGTGGAGATCGTGACCGCGCCGTGGCGGCCGGCCTGGGCCACGATCTCGGCCTCGCGCTCGTGCTGCTTCGCGTTCAGCACGTTGTGCTTGATGCCCCACTTCACGAGCTTCTTGGAGAGCATCTCCGAGGTCTCGATCGAGATCGTGCCCACGAGGATCGGCTGGCCGCCGGGATAGGCCTCCCCGGTGACGGGGTCGGCGCCGCCGCCGTGGCGCAGCTTGATCTCCTCGACCACCGCGTCGAACTTCTCGCGCTTCGACTTGTAGACCACGTCCGAGAGATCGCGCCGGACCATCGGCCGGTTGCTCGGCACCACGAGCACGTCGAGGTCGTAGATCTTCGCGAACTCCGGCGCCTCGGTGTCGGCCGTGCCGGTCATGCCGCCGAGCTTCTGGTACATGCGGAAGAAGTTCTGGAAGGTGATCGTCGCGAGGGTCTGGTTCTCGTTCTGGACCGCGATCCCTTCCTTGGCCTCGACCGCCTGGTGGAGGCCGTCCGACCAGCGCCGTCCCGGCATGAGCCGTCCGGTGAACTCGTCGACGATCACGACCTCCTGCTTCCCGCCCTCGGCGCGCACGACGTAGTCGACGT
>Ga0335070_10005775_pt1 | contig 14590 bp, 14 predicted proteins | sample Lox_Sample_13_FD_206722 | JGI IMG/M metagenome (GOLD analysis project Ga0335070, IMG submission 206722) | Soil microbial communities from Loxahatchee National Wildlife Refuge, Florida, United States - Lox_Sample_1.3 | ecosystem: Environmental > Terrestrial > Soil > Wetlands | place: USA... | reverse complement strand
CCACTTCTGGCCGCGCGCCTCGAGATTGTCGCGCCGCACCGTCGCAAGCACGTTCGCGGCCTGCTCGCCGCCCATCACCGAGATGCGCGCGCCCGGCCACATGTAGAGGAAGCGCGGCCCATAGGCGCGTCCGCACATGCCGTAATTCCCCGCACCGAAGCTGCCGCCGACGATTACCGTGAATTTGGGCACGCTCGCGCAGGCGACCGCCGTCACCATCTTGGCGCCGTCCTTGGCGATGCCGCCGGCTTCGTATTTGCGTCCAACCATGAAGCCCGCGATGTTCTGCAGGAAGATCAAGGGCACGCCGCGCTGGCAGCAGAGCTCGATGAAATGTGCGCCCTTGAGCGCGCTCTCGGAGAAGAGGATGCCGTTGTTGGCGACGATCCCCACGGGATACCCCCAGATGCGCGCGAAGCCCGTCACCAGCGTCTCGCCATAGAGGCGCTTGAACTCCTCGAACTCGCTGCCGTCGACGAGCCGCGCGATCACCTCGCGGACGTCGTAGGGCTTCTTGAGGTCGAGCGGGACGATGCCGTAGATCTCCTGGGGATCGTAGAGCGGCTCCTCCGGCATGCTGACGTCGAGGCCGACGCGCTTCACGCGGTTCAGGTTCCCGACGATCGCGCGGGCGATGCCGAGCGCGTGCGCGTCGTCGAGCGCCAGGTGATCGACGACGCCGGAGACGCGCGCGTGAACATCGGCGCCGCCGAGCTCCTCCGCGGTCACGACCTCGCCGATCGCCGCCTTCACCAGCGGCGGGCCGCCGAGGAAGATCGTCCCTTGGCCCTTGACGATGATGCTCTCGTCGGACATCGCGGGGACGTAAGCGCCGCCCGCGGTGCAGGAGCCCATGACGACCGCGATCTGCGGAATGCCCAGCGCGGACATCGTGGCCTGATTGTAGAAGATGCGGCCGAAATGCTCGCGGTCCGGAAAGACCTCGTCCTGATTCGGGAGATTGGCGCCGCCGGAATCGACGAGATAGATGCAGGGGAGATTGTTCTCGCGCGCGATCTCTTGCGCGCGCAGGTGCTTCTTCACGGTGACGGGGAAATAGGTCCCGCCCTTCACCGTGGCGTCGTTCGCGATCACCACGCATTCGCGGCCCTCGACCGGGCCGATCCCCGTGATGATCCCGCCGGCGGGAACCTCGTCGGGATACATCCTGTGGCCCGCGAGCTGCGAGAATTCGAGGAAGGGCGCGCCGGGATCGAGCAGCGTCCGCACGCGGTCGCGCGGCAGCAGCTTGCCGCGGGAGAGATGGCGCTTGCGCGCCTCCTCGCCGCCGCCGCTGCGGATCGTCTCGGCGAGGCGCGCGAGATCGTCGACCAGCGCCCGCATCGCCGCGGCATTGGCGCGGAAGGTCTCGGAGCGGGGGTCGATGCTGGATTTGAGGACGGGCATGAGGGCTCGCTTGCGGCGGGCACCCTCACCCTCCCATCGCTTCGCGATGGGCCCCAACCCTCTCCCGCAAGCGGGAGAGGGGCATTTCGTCCCTCTCCCACGAAGAGTGGGAGAGGGTTGGGGCCCGCGCGTAGCGCGGGAGGGCGAGGGTCTCGCCACAGTCTCGCATGCCCGCTTGACCCCGCAAGGAAAAAGCGGGGAAATGCCCGGCATGGTCACCCTCGCCGAGCTCGAAGCCGCCGCCGACCTCGTCCATGCGGCGATGCCGCCCACCCCGGCCTACCGCTGGCCGCTCCTCTGCGATCGCGTTGGGGCGGAGGTCTGGGTCAAGCACGAGAATCACACGCCGCTCGGCGCCTTCAAGATCCGCGGCGGCATCGTCTATATGACGGAGCTGAGACGCGAGCATCCGCACCTCGCGGGGGTGGTGGCGGCAACCCGCGGCAATCACGGCCAGAGCGTCGCCTTCGCGGCGCGGCGCGTGGGCTTGACCGCGACGATTGTCGTCCCCCACGGCAACAGCGTCGAGAAAAACGCGTCCATGCGCGCGCTGGGCGCCACGCTCATCGAGCACGGCCACGATTTCCAGGCGGCGCTCGAATACGCCGGCGATTTCGCGCAGGAGCGCGCCCTCCATGCCATGCCTTCCTTCGACCGGCGGCTGGTGCTGGGCGTGGCGAGCTATGGGCTCGAGCTCTTCCGCGCGGTCCCCGATCTCGACACCGTCTATGTCCCCATCGGATTGGGCTCGGGCATCTGCGGCACCATGGCCGCGCGCGACGCCCTCGGACTGAAGACCAAGATCGTCGGCGTGGTCGCGGAGGGCGCGCCCGCCTATGCGCTCTCCTTCGCCGCGAAAAAGCCGGTCTCCACCAACTCGGCGGAGACCATGGCCGACGGCGTCGCCTGCCGCGTGCCCAACGAGGAGGCGCTCGCTCTAATCTTGAAGGGGGTAGAGCGCGTGGTGACCGTCGGCGAGAGCGAGATCAAGAATGCGATGCGCGCGCTCTTCACGGACACGCACAACCTCGCCGAAGGCGCCGGCGCCGCCGCGCTCGCCGCCCTTCTCAAGGAGAGGGAATCGATGGCGGACAAGCGCGTCGCTGTCATCCAAACCGGCGGCAACATAGACCGCGAGGTCTATTTGCGGGCGATCGCGTAGTTCGACCCTCCGCCTCCCCCGCGCAGCCGCCATGACCGCCCAAGCCTCCCTCGCCGCCGCCTTCGAGCATTTTCGCGCCGAGCGTCTCGCCGAGGCGGAGACGGCCGCCAAAGCCGCGCTCGAGGCCGAGCCCCGCGAGCATGCGGGCTGGCATCTGCTGGCGGTGATCGCGCATCGCAGGGGCGAGCTCGCGGAGGCGGAGACCGCGCTCCGGCAGGCGCTCGCGACCGCGCCGGAGGCCGCGCTCTACCGCACCGACCTCGGCACTCTGCTCGCGGCACAGAAGAGGGCCGCAGAGGCCGAGACCGAGCTCGAGGCGGCGATAGCGGCGGATCCAGGCTACCTTCCCGCCTATTTCCGCCTCGCCGAGCTCGAGGCCGAGCGTGACCGCGACTGGGACGCGGAGACCGCGCTCCGCCAAGCGCTCACGGCGCGGCCCAATTCCGCGGAGGCGCATTTTCGCCTCGGGGTTTTCCTGCAGGAGCGCGTGCGCCCAGGCCAGGCCGCGCGCGCGCTCGCGCAGGCGTTCAAATTCGATCCCGGCAATTCCGAGGCCGCGAACCGGCTCGCGCACGTGCTCGCCATGCTCGGCCGCGCCGTCGAGGCCGTGCCCGCGCTCAGAGCGGCGCTCAGCAAGCGGCCCGAGGATCAGGGCGCGCTCGTCAATCTCGCGACCATCCTGATCCAGCAGGACCGCCTTGACGAGGCGGAGCCGCTGGTGGCACGGACGATTGCCGCCTATCCGGACCTGGCGCTCGCGCGAGAGCTCGAGGCGGCGCTGCGGCGGAAGCGCGAAGCCGACATGAGCTCGCCGCAGAGCCCGTGAGCGCCCCCTTCTCTACCGGAACTCGATCACCGTGCCGAAGGCGTGCTCGGCGGCGACGTGGAGGCGACCGCCGCTGCGCGTGAAGACCACGCCATTGCGCTGGAGCAGGGCCTCGGTCGCAGCGAGATCGGCGACCTCGACGGTATAGCCCGCGAAATAAGGCTTCCGTAGCACGTCGCGGAGCCGCACGCCCGGGAAGCGCTGGCCGAGCCGCGTCGCGTCCAGCACCGAGAGCGTGCCGCCCTCGAGCGCGACCTCGAGCGCGCCCTCGCTTTTCGTCACTGCACCCTGCTCCACGAGACGGCCAAAGAACTCCGCGTAGCCCGCGGGGTCGCTCGCGAGCATCGTCACCGCCACGACCGCGCGGGCGCCGTTGGGGTGGCGTTGGTAATCGGGCTTCCAGAAATGCTGCGGCGCGTGCTGCTGGCAGACGAAGAACGCGGCGTCGGGCATCCGCGGCTCCGTCACGAAGGCGAGCGAGAATCCCACGGTGACCTCGCTGCCGTCTGGGAGCTTGGCCTTGCGCTCGAAATCGAAGGGCTCGTAGGTCTGGAGCCCGCGCTCCAGGAACTCGCTGCGGTCACCGCGCGCATCCTTGCTCGCAAAGACCAGCATCGACATGCCCTCGCGCTTCGCGAGGAAGGCGCGATTGAACTCGGCGAAGCTGAAATGCCCGGGCGCGGCCGGGCGGATCGCGGCGGGATCGGCGACCGCCAGCAGCTCCAGGAAATTCCCCTGGAGCTGCACCAGGCTGTTCGCAGTGCCGAAGGGATGCTGCGCCCGCGGCGTGAGCGTGAAGCCGAGCCTCGCATAGGCCGCGCGCGCGGCCTCGAGATCGCGGACGTCGAGGACGAGATGATCGATCGCGCGCTTCATTGGCGGGAAATCTCGCGGGCGATGAGGAGACGCTGCACGTCGCTGGTGCCCTCGTAGATCTGCGTCACGCGGACATCGCGGTAGATGCGCTCGACCGGGAAGTCCTGGAGATAGCCGTAGCCGCCGAAGGTCTGAATCGCCGCGTAGCAGACTCGCTCCGCCATCTCCGAGGCGAAGAGCTTCGCCATCGAGCTCTCCTTGATACAGGGTTGTCCCATGTCTCGCAGAAGGGCCGCGTGCAGCATCATCTGCCGCGCGACCTCGATCTGCATCGCCATGTCCGCGAGGCGGAACGCGACGGCCTGATGGTTGATGATCTCGGTGCCGAAGGCCTTGCGCTCCTTGGCATAGCCGAGCGCCGCCTCATAGGCCGAGCGCGCCATGCCGATCGACTGCGCGGCGATGCCGATCCGCCCGCCCTCGAGGTTGGAGAGCGCGATCCGATAGCCCTGCCCTTCCTCGCCGAGCAGCAGGTCGGGTGTCAGCTCCAGGTCCTCGAACACGATCTGCGCGGTCTCGCAAGCGCGCTGGCCCAGCTTCTTCTCGATCTTCGCGACCTTGTAACCCGCCGTGTCCGTGGGCACGATGAAGGCGCTGATGCCCTTCTTGCCGGCCTTCGGGTCGGTGACCGCGAAGACCAGCGCCAAGTCCGCGTGCGCGCCGCAGCTGATGAACTGCTTGGTACCGTTGAGGACGTAGCGGTTGCCGCGCTTCTCGGCACGGGTGCGGATCGCGCCGGCGTCGGAGCCGGCCTCGGGCTCGGTGAGGCAGAAGGCCGTCAGCAGCTCGCCCCGCGCCATCGGCTTCAGGAACCGCTCCTTCTGCTCCTCGCTCCCGAAGCGGAGGACCGGCACGCAGCCCGTCGAATTGTGCACGGCCATGATGGTGGAGCAGGAGCCGTCTCCCGCCGCCACCTCCTCCATCGCGAGTGCCAGCGACACCACGTCGGCGCCGGCGCCGTCGTAGCGCTCGGGGACGAGCATGCCGAGAAAGCCCAGTCTCGCCATCTCCTCGACCTCAGCCGAGGGAAATGTCGCGGTGCGGTCGCGCTCGGCGGCGCCAGGCTTCAAGCGCTCCTGCGCGAAATTCCGCGCGGTGTCGCGGATCAGGATCTGCTCGGGAGTGAGGATCATCGGACCTACCAGGGAACTTCTTCGCCGAGGTGATTGAGAAAGCGGCCGCTGTCGGCGGGGGTGAGCTTCGCGATGACGCCGCGCATGCCATTGACGCTCGCCTCGGGCGAGACCGGCGCGCCCGCGCCGCCCATCTCCGTCCGCACCCAGCCCGGATGCAGGACCACCGCGATCACGTCGCGGTTGCTCGCGGCGAGCCCCTTCCAGGCGGAATTGAGCGCGGCCTTGGAGCTGCGATAGGCGATGGCGCCGCCGGGATTCTCGGCGATCGAGCCCATGCGGCTCGTGATTGCGACGAGGCGCCTCCCCTCGCTCCGCCGCACCTGCTCCAGGAGCGCGCCCGCGAGCGCCACCGGCGCAATGGTGTTGACGCGGAAGCTCTCGAGCCAGGCAGCCTCGTCGACGTTCTGCGGCGTCATGGAGCGCGCGAGATAGACGCCAGCGCTCGCGATCAGCACGTCGATGCTCTCGCGCCCGAGCTCGCGGCCGAGCGCGGCCATGCCCTTGAGGTCCGTGACGTCGAGGCGATGCACCTCGATCTTGCCGGGGAGGCGGCCGAGCTCGCCCGCCTTCGCGGGATCGCGGATCGTCGCGATGACGCGCCAGCCCTCGGCCGCGTATTGCCGAGCGAATTCAAGGCCGATGCCGCGGCCGGCGCCGGTGACGAGGACGGTCGGCATGTCAGTGCCTCCGCCGCGCCGTCACTTCGATCTCGATCTTCATGCGGGGATCGACGAGGTCGCAGACGAGCGCCGTCGCCGCGGGCCGCACATCCTTGAAGGCCTCGCCGAGCACTGGCGTCACCTTCGGCCAATCGGCGGCGTCCGGGAGGTAATAGTGGACGCGCACGACGTCCGCGAGCGTGACGCCCGCCTCGGCGAGCGCCGCCTCGATGTTGGCGAGCGCGCGCCGCGTCTGCGCGATCGCGTCGTCCTCGATGGTCATGGTCTTGTAGTCGAAGCCGGTGGTGCCGGAGACGAAGACCCATCGGCCGTCGACCACCGCGCGGCTATATCCGACCGCGCGCTCGAAGGTCGATCCCGACGATATGAGCCGCCGCGTCATGTGCCCTCCTTGAGACGCCCCGGCGATACTACGCGGGCGCGGTCGATCTTGTGAAGGCGGCGGCGAGGCGGCATCATCGTGCCTCACCATGAGCAGCGAACCCACGGCCTGGCCCGATTTGCCGCTCGCGAGCTGGAGCGACACCTGCGAGACGCTGCACCGCTGGACCCAGATCGCCGGCAAGGTGCGGCTGGCACTGACGCCGCTCGTCAATCACTGGTGGAACGTCACGCTCTACGTGACCGCGCGCGGGCTCTCGACCTCGCCCATCCCCTGCGACGGCGGCCGCCGTTGCTTCGAGATCGTTTTCGATTTTCTCGCGCACCGCCTCGTCATCGAAGCGAGCGACGGCCGGAGCGAGACGCTCGCTCTGGCGCCGATCCCGGTCAAGGATTTCTACCGCGAGTTCATGGAGCGGATGCGGCGCCTCGGCATCGGGGTGCGCATCTGGACGATGCCCTCGGAGATCGAGAACGCCGAGCCCTTCGACGAGGACACCGTTCACGCCCACTACGATCCCGTCTACGCGGAGCGGTTCTGGCGCGCCTTGCTGCAGAGCGACCGCGTGATGAAGGAGTTTCGCGCGCGCTTCCTCGGCAAGGTCAGCCCCGTGCATTTCTTTTGGGGCAGCTTCGACCTCGCGGTAACGCGCTTCTCCGGCCGCTCCGCGCCGCCGCCCAAGGGCAGCACGCCCAACGTCGCGAGCTGGGTCATGGCGGAGGCCTATTCGCACGAGGTCAGCAGCTGCGGCTTCTGGCCCGGGAACGGCGGCTACGGGCGCGCCGCCTACTACGTCTACGCCTACCCGGAACCGGCGGAATATGGGAAGACCGAGCTCGGCACGGCCGGGGCTTTCTACGACGAGGCGCTCGGGCAGTTCATCCTGCCCTACGACGCCGTCCGCCGCGCGAGCGATCCGGATTCGCTGCTGCTGGGCTTCCTGCAGGAGACCTACGCAGCCGCGGCCGATCTTGCGCACTGGGACCGCGCCGCGTTGGAGCGTCCGGGCTAGAGGCCGCACCCCGCGCTCAGCGCACGCTGCACGAGGTATGTTTGACCTCGTAGCTGGAGAAGAAGGCCATGGTGTGCATGGTGATACGCAGGAATTCCCATTCCTTGAAGCCGGGCTTGAGGCGGTCCACGACCTCGAGGGTGCATTTGTTGCCGGGGAGCAGCGTCACGGTCATGGTCCGTGTGCTCTGGGGATCGTTCTGCTCGCGCACGAGCGTGCCGTCTGCGGCCACCTTCCAGGAGACGTAGGAATGCTCGTCGTCGGTACTGCCGAGCACCTGGACCGTGCGGTTCTCGTCCCGGTAGCCGTGCGTGCTGCGGTCGCGCTGCTCGGAGAGCCGGTCGTAGCCGGAGACGGTGACCTGGAGCCGGTGATGCACCTTGATCCCCGGACGCACCTCCGGGCGAACCATGTCCATGACGGAATCGTAAGTGAGGTCGATCACGGTGGTCTGTTCCGGACCCGCTGCACCGGCGCCCGCCGCAGCGAGCGCCGCAGCGAGCGCGAGCGCAACCATGCCGACCGCCCGTCTCATGCCGCCGTCTCCTTCCGGGGATCGCCAATTCCGCCGCACGGTAGGGGGCGGAAGGGCCGCAGTCACTCGGTCCAATAGTAGCGGGCAGGGAGGGCCGCTCGCACAGGCACGGCCGTAGCTACAGGGAGAACCTGAAAGCAGGGAGGTTCACTCATGATCATAAGGCTCGGATTCCTGATCGCGGTGCTCTCGGCTTTGCTGGCGCCGTGGCCCTTCGCAGCTCCCTCAGCGAGCGCGGCGACGCAGTGGATCGGCGTCGGCGCCTCGCACAAGATGCGGGCCTATCTCGCGACGCCCGACGGGCCCGGACCCTTCCCCGCCGTGCTCGTGCTACACATCAGCGGGGGCATGCAAAGCGCCGATAGGGAGTTTGCGGACCGGCTCGCGGGCGCGGGCTACGTAGCGCTGGCTCCGGCCTTCCTCGAGGCCTACGCGATTTCCCCGCAGCAGCGGCGCCTCGCTTTCACTGCCGACGCGCAGCCGCTCTTCGACGATTTCGTCGCGGCGCTGGAGACGCTGCGCCATACGCCCAAAGTCGACGGCGCCCACCTCGCGGCCCTCGGCTTCTCCAACGGCGGCTATTTCGCGCTCTGGCTCGCGGCCAAGGGCAAGGTGCGCGCAGGCATCGCCTATTACGGCAATCTTACCGGCGCCGGCACGGACAAACCGATGCAGCGGTTCCAGGAGGCGTTCTCGCGCGCGAGCTCGCCGGTGCTCGTGCTCCATGGCGACGCGGACACGACAGCGCCCGTCGGCACCGCCTATAGGCTCATCGAGATTCTCCGCACTGCGAAGGCGCCTTACGAGGCCAAGATCTTCCCGGGTGCGGGCCACCGCTTCGAGCGCGACCGAACCAGCGCCGCCGACCGCGCTGCCGCCGAGGAAGCCTGGCCGCTGACCCTCGCGTTCCTGCGGCGGTATCTGGGTTAGCGCCGACGGCTTGCTCGCGCTCAGTCGGGCGGGAGCCGCAGATCCACGCCGCGGAAGAGCGGGATCGTCATCGCCTCGCGCCCGCCGTGGACCAGAGTGAGCGTCGGCAGCTCCTCGATGCTCGCGAACAAGGGGCCGAAACGCGCCACCACCTCCGAGGGCTGCATCCGAGGCGCCACGATCAGCACATCGCGGCCGCGGAATTGCCGCGCATTCGCGGCCAATCCGTATTCCCTGGGATCGCTGCAGAGACAAATCACCGGCACCGTCCCGCGCAGCGCGTAATCGAGCTTTCCCGCGTCGTACCAGCGCGTCGTCGCAACCACCGGCGTATCCGGGCCGAGCAGGCGCCGGTCGGCCATTTGCTTCCGAAGCGAGGTCCAGTCGACCGCCGCGAGATCCGGGTCGCGTCCCGCCGCGAATTGCTCGCCGACTTCGGGCAGCCAATTCCAGCGCACCTCCGACGCGACGATGAAAAAGGTGGCGACGATGAGGAGCGCGCTTCCGGCAATCCAGAAGCGCACGAGCCGCTCCCCGCGCGCGAGCCTTGCAGCGACCGCGCGACCCAGCAAAGGGAACAGAAGAAGGTATCCCGGCGCCGCCCAGTGAAAGGCCACGCGGTCCTTTGCCCAGAGCGCGACCAACGAGAAGAAGACGATCGGCAACGCGCCGAGGCAGCACAGCAGCCATTCATTGGGCTTTCGCGGCCCCGAGCGCATCGCCTGCAGCAGGACCAGCACGAGCGGCAGCCAGATCCACGGCAGCAAGAAGAGCGCCTCCCCAAGCAAGGTCACGAAGGGCGCGATCGGATGCAATCGAGTGCCGCCCGCGCGGCCGCCCTGGAAGGCAAACGAGATCCATTCGTGCTGCGCATTCCAGATCAGCACCGGCGAGAACAGGATCAAGGCGACGAGCGCGGCCGCATAGGGCTCCGGTCTGAGGAGCCAGCGACGATGGTCCGGCTGCGTCAGCAGATAGAGGCCGGCGCCGGCGAGGCCGAGCAGTGCCGTGTATTTCGAGAGCAGCGCCAGACCGCCGCAAATGCCGAAGCCGAGCCACCAGCGCCATTGCCCCGACGACATCGCGCGAGCGAAGCAGAGCGTCGCCCCGAGCATCGCGCAGTCCAACGGGCCGTCCGGTAAAACCCAGCTCGCCGTCGTCACGCCGAAGACCGGCGCGCAATTGAATACCACGGCCGCCCAGAGTCCCGCGCGAGCGGAGAACAGGGCCTTCCCGAGCTGGTACATGAGCCAGGTCGAAACCGCGAAGAGCGCGATAAACGGCAATCGCACGACCAGTCCCAGCTCGCTTCCGAAGAGCTTCGCCGCGCCCCAGGTGATCCACCAGGACAGCGGAGGATGGTCGAAATAGCCGAGCTGCAATTGGCGGCCGGCAGCGACCATGTAGCTCTCGTCGACGCCGAGCCCCATCATCCGCGCGAAAGCGAGCCGGCATGCCGTCCCCAGCACGATGAGCAGCAGCAGGGCGTTCGGCGGCGCCGCAAGCCATTGCGCGAGCCTGCGCCACGCTCCGGACCAAGCGGGTGCCACGACGCCCGCGGCGCGAGCCGTCGCGGGAAACGCCGCTTCGGGGAGGCGATGCGTCGTAGCGGATGGCGCGCACAAACCGGGCACGGCGAGCCCGCCCGCGGACTGGAATCGTCGCAGCATCTCTCTTCCTAGAGTGACTTCAAATTGCAGGTGCGGGGGGACCGGACGCCCATCTTTCGCATGAGGGGGTGGGCTGCGTACAGGCCGCCGCCCAGAGGCAAATTGTCACGACACCGGCGGGTCGGTTCCGTGCAGCCGCCAAGCCGCAGACCGCGACGGCTGACGATGCCGGTGATTTGATGAAAACAAGAGGCGAAAGTCCGCGAAACGCCCGGGATCGCGGGTATCATGATGACTCAGAAGTAAACGTGCCGACTGCGTGCCGATGTCCGGAGACATGCCAAATTTCCATTCCTAATCGGATGGTGCTGACATGACCACGACCACATTGAGCTGCCCCGATGGCGTGAACAGGCTTCCCGGCGACGACGCCGCGATGCCGCCGAGACCTCTAGTCCTGAGAATCCTCGAGTGCGCCGCGATCATCGGCGTGCCGCTCGCCATTCTCGTGTTCACGGTCATCGCCATGGGACGGTTTTCCTAACCCTCGTCCCCGGCGGGATCGGGGGCGACGCCCGCGGACGGCATCGCCGCCATTCTCGAATTCTACTCTTTTCGGATCAGGCGCCGGCGTAAAGGCGGAGCGGCGGGGGTGCCTGCTCGAGGCTCGACACCTCATTCGTGAGCGTCGTGCGCCGCATGTCCCGCACCTCGGTGTGATCGTAGCGCCGCGCGCGGTGCATCGTGACGCGGTTGTCCCACATGACGATGTCGTTCTGGCGCCAGACATGGGCGTAGACGAAGCGGCGCTGCGTCGCGTGCTCCGTGAGGTCGCGAAGGAGCGCGCGGGCCTCGGGAACGGGCCAGCCCTCGATCGCTCCGGCGTGGCTCGAGAGGTAAAGCGAGAGCCGGCCGGTCGAGGGATGCCGCCGCACCAGCCGCTGGCGGACGGGCGCCCATTTCTCGCGCTCGGCGTCGGTGAAATCGGTGAAGCCGAGAATGCCGCGCGAGAAGATCTGGCTATGCAGGCAGATGAGGTCATGAATCTCGCGCTTGCTCGCGTCGTCGAGCGCGTCATAGGCCGCCCGCATGTCCGCGAACTCGGTGTTGCCCCCGGCCGACGGAATCCTGCGTGCCGACAGGATCGAATACTTCGCCGGGACCGGCTTGAAGGAGCTGTCGGAGTGCCAGAGCTGGTTGCCGAGCGCAAAGAGGCGGCGGCGATCGTCGCGCGCGAGCACGCGCTCGTGCTTGTCGAGGTTGGAGATGTCGTTGACGTCCATGCTGAGCCGCCGCTCCTCGGGCGCGGCAATGTCGCCGGTGGCCTCCTCGAGCGGCCCCAGGCTCCGGCTGAAGGCGACCTGCCGGTCGTCGTCGATCGGCTGATCCTGGAGCACAAGCACGCCGAAGCGATCCATGCCGGCATGGATGGCGGCGACATCCTCGCGCGACAGCGGCTCGCCGACGTTGCAGCCGGAGACAACGCCCGCGAAGAAGGGCCGGCTGCCGGGGTCGATCGGCTCGATCCTGAGGCTCATGGCGTCGCTAGCTTAGCGCACCGGTTGCTGCGCGGGAAAGAAGGAAGCTCCGCGCCGGCCTCGACGCCCCACGCCGCGACAACCTAGCCGCTCGGTCGCCGGTCCTACCTCGCGCGGGCCCGCGGCCGCGAGCGATCACGGAGACGGCATCGGAGCCGGCTTGGCCCAGGCGTTATATACGGTTATATATAACGCTGGAGGCACAACATGCACCGTGCACGAAGATTCTGGCTCATCGCCGCCGCCGTCGCCTTGCAGCTCGTGCTTGCGCCGGCAGCCGGCGCCAAGGATATCCTGATATTCGCGGCCGCGAGCCTCAAAAACGCGCTCGACGATGCGATTGCGGCCTATCAGCGGGAAGGCGGCACCAAGGCCGTGGCCTCCTATGCCGCGAGCCCCACGCTTGCGAAGCAGATCGAGAACGGCGCGCCAGCCGATCTCTTCATTTCCGCGGACCTCGACTGGATGAGCTATCTGCAGCAGCGCAATCTCATCAAGCCGGAGACGCGTCTCGTGCTGCTCGGGAACCGGCTGGTCTTGATCGCGCCCGCGGACAGCACCGTGAAAACCGATATCGGACCGGGCTTCCCGCTCGCGCAGCTGCTGGGAGACGGGCGGCTCGCCATGGCCGATCCGGCCTCCGTTCCCGCGGGTAAATACGGCAAGGCAGCCCTCGAGAAGCTCGGCGTTTGGCAGCAGGTCGCGGCGAAGGTGGCGCCCGCGGAGGACGTCCGTGCCGCGCTCTTCCTGGTGTCGCGCCGCGAGGCGCCGCTGGGCATCGTCTATGCGACCGATGCCGCCGTCGACAAGGGTGTCCGCATCGTCGCGACATTTCCGGAGGACACCCATCCCCCGATCCTCTATCCCGCCGCCGTGGTCGCGGGGAGCAACGACCCCGCGGCCGCCGCGTTCTTCGAATTCCTGAAGTCCGACCGCGCACGGCCGTTCTTCGAGCGGCAAGGATTCACCTTCCGGCCCTGAGAGCGCGGCTATCGCTCCCGCGACGCCCGCAGCCGGGCGAGCAGCGTCGACGAGCGCTTGAGGAAGAACCGCTGCGCTTCCTGCTCTATGCGGCGATAGGCGCGGATCACGGATCGGCCGAGGGGCGTAAGGCTGGCCTTCCCGCCGCCCGCGCCGCCGAGACGCGTCGTGATCAACGGCTCGCGAAAGGACGCGTTGAGATCGTCGGCGAGCAGCCAGGCCCTGCGATAGGACATCTTCATCGCGCGGCCGGCGGCACTGATGGAGCCGCGGGCGGCGATCTCCTCGAGGAGACGTATCTTGCCGGGCCCGAGGCGGACGCCCGCGGGGAGGTCGAGCCGCAGGAAGAGCCTGGCCTGCCTCGGCGAGGCCCGCCCCTTCGACTGTCCACCGGCCCGAGAATGCAGCGGCATCGAGCGAGCTTAGCGGGGAACCGGCTGGCGAGTCATTTGCGGCGCGCGGAAGGCCGCCCTCTAGAGCGTGATCCGATTAAGTTGAATCGGATCACGCTCTAGATTCATTGATTTTGTCGCATTGCCCACGGTGAACCGGCGTCCACTTCGCCTGGCAATGCTCTAGCCCCAAGTCGTGATGAAGCCTTTGCGCCGGGCGAAGACCGAGGTCTTCGGCGGGATCTTGCGCCCGGAGGTCGCCGGGGAGGGAGCGGGCCGCCCGAAGAGATACCCCTGGCCGTAGGTGACGCCGAGCTGGGCGAGGCGCTGGACCTGGGCCTCGGTCTCGATCATCTCCGCGATCGTCGCGGTTCCGATCTCGCCGCACAATCCCACCATTGCCTTGAGGATCGCGTGGTCGCGCATGGTCTCGAGCATCCGGCTCACATAGGCTCCGTCGATCTTGACGAAATCGATGGTGAGCGCCTGCAAATAGGGAAAGGAGGCCGCGCCCGCGCCGAAATCGTCGAGGCAGACCTTGTGTCCCGCGCTCCGCAGCGCCTGGACGATGCGCTCGGCCCGCGGCAGGTCGGCCATCTCCGTCGTCTCCGTGATCTCGAAGAGCAGCCGGCTCCGATCCGGGCGCGGCTTCAGCAGCGCCTCGAGCGCGGCGATGAAGGCGTCGCTTGCAAGCGAGCGGCCGGAGAGGTTCACGGCAAGCCTCAGCTCCGGACCCTCGCGCCAACCGTCCATGAAGGCGAGCGTGCGCTGGGTGACCGTGAGGTCCAGCTCCTCGATCATGCCGACGCTCTCGGCGAATTGCACGAGCTCCGCGGGCGACCGCCCCTCCTCGAAGCGCGAGAGCACCTCGTAGTGATGAAGCTGGCGGTCTTCGAGGCCGACCACGGGCTGAAACACGATGCCGAGGCGGTCCCCGTCGATCGAGCGGCGCATCTGCGACATGCGTTCGACCGTGGCGGCCACGAGCTCGCGGAAGCCGTCGGCGAGAGAGCGGATGGTTCCGCCGCCGGCTGCGAATTGGCCGAGCGTGTAGGCGAGCGCCTTCTCGGCGTCTGCCGGCGTGAGCCCGGCTGCGGCGAGCGGCACGGCCTGCTGCTTGACG
>Ga0335070_10005773_pt1 | contig 14591 bp, 14 predicted proteins | sample Lox_Sample_13_FD_206722 | JGI IMG/M metagenome (GOLD analysis project Ga0335070, IMG submission 206722) | Soil microbial communities from Loxahatchee National Wildlife Refuge, Florida, United States - Lox_Sample_1.3 | ecosystem: Environmental > Terrestrial > Soil > Wetlands | place: USA... | reverse complement strand
CGCCGCGCATGCGCACCTCCCGGCGAGCTACCTCGCCGGCGTCGCGGCGAGGGCGTCCGCGACGACCCCCTCGCCGGTGGCCTCCAGCGCGTCGGCTGCCAGCACGAGCCGGTGCGCGAGCACCGCGGGCGCGAGCGCCTGCACATCGTCGGGCAGTGCGTGGTCACGTCCGCGCAGCAGCGCACGGGCCTTCGCGGCGCGCAGCAGCATGAGCCCGGCCCGCGGGCTGGCCCCGAGCTCGACGCGGCGGTCGGCACGGGTGCGCCCGAGCAGCGCCACCACGTACGCGCGCAGCGCGTCCGAGGCGTGCACCCGCCGCGCGGTGTCCTGGACGGCCAGCAGATCCGCTGCGCCGGCGACGGGGCGCAGGGCCTCCACGCGGTCGCCGGCCTCGTGATCGCGCAGCATCGCCGCCTCGGCGGCGGGGTCCGGGTAGCCGAGCGACAGGCGCACCATGAACCGGTCGACCTGCGCCTCGGGCAGCGGGTAGGTTCCTTCGAACTCGATCGGGTTCTGCGTGGCCAGCACGATGAACGGCCGCGCGAGCTCGTGCGACTGGGCGTCGACGGTCACGCGCCGCTCCTGCATGCACTCGAGCAGGCCGGACTGCGTCTTCGGCGACGCGCGATTGATCTCGTCGACGAGCACGACGTTCGCGAACACCGGCCCCGGGCGGAACTCGAACGCCTCGTCGCGGCGGTTGTAGACCTGCGTCCCCACGACGTCGGCCGGCAGCAGGTCGGCGGTGCACTGCACCCGGGCGAACTCGAGGTCAAGCGAGCGCGCCACGGCCCGCGCCAGCGTCGTCTTACCGACACCGGGGAGGTCCTCGATCAGGATGTGGCCCTCGGCGAGCAGGGCGACGAGCACGTCGGCGACGATCTCGGCGCGCACCTCGACGGCGCCGTGGACGACGGCGGCGACGCGCTCGCCGAGCTCGCGTGCGGCGCCGACCTCATGCTCGGCGACGCGCTCGGCCCGGTCGCCGGGAAGGCTCATGCCGTCGCCGCCGAGCGGCGCGCCCGCAGCGCGTCGATCGTCTCGAGGATCGCGCGCGCGACCTCGGCCTTCGTCGCGCGCGGCACGTGGCGCTCGCCATCGACCGTGAGGATCGTCACCTCGTTGTCGACCGCGTCGAAGCCGACGCCGGGCCCGGAGACGTCGTTGACGACGACGGCGTCGAGGCTCTTGCGCGCGAGCTTGCCGCGGCCGTGCTCGAGCGCCTGCGGGCCGTGCTCGGCGGCGAAGCCGACGAGCGTCTGCTGGGGGGCGCGGCGCGCCGCGAGCGCGGCAAGCACGTCGGTGGTGGGCTCGAGCTCGAGCTCCAGGCGCTCGCGGCCCGCCTTCTTGATCTTCCCGGACGCCGCCTGCACGGGGCGGAAGTCGGCAACGGCCGCCGCCATCACCAGGACGTCGCATGCGGGAAAGGCCTCGGCGCATGCGCCGTGCAGCTCCGCGGCGGTGGCAACGTCCACATAGCGCACGCGCGGGTTGCGCGGGAGCGCGACGTTCGCGGCGACGACCGTCACATCGGCGCCGAGCGCGGCTGCCTCGTCGGCGATCGCGAAGCCCATGCGCCCGGACGAGCGGTTGCCCACGAAGCGGACCGCGTCGATCGGCTCGCGCGTCCCGCCGGCGCTGATCAGCACGCGCAGGCCGTCCCAGGGCCGCCCGCCGGCGGGCACGAGCGCCTCGGCCGCGGCGAGCAGCTCGGCGGGGTCGGCCAGACGCCCCGAGCCCCACTCGTTGCGGCTTCCGAGGGCCCCCACGCCTGGGTCGACGACCATCACGCCGCGTGCGCGCAGCGTCGCGACATTCGCGCGCGTCGCAGGGTGCTCCCACATGTGGTGGTTCATCGCCGGCGCGAGGACGAGCGGGCAGGTCGCCGCCAGCGCGGCGCTCGTGAGCAGGTTGTCCGCGAGCCCGTGGGCGAGCTTCGCGATCGTGTTCGCGGTCGCCGGGGCGATCAGGTAGACGTCGGCGTTGCGCGCGAGCTCCAGGTGGCTGAGCGGATCGTGCGCCGGCGCTGGCTGGTCGGGGAAGGCGCCGCGCGCCGGGTCGCGCTCGAACTCGTCGGTCAGGACCGGCGCACCGCTGAGGGCGGCGAACGACGCGGCGCCGACGAAGCGCTGGGCGTCCGGCGTCTGGATGACGCGCACCGCGTGCCCGGCCTTCGTGGCCAGCCGCACGACCTCCAGCGCCTTGTACGCGGCGATGCCGCCGGTCACGCCGAGCAGGATGCGGGCCATGCGCGCTCGGCCGCCGGCGACCCCTACCGGTAGTGGTAGGAGATCTTGCCGCCCGCGACCTCCTCGAGGGCGATCGTGAGGTAGTTCTTCGACCCCGTGTCCACCATCGGCGGCGGGAACTCGTCGAACGTGCCCTCGCCCAGGTTGTGGTAGTAGCTGTTGATCTGGCGCGCGCGCTTGGCGGCGACCAGGACGGCGGCGTAGTTCGAGTCGACCTGCTCGAGCAGCGTGTCGATGCGGGGCTGGATCATGTCCCTGATTCTACTCGGCAGGCGATCGCGTCCCGCACGATGGCGGCCAGCGCCTCGACCGCGTCGTGCAGGCGGTCGTTGACGACCCGGTGCTGGAACTCGTCCTTGGCCGCCAGCTCCGCGCGAGCCGCCTGCAGGCGCCGCTCGACGACCTCGGGCGCATCGGTGCCGCGACCGACGAGGCGCTCGCGCAGCGCCTCGGCCGACGGCGGCTCGATGAACACCTGCACGGCCTCCGGCATCGACTCGCGGACCTGGCGGGCGCCCTGGACCTCGATCTCGAGCAGGACGGGCTCGCCGGCCGCGGCGCGGCGCTCCAGCTCGCTGCGCAGGGTGCCGTAGCGCCGCCCGGCGTACTCGGCGTGCTCGACGAACGCCCCCTCACCGATCAGGCGATCGAAGTCCGCGTCGCTGAGAAAGTGATAGTCGACCCCGTCGCGCTCGCCGGGACGCGGCTCGCGGGTCGTCGCCGAGACGCTCAGGCCGAGCTCCGGCAGGCGCTCGCGCAGCAGCCGGATGAGCGTTCCCTTCCCGACCCCGGACGGGCCGGTGATGACGATCACGCGCGCCATGGCGCGCGAATCATCGCGCGCGCGGCGGCGGCGCTACCGGCGAGGCCGCGTGAGCAGCTCGACGAGCTCTGCGCGCTGGCGCTCGCTCAGGCCCCCGACGGTCTTGCTCGGGGAGATCCGGCATTGCTGGAGGATCTTGTTGGCCTTCACGCGCCCGTACTTCGGCACGGCGAGCAGCATGTCGAAGACCTTCGCTGTCTCCAGGAAATCCGGTGGATCGAGGAGCAGCTGGTCGATGCGCACCTTCCCGGCGCGCAGGTCGCGCTTGAGCTGCGCGCGCCGCGTACGGATCTGATTGGCGCGCTGCAGCGCGTCCATGCGCTGAATGTGCGAACGCTCCGGGGCCGCCGTCTGCTTCGCGCTGTTCATGTCGGTCGCCGGCGGCACTTGGCGGCAACCATACACATTCACCTCGGCCGAGCAAGGTCAGGCGGGCGAATTCGGCTTCACGTCAACCTGAGGTCAAGCGTTCTTCAGTGTGCTTGACGGTTTCCACGCGATTTCCAGCGGTTTTTCCGCCGGATCGGGCGACCACGGCGTCTTCACGCCGTGAGAACGCCGCTCTTTGCGAGGATTTCCTCGAGCTCTCGGCGGATTCTCAGGCCTGCGGCGGGGTCGCGGAAGCTCTCGGTGCCGACGGCCACCAGGCGCGCCCCGGCATCGAGGAAGCGCTTCGCATCGCGGCCGCTGCAGACGCCGCCCATCCCGACGATCGGGATGCTCACGCGGCGCGCGACGGCGGCGACCTGCGCGAGCGCGACGGCGCGCACGGCCGGCCCCGACATCCCGCCGCTGCCGCCGCCGAGCCATGGCGCACCCGAGCCGTCGGGGTGCGGCGCGAACGCGCGCAGCGTGTTGATGAGCGAGACGGCGTCGGCGCCGGCGGCCTCGGCCGCCTGGGCGACGCGCGCCACGTCGGCCGTGTTGGGCGTGAGCTTCACGATCAGCGGCTTGGCGGTGCGAGGGCGCAGGTCGGCGACCAGGCCCGCGAGCTCGTGCGGGTCCGCGCCGAGGTCCAGCCCGGTGCGCACGTTCGGGCAGGAGACGTTGAGCTCGATCGCGGCCACCTCGGCGCGCGCGCTCGCCGCCTCCACCAGGGCGGCCACCTCGGCGACCGTCGAGCCCATGACGTTCGTGATCAGCGGAACCGGAAGGGCGGCGAGCCGCGGCAGATCCTCCTCCAGGTAGCCGTGCAGGCCCTTGTTCGGCAGGCCGATCGAGTTGATGAGGCCCGCCGGCGCCTCGTAGAGGCGCGGCGGCGGGTTCCCGGCGCGCGGCTCGAGCGTGATCGTCTTGGAGACGAAGGCCGCGAACGGGAAGCGCTCGAGCAGCCCCGGGCCGAAGACCTCGAGCGCGGCCAGCGCGTCGTAGGTGCCCGACCCGTTGAGGATCGGGTGCGCGAGCTCAAGCCCGCAGAAGGCGACCGGCCCGCCGCTCATGCGGGCGCCAGACAGGTCTCGAGGAGCTCGCCGTCGACCACGGGCCCGTCCACGCAGACGCGCAGGTACCCGCCGCCGCGGACCGGCACGACGCACCCGAAGCAGGCGCCGAAGCCGCACGCCATCCCCGCCTCGAGCGCCAGCTGCGCCCGGGCGCCGCGTGCGGCGCACAGCGCGCGGACGGCCTCGAGCATGGCCGGCGGCCCGCAGGCGCACACGAGCGCCTGCGGCTCGGCGGCAAGCTCGGCGGCGAGCAGCTCGGTGACCGGGCCGTGGTGGCCGGCCGAGCCGTCGTCGGTGGCCACGCGCGCCCCGTGCAGCAGGTCGGCGCCGCGGGCGTGCTCGCCGTCGCGAAACCCGAGCAGCGCGCGCTGCGCGCGCCCCGCCTGGCGCAGGCGGTCCTGCAGCAGCGCGAGCGGCGCGGCGCCGACGCCGCCGCCGCAGAGGAGCACCGCCCGCTCGTCGCCGCCGACCCGGAAGCCGCGGCCGAAGGGGCCGGCGACCCAGAGCGGGTCGCCCGGGCGCAGCTCGCACAGGCGCGCGGTCCCCGGGCCGACGTCGTCGAGCAGGAACTCCAGGCCGTCCGCACCGGCGCGCAGCACCGACAGGGCGCGCGGCAGGTGCGGTCGCTCGTCCTCGCCGCCGCCCCACCGCTCGCCCGCGGCGAGCATGTAGAACTGCCCGGGCTCGGGGGCCGGGCCCTCCGGGTCGGGCGCAACGATCACGACGTACGCGCCGAGCTCGCGCCGCGCGGCGACGCGGAGCATGCGGCGCCCGAAGGGCGCCGTCACGCCGGCAGCCCGTCGGAGTTCGCCCGACCGCAGCGCCCGCTGTCACGGCCTGTCCTCACGCCGGCGTCTCGACGTTCCCGGCGCGGTGGATCTCCTGGAGCGAGAGGACGTCGCTCGCGCCCGCGCGCGCGGCAGCGATCGCACGAACCGCGGCAAGCCCGCCGGAGAGCGTCGTCAGGCAGGGGATGCCCCGGGCGATCGCCGCGCGGCGAATCTGCCAGCCGTCGCTGCGCGCGCCGGACCCGGTCGGGGTGTTGACGACCAGGTCGACCTCGCCGCTCTCGATCATGTCGACGACGTTCGGCGAGCCCTCGCCGACCTTCTTCAGCGCGGTCGCCGGGACGCCCATACGCTCGAAGGCCTCCTTGGTCCCGCGCGTGGCGACGATCCTGAAGCCGAGGTCGTGGAGCGTCTGCGCGATCGCCACCGCGCCGGCCTTGTCGGAGTCGGTGACCGTCACGAACGCCGTGCCCGACTGGGGCAGCGCCGCCCCCGCCGCCGCCTGCGCCTTGGCGAACGCCGCGGGGAAGTCGCGCGCCACGCCCATCACCTCGCCGGTGGATCGCATCTCGGGGCCCAGCAGCGCGTCGGCCCCCTCGAAGCGATCGAACGGCATCACGGCCTCCTTGACCGAGACGTGGTCGCCGACCATCGCCTCCTCCGGCAGGCCGAGTGCGGCGATCCGCTCGCCGAGCATCACGCGGCAGGCGAGCTTGGCCAGCGGCAGGCCGATCGCCTTGGAGACGAACGGCACCGTGCGCGACGCGCGGGGGTTGGCCTCGATCACGTAGAGCGCGCCCTCGTAGACGGCGTACTGGACGTTCAGCAGCCCGACGACGCCCAGGCCGAGCGCGATCCCCTCCGTGTGCGCGCGGATCTGCGCGAGCATCTCGGGACCCAGCGAGTGCGGGGGAAGCACGCAGGCGCTGTCGCCGGAGTGGATGCCGGCCTCCTCGACGTGCTGCATGATCCCGCCGATCCAAACCTCCTCCCCATCGCAGAGCGCGTCGACGTCGACCTCGATCGCGTTCTCCAGGAAGCGGTCGAGGAAGATCGCGCGCCCGTCGTCGCGCACGTTGCGCGCGAGGTATTCGGCGAGCCCCTCCTCCGAGTAGACGATCTCCATCGCGCGGCCGCCGAGCACGTAGCTCGGGCGCACGAGCAGCGGGAAGCCGACCTCGCGCGAGGCGGCGAGCGCCTCGTCCACCGAGTGCGCCTCCGCGTAGGGCGGCGCGCTGAGCCCGAGCTCGTCGAGCAGCTTGCCGAAGCGCCCGCGGTCCTCGGCGAGGTCGATCGCCTCGACGCTCGTCCCCAGCAGCGGAATGCCGGCGTCGGCCAGGCCTGCCGCGAGCTTCAGCGGCGTCTGGCCGCCGAATTGGACGATGACGCCCTCCGGGCGCTCCAGGCGGCAGACGGCGAGCACGTCCTCGAGCGTCAGCGGCTCGAAGTAGAGCCGGTCGGAGGTGTCGTAGTCGGTCGAGACCGTCTCCGGGTTGCAGTTGACCATCACCGCGTCACGCCCGGACTCGCGCACCGTCATCGCGGCGTGGACGCAGCAGTAGTCGAACTCGATGCCCTGGCCGATGCGGTTGGGCCCCGCGCCGAGGATCACGACCGACGGGCGCGCGCCGCGCTCGACCTCGTCAGCGGACGTGCGCTCCCAGCAGGAGTAGTAGTACGGCGTGCGCGCCTCGAACTCGGCCGCGCACGTGTCCACGGCCTTGTAGGTGCGCTCACCCTCGAACGGCGTCTCCGGCTCCAGTGCAAGCTCCCGCAGCTCGGCAAGGAACCAGCGATCCACCAGGCAGCGCTCGTGTACGGCCTCGACCTCCGCGCCGCGCCGGAAGCACTCGAGCATCACGTCGTAGCGGTCGGCGCCTGGGCGCTCCAGCCGCTCGAGCAGGGCGCTGAGCGGCGCGTCACCGAGGCGCACGGGGGCGTCGAGCTCGCGGCTGCGCATCGCCTTCGCGAACGCCTGCTGGAAGGTCCGCCCGATCGCCATCACCTCCCCCACGCTCTTCATGTGCGTCGAGAGGACGGGGTTCGCGCCCTGGAACTTCTCGAAGGCGAAGCGCGGCCACTTCACGACCGTGTAGTCGATCGTCGGCTCGAAGCTCGCCGGCGTGCTCATCGTGATGTCGTTGGGGATCTCCTCGAGCGTGTATCCGACCGCCAGCCGCGCGGCGATCTTCGCGATCGGGAAGCCGGTCGCCTTGGAGGCGAGCGCCGAGGAGCGTGAGACCCGCGGGTTCATCTCGATGACCAGGATCTCCTCGGTCTGCGGGTCGACCGCGAACTGCACGTTCGAGCCGCCGGTCTCCACCCCGACGGCGCGGATGACGGCCATCGCCTGATCGCGCAGGCGCTGGTAGAGCGCGTCGGTGAGCGTCTGCTGGGGTGCGACGGTGACGCTGTCGCCGGTGTGGATGCCCATCGGGTCGAGGTTCTCGATCGAGCACACGATCACGCAGTTGTCGTTGCGGTCGCGCATCACCTCGAGCTCGAACTCGCCCCAGCCGAGGACCGACTGGTCGAGGAGCACCTGGCCGATCGGCGAGGCCTCCAGGCCGCCGCGCACGATCTCGCGGAACTCCTCGGGCGTGCGGGCGATGCCCCCGCCCCGCCCGCCGAGCGTGAAGGCCGGCCGCACGATGACGGGCAGGCCGATGTCCTCCATCTGCCCGAGCGCCTCGTCCACCGAGGTCGCGATCGCCGAGCGCGGCATCTTCAGCCCTGCCGCCTTCATCGTCGCGCGGAAGCGCTCGCGGTCCTCGGCGCGGTCGATCGCCTCGTAGTCGGCACCGATGAGCTCCACGCCGTGGCGCTCGAGCGTGCCGTTCTCCGCGAGCGCCTTGGCGAGGTTCAGCGCGGTCTGGCCCCCGAGCGTCGGGAGCAGCGCGTCCGGACGCTCCTTGGCGATGATCTGGCCGACCGGCCCGGGCAGCAGCGGCTCGACGTAGGTCGCGTCGGCGAACTCCGGGTCGGTCATGATCGTCGCGGGGTTGGAGTTGACGAGCACGATCTCGTAGCCCTCCTCGCGCAGCACCTTGCAGGCCTGCACGCCGGAGTAGTCGAACTCCGCGGCCTGCCCGATCACGATCGGGCCCGAGCCGACGATGAGGATCTTGTGCAGGTCGTCGCGACGCGGCATCTCAGAGCGCGGCCAGGAAGCGGTCGAACAGGTAGAGGCTGTCGTGCGGCCCGGGCCCCGCCTCGGGGTGGTACTGCACGGTGCCGCCCGGCACGTCCAGCAGCGTGAGCCCCTCGACCGTGCGGTCGTAGAGGTTCACGTGGCTGAGCTCCGCCGCGCCGAAGCGCGTCTCCCAGCGCACGGGCTCGTCGCGCTCGACGCGCAGCCCGCCGTCGGGGGCGGCGACGGCGAAGCCATGGTTCTGCGAGGTGATCTCGATCCGCCCGGTGCGCAGGTCCTTGACCGGGTGGTTCGCGCCGCGGTGGCCGAAGGGGAGCTTGAACGTCTCCAGCCCGACGGCGCGGCACAGCAGCTGGTGGCCGAGGCAGATGCCGAACACCGGTCGCGTGCCGATCACCTCGCGGACGGTCTCGACGACGTAGTCGAGCGCCGCGGGGTCACCAGGACCGTTGGCGAGGAAGACAGCGTCGGGATCCTCGGCGAGCAGCTCGTCGGCGCCGACCGTGCACGGATGCAGGTCGAGGCGCGCGCCGCGCGCGACGAGCTCGCGCACGATCGACCGCTTGATGCCAGTGTCGATCGCCGCGATCAGGGGGCCTTCGCCGTCGGCACCGTGACGAGAGACGGCATCCGGTGAGACGACGCGCGCCAGGTCGGCGCCGGCCATCGCCGGCTCGGCGAGCACCAGGCCCATCGCCTCGTCCTGCGCAACGCTCGCGGCGAACAGGCCGCCGCGCATCGAGCCCGCGCCGCGAATGTGCCGCACCAGCGCGCGGGTGTCGACGCCGGTGATCGCCGGGACGCCGCAGTCGACGAGCCAGTCCAGCCAGCCGCGCTCGGCGGTCGGGGCGTCCTCGCGGTTGACGGCGGCGCGCATGACGACCGCGCGCGCGTGCACCCGGTCGCTCTCCATCGCGGCCGCGCTGACCCCGTAGTTGCCGATGTGCGGGTAGGTGAACGCGATGATCTGCCCGGCGAACGACGGATCGGTGACCGACTCCTGGTAGCCGCTCATCCCGGTCGTGAAGACGACCTCCCCGGTTCCGGCCACCTCGGCGCCGCACAGCTGGCCATCCAGGCGCAGGCCGTCCTCGAGCAGCAGGTAGCCCGGCCTCACTTGATCAGCCCCTGGACCGCGCGAAACTGCGGCGTGCCGGCTTGCCGGACGAGCTCGAAGAGCGCCATCTCGACCGTCGAGATGGTCGCACCGGCAACCTCGACCCGGCGCAGGCCCGCTGCGTGATCGGCGGCGGCGCGCGAGCCGGTCGCGTCGGCGGCGACATGCACCTGCACGCCGCGGGCGAGCAGGTCGAGCACCGTCTGGCTGACGCACACGTGCGCCTCGACGCCGCAGACGATCGCCTGCTCGCGCCCGCGCAGATCGAACCCCTCAGCGCGCGCCGCGGAGAACACGGTCTTCTCAAGGCGCCGCACGTCGCCCAGGTGCTCGAGCACCTCGGGGACCGTGGTGCCGAGCCCGCGCGGGTACTGCTCGGTGACGGCCACCGGCAGCCCGAGCGCCTGGGCACCCTGGACGAGCACCGCGGTGCGCCCCGCGATCGCGTCGAACCCGGCGACGGCCTTGCGGAAGGCCTCCTGCACGTCGACGACGACCAGCGCGGCGCTGCGCGCGTCGAGCAGCACGGCGCTCATGCGCCCGCGCCCTCCGGCTCGGGGGCGGCGCTGACGGCGAAGCCGCGCTCGCGGTAGGCGACCGCGCCGGCGGCGACGGTCAGCAGCACCCGCCCGCGTAGCGTTCGCCCGGCGAAGGCGCAGTTCTGCGAGCGGCTCTCGTAGCCGTCCTCCCCGACGACCCACTCGGCGTCCGGGTCGACGAGGCAGAGGTTCGCGGGCTCGCCGGGCAGGACGCGCGGCGTGGGCAGCTCCAGCAGCGCAGCGCCGGAGGTCATGCGCTCGACGAGCGTCGCGAGGTCCAGCACGCCGGGCAGGACGAGCTCGGTGTGCAGGACCGCGAACGCCGTCTCCAGGCCGGTCGTCCCCATCGGCGCCTGCTCGAAGGGCACCTCCTTCTCGTCGCGTGCGTGCGGCGCGTGGTCGGTGGCCACGCAGTCGATGACGCCCGAGCGCAGCCCCTCGATGAGCGCCAGGCGGTCCTCCTCGGTGCGCAGCGGCGGGTTCATCTTCATGCGCGTGTCCAGGCCGCGGACCGCCTCCTCGGTCAGGCACAGGTGGTGCGGGCTCGCCTCGGCACTGACCGCCCAGCCCGCCGCCTTCGCTGCGGCGACCGCTTCGACCGAGGCCGCGCAGCTGAGGTGCTGCATGTGCACGCGGCCGCGCTCGTAGCCGGCGAGCTCGGCGTCGCGCGCGACCATCGTCGACTCGCTGACGCTCGGGATCCCGGCCACGCCGAGCAGCGCGCTGACGCGGCCCTCGTGCATCGCGCCGCCCGCCGTCAGCTCGGGGTCCTCCTCGTGCAGCGCCAGCACGCCGCCGCAGAGCCGCTGATACTGCAGCGCGCGGCGCAGCATCCCGGCGCTGACCACCGGCCGCCCGTCGTCGGTGAAGCCGAGCGCGCCGCAGGCGCGCAGCTCCGCCATCTCGGTCAGCTCCACGCCGTCGAGGCCCTTGGTGATCGCCGGCATGAACCCGACCGGCACGCGCGCGTCGCGCGCCGCAGCGTCGCGCAGGGAGCGCAGCACGGAGGCCGAGTCGACGACCGGATCGGTGTTCGGCATCGCGACCACACAGCAGAAGCCGCCGGCCGCGGCCGCGCGCGTGCCGGTCTCGAGGTCCTCCTTGTGTTCCTGCCCCGGTGTGCGCAGGTGCACGTGCGGGTCGATGAAGGCCGGGAACAGGTCGCGCCCGCGCGCGTCGACGACTTCCGCTCCGGGCGGCGCCTCGATCGTCCCGGGCTCGGCGAGCTGCGCGACCTCCCCGCCGCGCACGAGCACGTCGCGGCGCGCGTCGTGGCCGGCGCGCGGGTCGAGCACGCGGGCGTCGCGCAGCAGCAGGTCGGCGGACGGCGCGGGCGCGCGGACGAGCGGGTCGGTCCCCGGCCTCATGCGGTCTGCGGCTCCGGTGCCGGCTCGCCCGTGCGGGCGGAGGCGAGCACCTCGTAGAGGACGGCCATGCGCACCACCACGCCCGCGGCGACCTGCTCGAGGATCAGGGACTGCGGCGAGTCGACGACGTCGCCGCTGAGCTCCACCCCGCGGTTGACCGGGCCGGGGTGCATGAGCAGCTGGCGCGGGCCCAGGCGGCGACCGTCGATCTGGTAGACGGCGGCGTATTCGCGCAGGGACGGGATGTAGGCCTCGCGCATGCGCTCGTGCTGCATGCGCAGCGCGTAGACGACGTCCGCCTGGCGCAGGTCGTCGAGCGTCGTGCGCACCTCGACCCCGAGCGCCTCCTCGATGTCGCGCGGCATGAGCGTCGGCGGTCCGGCGAGGGTGACCTTCGCCCCCATCGTGCGGAAGGCGAGGATGTTCGAGCGCGCCACGCGCGAGTGGAGCACATCGCCGACGATCCAGATGTTCGCGCCAGAGAGCGAGCCCAGGCGCCGGCGCAGCGTGTAGACGTCGAGCAGCGCCTGCGTCGGATGCTCGTGCTTGCCGTCGCCGGCGTTGACGATCGCCGCGTCGGTCCAGCCGGGCAGCAGCGCAGGCGCGCCGGCCCACGGGCAGCGGATGACGATCGCGTCGGGGCGGTGTGCGCTGAGCGTCAGCACCGTGTCCTTCAGCGACTCGCCCTTCTCGACCGACGATCCGGAGGCGACGAAGGTCACGACGTCGGCGCTGAGCCGCTTGGCGGCGAGCTCGAATGAGCTGCGCGTGCGGGTGCTCGCCTCGTAGAAGAGATTCAGGACCGTGCGCCCGCGCAGCGCCGGGACCTTCTTGATGTCGCGCTCCTGGGCCTCGGCGAAGGACGCGGCCCGGTCGCAGATGCGCTCGATCGCCACACGGTCGAGATCCTCGATGGCGAGCAGGTGCCTCATGCGAGCGACCCCCGCTCCCCGGCGCGGGCCCCGGCGATGCCGTCGACCGGGCCGATCGTGACCTCGTCGACCCCGTCGATCTCCTGGACGCACACGTTGACGCGCTCGGCCCGCGACGTCGGGAGGTTCTTGCCGACGTAGTCGGGGCGGATCGGCAGCTCGCGGTGACCGCGGTCGGCGAGGACCGCGAGCTGCACCTTCGCGGGGCGGCCGTAGGCGAACAGCGCCTCGATCGCCGCGCGCACCGTGCGGCCCGTGTAGAGCACGTCGTCGACGATCACGACCGTCGCCCCGTCGACGGGGAAGTCGATCGTGGTCGCGTGCACCTGCGGCGTGTCGGCGAGCCGGGCGAGGTCGTCGCGGTAGAAGCTGATGTCCACGAAGCCGAGCGGCACGTCGGCGTCGAGGAGGTCGCAGAGCAGCGCGTGCAGGCGCTTGGCGAGCACCGCGCCGCGGCGCTGGATGCCGATGACGGCCAGACCGTCGGAGCCCTCGTGGCGCTCCACGATCTCGTGCGCGATTCGCACGAGGGTCCGTCGCATCTCGTCGCCGTCGAGGACGACCTTGGTATCGCTCAAACTGCCCTTCCTGGCCTCACGGGACCGGGTTAAAGGGGTGTCGCGCTAGGCGCTTGCTGCAGGGGGCACGCTAGCACGGCGCTCCCACGGCACGAGCGCGGGCGGGCCCTTCTCGCGCAGCGGGACATCGACGCGGTCGAAGTCGCGGGGGACGACGACGCGGTCGAAGATGGCCTCGGCCTCCTCGCGGATCTCGCGGGCGGCATGCCGCGTGGACAGGTGCGTGAGCGCCAGCAGCGCGACGTTCGCCTCGCGCGCGATCTCCGCCGCCTGGCGGGCGGTGCTGTGGCCGGTCTCGGCGGCGCGGGCCGCCTCGGACTCGGTGAACGTCGCCTCGTGGACGAGCAGGTCGGCGCCGTAGGCCGCCGCGCGGACCATGTCGCACGGCGCCGTGTCGCCCGACAGCACGATCCGCCGGCCCGGCCGCGGCGGCCCCATCACCTGCTCGGGCGTCACGCCGTTCACCGTCTCCCCCGCCTGCAGCCGGCCGAACTCGGGCCCGAACGGCACCCCCAGCGCGCGGGCGCGCGCATCATCGAAGCGGCCGGGTCGCTCGTCCTCGACGATGGCGTAGCCGAGCGCGGCGCCGCGGTGGCGCACGCTGAAGGCCTGCACCTCATAGCCATCGAACTCGAGCGCGTCGCCGGCCACGACCTCGATCACCGTGAACGGGTAGCCGAGCCGACCGAAGACCGCGCCACGCAGCGACTCGAGCAGCCGCTCGGTCCCGGGCGGGCCGACGACGTCCAGCGGCGCCTGGCGGTCGCGCAGGTCGAAGCTCTTGAGCATCCCCGGCAGGCCGAGCCAGTGGTCGGCGTGCAGGTGCGTGAGGAAGACGGTGTCGAGGTCGGCGAGTCCGACGCTGCGCAGCAGCTGGCGCTGCGTGCCCTCCCCGCAGTCGAACAGCAGGCGCTCGCCGCCGCGGCGCACGAGCACCGCCGGCAGGCCGCGCCGCGCCGACGGCACCGAGCCGCCGGTCCCGGCGAAGAAGACGTCGAGGTCCATCCGCCGGCGAGCGTACCGCCGCGCGGTGGCGGTACGCTGGGCGCCGGCCGCACGTCCGCGGCCCCCGCGCCCGTAGCTCAGTGGATAGAGCGCTCGCCTCCGGAGCGAGAGGCCGCAGGTTCAAATCCTGCCGGGCGCGTCGCCTCGCGCAGCCGGCCAGGCGGTGCCGCGGCCCGACAGCTCGGCCGCATGCACGCCCGGCCGGGTTCCCGGTAGCGTCGGCCTGACGGTCCGCCCTCAGAACGCCAAGGAGAGCCGCATGCTCAAGGAGTTCCGCACCTTCCTGCTGCGCGGGAACATCGTCGAACTGGCGATCGCCGTCGTGATCGGTGCAGCGTTCGGCGCGCTCGTCACCTCGCTGGTGGCGAACATCATCACCCCGATCATCGCCGCGATCGTCGGGAAGCCGGACTTCTCGAACCTGACCTTCACGATCAACGGCTCCGTCTTCCGCTACGGCCTCTTCATCAACGCGCTGATCTCCTTCATCTCGATCGCCGCCGCGATCTTCTACTTCGTGGTCAAGCCGATCGACGCCCTCCAGCGGGCGCGCGGCATCCAACCCCCGGCCGATGGCCGCACCGAGGAGGCCGAGCTGCT
>Ga0335070_10005772_pt1 | contig 14592 bp, 20 predicted proteins | sample Lox_Sample_13_FD_206722 | JGI IMG/M metagenome (GOLD analysis project Ga0335070, IMG submission 206722) | Soil microbial communities from Loxahatchee National Wildlife Refuge, Florida, United States - Lox_Sample_1.3 | ecosystem: Environmental > Terrestrial > Soil > Wetlands | place: USA... | reverse complement strand
AGCCGAAGAAGTTGTAGTAACAAGAAAAGGTCAAACCACCATCCCCGCCCAACTCCGCAAAAAATACAAAATCCAAGAAGGAACAAGACTCCAAGTCACCGAAACAAGCGAAGGCATACTCTTCAAACCAAAAAAATCCACAATAGACCTCGCAGGCTCAGGAGCAAAACACGCAACACCAGAAGAAATGAAACGCCTGTTGGACAAATCAAGGGAAGAAGATGCCTAAAGCCCTGTTTGACACCCGATTCTTCATAGAACACTACTACTCCCAAAACCAGACAACACTCCAAAAAACCACAAACACCCTAAGAAACACCAAACAAAAATACATCTCAACCATCATAATCCACGAAATCTACACACTCACATTACAAAAAGAAGGAAGAGAAACCGCAAAAACAAGAACAGCCCTCCTCGAAAAAGACTTCAAAACCATAAACGTCACACCAGAAATCGCAAAAACCTCAGCCGAACTCCGCCACAAATACAAAATCCCCATGGCAGACAGCATAATCGCCGCCACAGCCCAAATCCTCAAAGCCACAATAATCACAGACGACCCACACCTAAAAAACATCAAAGAAACCAAAACACAATGGATATAAAAACTACTCAACAAGTCTGGCGCTGATTATCGTGACAGGCGTCAAAGGCGCACCATCATCAGCAGGATTAGTCTCCACGTTCCCAATCGCTGCAACCACATCCGTCCCCTCAACCACAATCCCAAAAACCGAATAATTAGAATCCAAAGCCCCACTATTATCCTTCAAATTAATAAAAAACTGACTCGTCGCCGAATTCGCTTCACTCGTCTTCGCCATAGCCACCGACCAAATCACGTTACTATGCTTGTTCGGAAGCTCATCCTTAATCGTGTGGGCACCCGATACTATTCCGCCCTGAATCACAAAGTTATGAGCTACCCTGTGAAAAGTCGAACCATCATACGACCTGTTACCAACAAGATTCCTGAAGTTATCGGCAGTGATATTCATGTCCGTGTAAAGCTGAATCGTAATGTTGCCCATGCTTGTCTCCAGCAAAACCTTATTCAAAATCGTGGTTGGGCTTTGATTTGCAGGCGAATTAGGCGCACCCAACTTCACAACCACCACCAACCCAGCCACAACAATGACAATCGAAGCTATAACAGCTATCCTCTTCTTCCAAGTCCTAGACCGCTTCGCCTTCAACCGCAACTCACGCTTACTAGCCATTCCAAAACCCCAGCCTTTCAACAGTTTGATACGCAAACTAGACTGGCAGCCCAAAAATAAAGTTATCCTCACACATCAAATAGCGCAATGAACCCTCAGCCTCTTAACCAAAGCTTTCACTTTTTCCTCATCTCTCAGAAACTCTTCCAAAACACCATTCACCAACACATAAATCCGCAAATCATTCAGCAGCGCCAGCCTTCTGATCTCTCTGTGCAAGTCATCCCGAACCTCAACCACAGTTCGCCTGCTTCTATCAGCCATCTCTAAATCAACCTCGCAACCTTATACCTGCTCAGACTATTCGTTTTGCTGCGCAACGCAAACAAGTAATCAGCCAGCAAAGGCTTCTCACGCCCAAGCTCCAAACTCAACTCAAGCGTCTGCGTTCGAGCATCCACAAAATACTCCACATTCAACACGCGAAAATCCCCATCAACATTCTCATTTGGCAAAACCACATGAATCTTGTCCCCAGCCAAAACTGGCGTGTTGCCATAATCAACCACCGTGCTCCGCACCGTCAGATGTTCCGCTGGATCTTTCAGATGTGCAAGCAATGCTTTCGCTCTGCACTCGCATTCGGCATCGCCGCAAAGCTCCTCATCAACGTCCACAAGCTCCCTCAAACCATAAACAGCTTGACTTGCAGCATCCTCTTGCATGGAACTGTAGCGTTTTCCACCGAAAAACAATCCATCCACCCAGAAGTCACCTGTGCCAGTGCTGTCAAACCAGCAGTCAAACCGCACCTTCCTGATCCTTGTCCAGTCGAAACCATTTTCCACGTTCCAGGTGTCCGCGTTTCCAAAACCGACGTTGAACTGTTTTTGAAACCATTCACCTGCCGCAACGTCAAAGAAATGCGAAGCTGACCTGTCCGCGTTATCGTAGAGGATTAGGTTGACGTTGCCGTTGAAGCTGGCTTCCCGTCTGATCCAGAAGCTCAGTAGCGGATAACTGCTCGCATCCACTTCTTTGCCACTATCCAATGTTAGCATGCAAGCGGCATAGTAGAGGCTGATCGCATAAGTCTTGACGCTTCCCGAACCCTTAATCTTCACACTCGTGTCAAGGCTTACTTCGCCAGAAACCGCGCTCCATGAACCATCAGCAGGCGTCAGACTTTCCGTCCATGCATCCTTGTCTAAAGGGACACTTTTGTCAGCAGCGCCATACATCGTGATTCTGTTCCGCACAGCTGTGATGTCTTTCTGGTACTCGCTTTCCTCGATCTTCTCGTTCAAACTTACATTGCTTGTTTTCGTGTTGATGGGGAAAGACTCGAATTTTCCATCTGGAGCCACGCGGAAATCGTAGCCGATCACACCTTGTTTGTCCGTGCTTTCAGCCACAAACTTCAAAATGTCAATGACAGGCGTATCATTATAGTCCAACTTGGTGAAAGTCGTGTCCGTGTCCTCGACAAGCTCCACGGAATCTCGAACGTGGCTTAATCCGACGAAACTGTCAAGCAAATCCTTGATGACTGCTTCGCCCTTCTGATTCGCATAAGTTTTAGTTACTACTCTTCTGAAGAGTTTTTCACCCCAGCATCTTCCGCTTACTCGCAAGTAGTTCTCTGCAGGAGAGGATTCGTATTTGACGCTTTCAACGCGGCAAGTAATCAGCAGCGGACAGTCGGAGCCTCTGCCAACGCTTATGCTTCCATCCGTGCCCACGTTGATTGGGTAGGCTCCGTTCGGGCTGTACTTGCCGCTCCAGTTCTGCAGTAAACATTCGAAGCCGCTGACTTCTTTTGTGCAGCCTAAGTGAACGCGAACCTCAGCTATGTCGCCTTGCGGAGGAGTCACCGAGCCGAAAGCAACCGCGGCTTTCGGAATTTCAATGCTCAAACCATCATTCAACTCCACGCCTGTATAGTTCCTGTTCACCAGCACGAGTGATGGAGCGTCCTTGACTGGGTGTTTGGCTTGCGGCTTCATTGAAATCTTGGATGCTTGCGGTTGCCGCATTCATTTGACTTGCAAAATACCACATTGCACTGGCAGCAGCAACAATTACCGCGATCCCCACGCCTGTCAAAGCCAAGAAGGTTCCGTAGCTGATGTTCAAAGCGTTTTGTGCGGCTGTCGCAACCCAGCAGGCTGCAGCATAAACCTTCTGCGCAACTGCAACGCCCCAGCTGGTGCGCATGAACATGCCCAGGACCGTCACCACGTACGAGGCTGAAGTGAAAACCCGCGCCTGCTCATCATTCAGTAAGCCGAACTCGTGAGCCAGATGCCCAACAGCCGAACCAGCCGCACCCAAGCCAGCAATTACTGCGCCAAGGCTTCTAACTCTGGTGGCTAGAGCTTCTGCATCAGTTTGAATCTTCGCGAATTCGGTGCTTGCTCGATTCACTGCACGTATGGTGACAGCGATTTCTCTGAAGCTCACGTTGTTGCCTCCGTTTTGGCTGCGTCAACGGCTTCACAGAAGACCTGTTCTAGCCTTAGCAGTTGCTGCATGACCGCTGGGTAAAGGTACGGTCTTGCCTGCATGGCACGAGTGCCGAATTCAATAACTGCAGCATACGGTGCTTCTGCATCGATGTTCGCGTTCCAATCCTGAACCCTTGCGTGAATGGTGCTTCGCAAGTAGCCAGTTCTTACGGGCACAAGTTGCTTGGCTAAGTCTTCTACGTTTGCAGCCCATTCCGACAACTGTAAGTGCACATGCCTCTGCATTGCAGAATCAAACTTCTCCATTGCTGCCTTGAATTCCTCAGCGCCTTCAACTGCAATGCTTGTTTCAATGGACATGCCATCTCGCCTCTCTCGCAGCTTTTCTTCGTTCTTCCTCTGCTTGTCGGTCTAGCTCCTTGAGGATGATGATGAATTGCTGGATAGTTTTGGCTGGCTGTTCTGCAAGCTGTCTTGGTGTCCACCCGAATTCTTTGCACAATCGGAATTCCGTGAGCACTTGGTTTGGTTTCTGTCGGCACATGGCTCTGACAAAAAAGCCGTTTCCTCCTGCGAAATCCCACACAACCTATTGACAACCTGACTGAACAGTTCGCCCAGACCTGCGGGAACACCATCCTCCTCGCTTAAAAGCTTCTCCAGCGTTATTGGTTTCGGCGGTGGTTGTTCCTTCAGGGAAGCCCATATTGTTTCTGCTTGAATGGCAATGTAGTCGCTGTTTAGGACTTGTCCTGTGAGTTGGCTGTATTTTGTGTGTTTTTGGATGATGCGGCTGCGTCTAGCCCAACTGATCTCGCCGAAAACATATCTCCCCGCATACTCTTTTCCGAATCGTTCATCCAACTGCAAAACCTCAGTCTGCACGCCTAATCCTCCTAGCTTATGACAACGTCTCTTGCCACGAACTGTGCTTTGAGACTCACCAAATCCTCAATTTTCGTTGGAGTGCTAACGTTTTCCCACTTGCAGTACTTGAGCAACGCACTGTTCGATCCGCCTAAGCCGAATTTCAAGCTGAACTCATTGTCATTGATGACGTCGTCGAATTCGCTTTTGCTTTCAAATTCAAACGTCAAGTCGCCAGACAGGTTTCGGTGGCGAGCAGGCAAGTACTTGAGCAAATAGCCATCGGAAGAGCGTATGACAGGCACTTTTCTCAGATTGTTTTCGATGACAAACTTCCAGTCTGTCACGCGCTCAACCGTCGCCAAGCCAGAGCCTTCACCTGTTCCACGCTGGACAAAGCTCTCGTGGAAAGCCACGGCACCCGCATAATCCGCATAGGTGGCTCCAGAAATCTTCGCCGTGCCCACCATCACATCTTGACCGATTAGCTCGATGTTTGCTTTAACGATGTTTTCAATGCTACACTCTACTGTGGCTTTGTCGAATCTGCAGCCCTCATGCAGCAGGTCAATGATGCCTGCAGTCTTCTCATAGAACACTTCAACGCTCAGACTGTTCAGGGTCGTGATGTGTTGAAGAAAGTTTATTGGAGCGTCGCTTGGCAATGGATAAGCCACTTTAAGCTCGACCTGCCGCAAGCCCTTCTTTGTTGCTTGCAGATCGCGGCTTCCTATTCCACGAACCTTTATCAGGCTTGGATTCAATGCTGGCTCTACACTTTCTGCTTTGATGCCCAGCATTGAGGGATTTGTGGGGGTTTCTCCATAGTTTGTTTCCTGCACGAAATAGATTTTTGCTTCATGTGCGCCATAAGGCAAACTCATGCTCAATTCATTCCTCCATATTTTTCTGGTTTTAGGTTACTGGAACGGTTTCGAACAGCCAGGTCTTGACTGTGAATTCGGTTCGCCACAAGAATGGCTTAACTCGTACCTCGTCAGCTTCGCGGGAACCTGCAATGTCCGTGTACGTTATGCCGTTGACCGTGAACGCAGTTTCAGCATAATCACAGTGGAGAATGGCGGGGGATATGCCGTCGCTTGGGTTGGTGGTTTTGGCAAGTAAGTATGTGTAGCCATTATCATCAATGTATTCGGACGGGTTTGTAGTTAGGGAAATCTCCAGCAACTCATCAGCTTCAGCGGTTCCAGAAACAGCATTCTGCCAGCTACCAGTTGTGAAATTCCAAATTTTGATTGTGACGCCGTTTCCAGATGGAGCAACTCCGTAGCCTTCAAACTTCATGACTAATTCTTTTAGAGCTTGGCTTTGCGCGTCGATTTTGAAACGGAACAGTATGAATGCTTGTTTTCCGTTTTCCAGAACCGATTTGACGTGGCGCGTGTCGTCGCTGTACCATATCTTTTGGTATTCGGTGTCTGAAAGTTCTGTCCAAACTGAATCAGTTGGAGTCGGTTCGGTGGCTGAAGCAGCGTCATATGCTTTGTGAGTTTCGCTAAGACAGCCGACACTAACATAATTGTAATCGATGCTGTTTGGCCTGGTTCGCTTCTCCCGAATAATGCGCAAGATTTCCAGGCAAATCCTGTTCCGCATGTCTCTGCCAACGATGCTTTGTTCAGGTTTCTCGACAACCCAAACGTTCACGCGAGCGAAACCCAGTCTTCTGCGTAGATCCCCGTCAAAGCTGAGCTTGTTCTCCTCAAATCGCTCAACGCTCACAGTGACTTGTCCATCACAGTTCTTCAGCAATTCGCGGTCGCACCATTCTCGACTGACTTGGATGTTAGCAAGTGAGCAGTCATCTTTCACGACGTGCATATATCTTTGCAGTAGTCGGATGAGGGTTAGGGCAGGGTCTTCGGTTTGGCTCATTGTCCAATCAGCCTCCTGCAGATGGATTTGAAGTGGGCTGTTTCGCCTGCGAAATCGAAAGCTTGAACGGTTTGCACTTCGTATTCTTCGCCTTTGCGGCGTATCTTGTCCCTGTTTCTCAAGGGAAGGAAAGTGTAGGCTGCAAGATAGTCGTTGAGCATGTAGCCTGGTTCTATGAGGATTTCTTCGGTTCGCAGTGGTGATATGATTGCTTGGAGATCGAGGGGTTCTCCGTAGCTTGTTGCGTCTGCTGCTTCGCGGATTGGATAGAGGGTTATGGTTTCGCCTTTTGAATGGAGAATCTGCTTGAACCTTGTCATCGGCTCCTCGTAGTTCAAGTATAGTTGTGAAAGCCAGCAGACGGTTGCCATTGCCTGCTTATTCTCTACGAGCGTGTAGTCTGCGTGTTTGACTCCCCAAAACATGAAAGCTTCATGATGCTTGTCTATGACTTTCATGCCGAGTTCGAGGCTTGACTTGTCATGATCTCTTCGAATCTTCCACAAAATGCCGCTGGTGACAGCATCATAATAGTTGCATGCTGCAAGTCTGCGGGGTATGTCTATGTAGCCTGCCCAGCAAACTGCGGGATTGTAGGCTGGATACTGTGCGGAAGCATGTATTGAGTTGATGAAACCGTATACAGCCTTGACGGTTGGACTCCAATTTTCATATTCATACAAGCCTACGAGAGCGTATGCGAAGGGGTCATCGTAGACTGTGGTTTCATCTGCGCCTGCACGGTGCCATTCTGCATCTCCGCTCGGTGGCGGATCATAGTAAAGATAGAAGTTTTCGAGACCTGATCTGCAGAAACCTGCCAGATCGGACATCATCGTTTCATATTTGCTTGTGTTTGCGGGATCACGTTCACACAGCATTTTCAAGCCAGCAAGTCCGTAGAGGTTTTCGATGTTCATCTGTTGAAGCCATGCATCAGCAGACGTGACGGCTCTTGCGAAGCCGCCGTAGTATTTGTCGTGAATGTCTAGTTGGCTGGGTTTGTGCTGCATGTTGTAGAGGAACGTGGAGCATGCAAGAATTGCTGATTCAAGATAGGATTCGTTGTTTGTCAGCTGGTGAGCCTTCAATAGTGATGGGATCACGCGGCAAGCGTCTACGCTGTAGTAGTACGTGCTGGTTTCGTTGCTCCTGAATCCGCCGTAAGCAAGTTTGTTAAGATCTGTGCATTGTTGTGTGAGAATCCAGTCTGCTAGGCTGGTGATTTTGTCGTGGATTTCAGTTCTTCGAGCTTCGAACTGCTTGGCAGAATATGCTTCGAAGAGGAAGTCGATTGCGAAGGCAGCGGCAAAAGAAGCTTCTCCCCATTCTGGATCAGGAGTGTCTGGTGGAATGACGTAAACATACGGTGCATAATTCATGACAAACTGATAGTAGGCTTCTGGAACGTCAGCCAAATCCCTTCACACGCTCCCGACAACAGGCTGTTTCAGCCCGTTCAAAATGCGTTCAAGTTCAGCCTGCAAAACATCCAAAGGCGGAGTCTTGCCTAGAACGGATATGTTTTGGTCTCCGACGCTGAAGCTTAACCCAACTGAGCTGCCGCCTGTCAAGTAGCAGATCGCATAAACTGCGGCCAAAACGGTGATGAACTCTTTTTCAGCGTCTGAGCAGTTGTCTGTGTCGATTTCTTTGCCAAGCTCAAGCTCCAACGTGACTTCTGCTCGCTTAATCATTTTGGAGATTTTCTCGTCCGAGATTTCAGCTGAGGTGATGTTTATTACGTCGCGCACGTCATTGACGGCTACGGTTGCCAAATGGTTCCAGCTCCCTGCTGGAAAGGGTGAAACAGGCTGAATTTAAGGAATTTTCAGAGTATTAAGGCAGAATTCAAGCGGGATTTTTGAAAAATACTTTAGGAATATGTCTTTCTATGTGTGCTTTATCCAATGTGGTTCTTGGTTTTGATAAGCTTCTTTTTCTGTGCATAGAACAAAGCGGCAGTGACCACGACTATAAGTATTGGTATAAAGAGGATTGATGTGAATTCTGGCACTATGATTTCTTCGTAGAACGTGTGGAGCACGTCTGCTAACAGATTCACAGCTAGGTTTAGGGATTCGCCGCATCGATTCTTGAATTCGGGATTGTTCCAGTCGTAGTTTTGATCCATCCAAGTGCACGTTTGGGTTCCACCGTTGTCGAAGGTTGTATTGTTGGCAAGTGTTAACGTGGCGTTGTAAGCGGATATTTCGTCAAGCTGACCATCGAAAACAAGATATGAGTTGAATTCGTCCATGTAGGTGTTTGTTCTTTCGTTAACATAGGTTTCGTAGTCGCTGTGGTGTACCTCGCTTCCCCAGTCCGTTCCAGAACCCATCACATGACCGAAGACCCCCACATCTACAATGTAATGCGACATTACCCCCAGTCTTTTTGCCGCGCCAACCATATCATCGGCAGTATATAGGGCAACTGCATTGCTGTATTCTTCCAGCGCGCGCACTGCAGAGGAATTGTCCTGCAAGGCTCCGTTGGCAAAATAGTAAACATGATGTTTAGTGGTGTCTCCTATGCCATCTGGGGCTTGTCCATTGTCTGGCAGCTCTGTTCCATACAAGTAGACATTGAGGTTTGCAACAATAAACTGCTTTTCCGCTTGAGGAAGCCAGTCTAATGCGTGCTGCGCAATCCAATCATGCGTTCCATAATCTGGGTTTGAAGGGTCACTACTAAACCCGCCATTGCTCCACCCAAGAACACGTGACGTTCGAACACAACAAACACTCGAGAACGACAGTGCCAAAACCATCGTGATGACAGCTATTGAGAAACCGTTAACTTTTCTTCTCATTCTCCTCAGCTCCTCCCTTCCCTTCATGAAGAATTAAACTATTGGATATGCTAGTAATAGGCATCCGTTATTATATAGCTTTTTATCCGCATTGATTCTAAGGTCAAAAGGGATGTCACATCCGCCGACGTTAGCTGCCTTCTGCTTTTCATCAGCATGTGACAGGAGTCAAGGAGTCTCCGAGCAACCTGGCTTGTCTTGCCGCTGAGGGTTCGCATTGTTGTGTCGTTGGGTTCCAAATATAGCCCTCGTCGCAAGCATAATAGCATTGTCCGCTGCACGTGCATCTGCAGGTTTTGCCACTGTAGCATTTCATTGTGCTCTGATTGCAGGCACAGTTATGCGTTTGCGTGGGAGCACAAGTGTTGTTGACATAGTGTGAATGTGTCTTGGGTGGTGAAGGACAAGAACAAGCGCAACTGTTGTTTGGGTTCAGGCAGTCAGGGTTCTCAGTGCACGGCATTGTCAAACTGTAGCAGCTGCAGGCACCGCTCGGACTGCACGCAGCCGAATAATCAGGGTCAAAACCAAGCAGTTCCTCTTCTTCCTTCGAAACTGATCTTACACCAGTGAATTCAGCTGGCTTAGGCTTATGCGCCTCATGCCGTTCAATCGCTTTCTCTGCAAGCTCAAACGCTCGAATCAAATCCAGTCCGCTATGGTTTGCGACGAGTCTCTTAGCCAGCTTTTCCATGCAAGAACTGCAAACCATTACCACGTCAATTCCTTGTTGATTAATCCCGAAGCCAAAGTGACCGTTTTATTCATACGATCGTAAGCGGTTTTCACCTGTTCAAGAACGTATTCGTCGAAGGTTCCTGTTGCGTTAGATTCTTTCCAAGTGTTGAACTCGTCTTTTGCAACGTTCACGATTGTCGTCATGAACGGCTCTGTTGCCTTGTCTGTCAGTTTGAAGTCGAACTCTACGAGTATCTGCACGCCATTCTCGACAGGCGTAACCGCTCTCACCACTGCTTTTCCCATCAAACCATCCCTCCTATACCTCTTCACCCATAACTGTCACATCAACCGTGCCCGCAGTTGAAAGATTAATTATCAACGGTTCATCTGCTGCGCCTTCCCAATTGCAGCCCACAAGATTCAGTGCAAATCCAGTCTTGGTTGCAAGCGTCTTTTTAAACCGTCCAGCTCCTGCCGATCCAAATCTCAAGTAGACGGTTTCGTCTGTGGAGCCGTCGTTCCAGACGTCGATGAGCTTTGCACGCAGTTTCTTGCCTGTTGAAGGAGTTTTTATCGTGTTGTTGCCGCTTGATGTTGCTGTTATGCTCCATGCATCGGCACTTTTGCCAAGCTCTGCATCGTAAAAGACTGAGCCGTTTGAGAGGCGAACGGGCAAGTATTTGGATTCGTCGCATATCGTTGAGAGTTGCGCCAGAATTTCCGTGAGCCTCTCGTGTATTTGCTTGTAGGCTTGGTCGTATTGGCTCCATGGAACGTCAGGTTCAGCCATTTTCTAATCCTCAACTTCAAAGGGGCTAACGTCTGCTCGAAGATGATCTTGAAGAGAGTGGGGAAAAGCTGAATTATAAGCAATTTTCACGTTGAAAAGCCCAGACTCAAATATGCTGTTTGAATATGCATATCTGAAAGCTGTTCAGACCTAATCACAATTCATAAAAAGGCAGTACGGTAAGGTATAGCAGCGAAGCACCATGAAAGAATTGAAACCTGTAGATTACATGCTTTTATGCGAGTTGATGAAGGATAGTCGCCGAAGCGACAGACAATTAGCCAAAGCCCTGCGAGTCTCTCAACCCACCGTAACTAGGAGAAGAATGCGGCTAGAAAAAGACTTTCTAGACGGATACACTGCGATACCGAGGTTCAGAAAGATCGGTTTTGAACTTGTCGCGTTCACTTTTGTGAAAAGCAGATTCAGATCTGCCACGGCGGAACAGAAGGATCAAGCTCGCGAAAAGGGAAAAGAGTTCATTATGAACCAGCCCAACTGTATCTTTGGAGCCAGCGGAGAAGGAATGAGTTGGGACGGCGTATGCATTTCGTTTCACAAAAGCTACTCGGATTTCGCCGAGTTCAAAAGAACCCTCAAAGTAGATGGTTCAGAATTCTTTGACGAGAGCGAAAGCTTCGTTTCAGTCTTAAGCCCAAGAACCATTGTGAAACCTTTTCATTTTAAATACTTGGCAGACGCAAAATAGCCCTCCAAACCGACGAAAGAAGAAAAGGCTGCATCCAACCTGCACCAGCTGTTTCTTCACCCTCGTGAGCGTTGATTATCGACACTGCTTTTCAGCATTTTGGAAAAAAGACGTTTTCTCCTAGCAAGGAATAGTAGGGTGACGTAAACTGCAAGCGCAAGCCAAGGCAACCAAGTGATCGGATATTCAGGCTCCACATTTGTGCCTATTATGGTTATACGATGTTCGCTGTGCATGTACGCAATGTAGATGTACGTGTAGTTTACATCATCCGTCACAGTAAAATTCACGCTGCTTGCATCAAAAATGACTGTCCAAGTTCCAGGTGGTGCGTTCACATTCAAGAAAGCTTTCGGAATCGTAACGTTTGCATATCCTATTGTGCCGTCGTCGCCTCCAACTGTAAAGTCGATGTGCTTGTCTGCAATATCATAGGTGAATCCAGTCAAAGTTGAAGAGTTTGTATCTATGTTAACGTATGTGTCAATGTCGCCGTCTCCGTTAACGTCAACTCCGAAGTTTGAAAGCCCCACGAAAGCACCATCAGTGGTCGTATGATAGAGCGAGTTCAAATCGCTATCAACCAATAAAGTGTTGTATATTTCTAGTGGACAGTGACCGTTTCCAATAACCTTGAAAGTCAACTTCAGCAACGTGCCATTGCCACTTGCCTCCGTTGGCACTGCCAACGTCTCCCCAGCTTGAATGTATCCTGATGAGCTCTGGTTCAAGAACTGAAGTGGAAATACTGTCCCGGCTCGAAGCAGAAAGCCACCGGATTGATAGCCGCTGACTACAAGAATCGTCGGGTCAAATCGGACAAACACTTCCCAAGCACTCACGCCTACGGCGTCTGAGATGTTAATGTTGATGTTGAATGTTTCATTCATGGCTAATGCAACGTATTTCGACGGATCAACGTACAGATTCGTATTTGGCTGAGCCAAAGCAAAGATTGGAGTTCTCAAAATCGTTATCAGCAAGATGAATGCTGTGAAAGCTACAGTGAGATGTTTCACAAGTTCTCTTCTCTATAATATGATAGAGACAGATACTTTTTAAGGTTTGTCAAGAGCAAATTCGTCATAGAAATAGATCAGACTGACCCCGCAGTCATGGTTTCCTTTTTTCAGAAGACGAATCTTTTCCTCTTTCAGGAAGCCAAAATCTCTTTGACAAAAAAGGTTTACTGTAATAGAATTGTGAGAGTAGTTCCTCAGGTTTTTGCGGTGTCGATTAGTTTCTGCAGCCAAACCGTTATTGCCGTCGGACCAACCAGCGCCGTGTAGATGTCAAAGGTCATTCCAGCCATGTCCAAACCCAACGCTGATAACGCGCTGATAGCTACTGTTCGCAGAAGCTTTCTCGAATCGAACTGCTTGTCTTGCGAGGCGTAACCTAGAAAAGCATAGATCAATGCGGCGCAGATTCCTAAGCAAACGTTCAAAACGTTCATGTTGTTTCATTCACCTCCAGTCGGCTTTGTGTAAAAGCATTTTCCGCCGCCTCTTGGAAGTGCGAACAGAAACGCTTGTAACGAGGGGAAAAGGAGCGAAGAAGAGGCTTCACTTTTCAGCACTTCCAATGGCGGTTTCGGCTGCTTTTTCCCACAGTTCCCAACCGAATTTAACGGCATTTTTGCGAAATTCTTCAGGGCGAATCAGTCCAAGCTCTGCAGCCTTCAGCATGTCTGCCAACAAGACTTCTGGCTGCTTCTCGGTTCCCCAGTTCAGTCTGACCTTAGCCTTAGCAGCATCATAGCCTGCTTGAGACAAGACTACGTCAAATATTTCTTTTTCAACCTGCCGTTTGATGTACCGCTGAACAGGTTTGATGAGCATGTTCTGAAGTTCTAGTGCTGCTTTTGCAGAGGCTTCGGTAAATCCAGGTGTGCTAAAAAGCCGTGGCAACGGTGTTTCGCAGCCAAGATAGAACTGGTTTATCAAGTGTTCAATATAATATTCGAAGCGTGCTCTGGGGTCAAGGGTTATCGGTTTAATGTCGCCTTTGCCACTGTAGAACAGCCATGCGCCTTCTTCGCCGCGATTTCTGATGGCGCTTTGAAACTTCTGCATCGTAGACTCGTCTGCCCTTTCCAGCAGCGTCAGAACGTCTGGGCCAGCGTATTTTTCGAAGATTTTCGGCATTATGCGTTCTATTTTGGCTTTCATCCATGCGTAGGCTGGTCTCTTGTCCGATTGGAAGGCAAGTGAGTGCAGCAGCACCTGCAAAACGCCTATTCCAAAGCCAGATGTGCCTAAACAGTTTGTTCGCCAGTGTATGACCGCTTCGCGCCGTAGGCTTTCGCCTCCATAACTATGCTTCAGCCTGTAGCTTTCGGTCTTGTACGGGATTCTCAGATTATCCTCCTGTAGTTGGCTTTGTTCAATGCGCTCTACTGCATCAATTGGAAGCCTGTGGAGATCCGTGAGTTGTTCAGGAGCTATTTTGAGCCAGAAATCATTGCCGCACGCAATCAGCAAACGAGACATTTCACAAAGCAAAGCATCAAGATTTACGGTTTCGTTGAATCTATCAATGGCCTGCTTGGCTTCCACTGCTTTCTCGTATTTTGCGTCAACAGTCGTGTAGAAACCCATGCCGACTGTTGAGGCAGCAAGCAAGTCTACGCTCGCCTTGCAGGTAGGGTCTCTTTCGTAAAGTTTGATTACGTCAGCCAGCTCGATGGTTGGCGTTTCATAAACTACGGTTCCTTGCGGAAAAGCATAACCGCTTCTGTCCTTTACGATAAAAGCTTCAGATAGACGCTTCAGGATTTTGCTCAATCATAAGCCCTCCAGAAGCTTAAGTCCCTTTTCAGTGATCAAATATGGAGCTCGATGCTCCTGACAGCTTTTCTGCACGTAACCGTTGCCGACTAAGTAGGCGAAGATTCCCTCGAAGGTTGCGTGTGTTCCGCATTTCCTAACTGTCCTACGTTCAAGTTCGGTTCTGCCCAACGATTGTCTGTGGAGTTCATGCAAGACTATTCTTGCCAACTGCAGTCTTTCGCCTAATCTTCTCATGTGCACACAACCTCAACGGGTTTTTGTTGACTGAAAAATGGGGGAGAATGGAGAGAACAAACTTTGAGTATGCTTAGTTCATGTTTGCCATCTGCACCGTAAGTTTTGGGCGCCAAGTCTGGAGCATAATCCTGCATTTCTGCGCCGCACATTGGGCAATATTGCCAGCAATCACAG
>Ga0335070_10005771_pt1 | contig 14592 bp, 10 predicted proteins | sample Lox_Sample_13_FD_206722 | JGI IMG/M metagenome (GOLD analysis project Ga0335070, IMG submission 206722) | Soil microbial communities from Loxahatchee National Wildlife Refuge, Florida, United States - Lox_Sample_1.3 | ecosystem: Environmental > Terrestrial > Soil > Wetlands | place: USA... | reverse complement strand
CGCCTCCAGCTCCTCGATCCGCGCCATCAGCCGGGCGGTCGCCTCCTGCGCCCCGGCGGCCACGTTCGGTCCGCGCAGGTCGTCGAGGTCGACCGGCGGGCCGTACGCGACGCGCAGCGGTGCCAGTCGCAGCAGGCGGTCGGTGCCCTTCACCGCCGCCGGGATGAGCGGCACCCCGGCCTCGAGCGCGATCCGCGCCGCACCCGTGCGCGGGCGCGCCTCGAACTTCTTCACGAGCCCCTTCTTCCGCCGGGTCCCCTCCGGGAACATCCCGATCACGTTTCCCTCGCGCGCAAGCCGCACCGCGGTCTCGATCGCCACCGTGTCGCCCTGGCCGCGCCGCACGGGAAAGGCGCCGGCCGCGTCGATCAGCGTGCTCAGCGGGAACCAGTACAGCTCCGACTTCGCCATGAAGCACACCTGCCGCCTCGGCCAGAGCGGGAGGGCGAGCGGCCACGGGTCGAAGCTCGAGACGTGGTTGCACGCGAGGACGCAGCCGCCGGCCGCCGGCACGTTCTCGCGCCCACGGGCCCGGAGCCGGAAGAGGCCGTAGAGGATCGGCACGCTGATGGCCGCAATCACGCTGTAGGTCCGGCTCGACCGCACGCGCGGAGTATCGAGGGGCCGGCAGCTCCGTGTCGAATCCCGCATATCGCGCCCGGCGGCGGGCGCACGATGCTTCGCTAAGGTGAACCAATGGGAAAGACGCTCGTCATCGCAGAGAAGCCGTCCGTCGGGCGCGACCTCGCGTCGGCGCTGCCGGGCTCGTTCCCGAAGAGCGAGGGCTTCCTCGAGTCCGACGACTACGTCATCACGTGGGCCGTCGGCCACCTCGTTCAGCTCGCCGATCCGGAGGAGTACGACGAGAAGTTCAAGAAGTGGAAGATGGCCGATCTGCCGATCGTGCCGGAGGAATTCCATCTCGTCCCGCGCGACGCGAAGTCGAAGAAGCAGCTCAACCTCATCCTCAAACAGCTGAAGCGCGAGGACGTCGATCTCGTCATCAACGCCTGTGACGCCGGGCGCGAGGGCGAGCTGATCTTCGCGTACATCTACGAGCTCTACCGGAGCTCGCTGAAGAAGAAGGACGGCGAGCCGAAGCGGGTCGAGCGGCTCTGGATTTCCTCGATGACGAAGCAGGCGATCCGCGAGGGCTTCGAGCGCCTCCGGCCGGGCGAGCAGATGCGCCCGCTCGAGGAGGCTGCGCGGTCCCGGTCCGAGGCGGATTGGATCGTCGGCATGAACGCGACACGCGCCGCGACGATCCGCGGCCGCGCCTGGGTGGGGGGCGTCGTCTCGCTTGGCCGCGTCCAGACACCGACGCTGGCGATGCTCGTGAAGCGTGAGCGCGAGATCCAGGCGTTCGTCCCCGAGCCGTACTGGCTCGTGCATGCCGCGTTCCAGCCCCCGTATCAGGGCCTCTGGTTCGAGGGCGAGGAGACGCGCGTCGCCAGCGCCGAGCGCGCGGACGAGATCGTCGCCAAGGTCAGCGGCAAGGACGGCACCGTCACGAAGGTCGAGCGCAAGGAGCAGTCGGAGCGGGCACCGCTCCTGTACGACCTCACCTCGCTCCAGCGTGACGCGAACCGCCGCTTCGGCTTCAGTGCGCGCCGCACGCTCCAGGCGGCTCAGTCGCTGTACGAGGGCAAGAAGGCGATCACGTACCCGCGCACGTCGTCCCGCTACCTGTCAGGCGACATGGTGCCGCAGCTGAAGATCGTCGCCTCGACTCTGCAGGACATCGGCGAGTACCGCGAGGCGGCGACGTACGTGATGCGGCTCGACCAGCTACCGCTGCAGCGGGTGATCAACGACGAGAAGGTCGACGACCACCACGCGATCATCCCGACCGACATCGCGCACGACGTCGAGGCGTTCTCGCCGGACGAGCGCCGCATCTTCGATCTCGTCGCGCGCCGCTTCCTGTCCGTCTTCCATCCGCCGGCGCGCTACGCGCGCACGACCGTCGTCACCGAGGTCGAGGGCGAGACCTTCCGCACGCGCGGCAAGGTGACGCTCGAGGCGGGCTGGCGCGCCGTCTACGGCGTGGAGCCCGACGCGGAGAAGCAGTCCGAGGACGAGGACGCGGAGGGCGGCGAGCTGCCGAAGCTCGAGCAGGGCCAGACCGTCCGCTGCCTCGGCGCCGAGCGCGAGGACAAGATGACGAAGGCGCCGCCGCGCTACACGGAGGCGACGCTGCTCTCGGCGATGGAGACGGCGGGCAAGCTCGTCGACGACGAGGAGCTGCGCGAGGCGATGAAGGAGTCGGGTCTCGGCACGCCGGCGACGCGCGCGGAGATCATCGAGACGCTCATCCGCCGCGAGTACATCGAGCGTGTCGGCAGGGACCTCCAGCCGACGCCGAAGGGCCTCCAGGTGATCACGATGCTCGACGAGCACAAGATCACCTCGCCCGAGCTCACCGGCGACTGGGAGAAGAAGCTCGCCGACATCGAGCACGGCCGCGCCGAGCGGGGAGGCTTCATCAAGGAGATCGCGAAGTTCACCGGCGAGATCGTCGAGCAGATCGAGGCGCTCGACAAGGAGAAGCTGCGGCCCGAGCGCGTCGAGCTCGGCCCCTGCCCCCGCTGCGGCGCCGTGACCGGCGAGATCATCCGCGAGAACTCGCGCGCCTACGGCTGCACGAGCTGGAAGAGCCGTGAGGAGACGGGCTGCGGCTTCGTGATCTGGAAGCGGGTCGCCGGCCGGACGCTGACGCCGGAGCTCGCCCGGCAGCTGATCGAGGAGGGCAAGACCCGCGAGGTGCTGTCCGGGTTCCGCTCCCGTGCCGGCAAACCTTTCCGGGCCCGGCTCGTCCTAAACGAGGAGGGGAAGGTCGAGTTCGACTTTCCTGTTCGCGCGCAGGCGGCCAAGGAAACCGCTGCTGCGGAATAGGAGTACGGAGGGCCACGTTCGCACATACGGATGCCCAGGGGCCGCCGGGGGTGGACGGTTCCCCTGGCAGGCGGAGGACTTCCCTCCTAAAGTGAGAAGGCTCGCCGACGTTCTACCAGGCACGATTCGAAGGGGGATGGGTAGGCCCTGACGCAGAACCAGCTTCACGAACTGCTCGAAACCGACCAGGCTCGCGCCCTCGTCGAGGGTGCGGAGGAGCGTGGCTACGTCGAGGCGGCCGAGCTCGAGGCGTTCGCGCTCGAGCTCGATCTCAACGAGGAAGAGGTCGAGGAGCTCACGCGCGAGCTCGAGCGGATCGGCCTCGAGATCGGCGCGCCCGTCACGGCCGAGGGTGCTGCCGCCGCCGCCGAGGCGGAGGCCGAGAAGGCCGCAGCCGAGGCCGCGGCCCTCGAGGCGGCGGCCGAGCTGTCCGGCGCAGCCGACAGCCTCCAGCTGTTCCTCGCCGACGTCGGCCGGCACAAGCTGCTGACCGCGGCCGAGGAGGTCATGCTCGCGAAGCAGATCGAGCGCGGCGACCCCGCTGCCAAGCGCCGCATGATCGAGTCGAACCTGCGTCTCGTCGTCTCGATTGCGAAGGGCTACCGCGGCCTCGGCGTTCCCTTCCTCGACCTGATCCAGGAGGGCACGCTCGGGCTGAACCGCGCCGTCGAGAAGTTCGACTGGCGACGCGGCTACAAGTTCTCCACCTACGCGACCTGGTGGATCCGGCAGTCGGTGCAGCGCGCAGTGGCGAACCACGCGCGCACGATCCGCGTCCCGGTCCACGTCGTCGAGCGGCAGCAGAAGCTGTCGCGCGCCGCGCGTCGGCTCGAGGTCGAGCTGGGCCGCGAGCCGACGAAGGACGAGCTCGCCGAGGCGACCGGCCTGCCCATGCAGCATGTCGACGAGGCGCTCGGCGCCGCGCACGCATCGGTCTCGCTGAACCAGACGGTCGGCGCGGACGATGAGGGCGAGCTGGGCGACCTCTTCGCCGATCGCGAGGCGGCCGACCCGTTCGACGAGGCAGAGGAGTCGCTGCGACGCCAGGGCGTCCGGCGTGCGCTCGACGCGCTGCCCGAGCGGGAGCGGCGGATCCTCGAGCTGCGCTTCGGCTTCGAAGGCGAGCCGTGGACCCTCGAGGCCATCGGCCACGAGCTCGACCTGACGCGCGAGCGCGTCCGCCAGCTCGAAGGGCAGGCGCTCGCCCGTCTCGGCGCGCTCCGCGATTTGATCTCTGTCGCGGCCTGACGGCCGCGACTGGTTGGGTTGCGGCTTCGCGGAGCGGACGCCGGCCGAGCCGGCGTCCTCTTGCCGCTGACGAAGTGCGACAGGATCGGTAGCGCTGCGGTCCGGGCGCGCGGTTCAGAACAGCGACGGCTCCTGCCGACACGGCCTGGTGTCTGGCACCGGGACGTGACCACTGCGCCCAGTGACCCGTTCCGCGGCGGCGAGGATCGCCTGCTGCTCGAGCGGCACGACCTTCAGCTCGGGGGGCGGCTTCCGCAGGAACGACCCGACGAGAAGCAGCTCGTCGAGGTCGACCCCTGTGTCTGACACCAGGACCCGTCTCGCGGCGGCGAGGCCGGTCTGGACCTCGAGGTGCGCACCGCCGCCCGGCGGCAGCGTCCGCTCGGCTGCGACCCGGCCGCCGGCGAGGAAGAACGCACGCGCATGCCCCGGCTCGGCGGCCGGCACGACGAGGCATCGCCGGAGCGCGTTCAGCGCAGCGAGCCGGTCGAGCTCCCGGCAGACGCGCTCGAGTGCCGCGATCCGGTCGCGCAGCCGCGCGGCGTCCTCGTAGCGGCGGGCCGCGGCGAGCGCCGCCAGCCGCGCCCGCAGCCGGGGCAGCGCCGCCGCCGGCCGCTCGAGATCGTCCGCGGTGAGCGCCCGCGCCGCGAGCTGAGCCGTCCGGCGCGAGCGGATCGGGCCAAGCAACACGTTGTTACTTGCAACGGAAGACGCCACGACCGTGTCGCCGCGCTTCCGCAGCCAGACGTGCCGGTCGGGCCGGGCGACGCGCGCATTCGCGGGCGGACGCAGCGCGCGGATCAGGCGCAGCTCCTCGAGCGCGGCTTCCAGCTCGGAGCCGGCCACGCGCCACTCGATGCGCTCGACCGCCCCCAGCGCCGCCTCGACCGCCGGCCGCTGGCGTTCGGAGCGGAAATACGAGCGAAGCCGAGCCCGAAGGTCGCGCGCCCGTCCGACGTACAGCACCTGCTCGTTGCGGTCGCGGAACAGGTACACGCCGGGCCGGGCCGGGGCGCCGAACGCGAGCTGCCGCTTGTCCCAGACCCGGCGCGTCCGCGTCGCCGCAAGCTCGACGAGATCCGCGACCGTCCGTGCGCCGCGCTCCTGCGCGAGCCCGATCAGCGCGAGCAGCACCTCGGCCGTCGCCTGGGCGTCCGGCAGCGCCCGGTGGCACGGCTGCACCGAGGTGCCGAGGAAGTACGAGACCTGGGCGAGGCTCGCGCGCGGCACGCGCCCAGCGAGGAGGCGCCGTGCGAGCGTCACGGTGTCGACGACGGGCGCCGCGATCCTGGAGCCGGTCAGGCGTTCCGTCTCGCGGTCGAGGAAGGCGAGGTCGAAGCGGGCGTTGTGGGCGACGAGCACCGCATCGCCGGCGAAGGCGAGAAAGCTGCGGACGGCGAACCCCGGCGCCGGCGCACCGCGGAGCTGCCGGTCGGTCAGTCCGGTGAGAGCCGACGCCCCCGGCGTGAGCGGCGTCCCCGGATCGACGAGCGTCTCGAACTCGGCCTCGAGCTCGAGTCCGCGCACGCGCACGGCGCCGATCTCGCAGATCTGTGACGAGCCCGGGCGCAGGCCCGTCGTCTCGAGGTCGACGACGACGTACGTCGCCTGCTCGAGCAGCAGGTCAGCCCCGGGCTGCTTCGCGAGCGCGACGGCATCGCCGCGCCATGCGAGCCGTGCGTCGGTTTCGACGACCTCGGCCAGGAGCGAGCGGGCAAGGCCGACCGGGGTCCGTCGCAGCGCGAACAGCCGCCGCGCCGCCTCCTCCGCGACGACCGGGCCGCGGTGCTCCTCGACGAGCTCCACGAGCCGGTCGGCGGCGTCTAGCCTGAGCTGCATGGCCGCAAGCGTAGGCGAACATACGTTCGAATTCCAGGCCGTGGGCTGGAAGCCGCTTCTGGCAGGGTGGCGTACGTGATCGACGCGACACGGTGGAGCCGGCTCGGAGCCTCTGTTGCCGTCGCCGCCGGCGTTGCCCTCCTCGCGGCCTCCTGCAGCGGAGGCAAGAGCCGAGCAACGTCCTCGGCGGCCGCCGAGACGGGCAGCAGCACGGCCTTCCCGCTCTTGCGCCTCGAGACCGACACGGGCATCGACTACCTCGACCCGGGGCTCTCGGTCACCCCGGAAGGATTGAGCGTGCTGTGGAACGTCTACCTGCCGCTGCTCGGCTACAAGCACGTGAACGGATCCGGCGGGACGACGATCGTGCCGTACCTCGCGCGGGCACTGCCGAACGTCTCGCCGGACGGGAAGACGTACACGCTCGCCTTGCGCAGGGGCTTGAAGTACTCGAACGGGGCTCCCGTGCGGGCCGGTGACTTCAAGGCGACCATCGAGCGCGACTATCGCCTCGACTCGCCGGGGGTCGCGTTCTTCTCGAACATCGTCGGCGCTGCCGAGTACGGCCGGACGAGGAAAGGGACGATCACCGGGATCGCCGGCGACGACGCCACCGGACAGATCACGATTCATCTCGTGGCGCCGCAGGCCGATTTCGAGAACGTCCTCGCAAGCGACTTCGCCGCCCTCGTTCCGGCCGACGCACCGGCGAGCGATACCTCGACCCATCCGTTGCCTGCGACGGGTCCCTACATGATCAAGAGCTACCAGCCGAACGACAAGATCGTCGAGACCCGGAACCCCTACTTCGATCCCGCCGCCGTCGGCGGCAATGTCCCAGCCGGGAATCCTGACTCGGTCGTCTGGGATGTCGTGGGCGACGACAGCGCCGCGCTGCAACGCGTGATCGACGGCCAGGACGATTGGGACGGCTACCACGCCATCCCCCCGGACCAGCTTTCGGCCGTCCAGCGGAAATACGGCACGCAGATCCGGCGGTACGTGCCGCCGAATACCTACTACTTCTTCATGAACACGCGTGTGCCGCCGTTCACGAGCCTCCAGGTTCGCCAGGCGGTGAACTACGCGATCGACCGCAAGGCGCTCGTCAAGCTCTACGGGGGGCTCGCGGTACCGACCGAGAACGTCCTACCGCCCACGTACCTGCAATACGAGATGCACGACTTCTATCCCCACGACCTGGCCAAGGCGAAGCAGCTCGTGGCGCGGTCGAGCTTCAAGGGCATGCAGGTCACCGTCTGGAGTCACCAGTTCGGTCCGGACGCGGAGGCGTCCGCCTACCTGGTGGGCGTGTTGAACTCTCTCGGCTTCAAGGCGAAGGAGAAGATCATCAACTCGGCCGTCTACTGGGCGACCATCGGCAACCAGGCGAAGAACGCGCAGATCGGGTTCGCCGACTGGTTCGAGGACTATCCCCACCCGCTGGACTGGTTCGACGTGCTCCTCAACGGCCAGAAGATCACGAAGACGTACAACAGCAACTACGCGGACTTCGACGATCCGTCCGTGAACGCCGAGATCGAAGCGCTCAGGAGCCGGCTCCCCTCCGGGGCCGTGAACCGAGAGTGGGCCCGGCTCGATGCGGCCGTGATGAGGCAGGCGCCGTGGGCGCCGTTCCTGAACCGCGAGTTCACGGACTTCTTCAGCCAGCGGGTCGACCTCGCCTGCTACGTGAACCAGGTCGTCTACGGGTTCGACTACGCCACGATCTGCATGCGCTAGCCGGAAAGCCGGCAGCACGGCCCGCCCGCCGTTGGGCCGCTTCTAACTAGCTTTCCACCCCTGCGTCAGTAAGAATTGCCACCGCGCGCTGCGGGGGCGGTGGTCGTCACACGGCAGCGCAACGAGACCGGGGAGGTAACAGAATTGAACCGCAAGAACCGGTGGAAGTGGCTGTTGACCGCCGCTTCCCTCGCCGTCGGCCTGGCGCTCGTCGCCTCCGCCTGCGGCGGCGGGAAGAAGAGCTCGAGCACCTCGGCCGGCGGCGGCACAACGAGTACGAGCGGAAAGACGTTCGCGAACTTCCGGATCGCGTACGACACGGGGATCGACTTCCTCGACCCGAGCCTCTCCTACACCGTGCAAGGCTGGTCGATCATGTGGAACGTCTACCTGCCCCTGCTCGGCTACAAGCACGTCAACGGCCCGGACGGCGCCACGCTCGTCCCCTACCTGGCGCAAAGCCTTCCCACGGTCTCGTCGGACGGGAAGACGTACACGCTGACGCTCCGCAAGGGCCTCAAGTACTCGAACGGCACGCCGATCAAGGCGAGCGACTTCGCCTTCGCGATCGAACGCGACTTCCAGGTCGACTCGCCCGGTGTCGGCTTCTTCGGCAACATCGTCGGCGCCAACGAGTACGGAACGACGAAGAAGGGTCACATCAGCGGCATCGCCACGAACGACGCGACGGGGAAGATCACCATCCATCTCCTGGCGCCCGAGGGCGACTTCGAGAACATCCTCGCGACGACCTTCACCGCGCTCGTCCCGGCCGCGACGCCGCTCAAGGACCAGTCGACGACGCCGATCCCGTCGTCGGGCCCGTACATGATCCAGAGCTACAGCCCGAACAAGCAGGTCATCGTCGTCCGGAACCCGGACTTCGACGCGTCGCTTTTCGGTGGCAACGTGCCTGCGGGGAATCCCGACAAGATGACGATTCAGATCTTCGGCGACGCGAGCGTCGCGCTCACGCGCACGCTGAACGGGCAGGACGACTACGACTTCTATCAGCCGCCGAACGACCGGCTTGGCCAACTCGAGTCGAAGTACGCCAGCCAGATCAAGGTGTACACGCCGGCCAACACCTTCTACTTCTTCATGAACACGCGCGTCGCACCGTTCGACAACCTGAAGGTGCGGCAGGCGGTCAACTACGCGATCGACCGCCAGGCGCTGGTGCGCATCTACGGCGGCCTCGCGACGCCGACGGAGAACGTCCTGCCGCCGACGTATCCGCAGTACAAGAAGCTGAATCTCTACCCGCACAACCTCGCGAAGGCGAAGCAGCTGATCAAGCAAGCCGGAGCGACGGGTGCGGCGGTCACGATCTGGGGCAGCAACAACGAGAGCCGCCGCTCGCCGGAGGCGACCGCCTACCTCCAGGACGTCCTGAACTCGATCGGCCTCAAGGCGAAGCTGAAGATCATCAACGCCGCCGTCTACTGGACCACGATCGGCAACCAGGCGACGAAGGCCCAGATCGGCTTCGCCGACTGGTTCCAGGACTATCCGCATCCGCTCGACTGGTTCGACGTGCTGCTGAACGGCGACCGGATCACGGCGACGCACAACAACAACTACGCGGACTTCGACGACGCGTCGGTCAACACGAAGATCGCCGCGTTGAAGAAGCAGCCGACGCTGACGGCCTCTGTGAACTCGCAGTGGGCCGCGCTCGAGAAGCAGATCATGGAGCAGGCCCCCTGGGCTCCGTACATCAACCAGCAGGGGATCGACACCTTCAACTCGGATATCGACCTCAGCTGCTACGAGTTCCACGTCCTCTACCAGTTCGACTTCGCGACCATCTGCCACAAGTAGCCGGAGTTGGCGCGATGCGGCCGGGAGTGCCGGAAACGGCGCCCCCGGCCGCCGCTCGGGAAATGAGGTCATAGGTGGCACAGCGGGCGAGGGAGACCGAGTTCACGCTTGACACGGCGGCCGAGCTGGCGGATGAGGCGAGCGCGAGCGAGATCCGGGGCCGGAGTCCTTGGTACCTCGCCTGGCGCAGGCTCCGCAGGAACTACGTCGCCTTCTTCTTTCTCTTCGTGTTCTTGCTCGTGATCGTCGCCTGTGCGCTCGCGCCGCTCTACGCGAGTCACGTGGCGCATTCCGGCCCGAACGCGAACCACATCCTCGAGACGGTGAAGGTGAACGGCCACACCGAGCAGGTGGTCTCCGCGGGCGGGGTGATCAACGGCAAGCTCGTCCCGTCGCTCCCGATCGCGCCGACCTGGTTCGGCGGCGGCGGGAGGTTCGTGCTCGGGGCGGATGGGCCGAACGGCCGCGACGAGGCGGTGCGACTGCTCTACGGCGGTCGCAACTCGCTCATCGTCGGCATCGGCTCGTCGGCGATCTGCGTGTTCTTCGCCGTCGTGCTCGCCCTGCTCGCGGGCTACTTTCGCGGCTGGATCGACTTCGTCATCACTCGCTTCTTCGATCTCTTCTACGCGTTCCCGGTCGTGCTGCTCGGCATCGCGCTCGGCTCGGCGCTCGCGATCAACGGCTTCCACCACTTCGGCGTCTCGGTGCAGCCGGGAAGCCTCTGGATCCCGACGCTCGTCATCTCCTACGTGCTCGTCCCGTACGTCGGCCGTCCCCTGCGCGGCCAGGTGCTGTCGCTGCGCGAGAAGGAGTTCGTCGAGGCCGCGATCGCTCAGGGGGCGAGCCCGCTCAGAATCATGTTCAGCGAGCTGCTGCCGAACCTCGCGAGCTCCGTGCTCGTCTTCTTCACCCTGATCATCGCGAACAACATCGTGCTCGAGGCGGCGCTCTCCTTCCTCGGCGCCGGAGTGCAGCCGCCGACGTCTTCCTGGGGCACGCTGATCTCCACCGGACGGGACTTCATCGTCACGCGCCCGTGGCTTTCGCTCGCGCCCGGCATCGCGATCGTGCTGACCGTCCTGTCGCTGAACGTGTTCGGCGACGGGCTTCGCGACGCTCTCGACCCGCGTGCGAAGGTGAAGGTCCAGCACTGATGCTCGCCTTCCTCGTTCGCCGTACGGTCGGTGCCGTCCTGGTCTGCGCGGCCGTCACGTTCATCGTCTTCCTGATCTTCATCGTCGTGCCCGGCGGCGGACCGCACGGGACGGCAGAGCGGATCGCCGGGAAGAACGCGACGACGCAGAACATCATCAACATCGAGCACCAGTGGGCGTTCGACAGGCCGTTCTACGTCCAGTACTGGCGGATGATGAAGAAGATGTTCGACGGCAGCCTCGTCTCGTACACGAGCCAGCAGAACGTCGTCTCTCAAATCGTGCAGGGCATGCCGGCGACGTTCTCGCTGACGGTCGGCGCAGGGGTGATCTGGCTCTTCTTCGGGATTGTCGTGGGGGTGATATCCGCGCTCACCGCGGGCAGGCTGTCCGATCGGGTGATCACGGTGCTGGCGCTGATCGGCATCTCGATGCCGGTGTTCTGGCTCGGCCTGGTTGCGCGTTACTACCTGGCCGAGGGGGGGATGACGACGTTCTTCCCGGACGGCGAGTACGTGGCGTTCTCCCGGAGCCCGACCGCCTGGTTCGCCCATCTCATCCTGCCCTGGCTCGTGCTGGCGGTGCTGTTCATCGGCTTCTACGGGCGCGTGCTGCGCGGGAACATCCTCGACACGGTCAACGAGGACTTCGTCCGCACGGCCAAGGCGAAGGGGCTGACGCCACGGCGGATCCTGGTCAAGCATGTGCTGCGCACGTCGCTGATCCCGGTGGTGACGCTGTTCGGACTCGACTTCGCGAGCGTGCTCGGCGGCGGCGCGATCCTCACCGAGACCGTGTTCGACCTGCACGGGGTCGGCCAGTACGCGGCACAGTCGATCAGCAACTTCGACCTGCCGCCGATCATGGGCGTGACGATGTACGGCGCCTTCTTCATCGTGTTCTTCAGCGTCCTCGTCGATCTCTTCTACGCGTACCTCGATCCGCGGATCAGACCGACCTGATGGCGGAGCGCCTGCTCGAGGTCGACGATCTCCACGTCCACTTTGCGACGGAGGACGGCGTCGTCCGCGCCGTGGACGGCGTCTCCTTCGAGCTCGAGCGTGGGCAAGTGCTCGGGATCGTCGGCGAGTCCGGTTCAGGCAAGAGCGTGACGGCGATGACGCTGATGGGCTTGACCCGCGGCGTGAACTCGCACTTCGAGGGCCAGGTCGTCTACAAGGGCAAGGACCTGCTGAACATCTCGGAGCGTGAGTTCCAGGACTACCGCGGCGCCGAGATCGGAATGATCTTCCAGGACCCGATGACCTCGCTGAACCCGGTCTATCGAATCGGCGAGCAGATCGTCGAGGCGATTCGAGCGCACGAGTCCGTCGACCGGCGCATGGCGCAGAGGCGCGCGGTCGAGCTGCTGCGCCAGGTCGGCATCCCGAATCCGGAGTCGCGCATCGACGACTTCCCGCACCAGTTCTCCGGTGGCATGCGCCAGCGGGCGATGATCGCGATCGCGCTCGCGTGCAACCCGGACATCCTGATCGCCGACGAGCCGACGACGGCGCTCGACGTGACGATCCAGGCGCAGATCATCGAGCTGATCGCGAAGCTGAAGGACGACTTCAACTCGGCGGTGATCCTGATCACGCACGACCTGGGGGTCGTGGCGGACATCGCCAACGAGATCGTCGTCATGTATGCCGGGCGGGTCGTCGAACGGGCGAAGACCCGGGAGCTCTTCTACAACCCGCAGATGCCGTACACGTGGGGGCTCCTCGGCTCCATCCCCCGGCTCGACCGGCCGCGCCCGGAGCGGCTGCACTCGATCAAGGGGGCGCCCCCGTCGCTGATCAACATGCCGCAGGGCTGCAAGTTTCGTCCCCGCTGCCCGCACGCCTTCGAGAGATGCACGCAGGAGCCGCCGCTCGAGAACCACGTCGAGGTGGCGGGGCATCTCGACCGCTGCTGGCTCGACAACGAGTACAAACGCGCGTACCGCGACGCGACCGTCAGCGGCGGCCACACGGAGGCCGCGTGAGCGCGGACGGCAGCCGGGGGCAGCCGCTGGTCGAGGTCCGTCACGTCAAGAAGTACTTCCCGATCCGGAAAGGGGTCCTCCAGCGCGAGGTCGCGCGCGTGCACGCCGTGGACGACGTGAGCTTCGCGGTGCAGGAGGGGGAGACGCTCGGCCTCGTCGGCGAGTCGGGCTGTGGCAAGTCGACACTGGGGCGGACGATCGTACGGCTGTTCGAGCCGACTGCGGGAGAGATCTTCTTCCGCGGCCAGGCGATCGAGGAGCTCGGGCCGCGCCGGCTGCGCCCGCTGCGTCGCGAGATGCAGATGGTCTTCCAGGACCCCTATGCGAGCCTGAACCCGCGCAAGCGGGTCGGCACGATCATCGGCGACCCGATGAAGATCCACAAGCTCGGCGACAAGCGGGAGCGGAAGGCGCGCGTCGAGGAGCTGCTCGAGACGGTCGGGCTCTCTCCGGAGCACTACAACCGCTTCCCGCACGAGTTCTCAGGCGGCCAGCGGCAGCGGATCGGGATCGCGCGGGCGCTCGCGCTCCGTCCGAAGCTCGTGGTCGCGGACGAGCCGGTGTCCGCGCTCGACGTCTCGATCCAGTCGCAGATGCTGAACCTGCTCGAGGATCTCCAGACGGAGTTCAAGCTGACGTACATCTTCATCGCGCACGATCTCGGCGTCGTCCGCCACGTGAGCAACCGGATCGCAGTGATGTATCTCGGCAAGCTCGTCGAGGTGTCGCCGGCGGAGGAGCTGTACCAGCGGCCGATCATGCCCTACACGGAGGCGCTGCTCTCGGCGGTGCCGGTGCCGGATCCGGACCTCGCGGCGTCGCGCGAGCGGATCGTGCTCGAGGGGGACGTTCCAAGCCCGATCAACCCTCCGAGCGGCTGCCGTTTCCACCCCCGCTGCCGCTACGCGACCCAGGTCTGCTCGGAGATCGAGCCGCCGCTCGTCGAGTACGGGAACGGGCATCTCGCCGCGTGTCACCACCCGTTGAACGTCGACAAGGCCACGCTGGCGGCCACCGGAGCCTCCGGCTAGCGGGGTCCGGAATCCCGTCGATCACTGGATTTAGGTAGAAAGCCCCTAAAGGGGTGATTCCAGGGCGCCGATACTCGGGCCGTGGACGCTGCAGAGCGCAAGGAGATCCTCGACCGCTACCAGGATCACTCGCGACGCTTCGAGGAGGTCGCCGCGCGCCGTCGCTCCGGCACCGCAGAGGTGATCCCGTTCCAGGGCCCGCTGCGGGAGCTCGAGCAGGAGCCGACCATGCGGGAGGTCGAGGTTCTGCAGCTGATCTCCGACGGCCTCGTCAACCGGGAGATCGGCCAGCGTCTCTTCCTTTCCGAGGAGACGGTGAAGTCCCACGTGCGCCATCTGCTCGCCAAGCTGCAGGCGCGCTCTCGCGCGCATGCTGTTGCCGTCGGCTTCCGCCGCGGCATCATCGGCTAACCGAGGTTTTCCACCGGCCCTGTAGATAACGCTGTAGGCGAACGCCGAAGCGACCCGGGTGCGTTACCCACCCGAGCGTGACGGCAAACGCCCTGTCTCTTCTGCCGACGCCCGAAATCCCTCGCCAGGGGGATGTCCCCCGCTTGTGGACAACGGAGACTGCGTCGGCCTCTTACCAGATCTTGATCGAGCCCACGATGGCCGCACGCGCGACGATCGAGGCGAGTTGCTTATGCACCGAAGACTCCTCCGGCTCGGGGACTGACGGCAGCCGAGAGCCTATACCCCTTTTGGGTGACGTTTCAAGAGTTGACCGGATCCGTTGACCATCGCCACGGCACGAGGCCTTCCCATGAAAGGGCGCTGGTGGCCTGGATCGGGCTTCTTGCCTTTGGCGCAGGAGGAATCTGCGCCGGGCTGATTGTCTCAGGGCACCGCCTCGGTCACCCAATTG
>Ga0335070_10005770_pt1 | contig 14592 bp, 14 predicted proteins | sample Lox_Sample_13_FD_206722 | JGI IMG/M metagenome (GOLD analysis project Ga0335070, IMG submission 206722) | Soil microbial communities from Loxahatchee National Wildlife Refuge, Florida, United States - Lox_Sample_1.3 | ecosystem: Environmental > Terrestrial > Soil > Wetlands | place: USA... | reverse complement strand
TTCCGGGTCCTCGAAGACGAGATGCAGCCTCCGGGACAGGATGTCGTCGAGGTGAACGGCGCAGTCGCTGGTGGCTGCGTAGGGGACCTCCGCCCAGATGTACGGATGACCCTCCTTGATCCTGGCGCCCAAGGACGGGTCCGCGGACACCAGCCTCAGGACCTCCTTGTATCGGGTGCCGTAGAAATAGAGGAGGTGCTCGGCGACGTCGTCTCCGAGGTTCGCCGACCGCAGATCCTTCAGCATGGCGGACCTGTACGTCTCTTCGAAGGCGCCGTCCAGGAGATCGAACGAGCTCCCCGAATCGAAGACGGCCTGGGTTCCATGCACGTAGTGGAGGACGTCTGAAACCCTGTCCATCAACTCCTCCGCCATCGATCTGTACGTGGTGAGCTTGCCGCCGGCGATCGAGAAGAGCCCGGACGGGCTGACGAAGATCTCATGCTCCCTAGAGACTTCGGACTCCTTGACCCCGAGCTCGAAGACCAGGGGCCTCAGGCCCGCATAGGTGGCGGTGACGTCCTCGGTTCCCAGGGAGGCCGCGGGGAGGGCCCTGTTGACCGCGTCAAGAAGATAGCGCACGTCCTCTTTCGTAGCGTAGACGGAATCGAATTCGCCGTCGTAGTCCCTGTCGGTTGTGCCGATGAGGACGTAGCGCCCCCAGGGGACTGCGAACACGTTCCTGCCATCTTCCGCTTCAGTCACGATGGCGTGCTCTATCGGCAGCCTTGCGGGAGACACGACGACGTGGACCCCCTTCGTTGGTCTCAGCTTCTTCTCGCAAGAGGGGTCGTCCAAGGCTCTCACACGGTCGACGAAGGGCCCGGTGGCGTTCACCACCACCTTGGCCCTGCAGGCGAACTGCTCTCCCGACACCATGTCTTTCAGCTTCGCCCCCGAGACCCTGCCCCCGGCCTTCTCGAGCCCGACGACCTCCACGTAGTTCGCTACCGCTGCGCCCTTCAGCCATGCGGTCTTGGCGTTGGACAGGGTCAGCCGCGCGTCGTCAACCCTGTAGTCGTAGTAGAGGAACCCTCCGCGGAGGCCGTCCTTCTTGAGCAGCGGCTCCAGCTCGGCGGCCTTCTCGGCGCTAAGAGCTCTGTGAGTCTGGGGGGTCCGGAACAGCGCCAGCGCGTCGTACATGACGAGCCCCAGCCGGTAGGTGGTTGGCCCATGCGAGGCTCCTCGGTACACTGTGATGAGGAAGGCCTGTGGGTGAACCAGGTTCCTGGCAATCTTCGAGACGGTGTACCTCTCTCTGAGGGCCTCGACTACGAGCCTGAACTTGTAGTACTGGAGGTATCTAAGCCCGCCGTGGACCATCTTGGAGGAACGGCTGCTCGTGCATCCCGCGAAGTCGCCCTTGTCCACGAGCGCGACCTTGTATCCGCGCAGCGCGGCGTCCCTTGCGATCCCGGCGCCAGTGATGCCCCCTCCTATGACCAGGACGTCGAAGTCCTGCTCCTTCATCCTTCTGACGCAGGCTGCTCGCGCTTCGACCCCGAACTGCGCTTCCGTCAAGCCGTCCCGACCTCCCCAGTAGGCAGCAGCTTCCCGGGGTTCATTATGCCTCTGGGGTCGAGGTACGCCTTGAGGGCCTGCAACGCCGCCACTCCCTGCTCGCCGTCCTCCCTGACCATCCACTTAGAGTGCTCAAGCCCGACGCCGTGGTGGTGCGAGATCGTCCCGCCGTTAGTCACTATGGCCCACGAGGCCGCCTCCTTGACCGCTTCCCACTGCTCCAGCTCTCTTCCGGGCTCCTGAGCCGCCATGAACGTGAAGTAGAGAGAGGAGCCCGTGTTGTACGTATGGGAGATGTGGCACATCACCAGGGCCGACTTACCCCTCTTCTCGAGCTCGGTGGTGATCGCCACGGCGACAGCGTCATGCAGCTGGACGACCTTGCTCCAGACCGTCGCCGTTTCGAGGGTGTCGACCATTATGCCATGGTCCAAAAGCGAGTCCCTGAGGTAGGGCTGCTCAAAGCGGCTTTCGAGCCAGGCCTGCGCCGGGGACGACCCCAGGCTGAAACCATGGTGGGCCCTGCAGGTGGCCCTGAGCCTAGACAGGTCGTTTTCGACGTTCTGGGCATCGCCTTCGGATATCGCGATTAGAAGGCTTCCCTTTTCGAACGAAAGCCCTCGCCTGGAGACCAGCCAAAGGCCGACGGCCTCCTTCATCCTCGATGAAAGGGCAACTGCCTTCCCCCTAGAATGGAAGAAGGAGTTGGTCTCGTTGCTGTCCGAAAGGCGTAGGGTCGTGTTGCGCAGTCCCCCCTGGACCAGTTCGCGGACGCAGGCCAAGCCCTCGTCGAAGCTCTTGAACAGGAAGGAGGAGAAGCGCCTGACAGGCGGAGACCGGTGAACGGCGACGGTAGCCTGGGTTATCACCCCAAGGATGCCTTCGCTGCCGATGAAGAGCTGCCTCAGGTCCGGGCCGGCAGCGCTCTTCGGGACGGTGACCATCTCGAGCATCCCATGCGGCGTGGCGACCTTCATTGAAAGCACCATGTCCTCTATCTTGCCGTAGATGTTCGAGGAGGAGCCCGCGGACCTGGTGGCGATCCACCCGCCCAGAGTGCTGTACTCAAAGGACTGCGGGAAGTGTCCCAGCGTCATGCCTCTGGCCGCGAGCTGGGACTCCAGCTCTGGCCCAGAAACTCCCGCCTCGAAGGTGGCGGTGAGGGATGCAGGGTCGAGGGCCACGAGCCGGTGCATACCGCCCATGTCCATCGAGATGACGCCCTGCCCCTGTTTCCTGATGACTTCGAAGCTTCCGACGACGGAGCTTCCGCCGCCATAGGGGATCACCTCCACCATGCTGCGATCGCAGAGCCTGACGACATCGAGCACCTCCCTCTCGCTCCCGGGGAAGACGACCGCGTCCACGTAGTCCCTCAGCGAGCCCCTCCGAATCCAAAGGAGGTCCTTGTACCCCATGCCGGCGGAGTGGGTCAGCCGCGTGAGCGAATCGGTCTTCACGGCCTGCGGAGAGCACAGCCTGCCAAGCTCTGCCAGGAGCTCCGCCGAAAGGCGGCCTTCGGGGAGCCTGACCTGCGACTCGTCCACGCGAGGGTAGCTGGAGCCTTCGGGCAGGACGAGCTGTCTCTTGAGGAACTCGAAGAGCTCCGCGTGGCCCTCGACCGGATCCAGCCTGTCGGGGTCGCCCCATCCCCACCATTTGCGGTTCATGCGCAATCGTGGGAGGAGCCGGAGGGCGCTTTAAGGGTTCATATGAAGCGCTATGCTTATTCGAAGGCCCCGGCCTTCGACCGTCTGTGTCATCCATGCCGAAGGACGGACTGGACGACGCGAGGATCCTGGAGATACTGGCCAAGAAGGACATCGCCGTCGTGGGCGCCAGCAGGGACCTGGCAAAGCCGGCCGGCTTCGTGCCCGACTTCCTCCTGAGGAACGGCTACAACGTCATCCCCGTCAACCCGTTCGCAGATACGGTCCTTGGGAGGAGATGCTACAAGTCCCTCGCTGAGGTGCCGGGCGAGATGGACGTCGTCGACGTGTTCAGACCGTCGGCGGAAGCGGTCAGGGTCGTCGGAGAGGCAGCCGCAAGGGGAGTGGGGATCGTATGGCTTCAGGAGGGCATATACAGCCCCGAGGCCGCCGATCTGGCCAAAGCCAAGGGGATGACCCTTGCTTGGAACAGATGCATGAAGAAGGAGCTCCAGCGGCTGAAGGGAGCCGACTTCTGACCACTCATCTACCTTGTGTCGATAGCTTTTATATCTCGAACGCCGAGTTCCGACCCATATTGCTGCTGACGCTCTCCTTCTTCCTCCAGGGGCTCATCGGCGCCATCTTCGCGGGCTTCCTCGGTGCGCTGATGGGAGTGGGGGGCGGGATCATCATCGTGCCCATCCTCACCGTCTACATGGGGGTTCCGATCCACGTGGCCATCGCGGCGAGCATCGCGTCGGTGATCGCTACCTCCAATGCGGGGGGCTCCGGGTACCTCGAACAGAAGATCACCAACGTGAAGCTGGCCTTCTTCCTGGAGATGTTCACAACGTCAGGGGCCCTGATCGGGAGCGTCGTGGCCCTTTACCTGAACAACCAGTCACTGTTCGTCATCTTCGGCGTGATGCTGCTCTACCTGTCGTTCGTGATATTCCGGACGAGGAACCTGGACGAGATGAAGTTCGCCACAGGCGGCTTCCTCAAGGCCAAACAGGACAAGGTCAGCTCGTACCTTGGGTTGAGGGGCTCGTATTACGATGCCGCGGAAGGCAAGGAGGTGAGGTACGTGGTGAACGGGAGCGCGCCCGGCGGGCTCATAGCTTTCTTCGCGGGCATAGGGTCGGGCTTGCTCGGCATCGGGGGAGGCGTCTTCAAGGTCTCGGCCATGAACAAGTACATGAACGTCCCGATGAAGGTGGCGGTAGCCACCAGCAAGTTCATGATCGGCGTCACCGCGGCGGTCAGCGCCATCACCTATTTCGCGGCGGGTCAGCTCGATTTCTACGTCCTCGCTCCGGTCGCGATAGGAACAACAGTGGGAGCCACCATGGGGACCTGGTTCATGAACCGCATCAAGGCGAGGAACCTGAAGATGGTCTTCGCGGTGATACTGCTCTACCTGGCCTATACGATGGTAGCCAGGGGGCTGACGGCGTGGGGGATCTTCCTGCCGTATCTAGGGGGGAGCTAGGCTGATCGACGTCAACAGGGCTCTCTACTGGGTCCTGGTGGTGGGGATGGCTGTAAGCACTTTCCTCTTCGTGGGCGGGCTGGTGCTGTTCGCCTTGCCGCCGGTGCGGCAACTCTCCGAACCCGTCCTCATGGCGGCGACCATCGTGCTCCTGGCCACGCCTGTCACGAGGACCTTGGTCGGGGCGGTGGCCTTCGCCGCGAACGGCGAAAGGCGTTCGGCCGCCGTAGCGGGGATCGTGTTCCTGATCCTCATGCTCAGCGTCGTGATGGGCTTCGTCTTCCACCTGTCTAGATAGGGCTCGGTCCGAAGGGCAAAGGGAATACGCTTTTATCGAAAGAAGTGAATCAGGGTTTGGTTGGAAGGAAACGAAGGCGGAGCCCCCTGGTCTCGCAGGTTCCGAGTCGCGGCCCTGACCGCTGGACTCGGGGCCGTAGTCTGGACGATCCTGATGATCCTGCCGGTTGAGCCGTTCTCCTCCATCCCCCCAGTGCTCGTCGGAGGCGGCCCCGGCATCTGGCTGCTCCTTGGCTATCTGATGTACATCGTCGGGGGGTTCGGAGGCCTCTCTATCCTCTCCTCCATGCTCTATCCCCTAGAGCGCGACGGGTCGTGGAGGCCCGACGGGGCGATCTTGGGCCTGGGGCTTGCTCTGTTCTACGCGGGCGTGACCTGCGCCTCAGTCCTCCTCGGACTCGCCGGGTTCACGGGGGGATACGCCTACTCCATCGATCATGCGGCGGATACCTCCATCGTCTCCATTCTGCAGCCTTACGTTGGCCTCGTGACCTTCGCCGCGCTCGCCGCCTCGGCGGGGGCCGCCATCGTGCTGTCGCTCCTCTTCTTGGGAGAGATGAGGACGAGGCGTTCGGGCAGGTGAACACGGACGACAAAGGGAGGGCCGCAGGGTGCCGTCTTCACGATCCTCACGATGATATGCCTGGTCGCCGTCCCGGTCGCTCCTCCCGCCTCAGTGAGCCAGGTCAGCTGGCCGGCACCCCAGGCGAAGGGATCATGGGCCTTGGGGGTCGTCGTACCCGACGGTGCTCCGCTCTACGGAGGCTCAAGGTTGAGCTGGGCTTCCTCGCAGAACGTCACGGCCGTTATGAGGCTGCCGAACATCGGGGCGGTGGACGACACCGTGTACGTGATACTCTCTGGGATGTCCATGTCGGGAAGCGTTATGCAGGTCGCGGCAGGCATCTACCCAGGCATGGCGTCCTGGCGAGCCTACGTCCTTTGCCTGCGCGACCCATCCACGCAGGCGTATTCCTGGGTCGCCAACGACAGCGCTCCGACGATGTCCCCCGGCGACGAAGTCAGCCTCTCCATGTTCCACTCGGGAGCGGGCTGGAACTACTCGGTCGCCGACATCTCCACGGGGGAAGTCGCATCCGGCCAGCTGGCCACTGACGGCGTGGGCGGCTTCAGGCCCGGGGACCAGGAGGTCATGGCCCTTGAGTCGTACTCCTCCACCAACGGCGTGTTCTCCGGAATGGGCTCCATGAGGCTGGACGGGCTGCAGGTGGATGGAGCAAGCGTGAACGGGGGCTGGTATCTCATCGGTGGATGGGACCCCCTGCATGCTCCTCTGTTCTTGGTCGGAGGACACCAGCCGCCATCCTTCGTAAGCGCCAGCCTCGGCGCCTCCACCGCGACGTGGGTGTACAGTGCGGAGGGTCACGTCGAGTACGTCTCTTCATCCGGCTACAGCGTCGCTGCGTTCCTGGGGGCCACCTCCGCGATAGTGGCTCTGGTGCTGGCGCTGAGCGCCTTCGAAAGCATAAAGAAGAAGGAACGTGCGTCTACTGGGACTTGCTTCTTAGAGTGAGCACGAAGCCGATGCCGCCGAGCAGCACCCCGAAGCTCAGCGCGATTATCGAGTAGCCAATCGGATTGACGTAACCGACGATCGTCGGGTGGACCTGACCTGGGTTAAGCCCGCCTCCGCCAACTGCGGTGGAGAGCAGCCCGGATCCGCCGACGAAACCGGCATACATCAGCATCCATGTTGCGGCCACGACCCCAACGTTCATCAGCACGAAGTGGCTCCAGGCGAGGGCATTGGAGACGGATGACATCTTCTTGTGCAGCGTGCCTTCCAAGAAGTGGTAGAACAGGGCAGTCACAGCCACGCCCATGACGCCGACGACCAGGTACGAGAGGTACCCGACGGTCAGCCAGGTACCCGCGCTACCGGAGGCTATGATCATGGCCGGGGAGGGGGACAGAATCGGTAGGACGATCAAGGCTGTTATGACGAATGCAGCGAGTCCTTGCGCGATGGCCGCGTACATGAACCTCGTCGTCCATTTGCTTGTCTTCTCCATATTCGACAACTTTCTTCCACTGTAGAGGCTATGAAGGCACGATATATATATCTAACGATTATAGCATATATTATCTAATTAAAGTAATGTATCTACGAATTCCTTTGGAGCCCTTGAGTTCGCGGCATGCGGCGCATTGGGTGCCGTCTGGTCTGTCCAAACTAGCCACTGACGCGGCTCCGATGACGACAATACGTTTATTGGCGACTCCAGGGGAATCGCAGGCGACTTTCATCGGTTCCAGGAGTTGGATCGGGTAAGCATGTATTGCGTTAGGTGTGGGACTCAGCTTCCTGACGATGCCAAGTTCTGCGTCAAGTGCGGTGCGGCCGTGCAGGCCTCTGGAGGGGAGACAGCTCAGCCATCCGAGGGACCATCGCAGGCGCCCGCCACGTTCGCGCCTGCCGGAGTATCAGAGCTGAAGTGCCCCACATGCGGGGCACCCATAAAGCCCCTGTTCGGCGAAATGGTGATCACATGTGACTACTGTGGGTCCAGCATCTCTCTGGGCGATTCCGGATGGAGGAACCTTCAGAAGCACACGATGCTGCCGTTGAAGCTGCAGAACGAGGACGTCATGGTGGCGAAGGTCAGGGAGCTCATGGACAGGGGCTTCCTTCATCGTCACCTGGAAGAGGACTCGAAACAGGAGGAGCTCACTCTCAGCTACGTCCCCTACTGGCTGGTGCCCGTCTCGGCGAGGACTTCGATCGTCGCCGCGGACACGGTGGCTACCGTGGGCACCATCGCCACAGAGGCGGCCCTCTTCGGGATGATTGCTGGAGGCCTGGGAGGGGGAAGGAGAGGAGGCAGGGGCATAGGAGGCCTGGCGGAAGGGGCGATGCTCGGAACGGTGATGGGAGGGACTGGCGGGGGCATGAACATGCGAAAGGCGTTCTCTCTGAACGAGAACTACAACTTCCCGATAGTCGCGATAAAGTCATTCACTCAGTACCAGCCGGCGGAATACGAGTTCAACCTGATGGAGAGGGAGATCTTCGACGTGGGCAAGCTCCCCAAGGGCGTGGGCATCAAGCTCCTGAACGGTGACATAAGCGAAGACATGGCCAAGTACCAGGCGAAGGCTCTGGTGGACCAGCTCCAGTCTCAGAAGGCCCACAAGCAGTACCACATGATACAGCAGATGAGCACCCAGATGGACGTGGCCGATGCTGAGCTCCTTCACACGCCTATATGGTTCGCCAGGTACGATCATAAGGGCTCGAAGATCGTCCTGGTCCTTGACGCGAACAGCGGCTCCCTGGTCAACAGCATTGGCCTGTAACGCCGCCGCGGTTGGGGTTACGCGGACCCGAGAAAGGGCATGAAAAGTCAAGGCAACGCTATATAGTGGCGCCAAGCGAGAATCGCGTAAATTGAAGTATAGACCGCTGTACGTTCTAGCGCTGGCAGCGCTGGTGGCCCAGCTTTTTGTAGCTCCTGTGTCCCCAGCTTTCTCGGCCTCGTACAACCTGTCCGGGGCCACAGTAAGCGCCGATCCGCTCTCCTTCGGGCCGACGGGCTCGTCGGGAACCGCCGATGCCAATGGCAACTACGTCATCAACTCGAACATCGGGGTCGGCCAGTACAACGTCACCGCCTCTGACACGGGCTTCCTGGACCAGGCGCAGACGGCGACGATAAACTCCACGAGCGACGTGGACACACTGAACTTCAACCTGGTCAGGTCCGGGATCCTCTGGGGCAGGGTCCTCGGGTTCGACGGAGCACCCGTCGTGGGCGCCGAGGTCATGCTGCTGGACAGCAGCGGCGGAGAGGCGTCCTCCACGATCACGGACTCGAACGGAATGTACTACTTCTACGACAGGGTCGGAACGGACACGTACTCGGTCAAGGTCGACTTCCAGTTCAGCTTCTCCCTCCTTGCGGAGCTTCTCCAGTTCGAAGGCAACGCCACCGGGCTCAACTTCCCCTATCAGGACGCGCCGTATCTGACCAACGGGTACGTAGGCGCCACCTCTGGAACGGTGTCCGCCACCACTGGCGCGTACACACAGGTGCCGGACCTGGTCCTCCAGAAGTCGGGCGTGATAACCGGGACCGTCACTGACAGCCAGAGCCACCCTATGGCCAACGTGCCTGTGTCGGTGGAAGGGATGTCGAGCTCACTGTCCGGGATAGTCCTGACAGACTCGAGCGGCAACTACAGGGTCTCCTACGACATAGTGAGCGACACCTACCAGGTCAAGGCGGAGGCATACGGCTACGTTCCCGCCTCGAACACCGTCGCGGCCTCTCAGACGGGGACGGTGAACCTCAACCTGATGATCGCCAAGTCGGCCGGCCTTTCGGGACACGTGTACAGGTCCTCCGATATGAAACCGATCCCGAACGCGCTCATCGTACTGCAGGGCAAGACGACGAGCATGTTCGGCACTGCCTCCTCAGACGGCAACGGCTTCTATGACGTCTTCGGTTCGCTTGGAACCGACAGCTATAACCTGGAGGTCCTGGTCGGCAGCACGCCGATCTACACGGGAACCGTCTCCCTGACCTCGGGCCAGAACGCCACACAGGACTTCACGGGCAACGTCTTCTTCGTGTCAGGGACAGTGAAGGCGAACTCGACGGGCGGCCCCGGCATCTTCGCGACCGTTTCTGGAAGCATGTTCCCGCCGGTGGGCTTCCCGTTCTCAGGATCGTCCGGCAGCAACGGTTCCTTCAACTTCGCGGTGGGCGTCACCACGGGGGCCGGCGGCACCCCCGTGACCATCAACCTTACGGCCTCGTCGTTCGGGTATTCGTCTTCGTCCGCCCTCGTCAACGCGACCTACGGCTCGGACATCTCCCAGGACTTCGTCCTCCTGCCGACCTCCTCTTCAGCGGCTTCTGCGACCATCAAGGGGACGGTGACCGGAAACAGCGGACCCAACCTTCCCGCCACCATGTACTGGTGGCACTCTGGCTCGTACCTGTTCGGGGTCAACTCGACCAGCGACGTCCCGCTCCTGTACCTCGAAACCAACAATACGATCCTGATCGAAGCCAGCGGCCCCGAGGGCACTCAGGGGACGACGACCCTGTGGGTGCCTGATTCGGTGGGAAGATCTCCGTTCACCGTAACCTCGTTCCCGGGGCCCAACCCGACCATCGTCTCGCAGCAGGACAACGGCACCTACTCCTCGGTGACTTTCAGCTACTCGCACAGTGACCATGCGTTCTCCATCATCGGATCCACGCCGGTCCCCGAGTTCCCGGGCGTAGCTCTGGTCGCTGCCCTGGGTTCGGCCGTCGCGGTCTCCCTGCTTTACGAGAGGAAGCTCAGGGTGGGCTCCCTTTCCCCAGCCCAGTAGGACAAGCCCTCCACCCATCCGAATCGGTCGGACGCGCGTCCGACCTTCTTTCCATTTGCCAGGTCGCAGCGCGAGCAACGAGGCTTTGAGATGGCTACTGGGAGGGGGCCGAGGCGCCCCGAGCGGGACCGAGGAGGGAACTTGCCGTCACCATCCCGTCCGATGGGGCGTGCAGGGAGCTCCGATGTGGAGCGCCCGCTGGATGCCGCGCTCGCAATCAGCGCTGTTGGACGAGCACGGGCCGGTGATGTGGGCGGCGGTCCCGTTCAGGGAGATCCCGCTCGTCGGGGAGATGTCGAAGGCTTACGCGCCCTGCCAGGCGGGATTCCCGTATGCGTTGGCGGGCGGGCGGCCACCATGCTGGCTGGAGCCCACTTTCGCGACGGTCACCGGCAGGAAGAGCAGGCCCAAGGCGGGGTCGCAGAGCAAGGGCCCAGCCCATCTTAATAAATCGAGAGTGTTCACGAGGTCGATGTTAATAGGAAAGTCGATAGACTTATTAAGCGTGACGTGCAGTATCGTGACGGCGTGGGGGCAGTTTCGGACAGGCGAAGGCTGAGGACGCTCCGCATCACCGTCGTGGTCCTCCTAATCACCACCATTGCGTTCGGCGCGTACGCCGCCATTCTTGCCGTCGGGGGCAACGGAAACCCCGGCCCTTCGCCGTCCGGAGGGACGCTGACGGTCCTGGCCTCCTTTTTCCCGCTGCAGGACTGGGCCCTGAACGTCGGAGGATCGAAGGTGAACGTCTCTCTGATCGTGCCGCCTTCTGAGGACGTGCATGAATTCGAGCCCTCGCCCGCGTCGCTGCAGGAGCTGTCAACGGCCGACGTGCTCATCCTGAACGGGGCCGGGCTCGAGCCCTGGGCCGAAGCGGCCGTGAAGGCGGCGGGGAACGCCAAACTCGTTGTGGTGGACTGCAGCCAGAACGTAACCCTGCTCCCGGTCCCGCCCGAGTTCCAGGTGTCCAACCGCACCGTCGATCCCCACATATGGCTTGACCCCGTGGACGCAATGCAGATGGTCCGCAACATCCTTGCGGGCTTCGTGAAGGCGGACCCGACCGACACGGCCTATTTCACCGCCAACGCCGGCGCCTACATGGCGAGGCTGCAGGACCTCGATGCCCAGTTCGCGGCCCTCTCGAAGTCAAGCCTGGCCACGAGGGAGTTCGTGACCTTCCACACGGCCTTCGGGTACCTGGCCAAGCAGTACAATCTCACACAGGTGCCCGTCTTCGGCCCCTTCGAAGAGGAACCTACGGCTGCGGACATCGCGAACGTGGTCCAGGTGATCAATCGAGACCACCTCCTCTACGTGGGATACGAATCGCTGGAGAACCCCGCGATCCCGCAGACCATAGCCAGCCAGACCAACGCGACCCTCGTGCCGATGAACCCGATCGAAGGCCTTGACGCGAATCAGAGAGCCGAAGGACAGACCTACCTGACCATCATGGCCCAGACCCTCTTGGTGCTCAACCTGGCGCTCAACAGTGTCCGAGGGTGACGGCGCTCCTTTGCAGAGGGCAAAGGATATCTCCGACCTTCTCCATAATGGACGCGAAAGCGCGGAAGTGACTGCACGAGACCCCGGCCCGCTGGTAGAGTTCAAGAATGTGGGAGTGACGTATCCTGGAGACATCGTCGCGCTCGAGCACATCACGCTCCAGATTCGGAAAGGCGATTTCGTCGGCCTAATAGGCCCCAACGGGGCGGGCAAGTCGACCCTCCTGGGGGTCATGGTGGGCATCATCAAGCCGTCCGTGGGCGAGGTCAGGCTCTTCGGCGAGCCCATTTGTTCCGAGAGCCTTCGCCACGTCGGATTCGTTCCCCAGAACCCGGGGGCGAGAGACCGCAACTTCCCCGCGACAGTCTATGAGACGGTGCTGATGGGAAGGGTTCCGCTTTCCAACAGGCTTCCTTGGTTCACGAGGACGGACCATGAGAAGGCGGAGGGCGCGCTCAGGCTGCTTGGAATCGCGGACCTCCGAAACAGGAGCATAAACGAGCTCTCAGGAGGCCAGCTCCAGAGGGTCTTCACGGCGAAGGCCCTCGCCTCGGACCCCCAGCTGCTGATCTTCGATGAGCCGACGAGCGGCGCGGACGTGAAGGCGAAGGCGGAGTTCTACTCCATACTCGAGCGCCTAAACAAGGAGATGGGGATAACAACCATCCTTTCGCTCCACGACATCGGTGTGGTGACGCAACTGGCGAGGACCATCGTCTGCATAAACAAGACGCTGTACTTCGACGGCAAGACAAAGGACTTCGACGCGAACAAGGTCATCTCGGAGGCCTACGGATACCCCGTGGAGGTGGTGGAGCACGGCGACCATCCTTAGCACTCTGCTGGGCTTCCTGTCGGCCGGCTTCGTTCAGAGGGCCTTCCTGATAGGCGTGATAGTGGCGGTCCTGAGCTCGATGCTGAGCGTCTACATCGTCCTCAAGCGGCTCTCCTTGATAGGGGACGGCCTCGCACACACGGCGTACGGAGGCATAGCCATAGGACTCGCCGCGGGCAGCATATGGCCGTCGCTCTCCGGCTACGACCCCTACTGGATAGGTGGGATGATCACGGTGATAGGATCGATCCTGATCACGAAGGTGATCCGCTCCCAGAGGTTCTCGGGGGATGCTGCCGTGGCCGTCTTCTTGGAGCTCGGGCTCGCCACGGGCATATTCGTAACCAGCGTCACCCTGAACTACGGCTTTGCCCTGAACAACCTCCTATTCGGCAGCATACTTCTGGTGACCTGGACCCAGATCTACGCGGCCGCCGCGGTCACCGCGGTCGCGGCCCTCTTCCTGGTGTTCTGCTACAAGGAGCTACTCTACACCGTCTTCGACGAAGTGCAGGCGCAGGCTTCGGGCATAGTCACATGGAAGTACGACTACCTGCTGGCGGTCCTGGCCGGGATCACGGTGGTCGTCTCCATACCCATAGTGGGGACCCTCCTGATCTCGGCTCTCCTGGTCATTCCGGCCCTCACCAGCATGCAGGTCGCGCGCTCGTTCAAACAGACCATACTGACGGCCCCGATCTTCGGTCTGGTTGCGGTCGTCCTCGGGCTGCTGCTTTCTCTGGTCGTGCCCAACGCCGCCCCCGGAAGCGCCATAGTGCTCGTGGCCCTGGCGGTCCTGGCCCTGACCATGGGGCTGAAGAAGTTCTTCACGTCGTACGCCTGACTCAGGGGGCTCCCTGCTTCAGATCACGAGGAGCCTGACGCTTCTGATGCCGTCTTCCCGCTGGAACTCGTTCGTCATCGCCGTGACCTCGGCTCCGTCTCCCTCCAGCAGGAAAAGCTCGACGCAGGCGTCCTTCGCCGTCTTGTTGTGGATATGCGTCCTCACGATGTCGTCGAACTTGTGCTTTATCCTAGTCACCGTTTCCTCGTTCTCCTCCCTGTGGGTGAGGACCACGACAGCGCTGACTCTCCCAGTGATGGCGCTCTTGTCCCTGACATCCTGGAGCAGAAGCCTGATGCTCGCCCTGACCAGCTCCGACCTTCCTGTGAAGCCCAGGGACTTCTGAACTGCGTCCATCTCGTCGACCATCTGTTGGGGAAACGAGAGGCTAACGATAGGCATACCAGCCTGATTAATAACAGAGGTATATATCCTTATGTTGTGGATATTAACTGCTGGCGCCTCGTCAGACCGCAGAGGGTATACGCCGCCTCACGCTTGGGCAGAGGCTCCGTGAATAGCACAACGGTTATGCTTGGCCGCGTTCGGGAGTGGACAGGACGTCGCAGGATGACCGAAGGCATCGGACACAGATCGCCAGGCGGGAAGAGCGAAGAGCTTGGCTCTCCCAGGGCTCTCGTCATCGACTTCGACAGGACCCTCACAGACGCGGAATTGGAGCTGTACAAGCCGGCCTTGAGAACCCTCAGGATGCTTCAGGAGGAGAAGGGAGCCAAGGTGATCATAGCCACCGGAAGGCCGCTGCCCTTCATGAGGGGGCTGGAAGGCGAGTTGTCGTTCGTCGACGCCGTCGTCGCAGAGAACGGGGCCATGGTCTGGCTGCCGAGGCAGGGCAGGGTCGAGCTACTTGCTGAAGAGAACGGGGCCAAGGAGGCGCTCCGTTCCTCGGGCCTGCCGTTCGAGGAAGGCGAGGCGATCGTGTCCGTCAAGAAGACACTTGAGAACCAGGTCCTGAAGCTGATAATCGAGAGGAAGTTGGACGTCGACCTCCAGTACAACCGGGACTCGCTAATGCTGCTGCCCAAGGGCGTGGACAAGGTCACAGGGGTCCGGATGGCCCTACAGCTCCTGGGC
>Ga0335070_10005769_pt1 | contig 14593 bp, 12 predicted proteins | sample Lox_Sample_13_FD_206722 | JGI IMG/M metagenome (GOLD analysis project Ga0335070, IMG submission 206722) | Soil microbial communities from Loxahatchee National Wildlife Refuge, Florida, United States - Lox_Sample_1.3 | ecosystem: Environmental > Terrestrial > Soil > Wetlands | place: USA... | reverse complement strand
CGCGGCGTTACTCCGCAATAACCTTGCGCCTGGCGCCGCTCGTCGAATGAAGGCGAGAGAACACGTCGGGCCACGCAAAGTGGCACACGAATCGAAATCGTAGCGGGCGCGCGTGAGTTCGTCGGTGTCGATATCGGCGACGATGAGCCTGGTTTCACCCGGCAGTCATGCCGCTTCGGGAACGGGATGATCGAGCCTCAGGCGAAATTGCCTTGAAAACGCGGCGAGCGCTTCAAATCGCCTTGCTCGCACGCGCTTTGGAAGGTGGCCTTTTCACTGCTTTGGCCTGGTTGTAGTCGATGGCAGCGCGAACGAGAGCCTTCAATGCGCGCTTGTTCAGCTTGTCGCCTTCGAGGAAGTCGATGGCCCGCCGTGCATTGCCTTCGAGCCCGGCGTTGAACAGCTTGTCGGGGTCGGGCAGACTCGCTCCGTTGGCAAAAGTGAGCTTGACCTTGCCTTTATGCGCGTTCGCGACCGCGATCATGCCGTCGCGATACCAGACGGGGCTGCCCATGTATTTCCATTCCTCGACAATCTGCGGGTCGGCTTCGAGAATGGTCTTGCGCACGGCGGCGAAGGTTTCGCCGCGCCAGTCGGCGAGTTCCGCTATCAACTGGTCAATTCGTTCCGATGGGTTCATGAGTGGCTCCCTGCCTCGCATTTTGCCGTGCTACCAGGCGATCAGGACCGTATTGTAGCTAGCGTTTCATGCATTCAACTCGAAAGTCATAACATAGGCATGTAATAAGGATCACTGAATGGTGATGACGGCACGCCGGTTCGCCGGATTGGGCACGCCATCCGCGGTACGGACTAGTGGCTCGCGTTTGCCACGGGCGGTGATTTCGATCTGCTGGGCGGGTATGCCAGAGCGGATCAGGAATGCCGCGACGCTCTGCGCCCGCTGCAGCGAGAGCCGGTCGTTGAACTCCTGGGTGCCGGTCAGGTCGGCGTGGCCGACCACGGTGAGGTGAGGGGCGGGCCAGGTTGCGAGCACCTTCTTCAGCTCGGCAACCGTGGCCGCCGACTCCGGCGCGAGTTGCGTGGCGGAGTCGAGCACGAAGTTGATCGTGAACGTTCTGGGGCGCGGCGGCTGGGCAGCGAGCAAGTCGCCGTAGTGCGCCTGCACGGTGGCCTGGTCGTCGCTCGCTTGCTCGATCGCGCCGCTCTTTGTAACGTCGGCACGTGTATAGGCCTTGTCGATGACCTGCCTTTTGCCGCCGCTTTGCACGATCACGTTGCCGACACTGCCATCCGCGTTCGGCAGCAGCGTGATCCTGTCGGGCGGCGTGCCACACCCGAACAGGCACAGGAGCAAGGCGAATGCCGCGGCCGTCGGGAGGCGATATTCTGCGTTGGTCGTCTTCAATGATCGGTCCCCTCGCTGCCTCCTACCTCGATGATGAATTCGGTGCCACTCACGCCGAGCGTGGTGGTGGGCGTGCTGTAGCGCACGGCTTGGGGATGGGTTTTGGCCAGCTTGCCGTCGACCACGGCAAGCGAGCCGCGCTGGATGCTCACATCGAGTGAGCCGTCATAGGTGGTGGTGTTGAAGGCGAAGTGGTTGAGATCGAGAACGGAATCGGCGCCCTCCGAAAGCAGCGTGTTGTCGCGCAGCGTGATCCCCACGGACGACACGGGGCCGGTCACGATGCGGTCGCTGCTGAAAACCTCGCTGCCGACGACGACGCTCACGGCCTGACCGCCGCGTTCGACGCGCACCGAACCCTTGAGCGTCTTGATCGTGCCGATTGCGTCGGCCGGATGGGCGTGGATGGCTGGCGGGCACCCGCAGGCGAGGAGCAAGGCATATTTGATGGCTTGGCTACGCACTGGCGATACCGTATGGCGGAACGAACGTTACGAAATGTCCGTAGAGCCGCACCGCTTGCCGGCTTCGGCGAGGGGTCGAGCGCGATGACGCGTTGCGCGGCATGGAGCGGGGCTCTCTCGAACGGCTCGCCGAAACGATTTGCGTGATGACTAACGCCGGGTTTCGGGCACCTCGCGAGGATAGCGCGTTCGTGCGGATTGCTCGGTGCGCTAGCGCACATAGCGCGAGCCCGGTGAAGACGCGCCGAATTCGGCAAAATGGGTAGCGGTTGAGCCTGGCGGGCAACCTGCCCACCGTTCTCGGACTCCGTCATCCCCATGCCGACACCGACCCTCGCGACACCGCACGAAGCGGATCGACCTCACGCCCGGTTCGAGACGTGGGCGCTCGCGGCGGCCCAACTCGTTTCGTGGGGGACGATCTACTACGCGTTCTCGCTTTTCGTCGTGCCGATGGAGAGCGCGATGGGATGGAGCCGCACGGCGACCAACGCCGCGCTCTCGGCGGGCCTGCTCGTTTCCGGGTTCGCGGCCTACCCGGCCGGCATGCTGATCGACCGCGGATATGGTCGCCGGGTGATGGCCGGCGGCACGCTGCTCGCGGCGGCGATGCTCGTGCTTTGGGCGCAGGCGCGCAGCTTGCCGACACTGTTCATCGTCTGGGGCGGACTTGGTGTTGCGATGGCCGCGACGCTGTACGACCCCGTATTCGCAGTGGTGACGCGGGACTTTCCGCGCAGCTACCCGCGCAAGATCACGCTCGTTACGCTCGTGGCCGGTTTCGCGAGCACCGTGTTCATCCCCCTGACGCAAGGCTTGATCGGCTGGTTCGGCTGGCGCGCGGCCTTGCTTGCGCTTGCGCTCGCCAATCTGCTCGTCTGTTTGCCGGTTCACGGCTTCGTGGTTGACCGTGGCGCGCCGAACGAGGAAGCGGCGAGGCGCACGACGGCGCGCGAGGTCAGTCGCGCCTCGGCGCGCAACGCCTTGCGCTCGCCTGTGTTCTGGGCGCTGGCCGTGTGCTTCACAGCGTACTACTCGACGTTCGTCGCGCTCACGTTTCATTTGATCCCGCTGATGAGCGCGCGCACCGTTGCACCCGCAACGATCATTCTCACCATGGCGGCGATCGGGCCGGCGCAGGTGCTCGCGCGCATCGTATGGTTCGCCATCGGCAGGCACGCACGGGCGGCGCGGGTGGCAATCGCGGTGACGACAGCGTTTCCGTGCTCGGTCGCGGTCCTGATGTGCGCGGGAACCTCGGCTGCGGGGCTGCTGTTGTTCGCTATCGTCTATGGCGGTGCCAACGGCATGATGACGATCCTGCGCGGCACGATCGTGCAGGACCTGCTCTGGACCGAGGGCTACGGCGCAGTGAGCGGCCTGCTCTCGACGCCGGCGAATATCGCCAAGGGCATCGCGCCCATCGCCGGGGCGGCGATCTGGGCGATCCGCCGCAGCTATGTGCCCGTGGAATGGACTGTGCTCATCGTTTCGCTTTTATCGGCGGTGGCTTGCGTGGTTGCCGTGCGGCTCGCTGCGAAAAGGACTCGCAGGGCCGATTGATATTCCGCCCGCTCGAGCGCCGTCGAAGCGCGCGTTCGGATTGTGATGCAATATCGTTTTCGGCCGGTGCATCCAATTCCACCCGGCCGCCGTATTGCACTACGCGCGATGGCCTTTTGCGTGCAGCCATGAGATGCCTTGGGGCATTTCTCCGAGCTTTTTGTTGCACCGCGATATCTTACCTGCGCGGCAATGATAGGAGCTGGTCATGAAATCGAACCTGCAATTTGTGCTGTGTGCGTCATTTCTGCTGATCTTTGCCGGTGCTTCTCATGCGCAGTCGGCGAGCGCACCTTCGGATGCGTCGATGTCGGCCGGCGCGATGCAAGCGCCCTCCAGTACGACGAAGTCGGACCGCGCGCTCGCGCGTGCTGTCCGGCACGCATTGTCGAGAGCGCAGGGATTCAATGTTTCCGGGGTCTTCGTTCGCGCGCGAGACGGCGCCGTGACGTTGAGCGGCACGGTTCGTACTGCCGACCAGATCCGGCAGGCGGAGGATGTTACGCGCTCGGTGCAGGGCGTGACGTCGGTATCGAACAAGTTGACGCTCTTTCACGGCGGCAACGGCTGAATACGCCATGGCTTGCAGATAATCGCTCGCGGCGGCGCGTAGCGTGATTCTTGCCGGTGTGGTTGTCTCCATCGAATGATGGAGGCGGGAGCGTGCCCGGGAACCCGAGGCCCCCTATCGGGAAACTTGGGCGCTCATTCCTGGCCCACCCCCGCCACGGTCAAACGGTCACGTCGACGGTAGCCGTGTATAGGCCGCCGTGTGCTCTCGCACACGCGCGATATCGAGGGTCTCCTGGTGGAACTTCGCGAGCGACTTGCGGTGCGTGACGCTGACAATCGCCGCATTTGGCAGCCGCTCGGTCAGCAGGTGATACAGATACGCTTCGTTCTCGCTATCGAGCGCACTCGTTGCTTCGTCGAGGAACACGTAGTCGGGCTTTTGCATCAGCACGCGTGCGGCCGCCAGCCGCTGCTGCTCGCCGGGAGAAAGAATGCGCCACCAATCGCTGGATTCGTGCAATCGGTCGACGTAGCCTGCAAGCCGGCACAGACGCAGCGTCTCGTAGCATTGCTCGTCGCTGAAGTCGGCGGCCGCTGCGGGGTAGGTGAGCACGGTCTTCAAGGTGCCAGCCGGCAGGTAGCTCTGCTGCGGGATGAACATCATGCGCGCGTTCACCGGTGCGTCGATCGAGCCGTTTCCGAACGGCCAGAGACCAGCGAGCGCGCGCAGCAGCGTGCTTTTGCCCGAGCCGGACGGCCCGCGAACGATCCAGCGCGAACCGGGCTTGACGGCAATGTCGCGCACGCTCGCGAGCGTCTCGCCGTTGGGCAGCGCAAGCGTGAGCTTGTGCGTGGCGAGCTGGCTTTCGTCGATGTAGTGCAGGTTGATGCCGCCATGCTCGGTTGCGGGCGACACCGATTCCTTCAGATGAGGTTGCTCCATGACTCGCCTGAACTCGCGCAGACGGTTGACCGTCGCGCGCCATTGGACCAGCGTGTCGTAATTGTTGATGAACCACGAAAGCGAATCGCTGACCGAGCCGAATGCGTCGGCGATTTGCATCAGTGTGCCGAAACTGAACAACCCTGCGAAATAGCGCGGTGATGCCACGACAATCGGAAAGATGTCGGCGATCTGGCCGTAGAAGTTGAGCACGAAGCTGTAGCGCCGCGTGTACTTCATCACGCGCCACCAGTTGTCGCGAATCCGGCCGAACAGGTCCTGGGCAGTCGATTCCTCGGCCCGCATGCCGTCGTAGAAAGCAATCTGCTCGGCGTTTTCGCGCAGACGGATCAGGCCGAAGCGGAAATCCGCTTCGACGCGCTGCAACTGATAGTTGATCGACACGAGCGGGTGACCGACCTTGTTTGTCAGCAGTGAGCCGCCAATCGCATAGATGATGGCTGCCCAGAGCATGTAGCCGGGAATATGGACGGGCGTGCCGCCGATCATGACTGTCAGCGCGCCAGCCGTGGTCCACAGAATGATCGAGAACCAGACGAGTGTCTCGAGCGTCGAGAGCAGGTCGAGTGTGAGCGAAAGTGTGGTGGTGGCGAATGAATCGAGGTCGACGGCGAGCCGTTGATCAGGATTGTCGGTGAGGCGGTCGCGCTCGATGCGGTAGAAGGTGCCGTCGCCGAGCCACTCCTGCAGATAGCGCGTGGTCAGCCATTGGCGCCACCGGAAGCCAAGCATCTGGCGCAGATAGCGCTTATAGACGGAAATCGCGACGAATGCGAACGCGAGCGCGCTGAAAAGTAGCATCAGCTGCGGGAATTCGTGCACGTTCCTGCCTTCCAGTGCGTTGTAGAAGTCGCGGTTCCACGTGTTCAACCGGGCGTTGATGCCGACCAGAAGCAGATCCATGGCGATGATCGTGATCAGCAGGGCCCACGCGGTTCGGCTTTCCTCGGAGACCCAGTACGGTTTGATCAGGCTCCAGGCCGAGATGTTGTCTGCTTGCCCGGATGCAGCGCCAGAAGATAGATGGCTCATGAACGCCCCTTAACGCGCAGTGAATGCGGACCGAGTGCATGGTGTGACTGTCCGATTCGTGCACGCGTGGCGGTCTTGCCGCAGCGTTCGCGAGTGCGCTTTCGAGCCGCGTCGGGTGCATCCAGCGGACATGGAGATGATTGTAGGGTGCGACCAGTGCGGTCGCCCATGTCACTTGCTGTGCTGAAGGGGGGGTAGCCCGCATACCAGGCGGGAAGTCACGACTACCCGCCCGGTGCCGCGCAAACTACGCGGCTGCGCGTGGGCCATGGCATGTTGGGAAATACCCGCGATGCCTTATCGGCGAGTTTTCGCGATCCGCGCTCAGAATTTGCAGGCTCGACGGCGCGAATCGCAGTTTTTTCTAACTCCATCACCGCTGGCGGGGAGCCGCGACGGCCTGCTGCGACCCTGCCAAAGGGTCTCATTCCAACCGTCGGGCCCCTGCCGGCCTCAATGATCGTGCCTGACCTGCGCGATCACCGGCTGACTCGCCTTGCGGCTCAACATCAGCGTAACGACGGCCGAGAGGGCCAGCGTCGCGCCGACCACATACAAACCCGCGGCATATCCGCCGGTGCGATCCTTCAACCAGCCGATCACGGCGGGCCCGACGAAGCCCCCAAGATTGCCGATCGAGTTGATCATCGCGATGCCCGCGGCCGCCCCGGCGCCGGAGAGAAACACGCTCGGCATGGCCCAAAGCGGCGCCTTCGAGGCACTGATGCCGATATTGACCACCACGAGCGCCAGCACGATCATCAGCGCGCTGCCGGCCTGCCCCGCGGACACGAAGCCCGCGCAGGCGAGCACGCAGGGAATGACGACGTGCCACGTGCGCTCCGCGGTGCGATCGGAGTGTCGTGCCCAAAGGATCATGGCGACGACCGCGATGATGCTCGGTATCGCGTTGAGCAAGCCCGTTTGCAGCGAACTGAAGCCGTATTGGCGGATGATGAGCGGCGCCCACAGGCCCAGCGTGTAAAGGCCAGCCGATGTGCCGAAGTAAATCAGCGCCAGCGCGAGCACGCGCGGATCGCGCAGCGCGCTCAACGCGCCCGCCGTGTGCCCCGCGTGATTCTCGCGCGCCTTCGCTTCATCGCTGAGCTTCGCCATCAGCCAGTCGCGCTCTTCCGCCTTGAGCCAGCGCGCTTTCGCGGGCGTATCGGTGAGGACTTTCAGGACCACGAAACCCAGGACGACGGCCGGAATCGCTTCGATCACATAGAGCAGTTGCCAGTCGGCCAGCCCGAACATCGGCGGCAATTGCATGAGTGCGCCCGAAACCGGAGAGCCGAGCGCCGTCGAGATCGGAGCCGCCGCCATGAACCATGCGGCCGCTGCGGCGCGTTGTTTGGCCGGGAACCACAGGCTCAGGTAGAGGATGATGCCGGGGAAAAAGCCAGCCTCGGCCACGCCGAGCAAAAAGCGCAGCACATAGAAGCTGGTGGGGCCGGCAACGAAGGCGGACGCTGCGGAAACGATCCCCCAGGTGATCATGACGCGCGCGATCCAGATCCGCGCGCCCACGCGGTGCAAGATGAGATTCGACGGCACCTCGAAGATAAAGTAGCCGATGAAGAACAGACCGCCGCCCAGGCCGAACGCCGAGGGCGACAGCCCGATTGCCTTGTTCATCGTCATCGCCGCGAAGCCGACGTTCACGCGGTCGAGAAAGCTCACGAAATACAGCAGCATGACGAACGGGATGATGCGCCACATGAGTTTGCGCGTGACCGTTGCTTCGGTGTCCGAATGCATGTGTCTCCTCCTTGGAGGGAAGGGCTTGGGCGTGCGGGTATTTTTTGGGTCACGCCCAGTTGTCTGCCGTGTGTGGCGAGCCGGCGTTCACGCGGCGACGGCCGCCTTGCCGACGAGTTCGCAAACCGCCGCCGTCACCTGCGCGGTGGTCGCCTTGCCGCCAAGGTCGCCAGTGTGTAGCGAGGGATTGGCCGTCACGGTCTCGATGGCCTGCATCACGCGCGCGGCGGCTTCCATCTCACCGAGATGTTCGAGCAGCATCACGACCGACCAGAACGTGCCGATGGGGTTGGCGAGACCTTTGCCCATGATGTCGAACGCCGAACCGTGAATCGGCTCGAACATCGACGGATAGCGCCGCTCGGGATCGATGTTGCCGGTCGGCGCAATGCCGAGGCTGCCGGCGAGCGCCGCCGCGAGATCGCTGAGGATGTCGGCGTGCAGATTGGTCGCGACGATCGTATCGAGCGACGCAGGGCGGTTGACCATGCGCGCCGTGGCGGCGTCCACGAGTTCCTTGTCCCACTTCACGTCCGGGAACTCCTTCGCGATCTGTTGCGCGATCTCGTCCCACATGACCATGGCATGGCGCTGCGCGTTACTCTTGGTGATGACCGTGAGCTGCTTGCGCGGGCGCGACTGCGCGAGACGGAACGCGAAGCGCAGTATGCGTTCGACGCCGGCGCGTGTCATGATCGACACGTCGGTGGCGGCTTCGATCGGATGACCCTGGTGCACGCGGCCGCCCACGCCCGAATATTCGCCTTCGGAGTTCTCGCGCACGATCACCCAGTTCAGGTCCTCGGGGCGGCAGCGCTTGAGCGGCGCGTCGATGCCGGGAAGGATGCGAGTGGGGCGCACATTCGCGTACTGGTCGAAGCCCTGGCAGATCTTCAGGCGCAGGCCCCAGAGCGTGATGTGGTCGGGCACGTCGGGGTCGCCGGCGGAGCCGAACAGGATGGCGTCCTTCTCGCGCAGCGCGTCGAGCCCATCGGCGGGCATCATCACGCCGTGCTCGCGGTAGTAGTCGGCGCCCCAGCCGAAATCCTCGAATTCGAAAGCAAAGCGCTGCGTCGTTCTCGCAAGCGCCTCCAGCACCTCCTTGCCCGCGGGCACGACCTCCTTGCCGATGCCGTCGCCGGGAATGGTCGCGATGCGATAAGTCTTCATGTCTCGTTCCTTTGTTGGTGTGGCCAGGGTGGATCCACTTTACCCAACTCCAGGTTCAAAAACCGGTGCTAGACTCAAAGCATCATTAACCTGAATTCACAAGTGGCGACCGTGACCGAGACCGTTCAACCCGCCGATCTGGGCTTTTTCTCGACGCTGGCCTCCTCGGGAAGCCTGAGCGCCGCCGCGCGCGAACTGGGCCTGACGCCGGCGGCGGTCAGCAAGCGGCTCGCGCAAATGGAGGAGCGCGCCGGCGTGCCGCTCGTGAACCGCACGACGCGCCGCATGATGCTCACGCCCGAAGGGGAGGTCTATCTCGAACACGCGCGCCGCATTCTCGACGAGATCGACGAGCTAGGCGAATTGCTGGGCGGCGCGAAAAAGCATCCCAAAGGGCTGTTGCGCGTGAACGCAACGCTGGGATTCGGGCGCAGCCATATCGGGCCGGCGCTGTCGCGCTTTGTCGTGCAGTATCCGCAGGTGTCCGTGCAACTGCAGCTTTCCGTGATGCCGCCACCGCTCACGGAGGATTCATACGATGTCTGCATCCGCTTTGGCGAGCCGCCCGATGCGCGCGTGATTGCGCGGCGTCTCGCGCCGAACCGGCGCCTGCTGTGCGCCTCGCCCGCGTATCTCGCGAGCCGGGGCACGCCCGCCGCGCCGCACGATCTCGCGAAGCACAACTGCATCAGCATTCGCCAGGGCGACGAAGCCTATGGCGTGTGGCGGCTATCGAGCGAGCGCGGCACTTCGCGCAAATCGGAAGCAGTCCGAATCAATGGCAACCTGACGACCAACGATGGCGAAATCGCCGTGAAATGGGCGCTGGATGGGCACGGCATCCTGATGCGCGCGGAGTGGGACATCAACGAGTATCTGGCCGATGGACGGCTCGTCGTCGTATTGCCCGAGTATGAAACGCCGGGCGCGGATATCTACGCCGTGTATGCGCAGCGGCACCAGCTTTCCACGCGCATTCGGGCGTTCGTCGACTTCCTCGCGCTCGAGCTGGGGAAGTCGCAGCGTTATGCGCTACGGCGAGGCGGTTGACACGGCACGTGGGGTGACTGCCGGTTCGCCTCCTGCACGAACCCAATGCACGAACCCAACGCACGAACTCAATGCACGAACCCAATGCACGAACTCAACGCACGAACCAGGATACTCGGCCGCCGTCCCGGTGCGCGTGCCGTCCCGCTTTGCCGTATTCCGCTAAGATCGACGCGGGATTCACAGAACGAAGCGGCTGCAGGGCTGCACACGCACACGCCATGGACCGTATCGACGCCATGAAGGTATTCGTCGCCACGCTGGATGAGGGGAGTCTGGCGGGCGCAGGCCGCCGGCTCGGCCGCTCGCCCGCGGCGGTGAGTCGGGCCATCGCGTTTCTCGAGGAGCACACCGGCACGCCGCTCCTGTACCGCACCACGCGCACGATCCGGCTGAGCGAGGCGGGCGAACGCTATGCGCTGGCGTGCCGGCGTATCCTCGCCGATCTCGAGGAAGCGGACATGCTCGCCGCCGACGAGCGCTCCGCGCCGCGCGGCCTGCTCGGCGTGACGGCGGCGGTGGCCGTGGGCGAGGACGTGCTGCGCCCGATGATCGACGAGTTCATCAAGCGCCACGCCGAGGTATCGATCCGCCTGCACCTGCTCGACCGGCCCGTGAGCCTCATCGACGAGGGTATCGACCTGGCGCTGCGCATTGCGCATCTGCAGGACTCGACGCTCGTCGCCATTCCGCTGGGCGAGGTGAGGCGGGTGGTGGTCGCGTCGCCCGAATATCTCGCCACGCATCCGGCCATCGTCACGCCCGCGGATCTCGCCAGTCATCCGGTCATCTCGATGACGCACTTCGGGCTCGATTCGTGGAGCTTTCCGGCGGCGCGCCAGACTGCGCTGCCGCAGGTCGTGCAGTTCACGCCGCGCTTCATCGTCAATACGGTGCGTGCCGCGCTGGCCTCGGCCGTGGCGGGGCATGGCGTCACGCGGCTCTTTTCCTATCACGTGGCCGAGCAGGTCAAGGCGGGGGCGCTGAAGATCGTCCTGCGCGATAACGAGCATGCGCCGCTGCCCGTGAATCTCGTGACGCCGCACGGGCGCCTTTCGGTGCCCAAGGTTCGCAGTTTCGTCGACTTCGCCGCGCCGCGGCTGCGCGAGTATTTCGATCAGGCGCGGCGCATCACGGACGCCGATTGACCCCCCGACACACACTCAACCGGCGCGCGGAAGAATGACTTACGCATCGCGACGATTCTCTCGCCGCGCGACCTGACCTAGACTGGCTCCCGTCTAGTGGGTGCTTCAAGGTATTGGTTCACGGGAGTCGTCATGCAGCAAGTCGTTTCGAATCCGGCCGCGCCGGCCGCCTTCAACGTCTGGCGAGGCACGCTCGCCGGGGCTAGCGCCAGTCTCATCGGCATTGGTCTCGCGCGCTTCGCCTACACGCCGCTGCTACCCGCGATCATCGGTGCCCACTGGTTTCCGGCCTCGACCGCGGCCTATCTCGGCGCGGCGAACCTGGGCGGCTACCTCGCCGGCGCGCTGCTCGCGGGCCCGATGGTCCGCGTGGCGAAGCCCGCCACCGTCCTGCGCGTGATGATGCTGCTCGCGACGATTGCTTTCGTTGCCTGCGCGGTGCCGGTCTCGTTCCTCTGGTTTTTCGTCTGGCGATTCGTTTCGGGTGTCTCGGGCGGCGCGTTGATGGTGCTCGCCGCGCCCACGATCCTCGCGCACGTGCCGGCGGCGCGCCGCGGCTTCGCGAGCGGCGGCATCTTCACGGGCATCGGGCTCGGCATCGCGGCCTCAGGGACGATCGTGCCGATCCTCTTGCGCCAGGGGCTCACGTCCACGTGGCTCGGCCTCGCGGCCGTTTCGCTGCTGCTCACCTTCGTGGCCTGGAACGGCTGGCCCGACCACGACGCGCCCGTACCCGCTCACGCGCCGTCGCGCTTCGAGCACTCGCCGGCCTATCCCCGTGCGGGGCTGCGCGCGCTTTACGCCGAATATGGCCTGAACGCCGTGGGGCTCGTGCCGCACATGATCTTTCTCGTCGACTTCGTCGCGCGCGGGCTTGGCCGCGGCGTCGACGCGGGCGCCCAGTTCTGGGTGCTCTACGGGCTCGGCGCGATCGTGGGGCCGCTCGTGGCAGGGCATCTCGCGGACCGCGCGGGCTTTCGCGCGGCGCTTCGGGTGGCGTATCTGGTGCAGGCCGCGGCCGTCGCGCTCCCGGCCTTGGGCTTCGGCCCGCTGGGGCTGATGGTTTCCGCCGTGCTGGTTGGCGCGTTCACGCCCGGCATCGTGCCGCTGGCGCTCGGCCGCGTGAACGAGCTGCTCGCGCACCATCCGTCCGCGGTGAAGGGCGCGTGGACCCGCGCCACCACGAGCTTCGCCGTGATGCAGGCAGTCGCGGCTTACGGTCTGTCGTTCGTGTTCTCGCAGAGCGGCGGTAACTATCTTGTCCTGTTCGTGATCGGTGCGGGAGCGCTCGTGCTCGCGCTGGTCGTCGATCTCTTCGCCGCGTTGAGGGCCAAATGAACTCCACCGTTTCTTCTTCCGCTTCCGCCTTCGGGCAGAAGCAGGCGCACAGCTATGCCGAGCGCAATGTCCAGTACTGGCGGCGCAATCTCGTCGTCTGCGTCTTCGGCTCGTTCACGACGCTCGTGAGCCTCAGCATGCTGCTGCCGTTCCTGCCGCTCTACGTACGGCAGCTCGGCGTGAGCTCGCAGGGCGCCGTGATCCAGTGGTCGGGCGTCGCGTTCGGCGCGACTTTCCTCGGCACGGCGTTCACCGCGCCGCTCTGGGGGCGGCTCGCCGACCGGTACGGCCGCAAGCCCATGCTCGTGCGCGCGGCCATCGGCATGGCCGTGGTGATGTCGCTGATCGGCGTGGCGCACAATGTGTACGAGCTCGTCGCGCTGCGTTTGATCGCCGGCCTCGTGGGTGGCTACGCGTCGGCTTCCACGGTCATGGTCGGCACCCAGGCGCCGCGCGAGCGCGCGGGCTGGGCGCTCGGCATTCTTTCCACGGGCGCGCTCGCGGGCAATCTCGTCGGGCCCCTCGTGGGCGGCGTGCTGCCCGACTGGATCGGCATTCGCGGCACGTTCTTCGCGGGCGGCGCGATGATTGCGGTGGCGGCGCTCCTCACCATCGTCGTCGTCAAGGAAGAGTTTCATCCGGCCAGCGACGCGAAGGCCCGCGGGAGCAACGCCGCAGCCGCGACGGCGCACCGTACCGACTACGCGGCCGTCGCCGCGCTGCTCGTGACCGCGATGATGGTGCTGCTCGCCAACATGTCGATCGAGCCGATCATCACGGTGTATATCGGCGGACTGGGCGTGGGCGCGGGGCACCTCGCGCGCGTGGCGGGCGTGGTCATGGCATGCTCGGCGCTCGGCAGCATGCTGACGGCGGCGCGCCTCGGCGCGCTGGCGGACAAGTTCGGCAGCTGGAGCGTGATCATCGCTTGCCTCGTGCTCACGGGGCTCGTAATGATTCCGCAAGCCTTCGTCACGCACTGGTGGCAGCTCGCCGCGCTGCGCGTGCTGATGGGCATGACGCTCGCCGGCCTGTTGCCTTCCATCGGCAAGCTGGCGCGTCATTTGGTAGACGAACGCTCGACGGGCCGCATGCTCGGCTATCTGCAGTCGGCGCAGTTCAGCGGCCAGGTGGTGGGCCCGGTGATCGGCGGTTTGATCGGCGTTCACCTCGGCTTGCACTCGGTGTTCTTCGTGACCGGCGGGCTGCTGATTGCTTGCGGCGGTCTCGCCCAGTGGGCACGCAGCCGCGCGCAGGCGTGACACGCCGGTCGTGCAAAGTGAAGTTGGAACGCATTCGGAGGTAAAGGAACATGAGTACTCAAGTTGACGATCGGGCATTGCTGCGCTCGCTTGGCATTCAGAAGCCGATCATTCAGGCGCCCATGGCGGGCGTGAGCACGCCGGCGCTGGCCGCCGCCGTGTCGAACGCAGGGGGCCTCGGCTCGCTCGGCGTCGGGGCGATGAACGCGGAGGGCGCGCGCAAGGTGATTCGCCAGACGCGCGAGCTGACCGGCAAGCCGTTCAACATCAACCTGTTCTGCCATCGCCCGGCCACGGCCGACGCCGCCGTCGAGCGCGCATGGGTCGACTGGCTCGCGCCGGTCTTCCAGCAATACGGCGCGACGCCGCCGCAGAAGCTCGCGGAAATCTACACGAGCTTCGTGGTGGACAAGCCGATGCAGGCGATGCTGCTCGAGGAGAAGCCGGCGGTGGTGAGCTTCCATTTCGGCTTGCCGCCGGACGCCGTGATCGCCGAGCTCAAGCACGCCGGCATCCGTTTGCTTGCGAGCGCAACGAATCTCGACGAAGCGGCTGCGGCCGTCGAGGCGGGTGTCGATGCGATCGTCGCGCAGGGTATCGAGGCGGGCGGCCATCGCGGCGTGTTCGACCCGAACGCCCGCGACGAGGGCCTCGGCACGTTCGCGCTCACGCGCCTCCTCGTGCAGACGTTCGATCTGCCCGTCATCGCGGCGGGCGGGATCATGGATGGCGCGGGCATCGCTGCCGCGCTCGCGCTCGGCGCGCAAGCCGCGCAGCTGGGCACGGCGTTCGTGGCTTGCCCCGAAACGTCGATCGACGGGGGCTACCGCCGCACCTTGCTCAGCGATGCGGCGCGCCACACGACGTTCACCTCGGCGATCTCGGGCCGGGTCGCACGCAGCATGGTCAACCGCTTCACCACGTTCGGCGAGCAGGCGCAGGCGCCTCGCACGCCGGAT
>Ga0335070_10005768_pt1 | contig 14595 bp, 12 predicted proteins | sample Lox_Sample_13_FD_206722 | JGI IMG/M metagenome (GOLD analysis project Ga0335070, IMG submission 206722) | Soil microbial communities from Loxahatchee National Wildlife Refuge, Florida, United States - Lox_Sample_1.3 | ecosystem: Environmental > Terrestrial > Soil > Wetlands | place: USA... | reverse complement strand
AGGTTGTCGCACTTGCCTCCACCGCCCTGCGGAGTGGTCCCACCGCGACTACAACCGCGGCGCCAGCGGGATTCGTCTGGAAGGCAACAACCGGCTCCAGCGCACCGGAACCATCCGGGTTGTTGGCAAGTGCCAGGACGTACGGTCGCTTCGGGCTGAGCCCCGTCACCGCCGCCTCGAGCAGGTCCACCAGGCCCTGGTTGTTCACCGCCACCGTGGTCTCCGGCGTCCCGGCCTCTTTGGACGCGAGCGTCAGGTGGGCCGCCTCGCCGGCCAGGCCGATCGGCGTCAGGTTGTCCGTGCCAGTGCCGGTCGGGACGGCGTCCGGGACATACACCATGCCCTGCGGGGACTGGCCGGTGTGGATCGTTGCAACCACGGTGTTGCTCCGCGTATCGATCGCCGCCACGGCGTTGGCATTCTCGAGCCCGACGTAGATTCGCGTGCCGTCGCCCGATGGCCAGAGCCCATGGGGGAGGGCCCCGGTGGGAATGGTGGCGACGAGCGTCGGGTGATCCGTCGTCGTGAACACCTTCACGACGTTCAGGCCGCCGACCGTGACGTAGGCGAACTGGCCGTTGGCATTGCGAACGATGTTCACGTGGTTGGTGATCGGGCCGGTGTCCAGGGTGGCCAACGCATTGAAGGGCGGCCTGGCGTCGAACACCTGGGTCTTGCCGATGTCCTTCAGGGTAAACCAGACCTGCCGCCCGTCCGGCGTGGCGGCGATGTCCGGGCAGAACGGTGACGCCTGGCTGATCCGCCCGACGACCTGGTGGGTCTTCGTATCGATCGCGACGGTCTCGGGCGTGAAGCTCGAGCACACGTAGCCGTAGGCGCCTTCCGGGGAGAAGATGGTCATGCCGGGCCCGTTGGGCACCGGGATGCGAAGCGTCGGCTGGTAGGTCTGCCCGTCGAGCACCTGGACGTAGTCTTCCCCGCGGACCGTGACCCAGACCTCGCGGCCGTCCGGCGTGAAGAAGGCCTCGTGCGGGGCGCGGCCGACGTAGGTGATGTGCTTGACGCGGTTTGTGGTGGTATCAATGAACGCCACCGAGTTGGAGCCGATCGAGACGACGTCGAGGGTCCGGTGATCCGGCGAGAAGCCCATGCCGTGCACGAGGAGCTGTCCTCTGTAGAGCGGGCTCAGATTGCCAGGTGTCGGGTCTCCCAGGCGGATGACGCCGAGGAGTTTTTCGCTGGAGGGATCGACCACGGAGACCGTGTTCGAGCTCTGATCGGCGAGATAGACGCGATCCTGTGCACTGATGGGAATATCCGGGGCACTCGCCGCGCCCGGGACCTGCGTCGCCCGTGCCGGACCGACGGCAAGGCCGCTCAGCAGCGCCACCGTGAAGACGAGTGCCGCGTTTCGGGCCGAAGACATGTCCCCCTCCCCCGGCGGATCAGCGCGGAGGCGACCCGCCCTGCTTCTGCAATTCCCCCTGCATGACGGTGATCTCGGAATTCTGGGTGACGATGATCTCCTGCGCGAGCCGGCGCAGGACGGGGTTCCTCCCGTAGAGCAGCTCGGCCTTGGCCATGTCGATGGCTCCCTGGTGGTGCGGGATCATCATGGCGGCGAAATCGTGATCGGGGTCGCCGGTCATGGGCGCCCGCCTCATCCCGTCGTCCATCACCGACATGGCCGTCTCCATCATCCGCGCGAACGGTGCCGCCGCACCCATCTCCGCGCCGTGGCCGGGCATCGTGTCGCCCATTTCGGGCTCGCCGGCGAGGGGAGCGGTGGGCGAACCGAGCAACGCGATCGACGTGACGAGCAGGAGCGTGGAGAGCGCGATCCGTCGGACGGCGCACCTGAAGGCACGGTCGAACATTTGCCGTCGTACTGCCAAACCGCCGAAGGCTGCCCGGCCGGAGAACCGAACGATGGCGACCTGTCGTTTCATCCTCAGTACTCCAGATACTCGTCGTCGGGGTAGCAGTACAGCCGGCGCTCCCCGGTTTCCGCGGATGCGATCACGGGATGCCCGCCGGCCCGCCCGTGCTTGCTGGCGTGGCGGTTCGGCAAGCTGTCGCAGCAGAGCGTCGTGCCGGACTCCTGACACGTCCCCAGCCCGCATTATTCGCGAATAAAGCCCGCGAACAATGCAAGCTCAATAGAAGCCCTTGTGGTTGCTGGCCCGGGACGGATCAGACATCGCTGGCGCCTCTCGACGCCGTATCCATCCGGGGCGACGTGGGACTGATATCCGGCGCAGCTCCCACTCGGCCTCTCCCCGCTGCAGGATTCGCCGTTTGCATGTACGCCCGGATAATTCACGGTTCTTTCGTGAGTAATCCGGGCTAGACGCACCCAGGATCCGTTGATCTTTCCGCAGTCCTCGCACACTCGGCGCCTCGGATGCTTGACGGTGGCGATGGCGCGTAGATGTGTGCAGCCTCGGACTGGCATTGCGGTCTCCTCCTACTCGTGCAGTACCTGATGGACGAAGGCGATCGCGATCGATCCCTCGCCCACGGCAGAGGCCACGCGCTTGATGTTGCCGCGCCGGACGTCACCCACCGCAAACACGCCGGGCAGGCTTGTCTCGAGCAGATGGGGAGCCCTGGTCAGCGGCCAGTTGGCGGCGGCCAGTTCCTCCCGCGACAGATCCGGTCCGGTCTTGACGAAGCCCTTTGCGTCGAGCGCAACGCACCCATTGAGCCACTGCGTGCTGGGGACGGCGCCGGTCATGACGAACACGTGGCGCACGTCGTGGGTCTCGACGGCCCCGGATCGATTGTCGCGCCAGCGGATGCGCTCGACGTGGTAGCCCCCCTCCAGCGCCACGATCTCCGTGTACGGGTGGAGACTGATGACGGGGCTCTGCTCGAGGCGACGGATCAGGTAGCGCGACATGCTATCTGCCAGCCCAGCGGACCGGACGAGCACGTGAACCTGCTTGGCGGTCTGGCTGAGGAACACGGCGGCTTGCCCGGCAGAGTTCCCGCCGCCCACCACTACCACCCCTTCTCCTCGGCAGAGCTGCGCTTCCACGAAAGTGGCGCCGTAGTACACCCCCGCGCCTTCGAACTGCGACAGATTGTCCAGGGACAATTTCCGATAATCCGCGCCGGTGGCGATGACAATCGTCCGAGCCAGCACGCGCTGCGCGCCGTCGATCTCGATGACGTACGGCTTCCGATCGTGCGCGAGCTGGGTGGCGCCCTTGGCGATGATCATCTGCGCCCCGAACTTCTGTGCTTGGGTGTAGGCGCGGGCCGCGAGATCCTGACCCGAGATTCCCGACGGAAAGCCCAGGTAGTTCTCTATCTTGGAGCTGGAGCCGGCCTGGCCCCCTGGCGCGTTCGACTCCACGACCAGCACATCCAGGCCTTCGGATGCACCGTACACGGCCGCGGCGAGACCCGCTGGGCCGCCCCCAACGACGACCACATCGCGAACCTGTGCGGCGTCGATCGCCTCGTTGAAGCCCAGGCAGTCGGCGATCTGCTGATTGGTCGGATTCCGGAGCACCGTCTCGCCGCGACAGATGAGCACGGGCACATCGGCCGCTGAGATGTGGAAGCGATCCAGCAGGTCCTGGACCTCGGCGTCGCGGTCCAGGTCGATGTAGGAGTAGGGATGGCCATTGCGGGTGAGGAACTCCTTGACGCGAAGCGTTCCCGCGCAATGGCTCGACCCGACCAGCACGACGTCTCCCAGTCCGTGCGCAATCAGCTCCACGCGGCGGAGGATGAAGGCCCGCATCAGGATGTCGCTCAGCTCGCTGTCCGTCTGGACGAGAGCAAGCAGGTATTCGCGGGGAACCTCGATCACTTCCCCCGTTTCGCTCGCCCGGATCTGGACGAACCCGGGGCGGCCCGAGAGCATGTTCATCTCGCCGGTGAATTGCCCCGGTCCTTGGACTGCGACCAGGGCCTCGCCGGTAGCGGATGGCCGGACGATCTCCAATTGACCTCCGGTGACGACGAAAAACGGCATCACCCGGTCGCCGGCCTGGACGAGCACCTCTCCACGCTGGATTGGGCGCACCCGCCCGTGGACGGCAATGCGCGCCATCTGTGCAGCCGTCAACGTCGGGAACATTTGCTCGACGGGTGAGGGAAGGGTTGGTGATATCGGCGAAACGGTCTTGGCTGTGGCCATGACGGAGTCTCCCTCATACCAATGTGGTAACCGCCTTCGGACTAATTGTCCTTGGCGGGTGCCCATGCGTGCGTCCGGAGTGCCCCAGCGCCGTTCGACTCGTTCGATGCGCGCAAGTTAGAGATCGGGCAGGCAGCCGAAAGCCCAGCAGGTGATCATTCAGGACGCGTGCTCCGCGACGAATACTGAAGACGTACCACCTTAACTCAAATCCCGCCACCGCTTTCCGGGACCGCGCTGACCTGCTCCCCGATCGGGAGGATCGCGTGCGCGAAGGTGAAACCATCGAGCGCATGGACGGCGTGCATCCGGCCCTTGCTGGAGGCCTCCGTCGCGTCATTCACATGGCCGATGTGGTATCCCAGCTCCGCCGCAAAACGGCTGGTGGCGCCGAACCATTGAGGCGATTGTCGCGGCAACGCCGCTCCGCGCGACCATCGTAGTTGACGGCGAAGAATTCCCTGCGACGGCGCGCCAGGACCATACCCTCGGCGCCGACCTGTCCCTGAATCATTCCACCGTCCAGGACGTGTTCAGCCGGGATTTCCATAGCGGACCATCTGCCTCTCGACCTGGTGTGAGCGCGGGCTGCGTCACGCTGTGAATCCCCCGTCTATGCTGAGGCTGGCCCCGGTCACGTAGGCGGCCTCGGGGCTGGCCAGATAGGCCACCAGCGAGGCGATCTCATCGCCGGTGGCGTAGCGGGGGAGGGCCATCTGCTGGAGCATCATTTTGGCGAAATCGCCCGTGGCCGGGTTCATGTCGGTATCGGTGGGACCGGGCTGGACATTGTTGATGGTGATGCCGCGGGGCCCCAGGTCGCGTGCCAGTCCCTTGACCAGGCCCACCAGCGCGGCCTTGCTCATGGCGTAGACGGCGCCCCCGGAGAAGGGCATGCGCTCGGCGTTGCAGCTCCCCACATTGATGATTCGCCCGCCCGCCTGCATGTGCTTCACGGCGGCCTGCGTGGCGACGAACGCCGCGCGGACGTTCACCGCCAGGGTGCGATCCAGGTCCTCGAGGCGATAGGCGTCGATGGGTGCGATGACGGCGATACCGGCGTTGTTGACCAGGATGTCGAGGCCCCCAAGCTCACGCACCGTCTGCTCCACGGCGGACACCACCGCCCTGGCGTCGGCGCTGTCGGCGTGGACCGCCAATGCGTTCACACCCGACGCCTGCGCGGCCTTCACGGTTTCGCCGGCCCGATCCGCATTGCCGACGTAGGTGAGCGCCACGTGGGCCCCCTCGCGGGCCAAACGCTTGACGATGGCGGCTCCGATACCGCGGCCGCCTCCTGTGACCAGCGCCCGTTTGTCTTCGAGTCGACGGTCCATGTAGCTTCTCCTCCTCCTCATCCGCCTATCGCTAAGGCGATCTTGCCCCGCTTGTGCGGCATCCCAGCCAGCATCTCATGTGCCCGCCGGGCTTCGGCCAGGGGCAGCACCTCGCCGACATTCGGTGCGAGCTCGCCGGAATCGAACAGATCGGCAATCCGGGTCAGACCCTCGGACGTGACGGCGACGAGGAGGAATACGCCCCGGACATGGTGCCGCGCGGCCTTGGCCTGGTCAGGCATGGCGACGGAGGATACCAGGACGCCCCCGGGCCCGAGTACCTCGAACGAGCGATCCAGCGTCTCGCCCCCGACCGTGTCGAGCACGACATCCACGTCCTTCACTCGCTGCTCGAAGCGATCCGTCTGCACATCGATGACCTGGTCGGCACGAAGCGTGTGAACGTACTCCAGGTCGCGGGTGAAGGCAGTGGCGGTGACCTCGGCCCCGGCGCGCTTGGCGAGCTGGACCGCATAGGCCCCGATGTTGCCGGCGGCGCCATGCACGAGGATCCGCTTTGTGTCATCCACCTGGCCGTGATCGAACAGCATCTGCCACGCCGTGCTGGCCACGACCGGAGCCGTGGCCGCCTCGACGTAATTCAGCCGCTTCGGCTTGGGTGCGATCATGGCAGCGTCCGCAACGGCGTACTCCGCGTAGGCGCCGGTGAACCGGGCATTCGTCACGCCGTAGACGGCATCGCCGGGGCGGAAGGCGGAGACACCCAGGCCGACGGACTCGACAACACCCGAGAGGTCAGAGCCGAGCGTCAGCGGCAGGGGCTGAGGGAGCGCGCTCTTCCCGGCCCTGACCCAGGCATCCCACGGGCCGACTCCCGCCGCGAGGATTCGGACCAGCACCTGTCCCTTACCAGGAGCAGGACGGGGCACGTCCTCACACACGATGGCGTTCAGCCCGCCATACTGGTGAACGCGGACCGCCTTCATCAGCCGTGACTGCGCTCCCCCGTCCGCCGCAGGATCCCTCCCCACGGTCTTCCTCCCTGGCAAGAGCGAATCGCCAGCGCCCGCCGTTGGGTCACTCCGCGCCAATGGGGGTTCCCTTTTCGGCTACCGAGCGACGCATGAGCAGCACCAGGAAGATCAGTGGGACCGCCAGCGCCGCCGACAACCAGAACACGTCGAAATAGGCCAGCGCCAGTGCCTGCTGATGCCGCAGATTCTCCAGCGCTTGTAGCGCCATCTGCTGCGACAGCGGCGCATCGCCGGTGTATTGCTGGAAGAGCGCCTGGCCGTGCGCGAGGAACTGGTGGAGTGCCGGGTTCAGTGCGCCCAGTCCCTCGTTGAGCCGCAGCGCGTGGAACTGCTCGCGACGCTCCAGAAGGGTCTGGGCCATCGAGGTTCCCACGCTGCCCCCCTCGTTGCGCAGGAGGGCGAGCAATCCCACGGCCGCGCCACGTAGCTCCTTGGGAATATACAAGAAGGCCGCCAGGTTCAGCGGGGCGAACAACATGGACAGCCCGGAGATCACCACCACGCGAGGCCAGACCACCTGCCACGGGCTGATCGACAGATTCAACCGGGACATCCAGTAGCTCCCCAGCGCGAGCGTGGAGAGGCCCACGGCCATGAGATATCGCGCATCCACGCCTCGGCTCAGGAGGGCTCCGATGACGAGCAGCGCCAGGATCGCGAAGATCCCCGACGGCGAGAGCACCAGCCCCGAGGTCGTCGCGTCATAGCCGAACAGCGATTGCAGCAGTCCTGGAAGGCTGACCGTGTTGGCATAGAGCAGGCCGAAGGCGCAGAAGATGATGAGGCAGCAGGCGCGGAAATTCCGGTCCGCCAGGGTCCGGAAATTGATGAGCGGATTGGCACTCCGCATTTCCCGCAGGATCAGGCTGAGGAGACCGAGGACGAAGAGCAGCAGGAGCGTCTGGACCCGGAAGAACGGGTCGCCCAGCCAGTCCCATTCCTGACCTTTGCTCAGCAAGATTTCCCAGGAGACCATGGTCAGGCTCAGCAGGCACAGGCCCAGCGTATCGAACCGCTGTCCCTGCCTCCGCCTCCTCACCTGCTCGGCCTTCAGATACTCCGGATCCACCACGACGGCGTTGCACAGGGCCAGGGCCAGGAGCCCAACCGGCGCGTTCAGGAAGAAGATCCAGCGCCAGCCATAGTTGTCCGTGATATAGCCTCCCAGGGTCGGTCCGACGACCGGGGCGAGCAGTGCGGCAATGCCGAACATGGTCTGGGCCGCGCCCTGCTTCTCTGGCGGAAAGGCATCCAGCAGCACGCCTTGGCTCGAGGGCTGCAAGCCTCCCCCGGCCAGACCTTGCAGCACCCGGGAGGCGATGAGGACATAGAGACCCGTGGCCATTCCGCAGAGGGTCGAGGCCAGGGTGAAGACGGCAATCGAGGCCAGGAAATAGTTCCGCCGCCCCAGGCGCACCGCCAGCCAGCCAGAGATCGGCAGGATGATGGCGTTGGCCGCCAGATAGCTGGTGATGACCCATTCGCTGTCGGTGGCCGGCGCCGACAACCCGCCGGCGATGTAGCGCAAGGCCACATTGGCGATCGTGGTGTCCAGGACCTCCATGAACGTAGGGATCACCACCGCCACCGCGACCAGCCCGGGACTCGCCGCGCGGTGAACCACAGGGAATTCAATGGCCTCAGTCGTCATGGCCGTTGCTTCGACCCGGTGTGCGCAGTTGTCTGCGGCGCGTAGGGTTGCAGCACCTTCCCGGCGTCCGGCCCGGTGGGTGGCTCATTCATGTGCACCTTTGCCGTCACGGACAGGCCGACGAACAGCGGCGTCCGGTTCGGGTCGTAGTCCAGCAGCTCGATCCGCACGGGCAGCCGCTGCACCACCTTCACGAAGTTCCCGGTCGCATTCTCCGGGGGCAGCAGCGCCAGCGTTGAACCCGTCCCGAAGGTGAAGCCGGAGATCCGGCCCCGAAAGCGGTGCCGGCTCCCGTACATATCGGCCGTCAAGTCCACCGCCTGCCCGATCCGCAGCGCGCCGAGTTGCGTTTCCTTGAAGTTGGCGTCCACCCAGATCTCGGTCAGCGATCGGACGGCCATCAAGCCTTGGCCGACGATCACATAGTCCCCGGGATTCACATTGCGTCTCGTGACGACGCCGTCGATATCGGCCCGCACATCGCAGTACCGGAGATTCAGCTCGGCTTGGTCGAGATTGCGCTGCGCCTCGGCCACCCTAGATTCGGCCTGTTTGACGGCCGGCGCGTCTTTGAGGAGCTGGGCGAAGATGCGATTGATGTCGCCGGTCGGGTCGCGCTTGTAAAAAGCGGCAATCATTTCTTTGGGTGTCTGATTGAACGAGCCGATCACGCCGAGCTGGGCGGCCGCCTGAATCAACCTGGCCTGCGCTTGCCGGACTCCGGAGAACGTTTGATCCAGGTCCGGCGGGACCTGGGCGAGGTCATCGCCGCTGGCGGGTGAGGGGAGTAGTCCAAGCGCAGCCCGAATCTGGTGGACGTCCTGCAACGCCGCCTCCACTTGCGCCTTGGCTCCCAGCAGCGTTTCCTTGCGGTGATCGACCTCTTCCTGCGCGATGGCCCCTGCGGCAAGCAATGGCACCGCCCGGTCGTAATCGAGCTGGGCCCTGGCCAGGGCCGCCCGCTGCGAGGCCAGAATGGCGACCTTCGAGCGGAGGGACGCGACCTGGTTGTCCACATCCTCGATGGCATGCTCCAGATTGAACCGCAAGCTCCGTATCTCGCCTTCCGTGCTTCGAGCCTGGGCCTGCGCGGTCACGAGATCGGCGCGGGCACCTGCCACTGCGGCCTGGGCAATGTTGACCTGAACCTGATACGGTTCCCTGTCGAGCTGGACCAGCAGATCGCCCTTCCGGACCCGATTGTTGTCGTCGACCAGCACGCGGACGACCCTGCCGGCCACCCGGGGGGCGACAAATGTCACATGTCCATTCACATAGGCGTCGTCGGTAGAAACCGTCCGCAGCGACTGGAGAATTTCGGGACCACCCGCAACCAGCGCGACTGGCACGATCGCTCCGCCAATGATCCACGACCGCCACCGCCGCCCGGCGCCGCGTACCTTTCCCGGTGTCGGTGTGGCCGGCCGCCCTGATGGCTGGGCCGTCCCCTCGGCTGGTGTCGTCGCAGGTGTCACTGTTGACTGTCCAGGCTGCCCTGTAGGCTCTTGATTGGGTGCACCCGGCGTTGACACGGTCCCCCTCCCGTTGAGTTGCGGCTCACTACCGCCCTTGAAAGGTGACCTTATCGTGGAAGTTGCGCGCCCCGTGCTCCAGGAGGGCAGCCACTCCCGCCCGCATGTCTTCGCTCTGAAAGAGCGGGGGCGCCACCTCGTCGATCAACGTGTCCGCGGCTCGGACCCCGCCCTCCAAACAGGCCCGCACGAGTCGCTTGCCCGCGGCATAGGCCAGGGTCGGCCCGCTGGCAAGCCGTTCGGCGAAGGCCCGAGATTCCGATTCAAAGGTGTCATCCGGCACGACACGATTCACGATGTTCCACCGCTCAAAGGTCGCGGCGTCATACTGCTCGGCGGTGTAGATGATTTCCCGGGCGCGATTCGGGCCGACGCGTTCGGTCAGGCGCTGGGCGCCGCCCAGGAGCGTGGTGGTGCCGATTGCGGCCTCGAGCTGCCCGAAGCGCGCGGAGGCCGCCGCCCAGATGAGATCGCAGGCGAGCGCCAGCTCTAGCCCGCCCCCGACGCAGATCCCCTGGACAGCCGCCAGGGTCGGTAACGGCAGCTCCTCCAGGTCTGCCATCATGCGGAGGTGACTGGTGAATCGCTCGCGCGCTGCGCTCGCCGTCTGGTCCTGGAAGGCGCTGACATCGGCCCCGGCGCAGAAGATCTTGCCCTCGGCCCGAAACAGCAGCGCCCTCACGGGAGACCGCTTGACCTCGGTCACCGCGGCGCGGAGATCCCCCATCAGCTCCCCGCTGAGCAGATTCAGGGGCGGGTTCGCGAGCGTGAGGATCCCCAGCGGGCCCGAGGTTTCGAAGCGCACCTTGCTCATCGGCACCCCTCCGCGCTGCAGTCGCGACCGACCGCGTCCAACGGCCCCCCGCACCTCCCGCGGGGCGCGGGTCCGGCGCGGCAACTCCCAGGGCCGCGTACCTCAGGGGCGAATCAGCGCCGCCCCTTCCTCGCCGAAGTACTTGTTCCAGAGCCCGTCGTAGGTGCCGTCTCTCTTGGCCTTGCGAAGCTGTTCGTTCACCCAGGAGCGGAGTTCTTCATCGCCTTTGCGCATGGCGATGGCAAGGGGATGCGGCCGGAACGGCTTGCCCACGGCGGCGAGGTCCGGGTACTGCCGGGCGAGCGCCAAGACCAGGACGTCATCCTCGGCGAAGGCGTCCACCTTGCCCGCCTGGAGGGCCGCGACCGCCTCGGAGACCCTCCAGAATTTCACCCGGATGGCCTCCGGGTAGACCGGTGCGATGCCCCCCTCTTGGATCGAGCCCTCGAGCACCGCCACTCGCCTGCCCGTCACGTCCGGCAGGCCCTGGATGGGGCTGTTCCGGGGGACGAGGAGGAGGGTGCCGGAGAGGAAATACGGGTCGGAGAAGGCGAGCACGGAGGCCCGGTCCTCGGTCGCCATCACGGCGGCGATCAGCAGATCAGCCGAGTCGCTGAGGAGAGCCGTCAGGCGGTTGCCGGCGTGGACCGGCAACAGCTGCAAGGCGCCCTCATCGCCCAGGAGCTGCCGCGCCAGGTAGCGCCCGAGATCCACCTCGAAGCCGGTATTTTTCCCGTCGGCGTCCAGATAGCCGAGCGGCGGAAACTCCTCGCGCACTCCCACGATCAGGCTCCCCCGCCTCTTTGCGACCTCCAGGGTTCCGGCGTGGGCGGTGATCGCCACAAGCAGCGTGAGGGCCGCGGTCATGAGAATCATCGCGGTGCCCAGGACAACCGGCCTGACTCTCGGCATGGTGGGTCCTCCGCACTTGCCCCCGGAGTCTAGCCTCCGGAGGTGAGGACGGCTCGAAACCGAGCCTTGCCGCTCATCATGTGTTCGTAGGCTTCGGCCGCGCGCTCTAGTGGAAAGACTTCTGTCATGGGCCGAACCCCGGCGAGCAGGCTGAAGGCCAGCGTATCCTGCGAATCGATCGAGGAGCCGGAGGGCCAGCCGGCGACCGATCGCCGTCCCAGGATCAGCGGGATGGCCGATATTTCCAGGGGCTGGGGAGGAACGCCGAGGATGATCAACTTCCCGTTGACCCCAAGGCCGCCCAACACGGCGCTCATCGCTCGACCATCCGTCACCGTCGCCAGAATCATCTTAGCGCCGCCCAGCTTCAGCAGTTCCGCAGCGGGGTCGAGTGCGTGGGTATCTATGTACCGAGACGCGCCGAGTTTTCGGGCCAACGGCTCCTTGTCCGTTCCCCGCGCGATGGCAACGGTCCGAAAGCCCATCTTCGCGGCGAACTGGACGGCCAGATGGCCGAGGCCTCCCACCCCGAGTACCGCCACCAGGTCGCCGGGCCGCGCGCCGCTGTTTCGCAGAGAGTTGAAGGTGGTGATCCCCGCGCACATGAGCGGAGAGGCCTCTACGGCGGAGAGTCCTTCCGGGATCAGCGCCAATGCGCTGGCGGGAGCGATCACGTAGTCGGCGTAGCCGCCGTCATACGTGACGCCGGGGATCTGAGGAGCGACTTGGCAGGTTACGAAGTCCCCGCGACGGCAGGAATCGCAGTAGCCGCAGTGCCCGCCGTGCCAGCCAACACCAACACGCTGCCCGGCTGTCCATCCGAAGGCGCCGGGGCCTACCGCATCGATGACCCCGGCGATCTCGTGTCCGGGCACGCGCGGGTATTGAATGCCCGGGAAGATTCCCTCCTTCGTCACGGCATCGCTGTGGCAGATACCACAGGCCTGGATCTTGACCCGGACGGCTCCAGCGCCGGGCTCAGGAATTTCGCGCTCAACGAGCTCCAGGGGACCCTTCGGATGAGTGACTTGCACAACACGCATTCTTGTCATTTTTCCTCCGAGTGCATTCCGCATGCAGCGAAGCTCTCAGCAGCATTCGAGGTCGAGGAGGCGATTACTGGCGTCCTTCTTCCTGGAAGCGCCCGGTACCGCCCCTGCTCCCATCTCACGTTAACGTTCGCGAACACGCTCAGCCCGAAGTGAACGCCGCCCGGGGAGGGCTCGCGAACAAGAAGACCAGACCTTCGGCTACGGTCGGGTGAGTGAAGATCGCATCGCGGAGCACGGTGTACGGCATCCCCCCGAGCATCGCCGTCTGGACAGCGGCCAGCAACTCGCTTGCCTCCGCGCCAAACGCGGTGAACCCCACGATCCGATCATTGTCGCCAACCAACGCCTTCATGAAGCCGCGCGTCTCCGAGAGCGTGCGGGTGCGCAGCACCGTGCTCATGAGGATCTTCGCCAGCCGATACGGGACGGCTTTCGCCCGGGCCTCCGATTCGTGCAGCCCTACATGAGCCAGTTCCGGATCCGTGAACAGGCAGTAGGGGATAAGCCGATCACGGGTGGTGCGGTTTCCGCCGGCCAGGTTGTCTCGGACTATCCTGAAGTCGTCGAAAGCGGCATGCGTGAACTGCGGGCTACCGGCGCATTCGCCCATTGCCCACACGCCGGGAGCCGTGGTTTCCAGCTTCTCGTTGACACGAATGTACCCGCGAGAATCAAGGTCAACTCCGGCCTTCTCCGCGCCCAAGCGATTTGTGTTGGGTGTCCTTCCGGTCGCCACGAGAATGTCAGAAGCAGCGATGACGCGGGTCGTATCTCCGGTGGCCACCTCGATTTGAAGGCTCTCGCCCGAATGGCCCGCAGCCTTCACAATGCCCGTATTCAACAAGACATCGACGCCTTCGTCTTTCATGAGCTGGAGGAGCGCGTCCGCCACGTCGGGATCTTCACGGCTGAGAAGCTGAGCGCCGTGATGAATGAGCGTCACCCGGCTGCCGAAGCGGCGCATCGCCTGGGCGAATTCGAGACCGACGTAGCCGCCGCCAAGAATCACCAGATGTTGGGGCACGCGCTGAAGATTCAACGCCTCGACGTGCGTCATCGGGCTCGTCTTGGCAAGTCCAGGCACCTCGGGTAATCTGGCGCGCGTGCCGACGTTCAGGAAGACCCGCTCACCGCGGAGCCACCGTGTGCCGCCGTCATTCAATGCCACCTGAACCGTCCTCGGCTCCGTGAATTGCGCATCTCCCATGACCAGCTGCGCGCCGCTGGCCCGGTACTGACCCAGGTGAAGCTCGATGAGCCCATCGATCATCTTCCGCTTTCGGCGAAACACGCCCGCCATGTCAACGCTCGGCGGCCCGGTGGCCAGGCCGAACTCGGCGAAGCGGCCGGCCAGGGAGGCGACCTTGGCGGTGTGAATGACATTCTTGCTGGGCAGACAGGCAACGTTCGGGCACGAACCGCCGATCAACGAGCGCTCGATCACCACGACCTGTTGCCCCTGCCTGGCGAGCGTCCAGGCGAGGTACTTCGCTGCCTCTCCGCTTCCGATCACGAGATTCCGGCAGGATTCAACGGGCATGACCACCACCCACTCAGAGGCTCACGGCCTACACCTGTGTCATCCCGCCATCCACGAGGGCGAATTGTCCTGCGAACTTTCCCATGATCTTCTCCTGGACTGAGGCGGGCTTGACGTGACCTTCCAGTCCTCGTCCGAGGGAAATCGGCGGGGGCGACAGACGTCCCCAGCCCACATCGTGTTGCCGATTAGCGCATCCCTCCACTCGCGAGCAGGTGCTCGCCGGTGAGCCAACGGGATGCCTCAGAAGCCAAGAAGACCACGACATCGGACACGTCGTCGGGGCGACCGGCACGGCCGAGTGGGGTTTGACTGGTCGCCCAAGTCTCGAACTCGGAGCCGGCGAGACGCTGCTCGATCGTTCCCTCGGTCACGACAAAGCCTGGGTTCACGCTGTTGACTCGAATCATCTTTGGGCCGAGCTCGCGTGAGAGCACCCCGGTGATGGCATCGATCGCGCCCTTGGTTCCGGTGTACACCGCGCTATTGGCGGGCACGAGGCGCGTGACCCCGGAGCTGATGTTGATGATGCTGCCGCCTTCGGGAAGGTACTTCACTGCGGCCTGGGTGGTGAGCAGGAGCCCCAGGACGTTCACGTTGAACTGCTTGTGGAAATCCTCCACCGTGACTTCTGCAAGGGGAGCCAGC
>Ga0335070_10005767_pt1 | contig 14595 bp, 16 predicted proteins | sample Lox_Sample_13_FD_206722 | JGI IMG/M metagenome (GOLD analysis project Ga0335070, IMG submission 206722) | Soil microbial communities from Loxahatchee National Wildlife Refuge, Florida, United States - Lox_Sample_1.3 | ecosystem: Environmental > Terrestrial > Soil > Wetlands | place: USA... | reverse complement strand
GGGCACGTGGCCTATCCGCAGCGCGCGAAGAACCCCGTGCACCTCGCCGCGCCCGCGCTCGCGGAGATCTCGACCACCGAGTGGGACAAGGGCAACGAGTACTTCCCGCCCACCACGTTCCAGATCTCCAACGTGAAGGCGGGCACGGGCGCGCAGAACATCATTCCCGGCTCGATGCAGGTGGATTTCAACTTCCGCTTCTCGACGGCGAGCACGCCCGAGGGTTTGAAGGCGCGCGTGACGAAGATCCTCGACCTGCACAAGCTCGAGTACACGATCGAGTGGACCCTGGGCGGCAAGCCCTTCATCACGCCGCGCGGCAAGCTGGTGGAGACGCTCACGCGCGCGGTGCGCAAGGTTTCCGGCGTCACGCCCGAGATCAACTGCACCGGCGGCACCTCCGACGGGCGCTTCATCATCGACATCTGCGACGAGGTCGCCGAGTTCGGGCCCGTGAACCGCTCGATCCACAAGGTGAACGAGGCCGTGGCCATCGAGGAGATCGAGCCGCTCGCCGAGGTCTACCGCGCCGCCATCGAGGACCTGCTGCTCGACCGATGACGCGCACCGTGCGCGCGCTCCTCGCCTACGCCGTGGAGCGGTTCGAAAAGGCGGGACTCTCCTACGGGCACGGCACGGCCAACGCGCTGGACGAAGCGGCGTGGCTGATCCTGCACTCGCTGGGCCTGCCGCTCGACGAGCTCAATCCGCACCTGGACGAGCCCCTCGGCGATGCGCAGTGGCGCGCCGCGCGTGCGCTGATCGAAAAGCGCGTTCGCACGCGCAAGCCCACGGCCTACCTCACGCACGAAGCCTGGCTCGGCAAGCACCGCTTCTACGTGGACGAGCGCGTGATCGTGCCCAGGTCGTTCATTGCGGAGCTTCTCCGCCCCAACACGGAAGCTCTCGCCTCGGGCTGGATTCCCGTCTCCACGGCAATGACGGTGTTGGACCTCTGCACCGGCTCCGGCTGCCTCGCCATCCTCGCCGCGCGCGCATTTCCCCGCGCGAAGGTCGATGCGGCGGACCTCTCCGACGATGCCCTCGAGGTCGCTCGCCGCAACGTCGCCGACTACAAGCTCGGCCGCCGCATCCGCCTCGTGAAGTCGGACCTCTTCGCGGCGCTGCCCGGCCGCAAGTACGACCTCATCGTCTCGAATCCGCCGTACGTGAAGGCCTCGTCGATGCGCAAGCTGCCGGACGAATATCGCAAGGAGCCCTCGATGGCGCTGGCGAGCGGCACCGATGGACTCGACCACACGCGCCGCATCCTCGCGCAGGCGAAGGAGCACCTGAACCCCGGAGGCTTGCTCGTGGTGGAGATCGGGCACAACCGCGCGGCGCTGGAGAAGGCGTACCCGAAGGTAGCGTTCGAATGGCCGCGCGTGGCCGCGGGCGCGGGCTACGTATTCACCATCGTTCGGGAGCGGCTTCCCTAGCACCCTGCCCGGCGCTCTCCAAACGTCTACTCTCGCGTATCGGACTTTCCAGGAAACCGTTCCAGTGGACAGCCAGGTCCATTGGAACGGAAATCAGGAAAGCTGCCGATGTACGACCGTGCGTCGCATCCCGCCCGTGCGAACGGGTGACGTCAGGTGCGCCAGGAAGGATCCACCCGGTCGAGCCTGCGCAGGATCCCCGGCCAGGCAATCATCCCGCCCGACTGGCGCAGCACCATCTTCGAAGCCTGCTTGATTCCCGCGACGATCTGCTGCGGCACCGGGATCAGCTCGCCGCCGCCCGACTGCGCGCGGACCTGCACCTCGCACGCCTTCTGCAGGATGTACATGAAGAGGAACGTGTCGGCGACCGTCGATCCGCACGTGAGCAGGCCGTGGTTGCGCAGGATCATGCTGTGTCTGTCGCCCAGGTCGGCGACGAGCCGCTTCTTCTCGTCGGGGTTGAGCGCCACGCCTTCGTAGTCGTGATACGCGAGGCTCGCGAGGGGAAAGAGCGAGAACTGCGAAAGCGGGAGCAATCCGCCCTTCTGGCAAGAGACCGCCACGCCCTCGATCGTGTGCAGGTGCATCACGCAAAGCGCATCCTCGCGCGCCTCGTGCACGGCACTGTGGATGGTGAAGCCCGCGGGGTTGATCTCGAAGGGCGAGTCCATCACCTTGTTGCCGGCGAGGTCGATCTTCACGAGGCTGGAGGCCGTGATCTCGTCGAACGTCATCCCGTACGGGTTGATGAGGAAATGGTGCTCGGGCCCCGGGACTCGCGCGGAGATGTGCGTGAAGACGAGGTCGTCCCAGCCGTGCATCGCGACGGCGCGATAGGCGGCGGCGAGGTCCGTGCGCACGGCCCATTCCTCGGGCGAAACGTGCGCTTTCGCGGAGCGGATCAGGGCGGGGTCGGCATGCATGGAATAATGTTAACCCATGAAGATCGACCGCATCGACCACATCGTCATCACCGCGCAGGACGTGCAGCGCTCCATCGATTTCTACACCCGCGTGATGGGGATGGAGGCGGTGACCTTCGGCGAAGGCCGCCGCGCCCTCGCCTTCGGGCGCCAGAAGATCAACCTGCACCAGGCGGGCCGGGAGTACGAGCCCAAGGCGTTGAAGCCCGTGCCGGGATCGCTCGATCTGTGCTTCATCACCGAGACGCCGCTCGAGCAGGTGATCGCGCACCTCAAGTCCCACGGTGTCGCGATCGCCGAAGGCCCCGTGCCGAAGACGGGCGCGTTGGGCCCGATGACCTCCGTCTACTTCCGCGACCCTGACGGCAACCTGATCGAGGTCTCCAACTACCTCGTGTAGTCACACGGCGACGGTTGCATCGTCATCGTTTGCCGAGTGCAGCACCTAACACCCTGATCGTGCGGCCATTGCGATAGTTGGCACGCGCCCTGCGTGCAGTCCGGCCACAACGCAAACAACCCGGCGCACACCAGGGAGACGCGTCCATGAAGAAGTACCTGTTGCCCCTCGCCGCGGGAGTCGCCGCGGCGCTCCTGCATTCCGATTACGCACTGCCGCAAGTCACCACGCTGCGCGCCCATGACCCCGGCCCGCGAGGCGGGCCACCGGCCGCGGGCGGGCCCATCGCCGGCCTCACCGCGAGCGAGCTGCAGTTCTTCCAGGCGGGCCTCGCGGACTTCGCCGATGTCGAGGAGATCGCCGACGGCCTCGGCCCCACGATGAACCTCGACAGCTGCGGCGGATGCCACGCGCAGCCCGCGGTCGGCGGTTCGAGCCCGGCGGTGAATCCGCAGGTGGCGTTCGCGAGGAAGCTCGGCGCGCACAACGTCGTGCCGCCGTTCATCCACCCCGACGGGCCGGTACGGGAAGCGAGGTACGTGCGCAACGCCGACGGCACGGCCGATGGAGGCGTGCACGCGATCTTCAGCGTCGCGGGACGCTCGGACGCTTCCGCCGCGTGCGTGCTCGCGCAGGAGGACTTCACCAAGGCCCTCGGGGCGTCGAACGTGATCTTCCGCGTGCCCACGCCCGTGTTCGGCGCGGGCCTGATCGAGTCGATCCCGGACGCCGCGATCCTCGCCAACGCCTCGGCCAACCTGGGCGCCAAGCAGCCGCTGGGCATCGCCGGGCGCGCCAACATCGCGGTGACGGGGCGCGTCATCAGCGGGCAGACCAACAAGAACGGCAACGACGGCACCGTCGCGCGCTTCGGCTGGAAGGCGCAGAACAAGTCGCTGCTGCTCTTCTCCGGCGAGGCCTACAACGTGGAGATGGGCGTGTCCAACGAGCTCTTCCCCACCGAGCGCGACGAGACCGCCAACTGCCAGCAGGCCACGGTGCCCAACGACGCGACGAGCACCACGGCCGCGGCGCCGGTGGACGCGATGCCGGCAATCATGCGCTTTGCCCTGTTCCAGCGCATGCTCGCCGCGCCCGTGCCCTCGCCCGACACGCCCGGCGGCGCCGATTCCATCGGCCGCGGCAAGACGCTCTTCTCCGCCGTGGGCTGCGCGCTCTGCCACACGCCCACGTTGCGCACGGGCAACGCATCGGTCGCCGCGCTGCGCTACCAGGACGCCAACCTGTACTCCGACCTCCTCGTGCACAACATGGGGCCCGGCCTCGCCGACGGCATCTCGCAGGGGCAGGCGTCGGGCAACGAGTTCCGCACCGCGCCGCTGTGGGGCCTGGGGCAGCGCCTGTACTTCCTGCACGACGGCCGCACGGGCGACCTGCTCGCCGCCATCGCCGCGCACCAGGGCGGCACGCCGCAGCAGGGCAACGCGAGCGAGGCCAACGCCGTCGTGCGCGCGTTCGGCAGCCTCACGGAGCGCCAGAAGCAGGACATCCTGAACTTCCTGCGCTCGCTGTAACGGGACGGGCTTCCGTGGGAAAATGGGCTACATGCCCCCCGGAAGCCCGCTCGACGCGCCCTTAGACCTCGCCCGCATCCGTATCGAATACGCGCGGGAGACGCTCGACGAAACGAAGGTCGATCGCGATCCCGTCCGCCAGTTCGAGGCGTGGATGCGCGAGGCGATCGCGGCCCAGGTCCCCGAGCCCACGGCGATGACCCTCGCCACGGCCGATGCGCGCGGCCGCCCCTCGGCCCGCATCGTGCTCCTGAAGGGCGTGGACGCCACCGGGTTCGTCTTCTTCACCAACTACGGCAGCCGCAAGGGGCACGAGCTCGAGGTCAACCCCTGGGCGGCCCTTGCGTTCATGTGGAAGGAGCTGGAGCGACAGGTGCGCATCGAAGGCCGGGTCGAGAAGGTGGGTGTCGAGGAGTCGCGGGCGTACTACGCCTCGCGCCCGCTCGGCTCGCGCATCGGCGCCTGGGCCTCGCCGCAGAGCCAGGTGCTGGAAAGCCGCGCATGGCTCGAGCGCCGTTGGGCGGAGCTCGCGAGGCAGCACGGCGAAGCTCCCGATTGCCCGCCGCATTGGGGCGGCTACCGCGTGGTTCCCACCCATTTCGAGTTCTGGCAGGGGCGGCAAAGCCGCCTGCACGACCGCGTCATCTACACCCGAAACCCCGAGGGATGGACGATTCAAAGGCTCGCTCCGTAACAAGGCTCGCCGAGTACGCCCCGTCCGCGGAAGCGGCGGTGCCCCTTTCGCCCACCGAGCTCCTGGGCACGCTTCGCGAGGCGCTCGCGCCCTGGGAGCCCGGCACGCCCTTCTGGATCTTCGCTTATGGCTCCCTCATGTGGAACCCGCGCTTCGCCTTCGACGCGAAGCACGTGGCGACCCTCCGCGGCTACCACCGCTCCTTCCGCCTGTGGTCGCGCATCAACCGCGGCACGCCCGAGAACCCGGGCCTCGTGCTCACGCTCGAATGCGGCGGCAGCTGCCGCGGCATCGTCTACCGCATCGCGCCGGACAAGGTGCAGGAGCAGATGCAGCTCATCTGGAAGCGCGAGATGACGTACGGCTCCTACCGCCCGAAGTGGCTGAATTGCCTGGTGGGCGACGAGACGATCCGCGCGCTGTGCTTCACGGTGAACCGCCAATGCACCGGCTATGCCGGCGCCATCCCCGAGGAAGTGATGGTGGAAGCCATCGCGAGCGCCGCCGGCCGCTACGGCCCCGCGTACGACTATCTCTTCAGGACCACCGCGACCCTGCACGAGCACGGCATTCGCGACCTGCGCGTGGAGCAGCTGCAGGCGCTCGTGAAGGCGCGCATCGCCGCCTTGAAGCGCTCCTAGGCCGCGCGATGGCTCATCGCGGCACCTTCACGCCCCACAGGTCGCCGTAGCGCTTCATGACGGCCGCGAGATCCTCCTCGCCGTAGCCGCGCGCGACCGTGTCGCGGAACGCCTCCAGCGCGCAAAGCGCCATGGGCGGCTCGATGCCTTCGGCGCGGGCGGCCTCGACGAAGAGGCCCACGTCCTTCACGAGCACCCGCGCCGCGGCGCGCGGAGCGTAGTCGGCGGCGATGACTCGCGGCATGTGCTCGCCGAACATCCAGCTCTCGCCCGAGCTCACCTGCACCACGTCGGCGACCTGCGTGGGATCGAGGCCCAGCTTCACCGCGAGCGCCATCGCCTCGGCGCCCGCGGCGAGGTTGGCCGCCGCGCACATGTTGTTCACGATCTTCATGCGCGAGCCGTCGCCGGGACGCGCGCTCACGCGAAAGAACTTGGCCGTGAACGCCTCATAGGCGGGCTTGCAACCGGCGAACGCCGCGTCGCTTCCGGAAGCCATCATCGAGAGCGTGCCCGCGTGCGCACGGCCGGGCCCGCCGGAGACAGGCGCGTCCAGCATCGCCACGCCCTTGGCGGAAAGCTCCTGCGCGATCGCCGCGGAATCCGCAGGAGCGATGGTGCTGCACATCATGAAGACGGGGGCGAGGTGCGCGTGGTCGCGCACGACCTCGCGGGTCTGCCTCGCGTCCACGACGACGCTCACGAGGATGTCGACGGGCCCAGCGAGGCCGCGGGCGCCTGCCTCGATCGCCTCGCGCTCGCGCTCGGCCACGATATCGCGCACATGAACTTCCACGCCCTTGCGCAGCATCGCCTTCGCGATGCCCAGGCCCATGGCGCCGACGCCAGCGACGCCGACGCGCGGGCCGCTCACGCGGCGGGAGGCGCGAAGCCGCGCCGGCGCATCAGCGCGCCGATCTGCGCGTCGCGGCCGCGGAAGGCGCGGTATCCCTCGGCCGGATCGACCGTGTTGCCCCTCGAGAACACGTACGCGTGCAGGCGCTGCGCCACGGCCTTGTCGTACGCGCTTCCCGCCTCCGTGAACGCCTCGAACGCGTCGGCCGAAAGCGTGTCGGCCCACAGGTAGCTGTAATAGCCGGCCGCATAGGCATCGCCGTCGAAGAGGTGGCCGAAATGCGGCAGGCGGTGGCGCATCGCCATCTGCGGCGGCATTCCGAGCGCGGCGAGCGTCTCGCGCTCGAAGCGCGCCACGTCCTCGGCGCTCGCCGGATCCAGGTGCATGCGCATGTCCACCAGCGCCGACGAAAGGTACTCGACGTTCTCGAAGCCCTTGTTGAACTTGGCGGCGCGCTCGATCTTCTGCACCAGCTCGCGCGGGATCGGCTCGCCCGTCTTCCAGTGGCGCGCGAACTTGTGCAGCACCTCGGGGGTGGCGAGCCAATGCTCGAGGAGCTGCGAGGGAAACTCCACGTAGTCGCGGTCCACGCGCGTGCCGGAAAGCGACGGGTAGCGCACGCTGGAGCTGATGCCGTGCAGGCCGTGCCCGAACTCGTGGAAGAGCGTGATCGCGTCGTCCCAGCTCACCAGCGTGGGCTCGCCGGGGCGTCCCTTCACGAAGTTCGAGTTGTTGGAGACGATGGGCGGGGTGTCGCTCTCGAAGCGCTCCTGCGCGCGGTAGGCGTTCATCCACGCGCCCGAGGCCTTGTCGCGGCGCGCGTACGGATCGAAATAGAAGAGCGCGACATGGCGGCCCCTGGCGTCCTTCACCTCCCAGACGCGCACGTCGGGATGGACCACCGGGACGCCCGCGGCCGGCGTGAACGCAAGGCCGAGCAGCTCGCCCGCCACCCAGAACATCGCCTCGCGCAGGTTCTCCAGCTGCAGGTACGGCGTGACCTCGTTGTCGTCCACGTCGTACTTTTCCTTGCGGACCTTCTCGGCGTAATAGCGGTAGTCCCAGGGCTCGATGGCGATGCCCGCGCCCTCGCGGTCGGCGAGCGCCTGCATGTCCGCCACCTCCTCGGCCACGCGGCTCACCGCCGGGCGCCACACCGCCTCCATGAGCTCGGTGGCGCGCTCCGGCGTCTTCGCCATGCTCATCTCGAGGCGCCAGTGGGCGTGGCTCGCGTAGCCCAGCAGGCGCGCGCGCTCGGCGCGCAGGCGCACGATCTGCGCGATGGCGCGCTTGTTGTCGCGCGCATCGCCGTTGTCGCCGCGGCTCACGAAGGCGCGCCACACCTTCTCGCGAAGGTCGCGCCGCCGGGAGAAGGAAAGGAACGGCTCCACGCTCGAGCGCGTGTTGAGGATCGCCCAGCGGCCGGGATGCCCGCGGCCCGCGGCCGCTTCGGCCGTCGCCGAGCGCAGCGATTCGGGCAGGCCCGCGAGGTCCGCCTCGCTCTCGAGGACCAGCGCCGAGCCCTCGTCGGCGAGGACGTTCTGGCTGAACTGCGTGTAGAGCGTGGCCAGGCGCTGGTTGATTTCCGAAAGGCGCTTCTTCGCCGCCGCATCCAGCCGCGCCCCGCTGCGCGCGAAATCGGTGTACTTGAGCCACGCGAGGCGCTGCTGCTCGGCATCCAGTCCGGAGCGCTCGCGCGCCTCGTACACGGCCGCGAGGCGCGCGAAGAGCTTCTCGTTCTGCACGATGCGGTCGCGGTAGGCCGCGATCCGCGGCTCCATCTCGCGCTCGACCTCCTGGAAGGCGCCCGAGCGCATCGTCGAGCTGAACACGTTGTAGACCGAGTCCACGCGGTCGAGCGTGCGGCGCGAACGCTCCAGCGCCTCGACCGTGTTGGCGAACGTGGGCGGCGCAGGGTCGTTGGCGATGCGCTCGACGTTGGCGAGGCTTTCGGCCATCGCGGCCTCGAGGGCCGGCTTGAAGTGCTCGACCTTGACGCGGTCGAAGGGGGGAACGCCGCCGAAGGGTCCGCTCCAGCGCTCGAGCAGGGGATTCGACACTTGAACCTCCTAGACTTTGGCGCGCGAGTCCTTGTGGGCCAGGCGCGACAACAGGTAATCGACCTCGGCACGCGCGGCCGTCGTGAGCGCGGCGCCGGGCTTCCTCAGTGTATCCGACGCGATGATGCCCCGGCGCATCATCACGTGCTTGCGCACCGCGAGCCCGGGCCCGGGCTGCTGCTCGTAGCGGATGAGCGGCAGGTGCGCATCGAAAAGGTCGTGGGCTTCGTCGCGCCTGCCCTGGGCGTTCAGGCGCACGACGTCCACCAGCATGTCCGGGAAGCAATAGCCGGTGTTGGCCCCGTCGGCGCCGCGCTCGAGCTCGAAGTCGAGGAAGAGCGCGTTGTTGCCGACGAGGATCGGCAGCCGGCGCATGGAGCCCTCCTTCTCCCATGCACGCAGCTGGGAGATCTTCTCCAGGCCCGGCCAGTCCTCGTGCTTGAGGAACCAGCACGACGGATTCTCCGTGTGGATGCGGCGGATCACCGCCGGCGCCATCTGCACGGAGAACGTGAGCGGATAGTCCTGGATCACGAACGGCACGTCCGCGCCGATCGCCTCCGAGGCCTGCCGGTAATACTGGACGATCGAATCGTCGGTGCGCAGCGTATTGGGCGGCGCGATCATCACGCCGGCGGCGCCCGCGGCCATGGCGTCCTGCGTGAGCGCGCGCATCGCCGCGAAGCCGGGCGCCGAAACGCCCACCACCACCGGCAGCTTCGTGCGCGCAAGGACGCGCTTCACGATCGACACGGATTCGGCATGGTCCATCTTCGGCGCCTCGCCCAGCTGCCCCAGCACCGTCATGCCCGCCACGCCCGCCTTCACGAAGAAGTCCGTCATGCGGTCGACCGACGACTCGTCGATCCGTCCATCGGGATGGAACGGCGTCGGCGCGATCACATAGACGCCTCTTGCCTCGATCACGCCTTGCTCTTTTCGTAGCGCGCCTTGTTCTCGGCATTCGGCGGATAGAGCCCCGGCAGCGAAGCGCCCTTCTCCACCTCGGACATGATCCAGCCCTCGAGGCGCTCCTGCTCCGGCGCCTCGGCGCATATCTCGTCGATCTTCGCCGCGGGAATGAGCACGGCCCCGTCGTCGTCGGCCACCACCCAGTCGTCGGGGAACACCGCCACGCCGCCGCAGCCGATGGGCTCGCCCCAGTTCACGAACGTGAGGCCCGCCACCGAGGGCGGCGCGGCCGCGCCCTGGCACCAGACCGGCAACCCCGTCGAACGCACGCCCGCCACGTCGCGCAGCACGCCGTCGGTCACCAGCGCCGCCACGCCGCGCTTCGCGATGCGGGCGCAGAGGATGTCGCCGAAGATGCCGGCGTCGGTCACGCCCCTCGCATCGGCCACCGCGATGCAGCCTGCGGGCATCGCCTCGATGGCCGCGCGCGTGGAGATGGGTTTCGACCACGATTCGGGCGTGGCGAGGTCCTCGCGCGCGGGCACGAAGCGCAGCGTGAAGGCCTTGCCCACGAGGCGCGGCTGCCCCGGGTTCAACGGGCGGGTGCCGCGCATCCACACGTTGCGCAGGCCCTTCTTGAGGAGCAACGTGGTGATCGTCGCCGTGGTCACGCCCGAAAGCGTGGCGACGATGTCCTGTTCCCGGCCCATGGAATCTCCCGTGGCGAGCGCCGCGGCGGGCGCAAGCGTGCGATTTTACGCGAGGCGGGCGAGGAACTCGCGGATGCGCGCGGCGTTGGCGCCCACGTCGCTCACGCCCACGCGCGAGACGCTGCGCACGTCCACCCGGCTGCCGCCGGAGGGCTCCGGCCGCACGCGCACGATGATGTCGTCCTTGAACCCGAACCAGAAGGTGGTGGCGGTGGCCTCGATGCGGCCGGCGGGCGCGTCGGCCGAGACGATCTCCCAGCCGCTTGCGCGCGCGGCGTCGATGGCCCGCTGCACGGTCTGCGCGGGCGTGGACTTCAGCACCAGCGGCTTGATGTCGGGATAACCCTTCTGCTGCTGCTCGGCGATCCTGATGCCGCCGTAGGCCGCGCCGTTGGGCAAGGTCACGCGCATGGGCATGAGGGCGAGGAACGCCGGCGGGTCGAACGGGTCGGTCGTGACGTCGTGGATGGGCGGCACCGACTTCGCCTTGTCCAGCATCATCACGGCGGGTGCGGCCGCCACGAGGCCCGCGCACAGCACGCCCACCGGGATCCAGGCTCGCGCCCGCCACCTCGGCACCGCCGCGAGGACCGTGAGGACTAGGCCAACCCCCGCAGCTGCGAAGCCGGCGTACGCGGCCCAGGCGAAGACCTTGAGTCCGAGCTGCCAGGACCAGAGACCCGCCCGGGTGACGGGGCCTGACGCCAGAAGGAGGCCCAGCGCAACGACAGCCAGGACCACCGCGAGGATTCGCACGTAGCGCATTGCATGATTATCTCCCAGGCCGCGTGATCCGGATGGAGGAGCCCGCGACCGCTTCCACGATCGCAAGGCCTCGCCCTGCAAGGCGCACGCGCTGGCCCGCGGCGAGCCAGACGTCGTCCATGGAGCGCTCCTCGGTGACCCAGATGCGCCCGGAGTCGCACGCCACCTCGACGCCGAGCGCGCGGTCCACGCGCATCAGCTCACCGGGGGCGAGCGTGAGCGGCGCGTTCACAGCGCGCAGGCCGCGACGCGCGCCGATTGGGCGGCCAGGGCGAAGGCGAGGACGGCGATCGTCCCCACGGCGGTCAACAAGCGGATGAAGGTCGCATGGCACATGGGCGTCTCCAGTTAATGTGAGCATTATTGACGCTCGCCGCCCGTTCTCTAAACGATAGATTCTCGGATTCTTTGTGAGTATTATTCACATATGGCCCGCCGCCTCCCGCCCCTTTCCGCGCTGCGCCCCTTCGAGGCCGCCGCGCGGCTGGAGAGCTTCTCGCGCGCCGCCGAGGAACTGCACCTCACGCACGGCGCCATAAGCCGGCAGGTGCGCGCGCTCGAGGAGCACCTGGGCGCCGGGCTATTCCGGCGGCACGGCAAGCGCGTGGCGCTCACGCCCGCCGGCCGCGCGTTCGCCGAGCGCGTGCGCGCGGCGCTCGAGGAGATCGCGCACGCCGCCGACGAGGCGGGCGCAAGCCGCGAGAACCGGCTCACCGTGAGCGTGCTGCCCTCCTTCGCCTCGCGCTGGCTCATGCCGCGCCTCATCCGCTTCATGGACGCGCACCCGAAGGTCGAGGTGAACGTGATCGCGAGCACCGCGCTCGCCAACTTCGCCGCGGAAGAGGTGGACGTGGCGATCCGTTTCGGGCGCGGCCCGTGGCCGGCGCTCGCCTGCGAGCATTTCCTCGACGACGAGTACTTTCCCGTGGCGAGCCCGCGCGCCCGGGTGCCGAAGCACCCGCGCGACCTCGCCGGCTTCCGGCTGATCCGCGAGGACCGCGACTACTGGCAGGAATGGATGCGCGCGGCGAAGGTGGACCTGGAGGTGCCGCCCACGGGCCCGCTCTTCAACGATTCGACCTACTCGCTGCAGGCGGCCTCGCGCGGCGAAGGCATCGCGCTCGCGCGCCGCTCCATCGTGGGCGAGGACCTGGAGCGCGGCACGCTCGTGAAGCTCTTCGACGTGACCGTTCCCAGCCGCGAGAGCTACTGGTTCGTGAGCCCCAAGCCGCTCGCGGACGCGCCCCTCGTGAAGGCGTTCCGCGACTGGGTGAAGGCGGAGCTCGCGGCGCTCAGCCCGGCTCGCGCTCGCCGCCGGTAGCCGGCCCGCCCGCCGGCCGGGCCTCGTGAGCGCCGCGGTTGCGGTTGCGGTTGCGGTTGCGATGGCGGCGATGGCGCCCGGGCTTGGCCGGCGTGGCCGGGCCCTGCCCCTCGGCTTGCGGCGCGCCGCCGTGGCCGTGCTTGCGCTGCTGCTGGGGCGGCTGCGAGCGGGGCTCGCCCTGCGGATTGCCTTGCGGCGCCGCCACGTTGCCGTTCGCCTCGCGCCCGCCGCCTTGCACGTTGCCCTGCGTGTTGCCCCGCCCCTCGCCGTGGCCGCGCCCGCGCTTCTTGTTGAAGCCGAACGCCTTGGCCCCCGGTTGCTGCGGCCGGCGCTCGTGCTTGGGCTGAGGTCCCTCGCCGTAGGTGCCGCGGTTGCCGACGTCGTCGTCGATCGCCGGCTCGCGGTGCCGCTCGCGCGCATCGAAGCGGTTGCCCACGTCGTCGTCGATCGTCGGCTCGCGGTGGCGCTCGCGCCCGGGCTCGGGCCCGCGGTTGCCGATGTTGTCCATCTCGTCTTCCACCTCCTCGTCGGCCGAGGCGGCGGGCGGCGGCTCGTTCATGCCGGCGAAGTTGAGCAGGTTCTGCACCTGCTCCTCGTCCATCTCCTTCATCTGGCCGCGCTTCACGTGGCCGGGCAGCTCGACGCAGCCGAAGCGCACGCGCATGAGGCGGCTCACCGTGAGCCCCACCGCTTCCATCATGCGGCGCACCTCGCGGTTCTTTCCTTCGCGCAGGATCACGTGGTACCAGTGGTTGGCGCCCTCGCCGCCGCGGTCCTCGATGGAGTCGAACTTGCACGACTCGCCGTCGATGTCCACGCCGGCGAGCAGCTTCTGCCGGGCTTCCTCCGTGAGCTCGCCCAGCAGCCGCACCGCGTACTCGCGCTCCACCTCGAAGCGCGGGTGCGTGAGTCGGTTGGCGAGCTCGCCGTTGGTCGTGAAGATGAGCAGGCCCTCGGTGTTGAAGTCCAGGCGCCCGACCGAGACCCAGCGCGCGCCGTTCACCTTCGGCAGGCGGTCGAACACGGTGGGACGCTTCTGCGGGTCGTCGCGCGTGACGATCTCGCCCGCGGTCTTGTGGTAGACCAGCACGCGCGGCAGCGGGTCGCCGAAGCGCAGGTTGATGAGGTGGCCGTCGAGCTTCACCTTGTCGCCGGGGCCGACGGAGTCGCCGAGCTTCGCCACCTGCCCGTTGATCGTGATGTGGCCCTGCGCGATGAGGATCTCGATGTTGCGCCGCGAGCCGTGGCCCGACTGCGCCATCACCTTCTGCAGGCGCTCGCGCTTGCCGGGGCTGCTGCCGCCGTTGCGCTCGCCCTTGCCGCCCTTGCCGCGGCGCTTGTTCAGGCGCTGCTGGGGCTTGGCCCATTCCGGCACGACTCCGCCGGGCCATTCGAGCTTGTGTTGGGGGTGGGGTCTATCCCGCATGGGTTTGCTCCGTGGATTGCGTGGATTCCGGGGGTTGTAAGGCGGCGGGAACCGCCGCCAGGGCGGACTGCAGCTCTTCCAGGGGCGGAAGCTCCTCGAGCGAGCGCAGGTTGAGGTCGTCGAGGAATTTCCTCGTGGTGGCGAAGATCGCCGGACGACCGGGCGTCTCGCGGGTGCCGATCACTTCGATCCAGCCCCGCTCGACGAGCGCGTTCAGGGTGGGCGGGGAGACCGCCACGCCCCTCACGTCTTCGATGTCGCCGCGCGTCACCGGCTGGCGATACGCGACGATGGCAAGCGTCTCGAGCACCGCGCGGGAGTAGCGCGGCGGCTTCTCCTGCGAGATGCGGTCGAGGAATTTCTGGTAGTCGGGCTTCACCCGGAAGCGCCAGCCGGAGGCCACCGGCGTGAGCTCGATGGAGCGAGCGCTCCACTCCTCGCGCAATTGCTCGAGGACCTTGCGGATGTTGTCCGCGTCCACCTCGCCGGCGAAGAGGCGCTTCAGCTGCAGCACCGTGAGCGGCTCGGGCGCGGAAAGGAGCGCGGCTTCCAGCACGCGCTTCACCTGCTCGAGGTCGATCGGGGCCGGCTCCATGGCCCCCTCTTCGCTCTGCGCTCTTCGCTCTTCTTCCTGGGTTTCCGGGTTTGTCTGTTCGTTCATGTTCATGCGATGGTGAGCTGCGCGCGCTCCGACTTCAGGCGCACGTAGATGGGATCGAAGGGCGATTGCTGCGTGAGGTCGATGAGCGACTCGCGGGCGAGCTCCAGGAGCGCGAGGAAGCTCACCACGAGGAGCGGCACGCCGCGGTCGAACTCGAAGAGCGAGGAGAACTCGACGAACTGGCCGGGCTGCAGCGTCCTCAGGATGCGGCTCATGTGCGCGCGCACCGAGAGCTGCTCGCGCGTGATG
>Ga0335070_10005766_pt1 | contig 14597 bp, 14 predicted proteins | sample Lox_Sample_13_FD_206722 | JGI IMG/M metagenome (GOLD analysis project Ga0335070, IMG submission 206722) | Soil microbial communities from Loxahatchee National Wildlife Refuge, Florida, United States - Lox_Sample_1.3 | ecosystem: Environmental > Terrestrial > Soil > Wetlands | place: USA... | reverse complement strand
ACCAAGATCCCCTGCGTGATGATGCGCGGCGGCACGTCCAAGGGCACGTATTTCCTGGCCAGCGACCTGCCGGCCGACCCGGCGCTGCGCGACCGCGTGCTGCTCTCGGTCATGGGCTCGCCCGATCCGCGCCAGATCGACGGCGTCGGCGGCGCCAATCCGCTGACCAGCAAGGTCGCGATCGTCTCGCCGTCGTCGCGCCCCGACGCCGACGTCGACTATCTCTTCGCCCAGGTCGTCGTCAACGAGCCGCGCGTCGACGTCTCGCCGACCTGCGGCAACATCCTCGCGGGCGTCGGCCCCTTCGCCATCGAGCAGGGCCTGGTGCGCGCCGAGGACGGCGAGACCAAGGTGCGCATCTTCATGGTCAACACCAAGTCGCTGTGCGTCGCGACGGTGAAGACGCCGGGCCGCGAGGTCGCCTATGACGGCGACGCGAGCATCGGCGGCGTGCCGGGCACGGCGGCGCCGATCCCGCTCGAGTTCCTCGACATCGTCGGCTCGAGCTGCGGCGCGCTGCTGCCGACCGGCAACACGCGCGACGTGTTCGCGGGCGTGCCGGTGACGTGCATCGACAACGGCATGCCCGTCGTCGTGTTCGAGGCGCGCCATGTCGGCATCACCGGCTATGAGAGCAAGGACGAGCTCAACGCCGATACCGAGCTGAAGAAGCGCATCGAGGCGATCAGGCTTGCCGCCGGGCCGAAGATGAATCTCGGCGACGTGACGAAGAAAGTGGTGCCGAAGATGACCATGGTCGCGCCGGCGCGCGAGGGCGGCGCGGTGTGCACGCGCACCTTCATCCCGCATGTCTGCCACGACGCGATCGGCGTGTTGGGCGCGGTTTCGGTCGCGACCGCCTGCGTGCTCGACGGCTCCGCCGCGGCCCCTGTCGCCATCGTCCCGTCCGGCGCCACCAAGATCCTCTCGATCGAGCACCCGACCGGCGAATTCACCGTGCAGCTCGAGACGCGCCGGGGCGCGAACGGCACCGAGGTGACCCGCGCCGCGCTCCTGCGCACCGCCCGCCGCCTGTTCGAGGGCTCGGTCCTGGTGCCGCGCGCCGTCTGGGACAAGCGGGCCGCCGAGCCCGAGCGGCGCGTCCGCCTCGCCTAGGCCGCGGCCGGCGACCGCGCGGGGCTGTTGACGGGCGGTCCGCGCGGGCCCAGAATGCACCGCGTTGGATGCAATTCCAAACAAGAATAAGAATTTGTTCCTTTATGGGAGGAGCAATGAGCAAAAAAGCCAGGGCTTTGGATACATCGGGCCCGGCCGCCGCGCCGACCGACACGCCCTACAAGGACGAGGTCCTGCCGATCAAGAGCCGGCAGATCGACTACGCGCATCCCCTGTGGGGCACCTATCCGACGACCGGCGCACGCGCCCAGCGCGGCTACCGGCTCTCGAAATTCTGCATGTCGTTCATGAGCCCGGCCAATCGCGAGGCGTTCAAGGCCGATCACGAGCGCTATATGAGCGACTGGGGGCTGAGCGACTATGAGAAGGGCCTGATCCGCCGCCAGGACTGGAACGGCATGCTGCGCTACGGCGTCAACACCTTCATGCTGCTCAAGCTGAGCGCCACGCTCGGCGTCGGCCAGAACCGCACCGGCGCCGCCATGCGCGGCCAGAGCTACGAGGAGTTCATGGCGACGCGCAACGTCAAGGAGGCCTCATGACCGCAGCGAAAGGGCACGGCCGCATCATCGGCGGGCTCGGCTCGCCGCACGCGCCGTCGATCGCCGTCGCCAACAACACCGGCAAGGCCGAGACGCCGGCCTGGAAGCCGCTGTTCGACGGCTACAAGCCGATGGCGGACTGGCTGGAGCGCGAGAAGCCCGACCTGATCATTCTGGTCTCCAACGACCACGCCAACACGTTCTTCTTCGACAAATACCCGACCTTTGCCTTGGGCGTCGCGGCCGAGCACGCCATCGCCGACGAGGGCTGGGGCAAGTGGCCGTTCCCGCCGGTGCCCGGCCATTCGCGCTTCGCCTGGCAGCTCGCCCATTCGCTGGTCGACCGCGAGTTCGACATCGCGGTGTGCCAGGAGATGCCGCTCGACCATGGCTGCCTGACGCCGCTCTCCTGCGTCTTTCCGCCGGAGAAGCGCTGGACCGTGCCGGTCGTGCCGATCATCGTCAACGTCATCCAGCCGCCGCTGCCGAGCGCCATGCGCTGCTTCAAGCTCGGCCGCGCCATCCGCGAGGTGGTCGAGGAGTACGACCAGGATCTGCGCGTCGTGATGTTCGGCACCGGCGGGCTGACCCATCAGCTCAACGGCGAGCGCTACGGCTTCACCAATCCCGATTGGGACCGCGAGCTGCTCGACTTGATGGAGAAGGACCCCGAGCGGCTGGCGCGCATGACCCATCAGGAGCTGATGGAACGCGGCGGCGCCGAGGGCGTCGAGATCATCATGTGGCTGGTCATGCGCGGCGCGCTGTCGCCCAAGGTGCGCTGCGTGCACCGTAACTACTATCTGCCGATGGTGACCGGCTTCGCCCAGGTGATCTACGAGGACCTGGGCGGCGAGACGAAGGCGAAGCGGGCGCCGGCGCGGGAAGCGGCCCTCGCCGGCTGAGCGCGGAAATCCCGGGACGGGCGGGAGGAACAGCGATGAGCGATTTGACGGCGGCGGACCAGCGCGCCATCGAGTGGGCGTGCACGCGGCTCATGGTGCAGTTTGCCGAGTACAACGACCGGCAGGAATACGAGGCGCTGGCGGCGCTGTTCGACGAGCGCGGCCGCTTCGCCCGGCCGACCGACCCCAACACGATGATCGAGGGCCGGGCCAACATCCTCAAGGCGTTCCAATCGCGGCCCAAGGGCCGGCTGACCCAGCATCTGTGCAGCAATCTGCTGGTGACGGCGGAGACGACCGATCGCGCGCGCGGCTCGTGCCGCATCGTGCTGTTCACCGCCGACGGCGCCCAGGCGCCCGAGGGCGCGCTCGGCATCAAGGCCGATGCGCGCCAGCTGATCGGCATCTACGAGGACCGCTTCGTCCGCGCGCCGGAGGGCTGGCGTTTCGCCGAGCGCCGCGGTCGCGTGCTCTACCACACGTAATCGGCTCATGACCACCCAGCAGGCGCGCGTCACCGTCCAGCTGCGCGAGATGATTCTGCGCGGCGAGCTTGTGCCCGGCGAGCGCATCACCGAGATCGACATCGCCAAGAAGCTCGGCGTGTCGCGCACGCCGATCCGCCAAGCGCTGCCGGCGCTGGCCCAGGAGGGCCTGCTGACGCTCGCCGGCGCGCGCGGCTACATGGTGCGCGCCTTCACCGCGCGCGAAGTGCTGGACGCCATCGACGTACGCGGCTTGCTCGAGGGCCTGGCCGGGCGCCTGGTCGCCGAGCGCGGCGCCTCGCGCGGGCTCCTGCGCGAGCTCCACGCCTGCCTCGCCGACGGCGACGCCGTGTTCGAGAGCGGCGCCTTCTCGAGCGAGGGCGAGTCGCGCTACGCCGAGATGAACGGCCGCTTCCACGCGCTGATCGTCGAGGCGGCCGGCAGCAAGATCGTCGGCGACGCCATCGCCTTCAACGACCGCGTGCCGTTCGCCGCCGCCAAGTCCTTCGCCTTCGACAAGGCGACGCCGGAAGCGAATTTCGCCATCCTGCGCTACGCCCATCGCCAGCATCACGCGATCGTCCAGGCGCTCGAGAACGGCGAGGGCGCGCGCGTCGAGGCGCTGCTGCGCGAGCACACCCATCCGGTCAAGGAAAGCCTCAACTTCATCGGCGATCCGGCCGACCGCGCGGCGGGCCGGGTGATCGACGGCCGCCCGGCGCTGGCGCTGGTCTAAGGGCGGCGAGAAGGAGCAGAAGCCATGGCCACAAGAACCGCCGCCGCGCCGGCCGCGACCCGGCCATTCTTCCACGCCGATCACGTCGGCAGCCTCCTCCGCCCCGAGCGGCTGCACGCCGCGCGCGCCCGCTTCGAGCGCGGCGAGATCTCGGCCGAGGCGTTGCGCGACGTCGAGGACGACTGCATCGCCGAGATCATCCGCCTGCAGGAGCAGATCGGCCTGCCCGCGATCACCGACGGCGAGTTCCGCCGCGCCGTCTGGTGGCGCGAGTTCATCATCGGCATCGACGGCATCGCGATCGGCGGCCCCGACGACAGCGCGGCCTTCGGCGGCGCCGACAAGGCCGCCGCCAAGTACCTGCCGAAGATCGTCGAGACGCGCGGCAAGCTCCGCCGCTCCAAGCCGATCATGGCGCGCGACTTCGCGTTCATCCGCGACCGCACGAAATTCCTGCCCAAGGTGACGATCCCTTCGCCGAGCCGCATCCATTTCCACGGCGGCCGCGCGGCGATCGACAAGAAGACGTATCCCTCGCTCGACGCGTTCTGGGCCGACATAGTCGAGGTTTATCGGGCCGAGATCGCGGCGCTCGAGGCGCAGGGCTGCCGCTTCATCCAGATCGACGATCCTGTCCTGTGCTATTTCCTCGAGGACCGCATCCACGACAAGCTCAAGGCGCGCGGCGAGGACCCGGACGAGACGCTCGAGGTCTATGTCGAGGCGCTCAACCGCATCATCGAGGCGCGCGGGCCGGCGACCACCGTCGCGGTCCATGTCTGCCGCGGCAATGCCGGCAACGCCTGGGCGGTCGGCGGCAGCTACACGCGCATCGCCGAGGCGATCTTCCCCAAGCTCGCCTGCGACGTCATGCTGCTCGAATACGACGACGAGCGCTCGGGCGATTTCATGCCGCTCAAGCTCATGCCCAGGCACCGCAAGGTCGTGTTGGGGCTCGTCACCACGAAGCACGGCACCATGGAGAAGCCCGACGTGCTGCGCCGCCGGCTCGACGAGGCGTCGCGTTTCCTGCCCATGGAGAACCTCGCGATCAGCCCGCAATGCGGCTTCGCCAGCACGGTCGGCGGCAACGCCATCCTCTATGACGACGAGGTCGCCAAGCTGAAGCTCGTGGTCGACACCGCGCGCGCGGTCTGGGGGCACGTCTGATGGGCAAGCCAAGCGCCAAATCAAACCTGCCGCGCTTCGCCGTGATCGGCTTCGGCGAGGCCGGCGGCATCTTCGCCCGCGCCTTCGCGGCGGCGGGCGCGCCGCGCGTCGCCACCTACGACATCAAGTTCGATGCGGCCGACGGCGCGCCGTCGATGAAGCAGGCGGCCAAGGCGGCGGGGATCGTCGCGGCCGATACGCCGGCCGAGGCGGCGCGCGAGGCCGACATGGTGCTCGCCGCGGTCACCGCGTCCTCGGCGCTCGACGCCGCGACCGCCGCCACCGGCTATATCGCGCCGGGCCAGCTTTATCTCGACATCAACTCGGTCGCGCCGAGCACCAAGCGCGAGGCCGCCGCGCGCATCGAGCGCGCCGGCGGGCGCTATGTCGAGGCCGCCGTCATGACCTCGGTGCCGCCTTACGGCATCCGCGTGCCGATGCTGTTCGGCGGGCCGCACGGTCGCGTGCTGGCCGAGCGCCTCCGGCCGCTCGGCATGGCGATCGAGGTGGTCGAGCGCGAGATCGGCTATGTCTCGGCGGTCAAGATGTGCCGCAGCGTCATGATCAAGGGCATCGAGGCGCTCGTCGTCGAGGCGATGACCGCGGCGCATGAATACGGCGTCGCCGACCAGGTGATCGCCTCGCTCGACGAGACCTTCCCCGGCTTCGACTGGTCGAAGCAGGCCGCCTACATGGCCGGCCGCGTGGTCAAGCACGGCAAGCGCCGCGCCGAGGAGATGCGCGAGGCGGCCAAGGCGGTCGCCGATATCGGCCTCGATCCCCTGATGGCCTCGGCCACGGCCGAGCGCCAGCAATGGGTCGCCGACCGCGTCGATCGCGACCGCTTCGACGGCCGGAAGCCGACGATCGGCGACTTCGCCGATATCTTCCGCCGTCAGCTCAAGCGCGGGGCGCCATAGTGCCACCGGCGGACATCGTGCGAGACGGCCCCTCACCCGCCGCGCTGCGCGCGGCACCCTCTCCCAGAGGGAGAGGGGATCTGGCGCTCAACCCCTCTCCCTCGGGGAGAGGGAGGGGCCCGTCGCATCAGCGACGGGAGGGTGAGGGCGAGAGCCGCCGACTCGTCATAGCCAAGTCAGCACCGCAATTCTTGCCGTAGGAAACCTCCATGAAGCTGAGCACCGAGCGCATTCTCACGACCCATGTCGGCAGCCTGCCGCGGCCGCAGGCCGTGGTCGATCTCCTGTTCAAGAAGGAGCGCGGCGAGCCTTATGACGCGGCCGAGTTCGAGCGCGTCATGGGCCAGGCGGTCGCCGACGTGGTCAAGCGCCAGCGCGCCGTCGGCGTCGACGTGGTCAGCGACGGCGAGATGAGCAAGATCGGCTACGCCACCTACGTCCAGGACCGGCTCACCGGCTTCGGCGGCCACACCGACCGCAAGATCGCGCTCGATCTCGTCGACTATCCCGATTTGCGCAAGAAGATGGCGGCGATCTCGGGCACCCAGGCGTTCAATCGCGCCTCGTGCATCGGCCCGATCGAGGTCAAGGACCGTAAGCCGCTGGAGCAAGATCTTGCGCATTTCAAGAAGGCGCTCGGCGGGTCGGGCGCGGTCGAGGGCTTCATGAATTCGGCCTCGCCCGGCCTGGTCACGGCGTTCCAGCCCAACGCCTACTTCAAGAGCCACGAGGCCTATGTCGGCGCCGTGGCCGACGCGATGAAGGAGGAGTACGAGGCGATCGTCGGCGCCGGCTTCGTTCTCCAGCTCGACTGCCCCGATCTCGCCATGGCGCGCCACACCGGCTTCCAGGACCTGAGCGAGAAGGAGTTCCTGGCGCGCGCCGAGCAGCATGTCGAGGCGCTCAACCACGCGCTTGCCAAGGTGCCCGCCGAGAAGGCGCGCATGCACATCTGCTGGGGCAACTACGAGGGCCCGCACGACCACGACATCGATCTCGAGAAGGTGCTCGGCATCGTGCTCAAGGCTAAGCCGCAGGCGATCTCATTCGAGGCGGCCAATCCGCGCCACGAGCACGAATGGACGGTGTGGCGCGACGCCAGGCTGCCCGACGACAAGGTGCTGCTGCCGGGCGTGCTCGATTCCTGCACCAACTATATCGAGCATCCCGAGCTGGTGGCCCAGCGCCTGTGCCGCTATGCCGAGATCGTCGGGCGCGAGCGCGTCCTCGCCTCGAGCGACTGCGGCTTCGGCACCTTCGCCGGCTACGGCAAGATGGACCCGGAGATCTCCTACCGGAAGCTCCAGGCCATGGCCGAGGGCGCCGCGATCGCGTCGAAGCGGCTCTGGCGCTGAACGCCCGGGGTTGCGCCGCGCCGCCGCCGCGGGCACTCTCCCGGCATGAACGACGGCGGTGCGCGCGTGCGGATCGGGCTCGTCGCCGCGGCCGCGGCGCTGTGCCTCGGCATGGGCGGCGCGGCTGCGTCCGAGCCGCCGAGCCTCGAGCGCGGCGAGGCGCTCTGGGCCAAGTGCCACAGCTGCCACACCTACCAGAGGGGCGGACGCAACCTGGTCGGGCCGCGGCTCTACGGCGTGTTCGGCCGCAAGGCCGGCAGCGTGTCCGACTATCACTATTCCGAGGCCATGAAAAAGTCGGGCATCGTCTGGAACGACGCAACGCTCGACGGCTATCTGGCGGCGACCCAGGACTTCATGCCGGGCAACAAGATGTATGGCGGCCTGGCGATCGAACAGGACCGCATCGATCTGCTCTACTGGCTCAAGAAGGTCACGGCGCCGCCGGGCCGCTGAACGGCGCGGCAGGCTAACTTGTCACGCCGGGCGGCGCCCGCTAGGATTCGCGGTGCGGGGAGAACCGCAGAAAATGGGGATGGGAGATGGCACGATGAAGGCGTTTCTCATAGGCGTGGTGGCCGCGATCGGCATTGCCGTCGTCGCCGCCTGGGTGCTGCAGGACTATGTCGCGGAATCGTCGGCACGCGCCTACTCGACCGGGAGCACGCGCATCGACTGACCGCGTGTCGGCCCGCCGGCGACCGGCGGGCGGACCTAGTGGCTGTTGCCGACCGTGCGGCCGGTGTCGAGCTCCCACACCTTGATCACCGCGTCGTAGCCGCCCGAGACCGCGTGCTTGCCGTCGGGCACGAAGGCGACCGACCAGACCGGCTTTTCATGACCGAGGAAGGTGCGCAGCAGGCGCCGGCCCGGCACGTCCCAGAGCTTCATCGTCCTGTCGCCGCTGCCCGAGAGCGCACGCGTGCCGTCGGCCGAGAAGGCGAGCGAGGTGATGAACCCGCTATGGCCCTCGAGCGTGCCGACGGTCTGGCCCTTGGCGACGTCCCAGACGCGGATCTCGCCATCGACCGAGCCCGACAGCGCGGTCTTGCCGTCGGGCGACACGGCGACTGAGTTGACGCTGCCCTGATGGCCGCGCCAGATCGCCAGCTCCTTGCCGCTCGCGACGTCCCATAGGCGCAGCGTGCGGTCGTAGGACGCCGAGAGCAGCCGGTCGTTGCCGACGAACGCCACCTGCATGACGTTGGCCTCGTGGCCCTCGAAGGTGCGGATCAGCTTGGCGGTCGCGAGGTCCCAAAGCTTCACCGTGCGGTCCCAGCTCGCCGAGGCGAGCTTCGTGCCGTCGGGGCTGAGCGCCAGGCCCGAGACGTTGTTGACATGGCCCTCGAAGACCGCGACCTGCTTCCCCGTCGCCAGGTCCCAGCGGATGATCTTGTTGTCCCAGCTGCCCGAGACCGCGGTCTTGCCGTCGGGGCAGAACAGCACGGCGTTGACGCTCGCGACATGGCCGTCGAAGGTGCGGATCTCCGTCTGGCGCGCCAGGTCCCAGAGCTTGACCGTGTAGTCCCAGCTGCCCGACAGCACCTGCTTGCCGTCGCGCGAGACGGCGACGCTGTTGACCATCGCGCCGTGGCCGGTCATGTCGGCGCGCGCCGGCGCGATCAGGGCGAGCGCCCCGACCGCGCCGATCAGCCAGCGACGGCGGATCAGTCCGGACGAAAAGAAGCGGCGGCGCCTATTCGGCGGCGCCGGCGCGCGGCATGGCGCCGGCCGCGGCGCCGCTGGTACGCGACTGCTCCTCGGCGAGCCACAGGCTGTGGTGCTCCTTGGCCCAGTTGAGATCGACCTCGCCGGTGCCCATCGCATCGAATGCGCCTTCCATGCCGAGGGTGCCGATATAGATATGCGCGATGATAACCGCAATCATCACCAGCGCCAGAATGGCGTGGACGGCCTGGGCGCTCTGCATGCCCGCCATGTCGGTCACCGAGAACGGGAACATCAGGATATAACCGGTGATCGCGATGACGATGCCGCACAGCACGACCAGCCAGAACAGGATCTTCTGGCCGGCGTTGAACTTGGTCGCCGCCGGGTGCTTGCCCCTCGAGAACATGCCGCCGCCGGCCTTGAGCCAGGCCATGTCGGCCCGGTCCGGGAAGTTGCGGTGCACCCACAGCACGATCATCAGGAGCAGGCCGACGACGAAGGCGAAGCTCAGGAAATTATGCGCGAGCTTGCCGTAATGGGTCATGGCCGCGAAGCTGTCCGGACTCATGATCGGCAGGAGCAGCCGCCGGCCATAGAGCATGTTGAGGCCGGAAAGCCCGAGAATGACGAAGCTCGTCGCCGTAAGCCAATGCGTGAAGCGCTCGAGGCCGTCGAAGCGCACGATCTTCCGGCCCGAGAAGCCGGCCTCGATGCGGATGCGGCCGCGCGCCAGGTAGAAGACGACGAGCACGGCGAGGATGCCGAGGATCAGCACATAGCCGAGGATGCTGACCGCGCCGTTGCGCAGCTCGCGCCAGGCGCGGCCTTCCGGCTGGATCAGCAGCGACGACTTGGCGTCCGGGATCGAGACCCGGCCGCGCACGTCGCCCGGATTGGTCTGGAGATATTTCAGGAGTGTCGCGTCATCGGCCGCGGCGGCGCCGGCTGCCGGCTTCGCCGCTTCGGCGTAGGCCGGCGCGCTCGAAAGCGGCAGCCCGGCCGCGATCACCAGGGCGACGGCCACGGCCGCCTGTACGAGCCAGAGCCGCGCGTGGCGTCGGAGCGAGTGATTGGTCATTTCCATTCCCCAGTTGTCATGGCCGGCCGCCGCCCCGCGGGGATCGGGCGGCCGGCATGTTCTTGGTTATGCGCGAGCCGGCCTCAGCCCGCCTTGCCCGGCGCGGCTTCGGCGCTCTGGCCGGTCTTGTAGGCGGTCGACCAGCCCCAGGCGCCCGATCCGTAGCCGCGCTTGGCGACGCGGTCCTGGTAGATCTGGGCGATGATGTCGCCGTCGCCGGCGAGCAGCGACTTGGTCGAGCACATCTCGGCGCAGAGCGGCAGCTTGCCCTCGGCCAGGCGATTGGTGCCGTATTTCTCGAACTCCTCGGGCGAGTTGTCGGCCTCCGGGCCGCCCGAGCAGAAGGTGCACTTGTCCATCTTGCCGCGGCTGCCGAAATTGCCGACCTGCGGGTATTGCGGCGCGCCGAACGGGCAGGCGTAGAAGCAATAGCCGCAGCCGATGCACAAGTCCTTCGAGTGCAGCACCACGCCGTCGTCGGTGCGGTAGAAGCAGTCGACCGGGCAGACTGCCATGCACGGCGCGTCGGTGCAGTGCATGCACGCCATCGAGATCGACCGCTCGCCCGGCTTGCCGTCGTTGATCGTGACCACCCGGCGGCGGTTGATGCCCCACGGCACCTCGTGCTCGTTCTTGCAGGCGGTGACGCACGCGTTGCACTCGATGCACCGCTCGGCGTCGCACAGGAATTTCATACGAGCCATCGTGTCGCCCTCCCTTAAGCCGCTCTGATCTGACAGAGGGTCACTTTCGGCTCCTGCATCCCGGTCGCCGGGTCGTAGCCGTAGGTGGTGATGGTGTTGGCGCTCTCGCCGAGCACCACCGGATCGGTGTCCTTGGGATAGTTCGCCCGCAGATCGTCGCCCCCGAACCAGCCGCCGAAGTGGAACGGCATCCAGGCGACGCCCTTGCCGACGCGCTCGGTGACCAGGGCCTTGACCTTGGCCTTGGAGCTGTTCTCGGCGCCCGTCACCCAGACCCAGCCGCCGTCCTTGATGCCGCGCTCGTTGGCATCGGCCGGGTTGATCTCGATGAACATCTCCTGCTGCAGCTCGGCGAGCCACTTGTTCGAGCGCGTCTCCTCGCCGCCGCCCTCGTACTCGACGAGGCGGCCCGAGCTCAGGATCAGCGGGAACTGCTTGGCGATGCCCTTGTCGACGGCCGCCTTCTGCACCGTGAAGCCGATGTTCGGCAGACGGAACTGCTTGGCGTCGGGCAGCGTCGGGTATTTCTGGATGAGCTCGATGCGCGGCGAATAGATCGGTTCGCGGTGCACCGGAACCGGATCGGGCAGGTTCCATGCCACCATGCGCGCCTTGCCGTTGCCGTAGGGCACGCAGCCGTGCTTCATCGCCACGCGCTGGATGCCGCCGGACAGGTCCGTCGACCACGATACGGAGCCGACCTTGTCGGGGCCGCCGGCGACCTTCTCGATCGTGGCCAGTTCGGCCGGCGTCAGGTCCTTGTCCCAGCCGAGCTTCTTGAGCACGGCCAGGGTGAACTCGGGATAGCCGTCCTTGATCTCGGAATCGACGGAATAGGAGCCGTCGGCGAGCAGGCTCACGCCGTTGCGCTCCAGGCCGAAACGGGCGCGGAACACGCCGCCGCCGTCCATGACCGCGAGGTGCGTGTTGTAGAGCAGCGGCGTGCCCGGATGCCTGACCTCGGGCGATCCCCAACACGGCCAGGGCAGGCCGTAATAGTCGCCCTTGTTCGGGCCCGTGGTGGCGCGTTGGGTGAGCATGTCGAAATCGGCCTGATGCGCCATGTGCGACTTCAGCCGCTCCGGCGACTGGCCGCAATAGCCCGTCGACCAGCTGCCGCGGTTCATCTCGCGCAGAATGTCCTCGGCCTCGGGCAGATTGTTCTCGACCTTGATGTTCTTGAACATCTTGTCGGCGAAGCCGAGCTTCTTGGCGACCAGATACATCACTTCGAGATCGTCCTTCGACTCGAAGATCGGCTTGACGATCTGCTCGCCCCATTGCAGGGCGCGGTTTGAAGCGACGCGCGAGCCCTTGCACTCGAACTGGGTCGCGACCGGCAAGAGGTACATGTTGTCCTTGCGACCGGCCTTGACCGCGAGCGACGCCCAGGTCGTCGGATGCGGATCGGCGACGACCAGCAGGTCGAGCTTCGCCAATCCCTTCATCGACTCGGGAATGCGCGTGATGCTGTTGCTGGCGTGGCCCTGGACGAACATCGCCCGCACGTTGTCGCGTTGCGCGACGTCTTCCTTGGGCAAGATGGTCGCGTCGAACCAGCGCGTCAGCGGGATGCCGGACGTCTCCATGATCTTCTTGGAGTCGAAGCGGCCCTGCAGATAGTCGTAATCGACCTCCCAGACGCGCGACCAATGCTTCCACGCACCCTCGGTCAGGCCGTAGTAGAACGGCAGGGTCACGACGTCGAGGCCGACGTCGGTCGCGCCCTGCACGTTGTCGTGGCCGCGGAAGATGTTGGCGCCGGTGCCGGGGGCGCCGACATTGCCCGTGAGCAGGAGCGCCATGCAGCTCCCGCGCACGTTGGCGGTGCCGACCGTGTGCTGGGTCTGGCCCATGCACCAGATCAGCGTCGCCGGCTTTTCGGTCGCGAACATCTTGGCGACGCGCTTTAGCTGCTCGCCGGGGACGCCGCTGACCCTTTCGACTTCTTCGGGCGTCCACTTGTCGATTTCCTTGCGCGCCTCCTCGAAGCCGTAGACGCGCTGGCGGACGAACTCCTTGTCCTCCCAGCCGTTCTGCAGGATGTGCCACATCATCCCCATGAGCACGGGGATGTCGGTGCCGGGCCGGATGCGCACGTACTCCGTCGCGTGCGCGGCGGTGCGCGTCAGGCGCGGGTCGATGACGACGACGTTGGCCTTGTTGAGCTCGGCGCCCTCGAGCAGGTGCTGCAGCGACACCGGATGGGCTTCGGCCGGATTGCCGCCCATGATGATCTGCGTCTTGGCATTCCGGATGTCGGTGTAGCTGTTGGTCATCGCGCCGTAGCCCCAGGTGTTGGCCACGCCGGTGACGGTGGTCGAGTGGCAGATGCGCGCCTGATGGTCGGTGTTGTTGGTGCCCCAGAACGCGCCCATCTTGCGGAACAGGTACGAGCCCTCGTTGGTCATCTTGGCCGAGCCCAGCCAATAGACCGAGTCCGGCCCCGACTTGTCGCGAATGGCGAGCAGCTTGTCGCCGATCTCGTCGACCGCCTGCTCCCACTTGACGCGCTGCCACTGGCCGCCCACCAGCTTCATCGGGTATTTGAGGCGCCGCTCGCCCGAGACCAGCTCGCGCACCGAGGCGCCCTTGGCGCAGTGCGAGCCGCGGTTGATCGGGCTGTCCCAGCTCGGCTCCTGGCCGATCCAGACGCCGTTCGCGACCTCGGCGGTGACGGTGCAGCCGACCGAGCAGTGCGTGCAGATGCTCTTGCGCAGCTCGACCTTGGCGCCCTTGGCCGGCGGCGGGCCGGCCTCGGCGCGGCGCACGCTCGCGAGCGGCAGAGCGCCGAGCGCGGCGATGCCGCCGGCGGCGATGCCGGAGCGGCGCAGGAAGCTGCGGCGGTTGAGACCGCGATCGGTTTCTTCGGCGAAGGCGGCGAGGCGACCGCGGCGCGCCTGGCGTTCGGATTTCTTGATCAGCACGGCGGCCTCCCTCAGCTCTTCGTCGGATAGCGGTTGACGCGATAGAAGGTCTGGACCTCGGGCGCGTTCGCCTGATAGCGCGCCTTCTTGCGCTCGTCGCGATTCTCGCCGGCGGCCTCGGCCTCGCCCGCGAGCGGCGCGACGGCGACGGCGGCCGCGCCGACGCCCAGCGTCTTGAAGAACCTGCGGCGGCTCAGATCGAGTTTGTTGTCCGTTTTCATTGACGCGTCCTCCCGTTCCTCGCCCGTCCCCGCTACCCGGACAGCGCGAATGCTTCGCTTTCGATGTCGATGAACAGACGCCCGACAGTGCCGACCTGGCGATAGAAATCGGCCGCCTTCGCGGCCTCCAGGTCGGCGAAGAAGCGCCCCATCCAGGGCGCGAGATGCTTTTGGAAGATCCGTCCCTGGCGCTCGATCGGCGCCGGGAACTGCCCGCCGATCATGCCGGCCATGATCTCGCAAAGGATGGCGGCGTGGTCCTCGGGCTCGCTCTGGCCGTCGACGCGCTCGATACCGAGCGCGGCAAGATCGTCGCGCAGGCGCGCCAGCGGCCGCTCGTTGAGGAAGCCGGTGAGATAGTAGGAGCCGTAGGGCAGGAGCTCGCCGCGACCGACCCCGACGAACAGGTCGAAATACTCGCGGGCGAGCGCCTCGGCGTTGGATCGCGCGGCCGCCTGCCCGAGCGCCGCGTGGGCCAGGCCGAGCGGCGTCGCGTCGCCGCGCAGTCTTGTCAGGCGCTTGAGCAGCGCCGCGTCGGGTGCGCGCGACAGAAGCGCCGCGAGCAGGCCGTATTCCTGGGCGCGCGCCGCCTCGACGTCGTCGTCCGGATCCGCTTGCTTGGCATAGAGGTCGGGGCGCAGGACGCTGCGGGAGACGCCGGTCGCCGCTTCGACCGACAACACGCGCTCGGCGGGAATCCGCAACCAGTTGGAAACGGAGGGCTGGGATATGCCAATTCTGCGCGC
>Ga0335070_10005765_pt1 | contig 14603 bp, 15 predicted proteins | sample Lox_Sample_13_FD_206722 | JGI IMG/M metagenome (GOLD analysis project Ga0335070, IMG submission 206722) | Soil microbial communities from Loxahatchee National Wildlife Refuge, Florida, United States - Lox_Sample_1.3 | ecosystem: Environmental > Terrestrial > Soil > Wetlands | place: USA... | reverse complement strand
GGATCCGTTCGTAGGCTGCCTGCCCGTCCCAAAAAGAGGCGGCGGGAAGGATCTGTCCCAGCCATATAGCCACCACAGTGATCAGGTTGCAGAAAAATCCCAGCCAGATCACCCGTCTTGCCTGCCGATAGCCATAAACCTCTGTGAGCACATCGCCGAAAATGTAGCTGATAGGAAAGACGAGGATGGCTGCCGGCAATAAGAGTCCGAAAATACTGACGAGCTTGACCGCGATAATGTTAGAGGTAATCAAGCAAGTAATGAAAATGGAGGCAACCAGCAAGAACCATTGGGAATAGTGGCCATGAACGGCGGAGCTTTGCTTCGGTGCGGACATCTTCCTGCGAACCCCTGGAATAAGGATACCTATTATTATCCTGAAAACCTCAATCTTTCAATTAAAATAATAATAAGGGTGGACAACCGGGTTAGAATGAATATAATTTTAATATTTGAATAATTTAGGCAGTTTATCGTCTAAAAGGTTAAGAGACAGTGAATTCTGAAGAAACCGAGATGATCTCCAGATGCCAGCGTGGGGATCAAGAGGCACTGAAGGAGATCTTCGATAAATATCATAAGAAGGTCTACCGGATTGCCTATGGTGTGGTAAGGCAAAGGGAGGAGGCCCTGGATGTTGTTCAGGAAGTTTTTATCAAGCTGTTTCGGTCAATCAAAGATTTCAAAGGGAGGTCTCATTTCTATACGTATCTCTATCGAATGGCGATGAACACTGCGATCGACCACAAGAGGAAGGCCGGGAAACAGTTTATGTCAAGCCTCGATGAGGAAGGAAGTTTCGAACCCTCAGAGGTGGCTGAAAAGGGGCCGGAAAGGATCCTGCTCCAAAAGGAGTTGGAAGAAAAGGTGAAGCTGGCGATGGACAAACTTCCCGATGAACAGAGGGCCGCCCTTATCTATAGAGATGTGGAAGGCCTCTCCTACCAGGAGATGGCAGAGGCCATGGGATGCTCGATCGGGACGGTGATGTCCCGTCTCCATTACGGCAGAAAGAGGTTGCAAGAGTCATTGAAGGACTATGTGAAGCTCCAGGCACAGGGCCGTGGTGCTTCTACCGCTGAAGGTTTAGACGAAGCGGGTAAAGAGGGGGAAGACAGATGACGAATTCCTGTTCCGCGGTATCAAAGGTTTTAGAGAAATATTTTGATCAAGAGGTCACAGGCGAGGAAAGATTCCTTGTGGAAGGCCACCTTCAGGATTGCCCGGCGTGCCGCGATGCGTTGAAGTCCATGGAGGAACTCAGGACATGGATGAGAGTCCCTGTAGACGAGGCTGTCCGGAAGGAGGATTTCCCTTGGGTGTGGCAGAAAATCGAGAGGGGAATTCGTTTACAGGAACAGCGGTCCTGGTGGCAATCCCTGCGCTCCTGGCTTGATGTCACTCCTCTCTTTAGGAAAAAAGTCTGGATTCCTGCGGTGGCAACCATCGTGGTCCTCCTGTTTATTTCGACCCAAATTATTTTTAAACAAACTCCTTCCTATCAAGGTGCATCTGTTGTAGAATATCTTGAAAGTCCGACCTGTAATGTCATGGTTTATCAGTTGGAAGAGCCCAAGGTAACGGTCATATGGATGTTTGAAGGCCCGGAGGAAGAGCACACAACAACATGAAAAGAACAGTTTTCCTGCTCACTGCTTTTTTCTTTCTCTCTTTCTTCTCCATTCCAACTGCTTCAGCTCAGGTTCAAGTCCGGATAAGGGTTATCCTGGCTTCGAACGTCGGACAAATCATCGATCCTTCCTTAAACGATATGCATAAGGAACTGGGGTCTCTTTTCAACTTCACTTCTTATCGCCTGTTGAGAGATGAACCCATGAACCTTGTCCCGAATCGAACGGTGACCGTCCAGGGCCGTCGTCCGGGAAGATTGATGGAGGTTACCCTGGTCGGATTGCACCGGGATAATGCTCAACTAAAAATAAGAGTCATCCGCGAAGGCGTGGATCTTCTTAATACGCAGGTCAGACTGTCCCCCGGAAGAACGGTTCTGATCGGAGGCCCACGATACGGCGAAGGTGTTGTCATCTTTGCCGTCTCCTCTCGTTTCTAATTCATAGCTTTCCCTACTTCTCCTATTCACGGCCTGTTAAAAAATCCAGCGACCCTTCCTTTGAATAAATTCCCTGCCCCTCCGTCTAAAAAAGTAAAAGACAAAAGAAAGATCCGAAAGGAGGGACCTTTTATGTGGAAAAAATTAGCACTGATGATTTTGATTTTGGCCCTGATCTCCGTTTTTACCATCCCGTCTGCTGAGGCAGGATCAAAGGACGTATTGAAAGCACTCGCCTTGGGAGGACTGTTCGCGTTCGCCGCCCTGCCGCCCCCGGTCGTGATCGCGCCAGTACCGGAACATCATTATTATCCGCCGCGACAGGAATATGTTCCGGGCCACTGGGAAATGACCCGTGAGTGGGTTCCCGGAGCGTGGGAAAGAGTTTGGATTCCCAGCTATTATGATCGCTGGGGTCATAGGGTTCCAGGACATTACGAAGATCGCCAAGCCCCCGGATACTACCAAGAGAGAAAGGTCTGGATCGAAGGGTATTATAGACCTTATTAATGAGATCATTCCTCCGGGGCGGGGTTTAAACCCCGCCCCTTCCTTCCTGCGGAATTCACGGGCCTGCTTCTTACCCATTCACTATTCCCGGTTGAATATCCTTTCCATCTCACAAGCGCGCCTGTTTTTTTGTATTTCCCAATCCCTCAGGGTTTGGTATGCTAATGTACTATATTCAAAGTTTTTCTACATTGGTTCCGAAGCCGCCATTCCCGCCCGTATCCAGTATGGGTAAACTACAGCGGGAATCCAGCTGAGAAATACTGGATTCTGGGTCAAGCCCGGAATGACAAAAAAAGCACGGGACATTTTGATGCAGCACACTCGGTAGCAGAATAAGAGGGAGGATTTAAGACATGAAGGCCATGGTACTCAGGGAAATTTCTCCCATAGAAAGCGAACCGCTGAAGATGGAGGAATTGCCCGATCCTGTCCCCGGGCCCAAGCAAATTTTGATAAGAATTTCGGCCTGTGGAATCTGTCATACGGAACTGGATGAAATTGAAGGGAGACTACCTCCTAGACTCCCCATAGTCTTGGGACACCAAATTGTCGGGAGAGTAATAGGATTGGGCTCAGGTGTAACAAAATTCGTTCTGGGAGATCGGGTGGGAATTGCATGGATCAATTCAGCTTGTGGAAAGTGTCATTTTTGCAAAAGAGGAAATGAAAATTTATGTTTGGAGTTTCGAGGAACTGGATGTTACGCCCATGGGGGTTATGCGCAATACACAGTCGTCTCGGAAGACTTTGCGTATCCGATCCCTCAAAGATTTTCCGACGCCCAGGCAACTCCACTTTTATGCGCTGGTGCAATCGGATATCGGGACTTAATTCTCTCCGGCGTCAAGAAAGGCCAGACCCTGGGGCTTTTCGGGTTTGGAGCCTCTGCTCACATCGTCATTCAGCTGGCGAGGTACTGGGGTTGTAACATTTTTGTCTTCACAAGAGGCGAGGAACATCGGAATCTGGCGAAGAAGCTCGGAGCCTCCTGGACCGGTGGGCCAGAAGACGATCCTCCCGAGAAGCTTCACTGTGCGATTGATTTTACTCCGGTCGGGGAGACAGTCCCCCAGGCCTTGAGGGTCTTGGAAAAAGGCGGGAGGCTGGTGTTAGCAGTCATTCGCAAGAGAGATCCGATTCCCCCCCTAGACTATGCAAGACTCCTCTGGGATGAAAAAGAAATGAAGAGCGTTGCCAATATTACGCGAAAGGACGCCCAAGAATTTCTGCCTCTCGCTGCTGACATTCCCATCATCCCCGAGGTTAAAGAATTTAAACTGAAAGAGGCCAATCAAGCTCTCATTCTTCTAAAGCAAGGGAAGATTCAAGGGGCGGGTGTCTTGAGGATTCAGGATGAGTAAGAAATGGGTTGAGGATTTGAGGAATGAGTTTAGGGGACGGCCGGGAACACCGTGACGGGATCCTCCGGGTTCACTAGGGCTGCCATAGGCAGATTGATCTCTTTTTCAACATTGATCCCCTTCTTCCTCTGGTAATTTAAGAGTGAGTAAAAGTTTCTATATCCAAACCTTTTTCCCACGACACTTGGCGGCAAAGCATTGTGTTTGTAATATTGAAGGGCTTTGGCTAATCTGTCACTTCGCAGCGTCGCAAACTTTTTGGAAACAATACCCGACCCTTTTAGTTGACTGAGATGCCAGCTACAGATTTCGTAGTCGATGCTCAGCAATTGGCAGAGCTGTTTCTTGGTTATCAGATTATCCTTGTCGGCAACCCGTAGGATTTTGCTGCAGACCTCACATTGATAAATCCCATGCTCCCGCGCCAATAATCTAGGCCTACGGACGACGTAGCCGAGCTCTTTGGCTTTCATTAGAATTTGAAAAACCCGCTGTTTGGAAATCCCATATTTCTTGGCGAGATGAGTCATCGTTTCAGGACTGGAGTTGAGTCTCTTGACGATCTTCCTGTCTCGATAACATAGCTCCTTTAATCGTTTTCGTCCCCGACGCATAAGCTCTTCATCCCTTCCAAAAGATGAAAAAATGAATCATGCTTTTGAGGAAATCCCTCATTCCTCCTCTTCGTTATTCTTTACAGCAAGTATGGTGCCATCCCTCCCAGTAACATGTAACCGGTCGCAATGATTCATGTTTCAGATATCGTCTCTTGACCGGAAGACTGATTTAATATGCCGAAATTTGTCTCTCCGCGTTCCGAGCTATAAAAATGTTAAGGCCGAAGGTAATTTGGCCTTGAATGTTGGTTTAACCTTTTGGGTGTGATGGGAATGAGAGTTGGTACGCGCTTTTTATAAAAAGTCGTATCGGCCGATGAGGCACAGGGCCAGTGCCGGGATGACATATATGGACTCTTCACGGCAAAAAGTCACATTTCTGACCACCTTCGAGAAGCTAATCCTTCACAAAAATTCATGATATTAATAGATTAGGGGAATAGTTTCGTTGGCATTGATATTGCTTTCGCTTTTACCGCCAAATAAAGCACGGATCGCCAGCAGGAGTCACGTGTGTTCAAAAAGGAGGTAACGCGGAATGACAATCGTCGAGGGAGAGAGGGTAAGAAATAAATTAACCCAAGACCTGTTTAAGATCACTAAGATTGAAAATGAAAAAGTGGTGATGCTGGAGGATGAAAAAGGGCTCGTGCGCATATGGTTCCCCAAGCAACATCTTGGATCCTTTTTTGAGAAAGTCAAGGGGTTATAACGCGCCATGAGGATCGCGGAAGGAGACAGATTGAAGCATAGACTCACCGGACAGCTCTATGAGTTGAAGATCATCAAGAACGGCACTTTTGTTTTGGAGTCTGAAAAGACACCGTATCGGATGTGGTTTGGTGAAAGAGATCTGGAACTATTTTTCAAAAGAGCGGGCAAAAGAAAGAGAAAATAAGAAAAATCGACATTCAGCTTTTAACGGGCGGAGGCAGGAGCAGAGATGACCCTGCCTTTCTTTTTTCACCGGTGGGGCTCGATGATGACTTTTATGGAATCTTTTGCCTCCGTTACCAATTGAAACCCGGTCCCCGTCTCCTCAAGCGGAAGTCGATGGGTGATCATGTCGCGTAGGGGAAGGCGTTGAGCTCTTATTAAGTCAACGGCAATCGCGATGTCAAAGGGACTTCCACCATAAGTCGATAAAAGAGTGATTCCGTCATTCCAAAAATCAAAAAAGGGGAAAACAAGATCAGCCCCCGCCTCTAAAGGAGCAAAACATAGGACCGTCCCTCCCCGATCGACTGTTTCAAGCGCCTGCTTGTAAGCCGAACGGCTACCGGCACAGACGATGACCCGGTCGACCAGGCTTCCTTGATTCATCTCTCGAATCCTCGCGGCACTCACATCTTTTGCAGAAATCGCTTCGTCCGCCCCAAATTGTCCGGCCGCCTTGAGACGATAGTCATGAATATCGGATGCGATAATCCGTCCTGCTCCCGACGCACGAGCCAGGGCAATATGAAGGACTCCGGAGATTCCGCTGCCGATGACAAAAACACTTTGCCCGGGACGAAATCTGGCCAGTCTCTGCCCCCGAAGGACGCAAGCCAACGGTTCGATAAAAACACCGTCCTCAAAAGAAATCTCTTCCGGTAACAAAAATACCCCCCGATCCACATTGATCCCGGGAACCCGGAGATATTCCGCAAATCCCCCCGGGTCGAAATTCGTGCTTCGCAGTGTGTCGCAAAGGGTATGAAAACCGTTGAGACAGTATTGGCAGGTGTTGCAGGGAACATGGTGGGAAACGAAAACCCGATCGCCAATTTTGTACCGGTCTATCCCTTTGCCCACCTCAACGATCTCCCCAGTGATCTCATGACCGAGCACCCGGGGAGCTTTTTTTATTCGATACCATTCCATGACATCGCTGCCGCAGATGCCGCTGGCCACCACCTTGACCAATAACTCACCGGGTCCGATCTGAGGCATTGCAATTTCTTCCAGCCTCACATCCTTATTGTTGTAATACATCGCGGCGCGCATGACGTCCCTACTTTTTCCCTTTATTCTTTTCCTGTTCAAAGGTATCGTTCGCTTCTTTCACTGTGCCTTTTTCATGGATGATCGCGCGTAAGGCCTTGATCATTGGCACGGGGTAATCATTCTGCCAGATGTTTCTTCCGAGGTTTACCCCAATGGCCCCCTTTTCCATTCCGTCATGGACAAACTCAAAGACCTCCAATTCCGTATCCACTTTGGGCCCGCCCGCCATCACGACGGGCACGGGGCAACCGTTGACGACCTTCTCAAAATTCTCACACCAGTAAGTCTTGACAATCCGCGCACCCAATTCTGCGGCGATTCGAGAACTCAGGGCGAGGTAACGGGCATCCCTTTTCTCCAGCTCCTTCCCCACTGCTGTCACGGCCATAACCGGTATCCCGTACTTCTCCCCCTCGTCCACCAGCTTCGTAAGATTCAACAACGATTCCTTCTCGTAATCACTTCCTACAAAAATAGATATTCCTATCGCCGACACATTCAGGCGAATCGCCTCTTCAATGGAAGTGGTAATGCCTTCGTTGGAAAGGTCTTTGCCGATGACGCTGGTTCCTCCCGATACCCGGAGGATGATCGGCTTCGTGTTTTCGGGGTCGATCGAGGAGCGCACCACGCCCCGGGTCACAAAAAGAGCATCGCAATAACGAAGCAGAGGACGAATGGTCTCCCCGGGCTTTTCCAGCTTCCGGGTAGGCCCCTGAAAATAACCATGATCAATGGGCAAGAAAAGGCAGTGGCCATCCGATTTAATCAACTGTGCCAAACGATTTTTCATTCCCCATTCCATTTTTAACCTCCATTTGAGATTTCAAATTTCAAATCTTAGATTGAAAACATCTGCAATTTGAAATCTACAATTTGAAATTTATTTTGCAAGGATAGACTTCACCACCAGATCGCCGACTTCAGCGGTGGAATGTCCCATGTTCCCAGCGGTCAGGCTCTTTATATCTTGCTTGACGACTTTCATGATCGCTTTTTCCACCTCAGCCGCGGCCTTTTCCTCCCCCAAGATTTCAAGCATCAATTGGCATGCAGAAATCGCTGCCAGGGGGCTGACGACCCCTTTCCCCGTGTATTTCGGCGTGGACCCTCCCATGGGCTCAAACATCGACACCCCTTCCGGGTTGATGTTCCCTCCCGCGGCGATCCCCAATCCTCCCTGGGTCATGGCCGCCAGATCAGTAATGATATCTCCAAACATATTGTCCGTCACGATCACGTCAAACCATTCTGGATTCTTCACCATCCACATGCAGGTCGCATCCACGTGGGCATAATCCGTAGCGATCCCTTTATACTCCTTTGCCACTTCGTTAAAAACTCGTTCCCAGAGATCAAATGCATACGTGAGGACATTGGTTTTCCCGCAGAGAGTGACTTTCTTCTTTTTATCCCTCTTGACGCAATACTCGAAGGCGTAACGGATACAGCGTTCCACCCCCTTCCGGGTATGAATCGCCTCTTGCGTGGCCACCTCGTCCGGTGTTCCTTTTTTGAGACACCCCCCTGCTCCGATATATGCCCCCTCGGTATTCTCTCTGACGACAATATAGTCGATATCCTCCGGCCCCTTGTCTCTGAGAGGCGTTTCCACGCCAGGGTACAGTTTCACAGGTCTGAGGTTGATATATTGATCCAGCTGAAATCGAATGTTCAGCAGAATTCCTCGCTCCAGAATTCCAGGCTTCACGTCCGGATGGCCAATGGCGCCCAGATAAATGGCGTCCATTTTTTTAAACTCATTGAAAACAGAAACCGGCAGTGTCTCCTTTGTCTTCAAATAGCGTTCTCCGCCCAGGTCGTAATGTTCCAATTGATACTTGAACTTGAATTTTTCAGAAACCGCTTTCAAAACCTTCAACCCTTCGGCCACGACCTCAGGCCCGGTCCCGTCTCCTGGAATCACAGCGATCTTATGCATTCCTCCGCTCCTCCTCTTCTTTCTGTCATTTTCTTCAAGGTTTTTGATGGTTGGTCCGTCTTATCGGAGCCAGCACAGCGCCTTTTGGCCGATGTCGGCTCGATAGTGAACGCCGTCCCAGGAAATCTTCTTTACGGCCTGGTAAGCTCTTTCGATGGCTCTCGGGATATCTTCTCCCAATCCGGTCACTCCTAACACTCTTCCCCCGTTCGTTGCGACCTGCCTGTCTTTAAGCGTTGTCCCTGCATGGAAAACGAAAACTCCTTCCATTTGAGAAACTTCTTTCAACCCCTCGATGATCTTTCCCTTCTCATAATCTCCGGGATACCCTCTTGAAACCATTACGACACAGACAGAGGCGCCTTTGTCCCACTCGATCTTATGCCGCGACAAGGTTCCCTTCATACAAGCTTCAAGGATCGGCACGATATCCCCCTTCATCCGCATCAAAACAGGCTGGGTTTCCGGATCTCCGAATCGAGCGTTGAACTCCAGCACCTTGGGATGGCCGTTGTGTATCATCAGGCCCGCGTACAGAACCCCCCGATAAGGTCTGCCCTCTTCTCCCATGCCGTAGATAGCCGGCCTCAAGACCTTCTCCAGGATCCTTTCATGCACCTCATCCGTCACAACAGGCGCGGGTGAATAAGCCCCCATGCCTCCTGTGTTAGGCCCCTGGTCTCCGTCAAGAGCAGCCTTATGATCCTGGGAGGAAGCCATCGGAAGAATGGTCTTCCCATCGGTAAAGGCGATGTAGGAGGCTTCCTCTCCGACAAGGTACTCCTCGACCACCACGCGATTACCCGCATCGCCGAATATCTTTTCCACCATGATCTTGTCCACAGACTGGACGGCTTCTTCTACAGTTCTACAGACCATCACTCCCTTGCCTGCCGCCAGGCCGTCCGCCTTGACCACGATGGGTGCGCCTTGTTCTCGGATGTATTTTACGGCTTCCTTTCGGCTCTCGAAGATCTCGTAGGCCGCCGTTGGAATACCGTACTTTTTCATGATCTCTTTGGCAAAGGCTTTGCTTCCTTCAATCTCTGCCGCTTTTTTGCTCGAGCCAAAAATGAGAAGGCCCTTTGCTTCGAAAAGATCGACAATGCCCCGGGTCAACGGATCTTCAGGCCCCACGACCGTCAGGTCGACGCTTTCCTTGACGGCAAAATCGAGTAAACCATTCAAGTCATCGGCCGGGATAGGGACAAGGGTCGCCAGCTCGGATATTCCCGCATTTCCCGGAGCACAATAGACCTCCGATACCTTCGGGCTTTGCGCGATCTTCCAAACTAAGGCGTGTTCCCTGCCCCCGCCGCCCACCACTAAAACCTTCATCGTGCGACTCCTTACCGGTATGTCAGGCCATTGAATCTCTGTGAGCCCAATCAAAAAATTCGAAATTCGAATATCGAAACCCGAAACAAGCACGAATTTCTAAAATACAAATAACCCAAACCGAGGTTTAGAATCTGGAGAATTCGAATTTCGATATTGTTTCGAAATTCGAATTTCGTGTTTCGGAATTAATGCTTTTAATGTCGGAAGTGTCTCATTCCCGTAAAGACCATGGCGATGTTATGCTCATCTGCCGCAGCAATCACCTCAGGATCTCGAATCGAGCCTCCGGGTTGGATGATGGCTGAAGCGCCTGCTTCCGCTCCTGCGTCCACGCCGTCCCTGAATGGAAACATCGCATCCGAAGCCAGGACTGTTCCCTTGGTCGATGATTGCGCCTTCATTACCGCCAAACGCGTGGAATCAACACGGCTCATCTGGCCTGCCCCAACGCCGATCGTCCGATCTTCCCGGACGAGGACGATCGCGTTCGATTTGACATGCTTGGCCACCTTCCAACCAAAGGCCATGGCCCTTTTCTCCGCTTCCGTCGGTTTTCTCTTCGTCACCACTTTCCATTGATTCATTGGCACCTTGCCGAGGTCTCGATCCTGGACTAACAGACCGCCTACCACCTTTCGCAGATCGAATCCTCCTTGTAAGTAGGAATCTGTCAGAAGCGGGGTCTTGAGAATCCGAAGGTCTTTTTTGGCTTTAAGAATCTCCAAGGCTTCCGGATCAAACCCCGGGGCAATGATGGCCTCAAGAAATATATCGGCCATCTCCTTTGCCGTCTCCTTATCCACGATCCGGTTGAAGCCCACGACCCCGCCGAAGGCAGAAACCGGATCGCAATCCCTCGCTTTCCGGTAGGCATCCGCAAGATTCTTGGAAGAAATCGCCGCGCCGCAGGGATTGTTATGCTTGATGATGACCGTCGCCGCCTCTTCAAACTCCTTGACTGTCTCATAGGCGGAGTCAATATCGAGGATATTGTTGTAAGATAACTCTTTTCCCTGAAGTTGAACCGCATTCGACACCGAGGGCTCGGTGACCAAGAGCTCCCGATAAAAGGCTGCCTTCTGGTGGGGGTTTTCCCCGTAACGCAACTCCTGAGCTTTCTTGACCTGGAGGGTGAAGGTCTCTGGAAATTCAAATACCTTCTTCCCCTTTTCGATTTGGCCCAGGTAGTTTGAAATGGCACCATCGTAACGCGCCGTGTGCTGAAACACCTTCTTGGCCAGGCGAAAATTGGTCTCTAAGGAGATTTCTCCCTTTTCCTTCAATTCAGCGAGGACCGGCTCGTAATCGCCCGGATCGACGACCACAGTCACGTCGGGATAATTCTTGGCCGATGAGCGGAGCATCGTGGGCCCGCCGATGTCGATATTCTCAATCGCATCCTCAAGGGTGCAATCCTTCTTCACGATCGTTGCCTCGAAGGGATAGAGGTTGACGGCAACGAGATCGATAGGAAGAATCCCATGCTCTTCCATTTTCTTTACATGTTCCTTTTTGGATCGCATCCCCAGGAGCCCCCCGTGGACCTTTGGATGGAGAGTCTTTACCCGGCCATCCAGCATCTCTGGAAATCCGGTATAGTCCGAGATGTCGATGACAGTGAGACCCTGCTCCCTCAATGTCTTTGCCGTCCCTCCGGTGGAGAGGATCTCAACCCCCATCTGTGCCAAACCCTTCGCAAACGGAACAATCCCGGCCTTATCCGAAACACTTACAATTGCCCTCCTGATTTTACCCATACCAACACCCCCAAAATACTAAATTCGAATATCGAAATTCGAAACAAATCCGAATATCAAATTAAATAAACGTCAAAAATAAGTTTTGAATATTAGAATTTAATATTTCGAAATTGTTTCTTATTTCGGATTTCGTGCTTCGTATTTCAAAAGCCTAGCTCTTCTCCGACCAGAATAATGAGGATATCTGTCAAGGAAGGTTTTCGTTCATGGATGACGAGCACCCTGCAGATCCTGTTGGGAGAATTACAATCGACGCACTTCCCCACCTTCGCGCACGGAACATCAATGTTGAGTCGCCTCGCATTCAGGGGGGCAGACACATTCTTTATCCTCTCGATCCCCTCTTGAACATTTCTAACGATCTTATTATAGCCAGCAACGAGGATGACCTTTCCAGGCCCGAAATTGATCGCATTCACACGGTTCCCGATCCCATCGATGTTGACCAGTTCTCCTTCCGCCGTGATCGCATTGGCGCTGGTTAAGAACAGATCCGAGGTCATTTGCGACTTCCGTATCCCAAGGATATTTTCTGGGGCGAGGCCCGGCTTCCAATGGTCATAGATAGTATAACCTTGTGCCTCCAATTTTTCCAAAATTCCCAACCCTCTTATCGTAACGGACCCGCCCACCCCTATCTTCTGTCCCGGGGTGATGTGTTTCCAAAGTTCTCGCACCGCTTCTTCCGTCGTCTTGACATAAATTGCCTTAAATTCATGAGCCACCAATTTTTCGATGGTTTTCTTCCCCTTTTCCTCAACCCACCATTGTTTGATCGGATCCATATATCTCTCTCTCTTTTTCCGTCAGAAGACTGAAACGTACCCTTTGATTTCGTACTCGGTCGCCGTGGCTCGTTCCTCTTATTCTCGACCCCGCCCGGCCACAGAGCGTCCGTTCCTTCAAAGCATCATGCAGAAGATACTTCACATGTAGCATAATCCCCTACCGGGGTCAACTCTCGGAAGACTCTCTGTTCACGAGCCGTTTTCGTTGACAATCTTCAATCTTTTGTGTAAATTTACCCTCTAGCCCGATCACCGGTAACAAAGGCGGACTCCGCGTGCTTTACAAAAAAGTATCCTATAAGAAACAAATCCAAGCTCTTTCAGAAATCAGCCAGGCCATCTCCTCGGATCGGTATTTGGACGACATTTTGAAGCTGATTGTCACCGTGACAGCCAATGTCATGGATTCGAAGATCTGTTCCCTCTGGATTTTAGACGAGGGGGAGAGTGCCCTAAGAATCCGGGCCACGCAAACCATGAGTGAAGAATACCTGAAGGAGCGCACGCTGAAACTAGGAGAAGGCATCGTCGGCTATGTCGCACAACAAAACAAACCGCTGGCCATTCTCGACGTTCTGAAAGAACCCCGTTATAAAGAGAAAGAATTGGCGAAAAAAGAAGGCCTGGTTTCCATGCTCAGTGTTCCCCTGGCGGTCAAGGATAAGGTGATCGGAGTGATCAATTGCTATACCTCCTATTCCCATGAATTTAACGAGACGGAGAGAGCCGTTCTAACATCCGTCGCCAACCAGGCAGCGATCTGCATCGAGAATACGGAATTGATGGTGAAGACCAAAGTGATCCAGGAGGAGTTGGAAGCCCGAAAATTGCTGGAAAGGGCAAAAGGAGCCCTGATGAAGCGTCATGGGTTGAGCGAAGAGGACGCTTTTAAAAAGATTCGAAAAGCAAGCATGGACAGCCGAAAGACCATGCGCGAAATAGCGGAAGCCATTCTTCTCACGGAAAAAATGGGAGGTTAACTGTTTCGGGAAAGCCACCTCCTGGTCGAGATTTGGTATTTAAAAAAGAGTTGACTTTTTAATAGAAAAAAGATATTGGTAAGCGAAAAGTTTATTAAAACTGAATTAACCTGCCTCTTAAGTAAGTCAGAATTAAAATGACTGGGAAAATTTCGTCGGGGATTAGTTATTTAGATCATCTCCTGGGCTTCCTTAAAACGGGTGATAATGTTATCTGGGAAGTCGAGGCCGGGACTTACATCGAGATTTTTCTCCAGAGATTTATCGAACACAACTTAAGGAATGGATATAAGGTAATCTATGTCAGTTTTAATGTCTCCCCTTCTACGCTTACGAAACGTTTGGCCCACCTCCCCGATTTGGAGAATCTGAGCATTCTCGACTGTTTTACGTCGGGAAAGGGAAACAATGACCCCCTCTTTACGCAGTTTTATCAAAAGGAGAAAGATGGATTTAAGGGAAGTGTGGCCAAGGTTGAAAATCCAAAGGATACTTCCCAGTTTCGAGTCGCCATGGATCGGATCGAGATCGAGAAAGGAGCAGGGGTACGCTACATTTTCGATAGCCTGACAGGAATGCAGGATATTTGGGGTGATGAGAACGTCACCTATAAATTCTTTACTTATTCCTGTCCCCGCCTCTACGATTTACAAACGGTTGCCTATTGGGTCTTGGAGAAGGAGGCACACACTCCGTCTTTCAAGGCCAATCTGAGGCACATTACGCAGGTCGCCATCGAATTGGAAAAGCAGAGCGGCGAGTTATTCTTTAAGGTCATAAAGATTGAAGGAAGGTTTTCAAGAAGCGCCTTTCTGCCCAAGCATTATGAGGTGTGGGACCAGGAAGTCATCTTTCCCTCCATTGGAGGCCGAAGGCCCGGTAATTTAGGCGACAAGATCCGCACGCTAAGAAAAAAAATGGGAATGACGCAAAAGGATCTCGCTGAGCAAGTCGGCCTTACCCCAAGTTTCATTTCGCAATTGGAGAAGAATCTGATCAGTCCTTCTCTCGACTCCCTTTTCAAATTGAGCGATAAATTGAGTACAGAGCCCATCTACTTTCTGACGGATGGGGAGAACGGACCATCGCAGAAGATGCTGATCAAGCCAAACGAGCGGCAGGATGTTCGCTTTCAGGAAATCAAGAACAAAGATGTGAAGATTCAGCTCCTGGTTTCTGATGTATTTAACCGAAGAATGGAACCTTTCCTTTTGACGATGAAGCAAGGTGCGGTGATCGAA
>Ga0335070_10005764_pt1 | contig 14605 bp, 17 predicted proteins | sample Lox_Sample_13_FD_206722 | JGI IMG/M metagenome (GOLD analysis project Ga0335070, IMG submission 206722) | Soil microbial communities from Loxahatchee National Wildlife Refuge, Florida, United States - Lox_Sample_1.3 | ecosystem: Environmental > Terrestrial > Soil > Wetlands | place: USA... | reverse complement strand
TCGGGGTCTGAGAGCGCGACTTTCAGTATGGCACTTCCCATTCTTCCGCAGACGCCGGCGATGGCCAGCTTAATCATCTAACCTCCCGGTGACAGAGTAGGCAGTGAGCAGTTAGCGGTAAGCAGTGTACTGCACATTCAAAATGAACTAGATTTGAAATAGAGTCGATGAAAAAATAACTGCCTCACTGGTCCGGTCTCCATCAACCGCTTACGACCTCTTGCTCAAATGACCTGTTCTAAGCTGCTCACTGCTTGCCGCTCACTGTCTTTTCAGTAATCCAAAGTCGCGGAGCACACTCTTCAGGTGCTCGCGGCTCTTTTCAGAAAGGGGGACAAGGGGAAGTCTTAATTCCTTCTCAATAAGCCCCATGAAATAGAGACTCTCTTTTACGGGGACTGGATTCACCTCGACGAACATAGCCTGAAAGAGCGGCATCAGTTCCATGTGAAGTTCTCGTGCCTTGTCCAAATTCTTCTCATCGAGAAAAACTGTCGAGAGCATCTTCATTTTTTCCGGGAGAATATTGGAAAGCACCGATATCACGCCGCGCGCTCCCAGAGCCATCATGGGCAGAAAGATGTTGTCGTCTCCTGACAATATCGTGAAGCGTCCCTTCGTGAGCCGATAAATATCTGAGACCTGCTGGAGAGAGCCGGACGCTTCCTTGATGGCCACGATGTTCGGAATCTCAGCGAGCCTCGCAACGAGTTCGGGCAACATGTTTACACCCGTTCTCGTCGGTATATTGTAGAGCACTATGGGGATGTCAACCTCCTCCGCGACCTTCTTGAAATGGTTGTACAGTCCTTCCTGGGTAGGGCGGTTGTAGTAGGGCGCCACGAGGAGAGCCATGTCGCTACCCAACTTCTTAGCCTTTTGCGTCAGATCGACCGTTTCATGCGTGCTGTTAGAGCCTGTTCCCGCAATAACCGGCACCTTGCCGTTAACGAACGTAACGGTGAGTTCTATAACCCTTTCGTGTTCCTCGTAAGAGAGGGTGGAGGCCTCACCCGTGGTACCGCAGGGCACGATCCCATCGACGCCTCCCCGCAGCTGAAATTCGATCATTCTTTTGAGACCTGCCTCGTCGAGAGCGCCTTCTTTAAACGGTGTAATGAGAGCAGTGTAGACACCCTTAAGATCCATTGTCTCTCCTCGTGGAAAAACTTAAATCGACTACCCGCTTTTTTCAGTTAATCGCTTCGGGCATCAGCTTTCCCGTGTATATTATTCGTGCATCTCCTTCGAGATAGACTTCGTCGCCGACGGTTACACGAAGTATTTCTCCTCCGCGCGTCAGCAGGTTCACGTTCTCTCCGGTTAGTCCTTTTGCTTTCAGCACCACAGAAGCCGCGACAGCGCCGGTGCCGCATGCAAGGGTCTCCCCCTCGACGCCCCTTTCATACGTCCTCAGCTTGACGTTCTTCCGGTCGACGACAGTAACGAAGTCAACATTGGTACCTTGGGGCGAAAACTCTTTATGGTAGCGAAGCACTCTCCCCAGTTCCTCTACCGGCGCATGCTCGATGTCGTCGGTCAGGAGGATCACGTGAGGGACGCCTGTGTTGACGCTGCTCACAAAGAGTTCCCTGTGCTCCAACGCAACGGGGTAATCCAGCTTGAGGTCTCTGGGTGTCGTCAGTTGAAGCTTAACGTGCTCATCCAGTATTTCGGCCTTCATGACACCTGCTAATGTTTCAAAGGCCATCTTCTTCCCGGCTATCCCGTTCACAAATGCGAAACGTGCTGCACAACGGCCGCCATTGCCGCACATGTCGGCTTCGGAGCCGTCCGCGTTGTAGAACCGCCATGAGAAATCGACTGTAGCTGACTTCTCTATCAGTATCAGGCCGTCGGCACCTACCGAAAGGCAACGCCGGCACACCTTTAGCACAAATTGCCGCACGTCAGGAAAGGAGCGATCCACGACCTTCTCCCTGTTGTCGATCATGATAAAGTCATTGCCGCTGGCACTCATCTTGTAAAAATCAAACAGCTCCATAACCTACCTTTTCAGAAATTCCGGAATATTCTCTCCCCGGACGAGGTCGTTCAAGTTTTCTCTCTTGCGCACCACAAAGAATTCTTTCCCTCTCACAAGAACCTCCGGGACCTTCCTCCTGGAGTTGTAGTTTGATGACATGGAAAAGCCATAAGCACCTGCGCCGAACACGGCAAGGGTTGCCCCCGGTGCGAGGATGGGCATCTTCCGGTTCTTCGCGAGAAAGTCACCCGATTCGCAGATCGGACCCACCACGTCTACTTTTTCTTTCTTTCCATCGACCTGTTCGAGAGGCACGATCTCGTGATACGCGTCGTACAACGCGGGTCTCACCAAATCGTTCATGGCGCCGTCCACTATATAGAAGCTCTTCTCGGCAGTCCTTTTGACGTACAGGAGACGGGTCACAAAAATGGCGCTGTTCCCCACGACAACACGGCCCGGTTCCAGTACCAACGTCAGGCCGCTGCCACGCAGTTCCTTTGCAATGGCCGGACCATATACATCCGGGTGGGGAGGCAGTTCGTCTTTATAAGGGATACCCAGTCCTCCTCCGATATCGATGTACTTCAGCGCAATGCCTTCTTTCTTCAGTTTCGCGATCATGCCCTTCAGTGACCGCACAGCATCGATGAAGGGCGCCATCTCGGTTATCTGTGAACCTATGTGTGAGGAAATGCCCACGGCTGTGAGATACGGATCCCTCGCTATCTCCCTGTAGAGACGATACGCTTCTTCCCACAAAACCCCAAATTTGTTCTTTTTGAGGCCTGTTGTGATATAAGGGTGCGTCTTCGGATCGATTTCGGGATTGACCCTGACTGAGACTGGCACTCTCGTTCGCATCCGCCGGGCTATGGTTGCGATGCCCTTGAACTCGCCTGACGATTCCACGTTGATCATGAGAATACGCGAGCGGATGGCATGCCTGATCTCTGCTTCAGTCTTGCCCACACCGGAGAAAACTATTTTCTTTGCAGGGATGCCGGCGCGTAACGCGCGAAAGAGCTCTCCGCCTGAGACCACATCTGCGCCGCCCCCCATCTTTGCGATCATTCTCAGAAGTGCGCCGTTTGAGTTTGCTTTGCAGGAGTAGCAGGTGACGTGTGGAATTGACCCAAAAGCTCGGTCAAACACACGGAAATGGCGCTCAAAGGTCTTCTCGCTGTACACGTACACGGGTGTTCCCACTTTCCTCACGATGTCCTGCAGAGGCACATCTTCCGCGTAGAGGCGGCCCTCCTTATAGTTGAAGAAATTCATATATTTGTTCTCTCCAGTAGGGAGTAAACTACCACGGGGAAGGCATCGAAATCTAGTCCTTCAAGACAATGATTATCTCGCGTGACGGCCCGCTTTCATTCCCGACACGGTCGACCGCAGTCACGTAATAGGAAACGTAACGCTGCGACCCCGGCATTTCATCAAGGAAACGGGGCTCTGTCAGCAGTTCCTTGTTCAGTTTTTCGGACTTGCCCGCGCTGATACGGTAGATATTATACCCGGCAAGATCAGCCTCCGTATTCTTCTCCCACGTCAGCTCCACGGTGCCATCTTTTTTTGCGCCCGCCAGATTTTGAGGCGATGCCGGAGGAGTTCTATCCTGAGGGGTTGCTTCTGCTTTTGCCCCCTCTCCCTCCCATCGTGTTGCCCCTTCTACTCTCACACTTCTAACTTCGTACGCGTACCGTTTGCCGTTCTGCAGCCCGTGGTCAGTGAAGGAAGAGCCTGTGAGCAGCGTCTGGTTTACCGGTTCGAGGGGGTACATACTATCATCGAAGCGATACACGTTGTAAGAAACTCCTTCCTCCCTGCTCCACGACAGATCCACACTTCCGTCCCCTGCTGCGGCCCTGACCTCTTTTGGCGGATTGGGCGTGCGCTGCCATTTTATCGTGTACGTGTTGGAGGCGGCGCCTGGAACATCCCCTTCGGTAAAAGGAACTACCCGATACGTGTAATCAAGGTCCGGCGTCAGGTCGTTATCGTACGTGTAGAGCCGTCCCTTGTAAATGGTATAGCCCTCCTTATCCGTTAAGCGGATCTCCTTCCACGCCTCGAGACTCCCTCCGCAACCGGTGCAGCTCTTGAGTATCCGGAAGCCGACCCAGGCTTGAGTGCCGACGCTGACAACAGCAGGCCTGGAGGTGCCTCCGGCGGTGTTCCTGGGGGGCAGGATGAATGAGAGAAAGAGAAGGCCGTCTTTTATCTCTCCTCGGAAGTCTGCAACTGTTTCCGGCAGCGCTGTGCTTTTCGGCGAAGGGGGCGCTTTCTTGCCGCAGCAGACAAGCGCCAGGAGGAGAAGCGCGCTAATGGCGCAGATAGTTCTTTTCGCGAGCAATTTGCCGTGTTACCTCCCTGTGAGAAGCTCCGCCGACTGTCTTCCTGTTTTTGAGGATAGTAGCCGGGTCTATATATGCACGCACGTCATCGGCGAAGACCGCGGAGAAACCCTTCATCTCTTCAAGCGTCAGCCCGGCTAGTCTTTTTTTCTGCTCTTCGCAGTATCTTACCATCCTTCCCACGATGTGATGCGCTTCCCGGAAGGGGACCTCTTTGAGCACAAGGTACTCTGCCATCTCAACTGCGGGCATGAAGCTGGCAACTACAGCCTCTTCCATTTTCTCCCGATGTACAGAAAGACCTTCTATAGCCAGAGCCATGATTTCAAGAGACGCGCTTGTGGTCGCTACTGCACGAAAGACCGGTTCTTTGTCTTCCTGCAAATCGCGGTTGTACGTAAGCGGTAAGCCTTTGAGCAGTGTAAACATGCCCGTCAGATCACCCGTGGTCCGCGCTGCCTTGCCTCTGATCAGTTCTAATGCATCCGGATTTTTCTTGTGTGGCATGAGACTGGAACCCGTGCAGAGACCGTCGGGAGGGGAGACAAATCCGAACTCCTCAGTGGAGAAGAGAATAAGATCCTCACTCAGCCTGCTCAAGTGGGTCATGATCACGGAGAGGGAAAAAAGAGAATCCAGCAGATAATCGCGATCAGACACCGCATCCATACTGTTTTCCGCGATCTTTGCGAAGCCCAGTCTTTTCTTGAGGAACTCCCGGTCAATGGGTATCGTCGAGCCTGCCAGAGCGCCACTTCCCAACGGAAGCACATCTATCCTCATGAGCGTCTCTTTCACCCGCTGGCGATCGCGTTTGAGCATGGAGAAGTACGCGAGCAGGTAATGCGAAAAAGTGACCACCTGGGCGCGCCGGGTATGCGTGTACCCCGGCATCATTGTTCTTTTCTCCTTGCCGGCCTTATCAAGGAGCGCGGCGAGGAGTTTTTTGAGAGCTGTGTCGATCTCGGTCATAGCATCTTTGAGAAACATCCTCATATCCACAGCTACCTGATCGTTGCGGCTCCTGCCCGTGTGAAGTTTCTTCCCCAGGTCACCGACCTTTTCTATCAGGCGTGCCTCGATGTGCATATGAATATCTTCCAGAGCATCACTGAAAGGGAGACTTCCTTCTTCCAGCTCGTTTCTCACTTCCTTGAGAGCGCCGACCAGAAGGGTTCTTTCCTTCTGGCTGAGAATGCCTATTTTTAAAAGCATCTCCGCATAGGCTATGCTTCCCGTTATGTCATACGGGAAAAGGACGTTATCCACGGCGATGGAAGAACTGAACCGCTCCATTAAAGGTTCCGTTCCCTTTTTAAACCTGCCGTCCCATGCCTTCATGATCGTTCACCGAATATTGCCGTGCCGATGCGGACCATGGTAGCACCCTCCTCTATGGCCACTTCAAAGTCTGACGACATGCCCATGGACAATTCTTTCATTGCCAGCGAAAACTCCCGGTTAGCTTCTTCGAGAAGGTTTCTCAGGCTTGTAAACAGGTGACGAACTTCCTCTGGATTGTCTACGTACGGCGGCATGGTCATCAGACCAACAGGCTTTACGCTCTTCAGGGATCCCACGGTCTCCAGCATACGCTTGAGCCCGTCCACTGTAGTCCCGTGCTTCTGAGGTTCGCCTGAAAGATTGATCTCGAAAAGGAGACTGAGAGGTTTGCCGAACTTGTCGAGGCCATCCAGCAGTTCCTGCCGGTCAACCGAATGGACATAATCAAAAAGCCGCGGTACATACTTCACCTTGTTCATCTGTAGATGGCCGATCATGTGCCAGCAGAGCGTATCAGGAAGCGTTTCTATTTTTTCCGTGGCTTCCTGGATATAATTTTCTCCGAAGTCTCTCAAGCCGAGAGCAGCAACGCTCCCTATCCTGGCGGCATCTACTTTTTTTGTGACCGCGATGAGCCTCACCTCATCGGGGCGCCTGCCCGCCTTGAGAGAAGCAGTGGCCATCTTCTCGCGTACAGCCTGGAGCCGGTCAGAGATCATATTCACGAAAGAACGCCTAGAGAGAGGAGGATATCCGTGATCTCACAAATAGGAAGGCCGACAACGTTTGAGTAGGAGCCTTTGATCTCTTTGACCATGAAGCCACCCTTCCCTTGAACAGCATAAGAGCCTGCCTTGTCGAAAGGCTCGGACGTTTTGATGTAGCGCCTGATTTCTTCATCCGTCAGGTCTTTGATAAACACCTTGGTTTCCACCACGTCCTTATAGGAAGCCTGTTTCGACATGTTGAGAATGCAGAAACCGGTAAGCACTTTGTGCCATTTCCCTCGAAGCATGCTCAGCATTTTTATGGCTTCGTCTTCGTTTTTTGGCTTTCCGAGCACCTTGCCCTTGTGCACCACAATCGTGTCTGCCCCTATTACCCACTTGTCCGGGAAATGAGTTCCCACTTTCTTGGCTTTTTCACCCGCTATCCTGAGCACATAATCCCGTATGGTCTCATCTCTCCTCTTGCGTTCATCGATGTCAGGCGGAATAATGGAGAAAGAGATGCCGAGACTCCTGAGGATGTCTACCCTTCTGGCCGATTCGCTGGCGAGGACTATAGCGTTTTCGTCTTTAACCTGAAACATCCTAAAAAATAATATGAAAACGGCTCTATTTCAAGTTAAATAAAGACAGGCCCAGGGCAAAACCCTTGGCTAAAGGCTAAGGGCGAAAGGCCAGAAACCCAGGGCGACGGACGAAGGCCCGAGCTAGAACGGGAGGTCGAAATACTCCTCCGGCGCAGTCACGGCTAACAGTCGTCGGCCTTTAGCCTGCTTTTAAGGAGGTATTCATGGAACCGATCATCACCATCACGACGACGGCGGATGACAGAGAGGCGCTGGAGAAGATTGGACGTCACCTACTTAACCGGCGGCTGATTGCCTGTATTCAGATTGTCGGACCCATCAAGAGCATCTACTGGTGGAAGAACAAAATGGAAGAAACCAGTGAATGGCTCGGGATTATGAAAAGCAAAGAATCGCTCTATGCGCAGGTAGAGGCGGAAATTGGCCTGCTGCATCCATACGAGGTGCCCCAGATAGTTGCCTCTGAAGTCTGCCACGTGCTTCCCTCCTACGGCCAATGGGTCTTGACGGAAACAGGGGGCTGTTCGGAAGGGGTGCAAAATGACCGCGGGGCTTGACATTTTCTTCTGTAATAATTAACGTAAATGACGCCTATTCGGCGCAGGCGGGGGGTCATTCATGAAACCAATAGAGCTGAAAAACGATATTTACTGGGTCGGAGCCGTAGACTGGGCCGTAAGAGATTTTCACGGCTACGAGACCCCGCGGGGCACGAGTTATAACAACTATCTCATCCTCGACAATGACCCGACCCTCATCGATACGGTGAAGTACGATTTTGCCGACATAACCATTAAGAACATACAGACTCTGATCGATCCGGCCAAGATCAAACATGTGGTGATCAATCACATTGAGAACGATCATGTCACGTCCATCGATAAAATAATGGCTTTGACTCCCAACGCCACGGTCTATATGACGGAAAGGGCGCGTAAAGGCCTCGACCGGTTTTTCGATATGTCCGGGTGGAAGGTGAAGATCGTTAAGAACGGTGAGACCCTCAGCATAGGAAAGCGGACCCTGATGTTTCTTGAGACGCCCATGCTTCATTGGCCCGACTCTATGGTTACCTATGTTAGAGAAGATAAAATCCTGTTCAGCCAGGATGCATTTGGTCAGCATATAGCCTCATCGAGCCGCTTTGACGATCAGTTTGTCACGTGCGCATCAGTGTGGGAACTGGAAGATGCTGTCTGGGACTACTATGCCAACATACTGATGCCTTTCGGACAGCTTATCAAGAGCAAGATAGGCGAGATTGTGAAAGCCGGGCTTGAAATAGAGATGATAGCCCCGGACCACGGTATCATATGGAGAAAAGAGCCGAAGACGATTCTCCAGATGTATCTGGATATGGCGGAGGGCAAAGCCGCTTTAAACGTGACGATCATTTACGACACCATGTGGCATAGCACTGAGGCTATGGTCCAGCCCATTGCAAAGGGCGTGAACGACGAAGGTCTTGACTGCAAGGTGGTCAAGCTGAGGGCAACGCCGCAGAGCATTGCCATCAAGGAATTCTGGAAGTCGCGGGGTACGCTCATAGGCTCTCCTACGCTCAACAACCTTAGCTTTCCCTCTATCGGTCAGTTCCTGGTGAATATGAGGGGGCTGAGGCCCAAGAAAAGAATCGTCGGTGCTTTTGGCAGTTTCGGGTGGAGCGGCGGTGCAGTCAAGGAGATCTACGAGGAAGCAAGAAAATTGGGCCTTGCGCTGTTCGAGCCGGGATTGCAGATCCTCTATAAGCCCTCGCTCGAGGATGAGGCCAAATGCTACGAATTTGGTAAAGAGTTCGCAAGGAAGGTCAGAGAGTACCACGAGACAATTTGATTTAAGGAGGGGAGAATGGTTTGGACTTGCACAGCATGTGGATATGAGTATGATGAGAAGGTTGAAAAGGTACCATTTGAAAAACTGCCCGATGACTATCATTGTCCTATCTGTAATGCACCCAAAGCCGCCTTTGAGAAGGCGGAGTAGAGGACAATTGGGCAACCGGTGGTAACGCTCTTTTTGGGGGGGCAGCCTCAATAAATTCCGAGTTGAAGTCCAATAATCAATAATCTGGGAAGGAGGTAATCAGCATGTCTAAGACCGAGAAGAACCTGAAGGATGCTTTTGCCGGGGAATCGCAGGCGAACAGGACGTACCTTGCTTTTGCAAAGAAGGCTGAGCAGGAGGGCTACAAACAGGTGGCGAAGCTTTTCAGGGCTGCTGCCGAGGCGGAGACAGTGCACGCACACGCCCATCTGCGGGAGATAGGGACCATCAAGAGCACCAAAGAAAATCTCGAGTATGCGATGGCCGGAGAGATACACGAGTTCAAGAGCATGTATCCGGAGATGATTGGCGATGCCAAAGCAGAAGGTGTTCAGGGCGCCCTGAGAAGCTTTACGTACGCAAACGACGTGGAAAAGATACATGCCGACCTCTATAAAAAGGCAATTGATACGCTTGGAAAAGAGGCGCCGGTCAAGTATTACGTTTGCCAGGTCTGCGGCATGACGGTGGAAAACGAGCCGCCGGACGAATGCCCGGTCTGCAAGTCGAAAAAGCAGGCGTTCAAGGAAGTAGAGTAATACCTGGGTCATGGGTCACGGAGCGCGGTTCGCGGGCTGAATAAAAAAGACGCTGAAGGCGTCTCGCCGTTTTCTTATTGTTGCGCGTAGGCTTTCCTTGACCCATCACCCTTGCCCCGCGCCTCTGGAAGTTTTCTGTTTTTCTTGACTTTTCGATTACATTTGCATAAAATAATTGGCTCAAAATCCAACGGGAAAGGCAAGGAGTGCGGTATGTACGCCATCATAGAGAGCGGCGGTAAGCAGTACACAATTAAAGAGGGCGATAAGATACGCGTGGAGAAGCTCCAGGGCAATACGGGCGACGATGTAACCATTGGTACTGTGCTGGCCATTAATGACGGCGAGCGCCTGGTGACGGGCAGCCCTTATGTTCCGGGGGCCTCGGTGGTTGGAAAGGTTCTGGCGCAGGAGAAGGCCGACAAGGTGATTGTGTTCAAGTACAAGAGGAGAAAAGACACCAAGAAGAAGAAGGGGCATCGTCAGACATACACGGAGCTACTGGTGGAAAGGATAACAACGGGGGCATAACATGGCGCATAAGAAAGCTGGGGGAAGCTCCAGAAACGGCAGGGACAGCGCAGGGCAGAGGCTCGGCGTGAAGATTTTCGGCGGCCAGTTCGCAAAGGCGGGCAGCATAATCGTGCGTCAGCACGGCACAAAAATATACCCGGGAAACAACGTGGGCATAGGACGAGACAACACACTCTTTGCACTTATTGACGGGCATGTCCAATTCGAAGATCACCGTGCGAAAAAAAGGGTGAGCATCCAGCCGGTTGAATGAAATTTGTTGACGAAGCCTCTCTCTATGTAAAAGCTGGTGATGGGGGGAGAGGCTGCGTCAGTTTCAGAAGAGAGAAATATATTCCAAGGGGCGGCCCTGACGGTGGTGACGGAGGAAAAGGGGGGGACGTAATCATCGTTGGCAAGGAAAGCCTCGTCAGCCTCCTGGACTTCAAGTACAAGCGCCATTACAAAGCGGAAAACGGCCGTATCGGCGGTGGGAGAAACAAGACCGGAAGGAACGGCAGTGATTTGTACGTCTACGTGCCGCTGGGAACCATTGTGCACGATGAATCGAGCGGGGAAGTCTTCGCCGATATAGTCGAGGACGGTCAGAGCATTGTCATTGCCCATGGCGGTGCCGGCGGCCAGGGCAATGCCCGTTTCGTAACGTCTGTTCATCGAGCCCCGCGCGAGTATACCGAAGGCGGCAAGGGTGAAGAACGGTATCTCAAACTGGAACTGAAGCTCCTTGCAGAGATAGGTATTGTCGGCCTACCCAATTCGGGCAAGTCAACACTGCTTTCCCGCCTCACCAATGCAAAGCCGGAAGTTGGTCCATATCCCTTCACCACGCTCTCCCCGGGCCTTGGCGTTTTCAGCGACAGCGAAGAGCGGGTGGTGATCGCCGACATTCCCGGCATAATCAAAGGGGCTTCTGAAGGGAAGGGGTTGGGCCTTACCTTCCTTAAGCATGTACAGCGGACAAATATACTTTTGTGGGTTATTGATGCCTCCTCCCCTTCTGTATCGGACGATTACCTTGTCCTGCGAAACGAGCTTGAGATGCACGATCGGCAGATGTTACGTAAGCAGAGGATTTTTGTGCTCAACAAGGTAGATCTGCTCTCCGGTCCAGATCGCGCAGCCAAAGAGACGGCCCTCAAGGAACATCATGATGGGGAGGTGGTAAGCGTCAGTGCGTTGAGCGGAGAAGGGATCGACGAATTGAAGAGCAAGATCGGTACCAGGGAGAAGAAGCGCGTTGCTTGACGTCAAACGAGTGATACTCAAGATCGGAACCTCGGTACTGCTCGACAGCGGCGGCAAGGTGAGCAGTGCAAAGGCTGAGAGCTTTGCTCGTCAGATCAGAGCGATCAAAGCGCAGGCTATTGACGTGATCGTTGTAAGCAGCGGGGCTATCGCATGCGGCATGGAGGCCTTAGGTCTCACAAAGAAACCGAAAGACATGGCAAGAAAGCAGGCGCTCGCTTCCATAGGGCAGAGTCTGCTTATGAGAATCTACATGGATGCTTTTGCGCATGTCGGTCTTAAAGTGAGCCAGATTCTCCTCACGCATGAAGATACAAAATCCCGCAATAGATGCCTCAATCTCCTTAACACTGTAGACACATTGCTGGGAATGGGAGTGGTGCCCATTATCAACGAGAACGATACTCTTTCGTTTAAGGAGATCATGTTCGGCGATAATGACAACCTCTCGGCGCTTATCGCGCAGATTACAGACGCTGAACTGCTTCTGCTCCTCTCAGACGTAGACGGTCTCTATGACAAGGATCCAAACCGTTTCCCGGACGCGCGCCTCATACCCACAGTCAGGAAGATCGACGAGAATACAGAGAAGCTGGCAGGCGGAACCACAAGCGAGAAGAGCGTGGGGGGCATGAAGAGCAAGATAGAGGCTGCCAGGAAGGCGGGGCGCTACGGCATCCCGACCAGGCTGGTACGGGGTGACGCAAAGGATGTGGTGCTGAGAGTGCTCAAGGGGGAAGAGATAGGGACGCTTTTCCTTGCGAAGAAAAATCTCCCCCGGAAGAAATGCTGGATTGCATTTGCATTCAAGGCGAAAGGAAGACTCTGGGTTGACGAAGGCGCGGAAAAGGCGATTATCGCCAGAGGCGGAAGCCTGTTGCCTTCAGGCATTACAAAGGTCGAAGGTGACTTCGCGCGAGGAGAGTGCGTGGAAATAAGCGACAGGTCAGGGCATACGTTTGGCCGAGGCATTGCAAATTATTCGTCGTCAGACGTAAGTCAGATCAAGGGTTCGAAAAGTATTGAGATCGAAAAGAAGCTCGGGTATAAGTACACCGAAGAAGTGATCCACAGGGATAACATGGTGGTACTATGAGACCGCATGAGCTGGCGGGAGCAGCCAGAGAGGGGGCGCATTTTCTCGCTCACGCAGAGACAGAAAAAAAGAACCGTATTCTCGGGACACTGGAGCGCCTGCTTCTGGAGCGGAAGAAATGGTTGATCGGTGAAAACGAAAAAGATGTGGACAGGGCCGAAAAGGAGCTGATGCCCAAGCCTTTGATTGATCGCCTCCGGTTAGACGACAACGTAATCAATGAGATGGCAGCCAGTCTCCGCGACGTGATCGCGCTTCCCGACCCTGTTTCGGAGATCGTCAAGCTCTGGAAGAGGCCGAGTGGTCTTCTCGTGGGGCGTATGAGGATTCCTATCGGCGTCATCTGTATTATCTACGAGTCGCGTCCGAATGTCACCGTAGACGCTTTTTCCCTCTGTTTCAAGAGCGGCAACAGCGTCATACTTAAGGGAGGTAGCGAGGCTGCCCATTCGAACAGGGCGTTGTTTGCTCTTATCAGGGAGGCGCTGAGCCTGGAGGGCATGAGCCCAGAGGTTGTGCAACTGGTTGACACGCCTGACAGGTCGTATCTTTATGAGCTTCTGAAGATGAACGATGCCATTGACCTCGTGATACCAAGGGGAGGGGAGGCGCTAATCCGCAGTGTTGTTGAACATTCCCGTGTGCCTGTTCTGAAGCACTACAAGGGTGTGTGTGCCATCTACGTGGATGAATCGGCGGATACAGTGCAGGCGCTCAATGTCTGCCTGAATGCGAAGGTGCAGAAGCCTGCCACCTGCAACGCCATGGAAACCCTACTCGTGCATAAGGCGAAGGCGCCTGATTTCTTACCGCAGATGATAGAGCTGTTGCGTCAGAAAGGCGTTGCGGTAAAGGGTTGCGAGAAAGTGCGTCGTCTCGTGCCCGACGCGGAACCTGCCTCGGAGCAGGACTGGCACGAAGAGTACCTTGATCTTATACTTTCCGTGAAGATTGTCGAGAGCATTGAGGAAGCGATCGATCACGTAAAGAAATATGGTTCTGAGCATACAGATGCGATAATGACCTCTGATTATACGAATGCGTGGCGTTTTTTGCGCGAGGTCAATTCGTCGCTCGTCCTCGTGAACGCATCGACCCGGCTTAATGACGGCTATCAGCTTGGCCTCGGGGCTGAAATGGGGATAAGCACTACGAGACTGCATGCGTTCGGGCCCATGGGACTGGAAGAGTTGACCGTTACCAAGTTCATAGCATTCGGAGAGGGACAGCTGAGATCGTGACGCGAGTGGGCCTGTTCGGCGGCAGTTTCGATCCTGTGCACAACGGACACCTGCGAGTGGCTGAGGAGGTGCGCGAACACTTCGGTCTGGACAGGCTTTACTTCATTCCAGCCTTTACTCAGCCGCTGAAGACGAGCGTTAAGGTCACGGCGGTAACCGACAGGATGAAGATGGTTGAGATGGCGACCCGCAGCAATAAATTCTTTAGGGTGTCCCGCCTTGAGATGACCAGAGGTGGGCTTTCTTACTCGATCGAGACGATTCGTAGCTTTGCCCGGCGCTACGGTGAGATTTACTTCCTTGTGGGGCTCGATGCGTTCGTGGAAATAGATAAGTGGAAAAGCTACAGGGAAATTTTTGAGCAGGCGCATGTGGTTGTCCTGGTGCGGCCTACGCATTCGAAATCAGCCGCTACGGAGTTGTTTCCGCGGGACGTGAAAAAGGACGTGAAACGCACCGGTGACGGAGTCTACGAACACCGTTCGGGAAAAAAAGTTTTTTTCCACCGGGTGACGCAGCTTGATATATCATCAACCGCTATCCGGCGGCTTGTTTCCAAGGGAGCATCGATAAAATATCTTGTCCCCCATGTCGTCGAGCGTTATATAAAGGAGGGAGGTTTGTACAGAGCTTAGGTGGAGGCTAACAAGAAGGCGTTAGTAATAGGGAAACTGGCGGATGAGAAGAAGGCAAAGGGAGTAGTGGTACTCCATCTCGCCGGCCTCAGCGACATAACCGACTTTTTTGTGCTGGCGTCAGGCACAAGCGAGCGACACGTGAGAACGGTGGCAGAAGGCGTGCAGGCGGGCATGAAGGAAAAGGGGATGCTTCCTCTGTCCGCAGAAGGTTTTGATGAGGGAAGATGGATTATCCTCGATTATGGAGATGTGGTATTCCACGCTTTCCTCGAGTCTTTAAGAGAACTCTATGACCTGGAGAGCCTTTGGATAGAAGCTCCGAA
>Ga0335070_10005763_pt1 | contig 14605 bp, 13 predicted proteins | sample Lox_Sample_13_FD_206722 | JGI IMG/M metagenome (GOLD analysis project Ga0335070, IMG submission 206722) | Soil microbial communities from Loxahatchee National Wildlife Refuge, Florida, United States - Lox_Sample_1.3 | ecosystem: Environmental > Terrestrial > Soil > Wetlands | place: USA... | reverse complement strand
CGCTTGCCAAAGAGGCGCAGCAGCAGAACGAGCACGAGGTAGACAACAACAGGGCGAGCCAGCTTCTCGATGACAGGGAGCGGGAGCTGGAACATGTGGTCAAGGACGGGCGTGAGGATCATGCAACCGAGGATAGCTTGGAGATTATGGCTTTTCCAGCAGATTGCCTTTGAATTGTTGGAGCCAGAATTTTCGAGGATGTCTTCTGGCGACGCCGTACAGTGCTCGGCCGGCTATTTTGCGGTGGCCGGCTGGTAGTTTTTGTACTCCGAGGTGAAGAGCGTCCGGCGAATTTTGTAGCCGCCTGCGCCCGATTCCCCGTTCGGTACCACCTCTGTGTTGATAATCGTCTCTACGGGGACGATCAGCATCTGATCTCGGACCTTCACCGGACCAAAGTCAATTCGTGTGTCCACCTGGTGAACCACATCGCTGGGATTCAGTTCGGCCTCGATGATCATGCGAACCACGATCCCCGTCTCGGGATCAATGAAGAGCTTGCCCTGATAGGGCGCGGTGGTCTTGAAGTTATTCCATTCGGTGTTGGTCTGGAAATTGCCGGTAACGCCTCCGCCGGGGCTACCGCCTGCACCGAGTGTCGCCGCTGTGGTGGCGGTGTAGAACGTTGCCTTGCCTGTCTGATTCACAGACGGGAAGCAGCAGACGTTCAGTGCAAGACGTGACTTCTTTTTGGGCACCGAGAAAGCGAATACGGCCGCTGGCTTCCCGTTGACGAGTTCCCAGCGAAGCCATTGGAACGTGCCGCTTTCCTGTGCTTCCTTGTGGATCGTTACGAGACTGGGATCGGGCTCGAGAAGGGCGATCATCTTGTTGGCTCCCCAGGGCACTTTAGCCGACTGTGCTGGAAATTGCTCGGCGCCTTGATGAAGGACGACCTGGTCTTCAGTGGAGTTGATGTAGTGGATGAAAGTGGCCGCGTTCGAGAATCCGGCTGTCGTGGTCACGTCCGTGGCGCTCGATCCAATGCCGGAGCTTGCTGCAATCGCTTCCACATTGTCCTGGAACCTGATTGTGGTTCGTGTCGCCGTCAGGATGGGCAACTGCGCATAGGTGCCGTGAACGTAGGAGGCCGCTTTGCTCAGAATGGCTTGCTGTGCCGTGGCATCGGGGGCAGGCGTTGACGGCAGATCGGACGGCGGCGGAGCAAGGCCCGCGCTCCGCGCTGCGAGCACATAGATCTGTTCGGTGGAAAGCATGCCGGGCATGCCGCGCAAGATGAGGTTCATTCGCGAACGTGTGAGTTCTTCTGTCAGTTCGACCTGTTTCAGCGCGGTGGACAGTTCTGCGTCGGATTTCTTGTCCTGTTGCGAGGAACGCAGCAATTCTTCGAGCTGCGACACCGAGATCCTCCTGCCAGCCAACGCAGGCATCGCCAGGATCAACATCATGGCCCAGGTAACGTATTTCATTTCCCGTTCGCTTTATGGTTGGCGCGGCGACGGTTGAGCCGCCGCACCGGTTGGCATACCTGCTTCTATTTCGAAGCCTGATAGTTCTTGTATTCCGAGGTGAAGAGCGTGCGACGGACCGAATACTTGCCAGCCGATCCTGAGTCGCCATTGGGAACCACCTCGGTATTCATATAGGCGTTGGCCGGAAGGACGAGCGTTTTTCCATCGACCGACATCGGCAAATAGTCAATCCGCGTGTCCACCTGGTGAACGACCTCTGTCGGTTTCAGATCGGCAATTGTATTCATGCGGACCACGACGCCCGTATCGGGGTCGATGAAGATCTCACCGTGGTACGGCACCGACCCTTTGTAGGGATGCCAGCTTGTCGCGGTCTGAAAATTCCCGGCGGCTCCGCCCCCTCCACCGGTCAATCCGCCAATCGCCGCCGAGGAGAAGTTGGCTTTTCCGGCCGAAGAGACGTCGGGGAAGCAGCAGACGTCGACGGGGAAGTGAGCCTTCTTCTTGGACACGTCGAAGTTGAACACCGCGGCCGTCTTTCCATTGACGGTCTGCCAGCGAAGAAACTTGAGCGTGCCGGATTCCATGGCCTCAGGAAAGACCGTGGTGAGGCTGGGAACCGGGTCGGTGACGATGATCATCTTGTTGGCTCCCCAGGGCGTCTTGTCCTTCTCTGCGGGTAACTGTTCGGCGCCGTGCTGGCTCGAAACAGTCGATTCAACCGAATTGATGTAATGGATGGCCTGAAAGGCGCTGGTGAAGCTTGAGCCGACGGAAATGTCTTTTGCACCTCCCTGCATCCCCGAGCTGGGCGCAGCGGCTTCGACGTTATCCTGGAAGCGGACGGTGGTCTTTGTGGCTGTGAGCGAAGGCAGTTGAGAATAGGTTTTGGAAACGTAGTCGGCTGCCTTGTCGAGCATGGCCTTCTGTGCGCCGGCATCGGGCGCGGGATTGGAGGGCAGATCGGCGGCGGGCGGCGGCAACAAAGCGCTGTGCGCCTCGAGCACATAGATCTGCTCGGTTGAAAGCGGCCCCGCAACCAGGCTCACGAAGCTGTTCATCTTGGAGCGCGAGAGAGCCTCACTCAACTCAACCTGCTTGAGCGCGTTGGCCGCCTCAGAATCCGCCTTCTTCTGATCGTGTAGCGAGGTCAACAACTGCTCCAGTTCCGCCACCGTGATCTTCTTTGCGCACCAGGCGGGTGTGGCCGCAAGCAAGATGATGAGAATCCATCCGAACCGTTTCATCTCCATATTCCTCCGCAAAATTGAAGCGTGCCGATTGTAAATGCCAGCATCAGCACCGAATTGTGATTACCGCTAGACAGCAATAGCTTCATGGTTGGGCCGCTTTCATGGCCGGTACCGGGATCGTGATCGAACCCATCCGTCCAGAATTCTCGTCCACAACCAGAACGCGCAGGGAGGCCATTTCCTGGCGCATGCGGACGAAGTGCTCGAAGGGGATACCCGAGGGCAAAAGGCGCTGATATGTCGAAGGCTTGAGGCGCAGGCCGAGTGTCTGGCCCTCGACCTGCGCGTGGCGGCCCTCGTCGTCGCGTTGGATGAAGAAGATGTCGAGCTTGTCGAGCCAGCGATCAGCCTGTTGCTGAAGGCCTAGATCGGCGGCTGCGATATTGACCTTGATATTGGCTCCTTCGGAGGAGGGCTCAACGTCGGCGGTGACGGCGATTTCATTCACGTCCATTGGACGCCAGACCGCCTGCTGAAATCGCTCCTTGAGCGTCGCCGGTTCCTTTTCGAAGAGATAGCCGGTGCGATAGCGAAGTGTGACGCCGCGCTTGCCCATGAGCTTAACGGAGATGTTGTGATACTGGCCGTCGGCAGGACCGGACGGAGAGAAGCTCAGCATATACGTGGCTTGTCCATCGTCAACGATACCTGCAAGCTCACTGGCGAGGTCGGAAGAGCGACGAATGACGCGCCCACCGGTGGCGGCGGCGACCTCACGGACCGGACCCTGGATGGGGTGGATGTCCTGCTGCATCTGGGCGGTGACGCGGCCAGGATCCATGTTGCGGCCGCCACCCCCGGAGCCTGGACCCAGCGCCGCGGTGTCGGCGGCCGCCTGGGTCAGTTCAACATTGCGGGTGCGAATGTCGGCGTTGATGGCGCCGCCCTCCAGTTGCGATACATCGAAGGGGTAGACCGCCACGTGCGCTTCGTTCATTGCTTCCTGAGTCCGTAGTGAGAAACTGTCGATCCTGGTTGGACTCTTATCGATACCGACAGCCTGGTTTTGCCAATCGGCGAAGACATTATCAGAGGAGATCCAGACGAGGTTCTTGTGTCCGGGAACCGAGGAGAGATGGCGCGCCACGCCGAGCAGTTGAACAAGCGAGTCTCGCGAAGGGTTACGGCCCATGGTGCGCAGCATCGGGTCGGTTGTGCTTTGGTCGTCGGGCACTTCGTTCTGATTGCCGTTGACGTAGTTGAGGTCGTTTACGCTGCGCACTTCGTCGAACTGCTGGCGATTGCGCGTTTCCTCATCCTGAGCCTGCATGACGGATTGCGCTGCTGGCGTCCAATTCTTGAGCTTAGAGGCGAGTACGGCGTGGTCGGCGGTGATTTCCACGAGAACACGGAAGCCGGTGCGCGTGGCAATGTAGAGGCCGACGCGTTCGCCGGGCGCGAGCGACGAGAGAAACTTGAGCACTTGCTCACGAGCGCGAGCCAGATCGCTCCAGGCGATATGACTTTCATCGATCAGAAGGATTGTCGAACCGAAGGTCTTGTCCTGAACTGCGAGGCCCGGATCAAGGGCTGCACGGTTGCTGAATGAGTGGTTGGGCTCAGTCTGTGATGGAGTTTCTGTCGTGGCGGCGGGCTGAACGGCCGATGGACCAGCGATTGCAGAGAAAGAACGAATCTCCTGCTTTTGTCCGTTGTCGTAGATTTCAAAGCTGGCTGCTGCGAGGTCTTTGACCGGATTTCCCTTTTTGTCGGTGGCAACTACGCCCACATCGACAAGTCGCGACGTGACCTTGATGGAGTAACCGGGCTCCTGAGACGCGGTCGTGCTGGGCGAAGCATCAGGAAGGGCATTCGCGGCAGAGACGCTGATCTCAGGGATGATGGGCTCGGCGGGAGGGGCAGGCGGAGCTTCTGGGGCGGCTTCGGGAACGGATGGGCCGGCTGCGGTTTCCGGACCCGTCTCGGGCGCAGATGGTGGGGGTGCCGGTGTAGCCGCAGTTGAAGTCACGGCTGCTGGAGCGGGCGAACCCGGCGGCGGTTCGGGGTTGCCCGCTGCATCGTTCACGATGCGCATGGTTGCTCCCAGCCGGTGATAGTCCGTGAACCGGGTTTCATTCAGCATGAGGACGGGTTCGCGATTGACACCGCTCACCGCACCTTGCCATTCCGATTCGTTAGAGACGCCGGCAACATTGGAACCGGAGGGGCCAGCGTGACCGTTCCTGCCGGGTTCCTGAACGGAGAGAGCCAGGCTGCGGACTGGGAGGATGAAGTTTCGGCTGCCGACCCCTACCGGACCGTATTCAACCATTGTGGCCGCGCGGGTAAGCGGTCCACCGGATTTGAGGTCTGCTTCAAGCGTTATTCGAACGACCGCACCACTGGCGGGATCAATTGACAACTCGCCCTTGTACGAAGGTACCTCGATATAAGGGTGAGCGTCGTCAGCGCGAGGGATATTAGCTACCTGTTGCGGGGAGCGGCGTTGACCGCTATAGCCGAACTGGGTTCGGCCAACAAGGTGCTCGTCGAATCGACAACAATACCTGACGGTGTAATGCGAGGCCGCACGCGGAACCTCGTATTTGTACACTGCGAGCACTCCGGTGGCACCCAGTTCCCAGTGGCTGAAAGAGGAGGCGCCTTTGGCTGTGTCGGTGAGAACGACCATAAGCGCGGGGCCAAATTCGCCCCAGGTATGGAGCCCGACCTCGTCAGTAGGGGTACGGTCCTCTGCTGAAGCGGTTGCTTGCGAAGTGGAATCTTCAACCTCGTGACCGTCGCGAAAGGTGACTTGCCGGCTGCTTTTTCCGACGAGGTGGAGTCCGGCGCGCACGGGCCAACTGCCCGCTTCGAGCACCTGCGGAGAGTCATCGAACCGATTTGTCTTCCGCGTAACGAAGAAATCAGGGAGGCGGGGCCACTTTTCGACGGCATAGCCTCTGGCGAGATCCATCAATCGCTGCTGTGTAGCCGCATCGGGCATCCCAGTCGCCGGGAGTTCGCTTCGCGGCGGGTCGAGGAAGGCCGACTGATCGGATAGAAGCTGAAGAGCAAGGGCGGTCCGAGGCCCAAGCGAAAACCTCGATGCAAGACGGTTCAGAGCGGCTTCTGTGAGGCGTTCCGAGAGCTCGTAGTCTGCGAGTTGGCGCGCAACCACGGGGTCTGGCCGATGGGTAGCCTGGTCTGCGGCAAGTGACTGCTCGAGCTGCTCGACGGTGACACGGCGGACCGCAGCAGCGGGAAGCGCTGCAACCAAAGCGACAACCAGCAGCATCAGCCGACCCATCTGACCACCACCCTGTCTCATGCTGGCTAGACCTTAGTTTGAAGACGAAAACCAAGGGGGAAAAGCCTACAGAAATCTCGAGAAAATTGTCATTGGGGGAGCCCGAGGGACCTCCGATCCTTCAGAAACCGCCCGCGATCTGAGTCTGTAACATTACACCGCTGGTGGGTATCCAGGCCAACAGGAAACGCTCTCCAACAGGCCTTTAGACGGATGGCGCTTACGATTGAAATGCCGTGGTTTACTTATCATCCCTCGGGGATGCCCAAGCGGAGAGGTCCAGTCAATGAATGAGTTAGAATCCGCAAAGGCGACGCTCTGTGTACGTTGGTACTTCGACTGAGTGAGGGTGGTCGGCATGCTATTCAGAAAGGCAGGGAGATCCCGGGTGAGTGGTACGGCGCGTTCGGTGTTCGTTGCGACAGCCCCGTTTTTGATCGAGCCACTGTTTGTGGAGAGGGTCTGGGGCTGGAGCAATCTTCATCCGTGGTTTGACCGGAAAGCCGACGCGCAGCCAATTGGCGAAGTCTGGCTTACCGGGGACGAATGCAAGGTTGCGTCGGGCCCGCTCACCGGAGGTCTGCTGAAGGACGTGTTCAAAGACGCTCCTGAAGCCATGCTCGGCAAGGGGGCCCCCTCAGCTGATTCACCACTTCTGATCAAGGTGATCTTTGCCCGGGAGAAGCTGAGCGTTCAGGTGCACCCCGATGACCGCCTGGCCAGGAAGTATGGGCAGCCTCGGGGAAAGACTGAATGCTGGTACGCTCTCGCCGCAGAACCATCCGCACAGGTGGCATTAGGGTTGAGACCGGAAACGACGATGAGCCGCGTCGAGTCGGGTATAGAACACGGAACCCTGGAACAGAGCCTCGAGATGGTTCCAGTGCGAGCGGGGGACATGATCTATGTGGACGCCGGAACGGTGCACGCCATCTGGCCGGGTTCGATCTTGCTTGAGACGCAGCAGAATAGCGATATTACCTACCGCTTGTACGACTACGGAAGAGGGCGGGAACTGCACATCGAGAAGTCTCTTGAGGCGATGCAACTGGCGACACGCGCCCGCAAAATTCCGCCGATAGCACTTTCGGACCGGACGATTCTTGTGGATGCTGACTACTTTCGAGTGGAGCGCATTCCTGTGGAGGTGAGCCGGGCGAGTAGCACCTTGCCGAGCCAGGAAGAGAGTGCCGCTGGTCTTTCGTACCTCTTCGCGGGGGAAGGCAGCGGACGGATAACAAGCCCGAGCTTTGGGACCATTGACCTTCCCCCACGCGGGATCGTTGCAATTCCGGCTGTCTCACCGGTCTTTGCCATCCAGGACCTGGGTGGATTGGACCTGATTCGAATCACCCCACGCTGGCCGGAGTGCGCATGATGCAGGCATCATGGCGCGATTCCGTTGTCGCATACATCAGGGCCGAAGCGCGTCCGGCCGACAAATTTGGCCATCAGCCGCGGCTCTATGCGCTGGCCACGAAGATCGGCCAGGGAATGGACTATGACGACGAGGTACTTTTTGCAGCCGCATGGATGCATGATCTCGGCGTATTCCTCGGACACAGGCCTCAAAACCCCGCAGAGTTGGCTGCGTGGGATCACGTTCCGTACACAATTCAAAAGAGCCGGGAGTTATTGGAGGGCTGGGGATTTCCGGAGGGGAAACTCGACAGGGTGGCGGAGGCGATCCAATATCATCAGGCCAAGGATGATCCGAAGACTCTGGAGGCCGTTCTCTTGCGAGACGCCGATATACTGGAACAACTGGGGGCGGTCGGTGCGATGCGCATGATTGTAAAGGTAGGACGGGACACGCGTTACCCAACGTTCTCGTCGATTCTTCCGGTTCTTTCAGATGCGGCGCAAAATTTACCGGGAAAGATACGTCTAACATCGGCAGTAAGCATGTCGGTACCGCGAGTCGAAGTCCTACGTTCGTTCCTGGCTGCCGTACGTGAAGAGGCGGGCGACAAGCTCGGCTAAAGGCACTTCATTTTTCCCGGCGCGGCGGCAGTCTATCGGCGAGGGCCCGGAAGCAGAACCTGCAGATACTTGCCATCCTGACACGTAGTTGAACGTTTTGATCTGTAAACGGTCAATGTGGGAAAGTGCCAATTTTTTCAAGGAGATGCAACATGCACTGGAAGCCTCTTTGTGTGCTCTTCCTTTCTCTGCTTGTCGTTTTTGCTGGTGCTCCAGCCCGTGCTCAGGTGACTCATTCTGCAACGGAAGGCAAGTTGCCATTAACGGTCGGCGCCGGGTGGTCGAACTACTCAATTGATTGGGGTCCAGGAAGAAGGATGGATGGCATTACCGCCTGGGCCGATTGGAGGCTTCGAGGCCTGCCGGGCTATCTGAGGGGGCTGGGAGTTTCAGTTGAAGGGGAGTGCATCTGCTGGAATGCTCCTGATGGGATTGGTCAACACAAGCTCCAGGCAGGACTCGGAGGGCCTAGCTACCAATTCGGAAGGTGGAAACGGGCGCGCCCGTATCTGAAGTACATGATCGGGTTTGGCGGGATGACTTTTTCGACTTATAACCCTTATTACAGTCATGACACGCGAGTCATTACCGCTCCGGGCGGGGGTGCGGACGTGTACTTGTGGAACAAATTGGCTGTGAGGGCGGACTACGAATACCAGTTTTGGCCGGATTTATTTGGCAAGACTTCGAATCCAAATGGATTCACACTCGGAGCAGCCTGGGACTTTGGCTACAGACCTCGCGTGCAGTAGCACAAGAAGGCGCTCGGCTGAGCCAATCCGGACAGCACAGTGCACCAAACTCAAAGAGCGGTCTCCTGAACGTTGGGATCGCTCTTTCTGTCTTCGTCAATTCAAAATTCCCTGGGTGGATCTGTTTCATACACGGGAGGAGGCAATGGACACGCTCGACAGTTCCCCAAAGATCTCTCCGTTTCTCTGGTTCGAGAACAATGCCGAGGACGCGGTCGACTTCTATTTGAGCGTGTTCCGGAACTCACGGCGGATCGCCAAACAAATACGCGAAGTCGACGACCCCAGCGGGCCGAAGGGTTCAGTTCTCACCGTTTCATTCGAATTGGAGGGGTAGAGATTCACCGCGTTGAACGGCGGGCCGTATCAGAAGTTCAGCGATGCGATTTCATTTGTCGTTCGTTGTGAATCTCAGCAGGAGATCGATGAATATTGGGCCAAGCTCGCGGCCGGCGGAACCGAAATCCAATGCGGGTGGCTTCGGGACAAGTACGGCCTGTGCTGGCAGGTGATACCCGCCCAACTGGGTGAGCTGCTGAAGAACCCGAAGGCGATGCAAGCGATGATGCAGATGAAGAAACTCGATATTGCGGCGCTTGAGCGCGCCGCGCAGGCCTGAAGCTCAGAAACTGAGACCCTTCAATCGAAGGTCGGGCGCCGGCGCAAGCATGTTGTCGGGGTTAGTGGTTTGTGGAGTGCAGCGGTGTACCGGCGCCAACGCATTCGAATAGGAACGCGTTACGTGAAGGCGGTCCATCATGATGTAACGCGTCCGCAAGCCGGCTACAACCGATGGCAAATCGGCAGGAATGCGATTGCGATCAACATAAATCACTAACGCCGCTTCGCGAGGACTATCGAGACTCTGACCAACGCCCACCGCGAAAAATGCCGGGTTCTGCTGCATGAGTTTGTGCGCGATTTGCCGTTTGACGGCAAGTGCCTGAGTGAGCGATGCAGGCGTGAGAGCCGGAGCGTCATGAAGGGCGTTGAACATCGGCGCGCTGCCAAATGCGACAGCGTGAGAGGTGGTGGGAATCACGATCGAGCGAACGCCATCAATGATCTGGGAAATCTGCTGCGTGGAGTTTTCATCCACGTAGACGATCACAGCGGCTTCGCCGGGATGATCGCTGCTCTTGCCTGGGGCCACTCCGAGAATGCCGAGCGATGGGTTAACCAGCATGCGCGAGAAAGAGAGCGCCTGCTGTGCCCGACCAATCTCGGTCTCAGAGAGAGAACGTGCCTGGGAGGCGGCAAGAGTACTGTCTCCATAGCTCAGGCAACTAACAGGATGATCCGGAGCACCAACGAAGGTATATGCCGCTCCGGCTCCGGTTTGTGCCGCGAGTTCGTTGAGGACCTCCCCGGCTGGGTTGGCCATGCCCTGACCCACTCCGGAAGAATCGGCGCCGCCAGCAAAAAACAGCCCCACGGGTTCTGCATTGGCCGTATCCACGATGAGGGCTCCCGAGTCGCCGGCATCGCTGAAGCGGTCGCCGCTGAGGCCGATCTGGCCGGTGAAGGCCTTTGTGAGATAGGGCCTCGTCTCGGCGCAGTCGTGGTAGTAGTCGACGGAGACGTCCACATCAAGCGCAGTGACGCTTGCACAGGTCAGACCCGTTGTCCGACCGCTCTTTGCGACGCGCAACTGGAGAGATGCATTTTCGCCCTTTCCTCCGGTGGAGGAAATTCCAGGAGGAGCTGAGGCCAGAGTGCCGTCGGGTTGACGAAGCCCGAGTTCGAGAATGGTTCCTGACGAATCGACGCTCCGCGACGTGACCTGAGCAATTGCGGCGTCGACATTGGTGGACGGCGCATTCAAAGGAATCCAGGCAGTCAGCACACCTACCGGGACTGTTCCGGGACCATCGCCGTTTGGCGTGCAGTTGTTGTCGATCAGACCCGGCTGCACGATGGCGTCGCCTACTGCGGCGTGGTCACTGCGCGCGAGAACGTGGTTATTCCCGAGCAGAAACTGGCGGCCCGTTGAGTCCTGAACAAGGGATCCCAGCGTGCCACTGCAGCAGTCGGCAATGACGTTGCCGTGCGCATCGAAGTCGCTGTTGTTGCCGCCTGAACTTCCCATCGCAATGGGTGCGGCGAGTTCACTCTGGTGGCTGGTGGGATTGCTGTTGACGCCGGAGGCATTCAGCAACACGGCGGCTTCGGTTCTGGCTGAGGAGTCGGCCGTCGAAGCGACGATGTAAGTCACACCTGCGGATGGCGTGACTGGAGGCGCCGTATAGGTGATGGTGCACGAAGTGAAGGCGCGGGCAACGTGCCTGCAATCAGCCGGGCCGAGTGTGCCCTCTCCACCGGTCGAACCCGAAGGCGTGTCAGAGAGCGCGAACCGGATATCGCGAGTTCCGCCAGCCTCGGCGAGATATGCGGTGATAGAAACCGTTCCATTGGGGCCGAGGGCGACGTTCTCAGGAGTGAGCGGCCGCAGGAACCCCGGGGTCACGGTGATCGTTGAGGTCGCACGAACAGCAGGATCAGCCTTAAGCGTTGCGGTGACCTGGACCTCCACTCGATCTGCGGTGAGATAACCCGGAGGAGAATACTGTCCGACAGCACTGATCGTGCCGGGGCCGGCAACGGCATCCCCGCCGCTGACGGTCCAGGTGACGGCAGCATTGCTTCTGTCGCTGAGGCTGGCAGAGAACTGGTGGACGGGTCCTGCATGGAGATTGAGCGCATTGCATCCGGTGCAATTGGTGTCGACGATCGCCTTACCGGGCGACACAGAGAGGATCCCGCTTTTCGAATTCGCGATCACCGTACTGCCGCCGCAACCTGCAAGAAGCACAAGACATGCCGCGAAGAGACCGGGCAGGATTCGTGGCATCAGCCGAGACAAACTCCAGCCAGGGAGGCGGGCATCCGAAAGTGACTGTCCTGCCATAACTTGCGGATTATCCTGCGAGTGACTCATGGCTTTCCGGAGGTTGAAGGTTGCCTGATCCTGACTTCGGCCCCTTTTTCAAGGTCGGCGATCCCTTTTCCAATTGCGTACGGCCGTTGGGGGAGGGCTAACTCAATGTATTGGCTAAGATAGCACCGCTTTTAAAAATGTGCGCATGTCTTTGGTCATACAGAAGATGCGTGGAAGAGCATTAGTCGATTTTTCGGCTTGCGGAGTCTATTCTACGGGATCATTTCCAGCAATCCAAGCGCTGAGAGGTTTGTCAGGGGCAGGGGGTGGAAAAAGAACCATGGCCGAACTGATCGCTGTTCAAGGTGACATTACGAGTCTGCACGTGGATGCAATCGTGAATGCGGCCAATTCGTCGCTTCTTGGCGGAGGAGGCGTGGATGGAGCAATCCATCGAGCTGCGGGGCCAGAACTGTTGATCGAATGCAGGAAGCTGGGGGGCTGTGCGACGGGCGATGCCAAGTCTACGCCCGGATTTCGCCTGCCGGCCAAATGGGTGTTTCATGCAGTCGGACCAGTCTGGCAGGGAGGTGGGGCAAAGGAAGATGAACTGCTTGCGGGCTGCTATCGCCGCTGCCTTGAACTGGCAAAACAGCACCAGGTGCGAACGATTGCTTTTCCGGCGATCAGCACGGGCGTATATCGCTTTCCGCCGGAGCGGGCAGCACGCATTGCCATCAGCACTGTCGGGAAGTACGTGGAATCGAGCGGAGTGAAGGTGGTGCAGTTCGTCTGCTTTGGCCAGGAGATGCTGAGCATCTATGAGAGGTTATTAGCCGAGCCCTCGCAGGAATCGGTTGCCTGATCGAGACTGCGGCATTCTCTCAATCAACGGTGACCACTAGCTTTCCGAAGTGCGTGGCAGACTCCATCTGCCGCAGGGCTTCGCGAGCCCCTGTCCACGGCCGGCTTTCGAACACCGGGTGCAACCCGGATGAAACCACGGCCTTGTTCATCGCTTCAAAATTCTCACGCGATCCGACATAGATGCCCTGGATGCGCAGCTGCCTGTGCAGGATCATCGGGATGGGAATGTGCTCAGCGTGTCCTGAAAGCACGCCGATCTGCGCGATCATGCCCCCCATCTTTAATGCGCGAACCGACCGCGGAAGAGTGCCGGCGCCGCCGACTTCCACGATCAGATCGACGCCGTCGCCGCCGGTCTGGTCCAGGACCCACTGGTCCCACTCGGAGTTTGCTCCGTAGTCGAATCCCTCGTCGAGGCCGAGTTCCTCGGCCCGGTCGAGCTTGGCGGCGCTGCTCGAGATACCGAGCACACGCAGTCCTCTGAGTTTTGCAAACTGGAGAGCGAAGATGGATACGCCACCGGTGCCCTGAATGAGGATCGTCGAGTCGGACTTGAGATTAGCGGCCGCGAGCGCGTTCCACGCGGTGACGGCGGCACACGGTAGAGTGGCAGCTTCTTCATAGCTGAAGCCATCGGGAATCGCAACCAGGCCTGTTTCCCTCAGCACAACTTGCTCTGTCAGCATGCCGTCGATGTCGCCACCGAGCGCGCCCTTGACCTTGGCTGGGGTTGGCGGGCCGTCGAGCCAGTTCTGCATGAAGATTCCAGCGACGCGGTCGCCTGTCTTCCAGAGGGTGACGCCATCGCCTACAGCTGCGACTTCACCCGCGCCGTCGGAACAGGGGATGCGGGGAAACCTCAGTTTCGGGTTGTATTGGCCCTTGACCATCATCAGGTCGCGAAAATTGAAGGAGCAAGCGTGGATCCTGACGAGAACCTCGCCGGGGCCCGGCTGAGGCACCGGCCGCTCGACAAGCTCTAGAGAATCAATGCCGAAAGAGGGAATCTGCCAGACGCGCATGGGGAGACCTCCAGCGGTTGGGGGCATTGTTGCTTTGCAGCAATTGAGAAGAGCTGCAACGCCCGTAAAATGAAGATATGGCGCGCGGGTGGGAAAGTAAATCGGTCGAAGAGCAAATGGCGAATGCCGAAGCGCGACCGACCTCGCGGCCAGGGGAGAGTCCGATGAGCGAAGAAGCGCGAAGGGCAGCCGCCCAACAGCGGGCGGCCAACGAACGGTTGAAGCAGTCGTTACATCTGCAGAGGGAGAGTATTCTCTCGCAGCGGACATCGAACGCGACGCGTCGCGCCGCGCTGGAAGCAGCGCTCGAGCAGATCGAGACCCAGATCAGGGCGCTGGAGTAGGCAGGCTCCTAGCGTTTCCGCCTGAAATTACTCGCTGCGGTGAAACAGAATCGAGTTGGCCTGATCTATCGTAGTCATGACGACGCGCGCGATGTTGACGTGCGCGGGACGGTTTGCAGCCCATACAATCACCTCGGCCACATCCTCTGGAGTAAGCGGCTTCACGCCCTTGTAGACTTTTGCGGCTCGTTCGATATCTCCGCGGAAGCGCACGAGGCTGAAGTCTGTCTCCACCATACCCGGATCCACGCTGGTGACCCGAATGGGCGTTCCCAGCACATCCTGGCGCAACCCGTCGTTGATAGCGCGCTCGGCCGCCTTGGTCGCGCAATAGACCGCACCGTTGGGATAGGTGAGTTCCCCGGCGGTCGAGCCAAGGTTAATTATGTGGCCGTGCCCTCGTACTACCATGCCCGGCACGACCGCTCGCGTGACGTAGAGGAGGCCCTTGACGTTGGTGTCGATCATCTCCTCCCAGTCCTCGATCTTGCCCATGTAGAGCTTGTCGAGCCCGCGGCTGAGGCCAGCATTGTTGACGAGAATGTCGATTGCGGACCACTCGTCGGGCAGGGAATCGATGGCATTCTGAACGGCGCGATGGTCGCGCACGTCAAGGTCGATGGAGTGGACGGCCGGCGCTCCGCTTGCTTTGGCTCGAGAGGCTACTTCGGCGAGCTTTCCGGCGCGGCGGGCAGCAAGCAACAGGCGGGCGCCTTCCGCGGCAAAGGCCAGAGCGGTGGCGGCGCCTATGCCGGCGCTTGCTCCTGTGACAAAGACGGTTTTCCCCTTAAGGCTCATGAAACTATCCTAGCGAAAGGCAGAT
>Ga0335070_10005762_pt1 | contig 14605 bp, 12 predicted proteins | sample Lox_Sample_13_FD_206722 | JGI IMG/M metagenome (GOLD analysis project Ga0335070, IMG submission 206722) | Soil microbial communities from Loxahatchee National Wildlife Refuge, Florida, United States - Lox_Sample_1.3 | ecosystem: Environmental > Terrestrial > Soil > Wetlands | place: USA... | reverse complement strand
ATACTTCGTGGTATACTGATGCATAACCTGTCCTCCTTAATTGTGGCTCTGAGCCTTTGGTTTTTCCGACCTTAAAGCTTAACCCACGTGCCTTAAGGTAGGACAGGTTTAATACATTATGTCTAGCGGATAGACCCAGGAGTTATGTCGCAGGCAGGCCCGGCAGCGGACAGGCCAATAACCCCCGACGCTTGCCCGCGAATCGGACATCGACCTCGCAGTTTATGAATGATCCGGGGTAAGGATGGCCAAGTTTCGACGAGAGTTCGGACTCAGGAGAACCGCAGCGCCGCATAGCGGGCCGCACCCCGCAGCGCTGTCATGTCGTTCAGGATAACTTTCACCGGCATCGACTCCATAAGGCTTTTCAGCCGCCCCTTTGCCGAAAAGGTCTCCATAAAAAGCGGCCCCCTCAGCTTCTCTATGATCTTCGGCGCGATGCCGCCGCCGATGAAGAGACCACCGGTGGCCATGACCTTCAGGGCAAAGTTTCCGGCCTCGGCGCCATAGAGGGAGATGAAGAGATCGAGGGCCTGTATACAGAGCGCGCACGTTCCCGCAAGGGCAAACCTGCTGATAACAGCAGACCTGTTCTCACTCTTCATCGCCTCGGTGACTTCCCTGGACTCCTCTCCCCTGCCGGTGTCGCGCAGGAACTGATAGATATTGTAAAGTCCCGGCCCCGAAACAATTCTTTCGCAGCTCACCCTTCCGAACTTCTCCAGGAGGAAGAGGAAGAGTTCGACTTCAAGCCTATTACGGGGCGCGAAGTCAGCGTGCCCGCCTTCAGTGGCGAAGGGATAATACTGTTTCCCGTCCCAGTAGAGTCCGGCCTCTCCGAGCCCTGTACCTGCTGAGACAACGGCCTGATTACCGGTGGACTCGGCCAGACCACGGTTCAGTACAACGAAGTCTGATTGCTCAAGCGTTGCGATCCCGTAAGCATTCGCCTCGAGGTCATTCATCACATGGACCTTCTTTATAGAGAAGCGGAGGGAGATGTCGTCGGCATCGACGGTCCATCCGAGATTCGGCGTAAGCACGTGCTCACGACGGACTGCGCCGGCTATGCTGAAGCATGCTGCCTCTGCCTGCTCTTTTCGAGAGGAAAGGAATTCTCCAACAAGTTCTGCGAAGCCCGAAAATTGAGCGCTCGGATAGACATGCAGGCTGACTGCCTCAATACTTTCACCCTGCACATTGACATACGCCATCCGGGCCGAAGTACCTCCGATATCTCCCGCAAGCACCAGCATATCACCAGCCTCCTGCTCCGTGGAATATCATCCTCGGCGTGATCAAGACATTCATGACTTCATTTCGTTATTGTATTCATTACTGATGTTCGTATCGTTATCCTTTTGAAAGAGTACAGGGTCCTTCACGTGGTCCTCCTGGGAGGGGACTTCAACACAAAAAATATCCTCCACCCCTGCACCCCTCCCAAGAGGGGACTGTTCACTCATGCCTTTGCCCTTGACTGCGCTGCTACGGCCTCCGCAGCCTTCCTCGCCGTCTCCTCATCGCCGAGGTAGTATCTCCTGATCGGCTTCATATCATCCTGGAATTCGTAAACCATAGGAATCGCCGTAGGAACATTCAGATCTGCAATGTCCTTGTCAGATATCCTCTCCACATACTTGATCAGGCCGCGAAGGGTATTGCCATGGGCGACGATGAGCACCCGCCTTCCCGATCGTACGGCAGGACCGATGTTCTCCTGAGCGTACGGCAAAAGGCGCTCGATGGTGTCCTTGAGAGACTCAGTGGCCGGGAGGTCCTGGGGATGGAAGCCTGCATACTTGGGGTCATTCCGGGGATGGCGAGGGTCATCCGGTTTCAGTGGAGGAGGCGGAACATCGAAACTGCGGCGCCACAGCTTCACCTGCTCTTCACCACGTTCCGCTGCTGCCTCACTCTTGTTGAGTCCTTGAAGCGCACCGTAGTGACGCTCGTTGAGACGCCAGCTTCCGACGATGGGGATCCACATGAGGTCCATCTCCTCCAGCACTATCCAGAGGGTCTTGATCGCCCGCTTCAAGACCGAAGTGTATGCGATGTCGAAGGTGAACCCTCCATCCCGGAGGAGTCTGCCAGCGTCCCGAGCCTCCTCTATCCCTTTCCCGGAGAGCGGCACATCGGTCCACCCGGTGAAGCGGTTCTCTTTGTTCCAGACGCTCTCGCCATGCCTAAGCAAAACGACCTTTTTCATATTCCCCCCTACCGACGAAACGCATCCCTGCCCGCGAATCCGGCCGAGCTTCCCAGCTCTTCCTCTATCCGAAGGAGCTGGTTATATTTTGCGATTCGATCGGTGCGGCTTGCCGACCCTGTCTTGATCTGCCCCGCGCCTGTCGCCACAGCAAGGTCAGCGATGAAGGTATCCTCTGTCTCTCCGGACCTGTGGGAGACCATGGAGGTGAATCCGGCGTGCGCTGCCATTTCCATGGCCTCGAGCGTTTCTGTCAAGGACCCTATCTGGTTCACCTTGATGAGGATCGAGTTTGCGATCCCTTCCCTGATGCCCCGGGCCAGCCGTTCAGTGTTGGTGACGAAGAGGTCGTCTCCGACGAGCTGGATCTTCTTTCCGAGAGTGTCGGTGAGGAGTTTCCACCCCTTCCAGTCATCCTCAGCCATCCCGTCTTCAAGGGAGATGATCGGATATTGGCTAACCCAGTTTGCCCAGAACTGAACCATCTCTTCCGAAGTGCGGCTGCTCTTGTCCGACTTCTTGAAGACGTATCTCTTCTTCTGGTTGTCATAGAACTCGCTTGCAGCAGGATCAAGGGCCAGGCCGATCTCCTTTCCTGCCTTGTACCCTGCCTGCCCGATCGCTTCGAGGATCACTTCGATCGCTTCCTCGTTGGACTTCAGGTTCGGAGCGAATCCCCCTTCATCTCCGACAGCCGTAGAGTATCCCTTTTTCTTGAGCACACCTTTGAGCGTATGGAAGACCTCGGTCCCCATGCGGATAGCTTCGGCAAAGCATGAAGCTCCGTAGGGTGAGACCATGAACTCCTGAAAGTCCACAGAGTTGTCGGCATGGGCTCCGCCGTTCAGAATGTTCATCATCGGGACAGGAAGTATTGACGCGGACACCCCGCCGAGATAGCGGTAGAGCGGCGTCTTCTGCGACTGGGCAGCTGCGCGGGCCAGGGCCATGGAGACGGCAAGGATCGCGTTTGCTCCAAGGCGCCCCTTGTTTTTTGTGCCATCCAGCCTGATCATCTTCAGATCGATCTCTTCCTGTCTCGTTGCATCCATCCCTTCGATCGCCTTTGCGATCTCTTTGCTGACATGTTCAGCGGCCTTTCGGGTACCCTTGCCGAGATATCGTTTCTTGTCTCCGTCACGAAGCTCAACGGCCTCATGGACGCCTGTTGAAGCTCCGGACGGAACAGCAGCCCTCCCCATGCTCCCATCATCGAGGATCACATCAGCCTCCACCGTCGGATTGCCCCGCGAATCCAAAATCTCCCGTCCTATTACCTTCGCAATCTTTGCCATCTGTGCTATCTCCTTTCCGGAACCAAATTCGTCTTTTTCCCCGGTGCGTACAATAAAGCCGGTCTCACTGCGGGTCATCTCTCAGCGAGAGAATCACATGCGCAAGGCCGTCAGAGTACTCCTGCTTCATGGGAAAACCGCTTTTGTTGAAGACGGCGAGCATACCCTTGTTCTCCGGCAGGACCTCTGCATGGAACTGGGCAATTCCTCTTTCCTTTGCGATCCTTGCGAGGTGTCTGAGTATCCTGCTCGCGATGCCGAGTCCATGGTAGTCCTCCTCCACCGTAAAGGCCACTTCTGCCCTGTCAGGAGGCTCGGCATTTCCAAACGCAATATAACGGCCCGCTCCGATGATCCTTTCTCCTGCGATGCCATGGATACAGGTGACAAGAGCAACCGTCCGGGCAAAGTCAACCTCTGTGGCAATCTTCAGATCCTGAGCGGTAAGTTCCTCTTTTGCCCCGAAGAAGCGGAGATGAACGGTGCTCTCTTCCAGTTCCTTGAATGCGGCACTGATCTGTTCCTTGTCATCAGGCCTGATCGCGCGGATCGTCACCCGAAGACCATTCTTGAGCGTCTCCTCGGCTGAGTAGCTCTTCGCGTCTATCATAGTCTTCTCCCGGGATAAGCCTTCATCATCTACCCTTCCGACCCCTGAGATCGATGATCTCCATGCGGTGGTTCGCATCGGGATGCTGCTGGGAAGGGCCTTGGGTAAGGATCGCGATGTCTCCCTGAACCCCGTGTTCCGCTGCCCATTGCCGTACAAAGGGAGTATAGTCCTTCGGATGGCCCTGATACAGGACAGGATAAACGCCTGAGGAGAATACCAGTCCCTGACAGGTCCTTTCGCTCGAACCTATGCCGATGATCCATACGGGCAATCTGAATAACGAGAGGTTTCGGGCCGTCGCACCGCTGTGTGTCGGCGAAAAAACCGCAGCGGGAGAAGCATACTCGAGGCTTGCCTCGACAGCTATGGCGATCAGGTGTGCCACCTTGAGTCTGCTCCTGATATCGATCCCCTGATAGAGATCACGGACCGTGACCATGCGTCTGTGAGGTTCGACGGACGCAGCGATCTTCGCCAGCATCTCTACAGCGTCCACCGGATATCTTCCCATCGCCGATTCCCCTGAAAGCATGACGCAGTCGGTGCCGTCGAGGATTGCGTTTGAAACATCTGTTGCTTCCGCCCTGGTCGGCCTCCTGTTCTCGGTCATGGACTCAAGCATCTGCGTAGCAGTAATGACCGGCTTTGCCCATCTGTTGGCTTGCTTCATGAGGTCCTTCTGAATAACGGCGATCCTCTCGATCGGGACTTCGACTCCAAGGTCCCCCCGCGCTATCATAATCCCGTCCGCGGCATCAAGGATATCATCCATGTGATTGAGGGCATTCGAGCGCTCGATCTTCGCAATAATGAGAGGGTGATAGTCGAGGGCATCAGCAGCCTGGCGGACCGCCCAGATGTCTGCGCCGGTCTCGACAAAGGACTGACTAACCGCGTCTATGCCCTCCTGCGCTGCGAACTTCAGGCATTCGTGGTCGCGTTCCGTAAAGGCGCTGATTCCGAGATCGATGCCCGGGAGATTGAGTCCCTTTCGCGACCGCAGCTCACCGCCGACAACAACCCTACCCGTAACCTCGTTTCCTTTGACCGAAGCGACATCGAGCTGGATGATGCCGTCATTGAGATAGAGTGTATCACCGGCTTTGACGGCTTGGGGCAATCTCTTGAAGGTGACGGAGGCCCTCCCTCCATCACCGACAATGTCGTCGGTCGTGAGCACGAAGATGTCGCCCGGCTTCAATTCCACAGGCTCCTGCGCAAGCTTGCCGATCCGCATCTTGGGTCCCGAGAGGTCAGCCATAATGGCCAGTCGCCTCCCAGCGGCCCGGGCTGCTGATCGCAGGTTCCTGACAACGGCTCGATGACCTTCGAGGTCTCCGTGTGAAAAGTTAATGCGGGCAATGTTCATCCCGGCCCGTATCATCTTCTCCATCACATCGGGCGACTCCGAAGCCGGCCCGATAGTGCACACGATCTTTGTCTTATGATCCGGTAACATCATAGTCTTCTGTCTCCTTTTCTTGTCTGCTCAGCGCATCACCGCCGGCTGTCCGGTCGAAGCAAGGACGCTGCTCCAGATGCCGCCTACCGGATCGATCTTCTTGCGCGCCGAAACAGCGAGGGGGATCGGCACATGGGTGAACTGGTGATTCCAAAAGCCGACGATCATGCCGGTCCTGCCCGCCATGCCGGCGTGCACAGCATTATGACCCATGACCAGGCACAAGGCGGAATCATGAGGGTTCGCCGGCTGACTCCTGATCATGTAACTAGGGTCGATGTATTTCAGGTTGATGTCTATGCCCGTCTCCTTGAAATATGCCTTGATGCTGTCCCTGAGCAAGATCCCGATATCTCCATACTTGATATTGCCCGAGGCGTCCCGCTCACCCGTTGCCTCAAAGAGCTCCTGTCCTGCTCCCTCGGCAACGACGATCACCGCATGGCCCCGCTCATCGAGACGCTGCTTCAGTGCGGCAAGAAAGCCTTCGAGCGTAAAGGGGACCTCCGGTATGAGACAGAAGTTCACCTGGTTGTCAACAAGAACCGAGAAGGCCGAGATGAAGCCCGAGTCACGGCCCATGAGCTTTACCAGACCTATGCCGTTGCGTGCTCCTGCGGCCTCAGCATGTGCAGCATAGGTTGCCTTTTTTGCCTCCGAGACTGCGGTCTCGAAGCCGAAGGTCTTCTGGACATAAGAGATATCATTGTCGATCGTCTTCGGAATGCCGATCACGCTCAGCTTCAGACTGCGCCGCCCGGCCTCCTCGCTGATGGCAAGCGCGCCCCGCTGCGTGCCGTCGCCCCCGATGCAGAAGAGGATCCCGATCTTCAGGCGCGTCAGCGTATCGACCATTACCGCAACGTCCTGATTGCCCCTGGAGGAGCCGAGCATGGTGCCGCCCATCTCGTTGATGTGTGACACAATCCGGGGAGTGAGCATAATCGGGGTGTGCCCGAATTTCGGCTCAAGTCCTTCATATCCATACTGAAAACCATAGACCGTTCGCACGCCGTAGTGATGATAAAGGCTCAGGACAATCGACCTGATCACATCGTTCAAGCCCGGGCAGAGGCCTCCGCAGGTAACAATTCCGCAGGCAAGCTTTGACGGGTCGAAAAAGATCTTCTCCCTCGGTCCTGCCGCCTCAAATCTCGGCGGCTCACTGCCCGTGTCGAGGTAGCGCCTGATCTCACTCAGGTCCTTGTGATAAAGGATATGTTCCTCATCACGAGTGAACCGGACGCCGCTCATGGGAGACGGCATGGTACAATCGCCGAGACGTGATATCACGAAATCCTTTGCCTGTTCCATACCGCTCCTTTCACGCCTTATACAGGGTGGTTCCGACAGCCCTGAGGTCGCTCACGGCCTGCTTGACCCTTCCTGCCATAGCTGCCTCGGCAAGGGCAAGATAGGTTCGGGGATCATAGGTCTTCTTGTTCCCGACCTCTCCGTCCACCTTGAGGACGCCGTCGTAGTTCTTGAACATATGTTCCACGATCGGCCGGGTAAAGGCATACTGCGTATCGGTATCGATATTCATCTTGACGACGCCGTAATCGAGGGCCTCATGGATATCACGCAGTTCCGAACCCGAGCCGCCGTGGAATACGAGGTAAAAGCGGGCACCCTCGCCGTACTCTTTGACAACGGCGTCCTGGCATTCCTTCAGGATTGAGGGCTTCAGCTTCACATGGCCCGGCTTATACACGCCGTGGACATTGCCGAAGGTTGCGGCGAGGAGATATCTGCCGCTCTTGACCGCATTGAGGCGACGGGCAACCTCGAGGGTGTCCTCTGGGGTGGTATAGAGCTTGGCGCCTGCCTCTCCCTTGATCCCGTCCTCCTCTCCACCGACAACGCCCGCCTCGATCTCGAGTATGAGGTCGTTCTTCTGAAAGCGTTCCAGGAGCTTGGCGGCGATGTCAAGGTTCTCCTTGAGCGGCAGGGCGCTCCCGTCAAACATATGACTGTTAAAGAGGTTCGGCCTGCCCGCTGCCCTCCGCCGCTCCGTCTCCTCCACGAGAGGCATGACGAGCTTATCGAGTTTGTCAGCCTGGCAGTGGTCGGTGTGGAGGGCCACATAAATCGGGTACCGTTCTGCTGTGCGATGGACGTGCTCGGCGATGGAAATAGCGCCAAGGGCCATGTCCTTAATGGATGACCCCGAGGCAAAGGCGCCGCCGCCAGTGGAGACCTGGATAATACCGTCGCTCTTGCTGTCAGCGAGCCCCTTGAGAACCGCATTCGCGGTCGTGAGCGATGTCACGTTGATGGCCGGATAGGCAAAGCGTCCCTTCCTCGCCCTGTCGAGCATCTCACAATAGATCTTATAATCGGCTACTGGCATTGTTTCCTCCGTTCACATAAGAATCCCCCCTCGCGCCTCGGGGGAGCAAGGGTCCCCATGACAACCGTTCCTCGAATCGCTCAGAAAGAACCAGTCTGCGGGTTTCCACCGTCCTCCATCCGTCCGACAAGGACTACGACCGACCGGGACTGCACGGGATAAAGACTTTCCCGCACCGCTTCTGCCTCAGCCCAGGAGCAGATGTCATCGGGCGATTCACGGGCAGTGTCGATCCACCGCTTCCAGTCGCTGCCGGAAAGCTCAGGAACCGATGGAATCTCGAATTCCAGTTCTTCCCAATAGGCATTTGTCATCAGATGGATCATGAATCTCCCCCTCAGGCTCCTCACAGTCACGGCAAGAGTATGGGAGTCTGCTCCCCAATCCGGCTGGTTGAGCTTCACCCCATGCCAGGCTATTTTCGACTGCCGGAGAATCTGGTTCAGGGTCAATCCCGGATCATCCAGAGAAACATCGCGCTGCATCCGGCCTGCGATGAGGCGCTGAACAAACCTGAGCAGATCAGCATGTTCCTCAACAAGGCCCCAGTCGAACCAGCTAATCTCGTTGTTCTGACCGTAGGCATTGTTATTCCCTTTCTGAGTCCTTCTGATCTCATCGCCCATGAGAAGCATGGGGGCCCCTACAGCCAACAGAGTGATTGCGAAGAAGTTCTTCACCTGTCTTTTCCTGAGCTGCTCGACAGCGGGATCGTCAGTAGGGCCCTCCACGCCGCAGTTCCAGCTCAGGTTGTCATTGCTGCCGTCCCGGTTCTCCTCACCATTCGCCTCGTTGTGCTTCTCATTGTATGAAACGAGATCGTTCAGGGTGAATCCGTCATGACAGGTAACGAAGTTGATGCTCTGCTCGGGCTCCTGCTCTTTATGGCCATAGATATCGGGACTGCCCAGGAGGCGGGAGGCGAATTTTGAAACGGAATCACGATCCCCTTTGAGAAAGCTTCGCACATCGTCCCTGAATCTCCCGTTCCATTCCTTCCAGCTGTCGCCGACAAAGGAGCCGACATGGTATAGTCCTGCCGCGTCCCACGCCTCGGCGATGAGTTTCACGCCCGCCAATGCCGGATCGGTCTCGATGTCCCAAAGGACAGGCGGGTTTTCGAGAGGTCGACCCTGTTCGTCCCTCGTGAGAATCGACGCGAGGTCGAAGCGGAAGCCATCGACGTGCATCTCCCCGACCCAGTAATGGAGGCTGTCGACGATCATGCGCCGGACAAAGGGGTTGCTCCCATTGAGCGTATTGCCGCAGCCTGTGTAGTCGCGATAGAGCCGCTTGTCAGTTTCGAGCATATAATAGGCATCATTTTCGAATCCCCTGAAGGACAGGGTCGGCCCCTCATGGCTGCCCTCGGCCGTATGGTTGTATACGACATCGAGGATCACCTCTATTCCAGCCCGGTGAAGGGCCTTTACCATATCGCGGAACTCATCGATCGGTCCGAGCGCCTCTTTCCGCAAACTGTAGGCTGGATGGGGCGCGAAGAAGGAGACCGGCGCATAGCCCCAGTAGTTCTTGAATCCCTGAGGCGCATCCTGCTCGTCGAAATGGTAGACGGGGAGCAACTCGACAGCGGTAATACCGAGGTCTTTTAGATAAGGGATCCTGTCGATCAGGCCTGCGTAGGTCCCCCTTTTTTCCGCTGATACACCCGAATTCGGATGGGCCGTGAATCCGCGGACGTGCATCTCGTAGATGATCGTGCGCGTGAAGGGCTGTCTCAGGGGCAGATCACCGTCCCAGTCATAGGTGCGAGGGTCAGCCACTACGCTCTTCATGGCAGTACCGCAATTGTCGCCGTGCCTGGTCGCCAATACGCGGCTGTATGTTTCAGGGACGACAATCGCCTTTCCATAAGGATCGAGCAAGACCTTGCCGGGATCGAAGCGCATCCCGCGCTCAGGCTCATAGGGACCGTGGACGCGATATCCATAGATCTGACCCGGGCTTATGCCCGGGACAAAGACATGCCAGTAATGGTAGGTCCTGTTCTTCCGTGAATCGAGCATGACCGTACGGGAAGGTCGGACGTCTCCCCCTCCCTCAAAGAACAGCAGTTCAACGGCATCGGCGTTCTTCGAGAAGACGCTGAAATTTACGCCACCGTCACTCACCGTCGCTCCGAGGGGAAAAGGGTTGCCGTTCCGTCTGTCCATCACCGTGTTCGCTCCGGAGAATGCTTTTGTGGTACGCATAAACTCACGAATGTCGTCCGTTAACCGGCTTTATCTTCCAGATCTTTTCGCAGTATTCCCGTATCGAACGGTCTGAGGAGAACCTCCCCATCCCGGCAACGTTCAGGATCGACATGCGGGTCCACCGCTCCTGGTCGCGGTGCGCCGAACTCACCCGGTCCTGGCAGTCGACGTAAGACTGATAATCCGCCAGGAGCATAAAAGGATCGTGGTTCAGGAGGTTGTCCACCAATGGTCTGAAGAGTTCCCCGTCACCCCGCGAGAAAGAGCCTGAGCGTATCTGGTCCACAGCCTCCCTGAGGAGAGGGTTCGAATCGTAATAGCTCCGGGGATCATAGCCCCTGACCTTCAGATCATAGACTTCCCCGGCTGTCAGACCGAAGAGGAAAAAGTTCTCCGGACGGACCTCTTCGCGGATTTCTGCGTTCGCGCCGTCGAGGGTGCCGATGGTGAGTGCGCCGTTCATCGAGAACTTCATATTGCCTGTGCCCGAGGCCTCTTTTCCGGCAGTCGATATCTGCTCTGAGAGGTCTGCGGCAGGATAGACATTGTGAGCGTTCTTCACGTTGAAGTCGGGGAAGAAGACGACCTTCAGCCTCCCGGCAACATCACGGTCGCTGTTCACCACCTCGGCCACGGAATTGATCAGCTTGATGATCAGCTTTGCCATAAAGTATCCCGGCGCCGCCTTTCCGCCGAAGATGAACGTGCGGGGGACGATCTCCTGTCGAGGGTCTTTCTTGATCCGATTGTACAACGTGATGATGTGGAGCACGTTCAGGTGCTGTCGTTTGTACTCGTGGATCCTCTTCACCTGTATGTCAAAGAGGGATTCAGGATCGACGACGATGCCGGTCCTCCCCTTTATTATGGTTGCAAGCCTTTCCTTGTTGGATCGCTTGATCTTAGTCCAAGCCTCACGGAACTTGGGATCATCAGCAAAAGGTTCGATCTTCCTGATCTCGTCTTCAAAATGCCTGATCCATCCATCGCCGATCTTCCCGGTGAGCAGTTCCGTGAGTCCCGGATTGGACAGGGCTATCCAACGCCGCGGCGTCACACCATTCGTCACGTTCACAAAACGATCGGGGTACAGGTCATAGAGGTCTTTGAGAACGGTCTTCGTAAGGAGATCAGAGTGCAGTGCGGCAACGCCGTTTATCCGGTGGCTCCCGACTGAGGCGAGATGGGCCATGCGGACATACTTCTCCCCGCTCTCGTCGATGATGGACAGACGGGCAGCCCGCTCCTCATCACCGGGATACCTGAGGCGGACATCATCGAGGAACCTGCGATTGATCTCGTAGATGATTTCCAGATGCCGCGGGAGCGTCCGGCTGAAGAGCGGCAGGGACCATTTTTCGAGGGCCTCGGGCAGCAGCGTGTGGTTCGTGTAGGCCATAGTCTCCTGCGTTATCTTCCATGCCTTGTCCCAGTCCATGAGATGCTCGTCAACGAGAAGGCGCATGAGTTCTGCTACGGCGATCGAAGGATGGGTATCGTTGAGCTGAACCGCAAAGCTCTCATGGAAGGTCTCGATGCTCATTCCCCGCAGCCGCTGGATCTGGATCATGTCCTGAAGGGAACAGGAGACGAAGAAGTACTGCTGCGCAAGGCGGAGGGTCTTTCCTATTTCCGGCTCGTCGTTCGGGTAAAGGACCTTGCTCACGGTCTCTGAGATGACCTTCTCGTCTACCGCCTTATAATAGTCGCCCACATTAAATGCCTGGAAGTCAAAGGATTCGACTGCCTCTGACTTCCAGAGCCTGAGGAGGTCCACCATATCGTTCCGGTAGGACGGGACAGGGGTATCATAGGCTATGCCTTTGACCACGCGATGAGGAATCCAGCGGACTCTGAAACTTCCGCCCTTGTCAAGATACTGCTGAGTGTATCCGCCGAAATTCACGTAGTAGGAGATTTCGGGCTGGCAGATCTCCCAAGGGTTCCCGAGTCGCAGCCATTTGTCCGTCTTTTCCATCTGCCATCCGTCACGGATCTCCTGATCGAAGATCCCAAATTCGTACCGTATGCCGTATCCGATCGCCGGAACGTTCAACGAAGCCAGGGAATCCATATAGCAGGCTGCAAGCCTGCCGAGGCCGCCGTTGCCGAGTCCCGGCTCCTCTTCCTGGTCAAGCAAGTCGTCCAGTTCGAGGCCCAGTTCTGTTACTGCGGCCCGCATCTCGTCCGTAATGCCGAGGTTCAGGAGATTGTTGCCGAGGTGAGGTCCCATCAGGAACTCTGCCGAGATATAGCAGGCGAATTTCACATCGGGACGCCGCAGCCCCCGGAGGGCGCGGATAAAGCGCTCAAGCATCCGGTCCCGCACCGAATAGGCGACCGCCATATACCAGTTGTTCGGCGTAGCAAGGTCGGGAAGGCGCCCCTGCGTGTAATAGAGGTTGTCGAGGATGGCTTGCTTCAATGAAGCAGCGCTCATCCCCGTGCGTATGTCTTGGCCTGCTTCCCGGTCCGAAAGATCGACAGTCGGCCCGCTGACTCTCTTGGCACGCTGTTGCTTTTGCTTTTCACTCTCCTGCGCCACTACGTTCCTCCTTCATGGCGGCCCAATCTGTCTCACCCCACCTCGGCAGCCAGGCACATTCCATCTTTCGAATTGGGCTCCTGATCATCCGGCCGGCATTGTGAATTTACTCCCTCGACCACCGGGAATAATACCTTCCTGCATGAATCCCTCTTCGAGAATGGCCAAGACGGCTTTTTCCTTGCTCACCGACGCAGGAAGCTCCTCGAGGCGCCGCCTGATCTCGTCAGCGTAAAGGGAGGCAACTCCCAATGCTTCATCCAGCACCTCGCCCTCGGGCAACAAACCATGGGCTTCCAACACGGTCTTGATGTCACTATCGCTCGGCTTCCAGTCTGCGTCCATCCCTTCTTCCTCCCTGGGGAATAGTTATCGAACGGTTAGCGGTGCTTTCTCGTACTATTCCCTTCTTGCAGTACCGAACATTGTTCACTCGCTTTCAGCTGCTGCCGAATCCTCTTTCGAACCGTCCGAGACCCAGGCCTTCAGAAGTGTGTAGGTAACGGCCAGTACCACGGGGCCGATGAAGAGGCCGACGATACCGAATGCTATGAGGCCGCCGATTACACCGGCAAAGACCATGATGAGCGGCAGTTGTGCCCCCTTCTTAATGAAGAGGGGACGGATGATATTGTCTATCGTAAGGGTAGGGATTGTGAAAACGAGCAGGACAGTTCCCCAGAGTGCCTCGCCCTTCGCGTAAAGCCATATCACCAAGGGAATCAGCACCAGTGCCGGGCCGACCTGCGCCAAACAGAGCATGAAAATCACCGCTGTCAGCAACCCTGCCGCAGGCACGCCGGTGACGGCGAGGCCGATCCCCCCAAGGCCGGTTTGAATCAGTGCTGTCAGGACGATCCCCAGCGCTACGCTGCGGATCGCCTTTGCCGCAAGCACCGCAACCGCCTCCCCCTGCTCTCCGGCCAGGCGTCGGGCAAAACTCAGAATTCCGGCTGTCGCAATTTCTCCTTTTGCATACATGATCGCTGCAATGATCACGGTAAGCAAAAAATTGAGCATCATCAAGCCGAAGCTTCCGGCCTGTGCCAGGAACCACCCCAGGGCCTTTGTGGCGTACGGAGTGGCCATCTCGGAACGTTGATCCGGGCTGAGAGCGGCAAATTCCTGCCACCGGGCAAAGATCTTGCCGCCTGCCAGAGGAATGCGTTCAATCCATGCTGGAGGCGGTGACACAGCCAACACAGCAAGAGACCTGATCCGTGTGGAGATGTCCTCTGCATTATTGATTATGGTAAGAACAGCGAGGGTCAATGGAACGAAGACAATCAGGAGGAGAGCAATCGTCATTACCGCTACAGCAGGCCCCCGTCTGCCCGAGAGCCGTGCCTGGAGCTTTAACAGGACCGGCCATGTGGCAACAACAATGAGCAACGCCCAGATGATGGCTATGAGGAAAGGCCGCAAGATCCAGAAGCTTGATGCAATGAGTATGCTGATGAAAAGAACTGCCAGCGTTGTATGGGTGACGTCTCGTGGCACGTTGCTTGTCGTCTTCATTTGCGGTCTCCTCCCTAATGTTTTTGATAAGTATTGCTCACTTACAAAAAGCTTTTTTTATTGAAAAGAATGCCCTTCCAACTGCAGAATTCAGGTTCGACAGGCGCCCTATCATCCCATATTGTGAACGCCGCTGTCCACATAGAGCGTATCGCCGGTAATGTGGTGCGCCGGGGGTGATGCCAGATAGGCACAGGTATAGCCCACGTCCATGATGTCCACGAGCTCGCCGAGGGGCGCCCGCGCTGCCGCCTCTTTCATCAAGAGTTCGAAGTCCTTCAGGCCTGATGAGGCCCGCGTCTTGAGAGGCCCCGGAGATATCGCGTGGACCCGTATCTTCTTCGGCCCAAGTTCGTAGGCGAGATAGCGGCAGCATGCTTCGAGGGCCGCT
>Ga0335070_10005761_pt1 | contig 14607 bp, 13 predicted proteins | sample Lox_Sample_13_FD_206722 | JGI IMG/M metagenome (GOLD analysis project Ga0335070, IMG submission 206722) | Soil microbial communities from Loxahatchee National Wildlife Refuge, Florida, United States - Lox_Sample_1.3 | ecosystem: Environmental > Terrestrial > Soil > Wetlands | place: USA... | reverse complement strand
CGGCGATCGCCGAAGCGGCCCATCATGCGCATCCGCACTAGATGACGACCGTCTCCTTGTACTCGCCGAAGACCGCGCGCAGGGTGTCGGAGATCTCGCCCACCGTGCAATAGCTCTCGACCGCCTTGATGATTTGGGGCATCAGGTTGTCGCCGTTGCGGGCTGCGTCGCCCACTTTGTCGAGCGCCGCCTTCCAGCGCTGCGGGTCGCGCTTCGCCCGCACCGCCCGCACCCGCTCCACCTGCTTGCGCTCCAGGTCCGGGTCGATGCGCAGGATGGGGATCTCCTTCTCTTCCTCGAGCTGGAAGCGGTTCACGCCCACTACCACGCGCTCCAGTTGGTCCACCTGCTTCTGGAAGTCGTAGGCGGCGTTCTGGATCTCCGCCTGCACGTAGCCGCGCTCGATGGCCTTGAGCATGCCGCCCATGGCGTCGATCTTCTCGACGTACTCCTGGGCCCGCTTCTCGATCTCGCTGGTCTGTGACTCGACGAAATACGACCCGCCGAAGGGATCGATGGTGTGCGGTACCCCCGACTCGTAGGCGATGATCTGCTGCGTGCGCAGCGCGATGCGGGCCGCCTCCTCGGTGGGCAGGGCCAGGGCTTCGTCGAAGGAATTGGTGTGCAGCGACTGCGTCCCGCCCAGCACCGCCGCCAGCGCCTGCAGCGCGGTGCGCACGATGTTGATCTCCGGCTGCTGCGCGGTCAGAGTCACGCCCCCGGTCTGGGTGTGGAAGCGCAGCATCCACGATTTCGGGTTCTTGGCGTGGAAGCGCTCGCGCATGATGCGCGCCCACATCCGCCGCGCCGCCCGGAACTTCGCCACTTCCTCCAGGAAGTTGGAATGGCAGGCGAAGAAGAACGACAGCCTGGGGGCGAACTTGTCCACGTCGAGCCCGGCATCGATCGCTGCCTGCACGTAGGTGATGCCGTCGGCCAGGGTGAAGGCGACCTCCTGCACCGCGGTCGAGCCTGCCTCCCGCAAGTGGTAGCCCGAGATGGAGATGGTGTTCCACTCGGGCACGTGCTGGTTGCAATAGGCGAACAGGTCGGTGATGATCCGCATCGCCTGCTTGGGCGGGTAGATGTAGGTCCCGCGCGCCACGTATTCCTTCAGGATGTCGTTCTGCACCGTGCCCGAGAGCTTGCGCACGTCGGAGCCGCCGCGCTTGGCCACCGCGATGTACAGCGCCAACAGGATAGACGCGGTGGCGTTGATGGTCATCGAGGTCGAGATCTTGTCCAGCATGATGCCGTCGAACAGCCGCTGCATGTCCTCGATGGAATCGATGGCCACCCCCACCTTTCCCACCTCGCCCATCGCCATGGGATGGTCCGAATCCATGCCGATCTGGGTGGGCAGGTCGAAAGCCACCGACAACCCCGTCGTCCCCGCCGACAGCAAGTACTTGTACCGCTTGTTCGATTCCTCGGCATCGCCCATGCCGGCGTACTGACGCATGGTCCACAGCCGCCCGCGATACATGGTGGGCTGCACCCCGCGGGTGTAGGGGAACTCGCCGGGGTAGCCGATGTCGCGCTCGTAATCGAGCTCCGCCAGGTCGGCGGGGGTGTACAGCGGGTTCACGGGGAGCTGTGCCGGGCTGGGTTCCCGCACGGTCGGGGTGACGGCCAGTTTCGACTTCTCAGGCATGGATCACTGCTTTCGGCGTGAGCGCCAGAATGAGGTCACGGCAAAATACGCGAATAGAAAAGTAAAGCATACCGCCAGAGCCGGCTTTCCCGGCCCTATTTTTCCCGCCGACCAGGCTGCGTACTCGCGCCAGGCGGCGCCGATCCCGACCACCACGAACAGGATGAAGAACACGCCGGTGATCTCCAGGAACAGGCCATGTGCCGCCTTGCGCAGATTCTGCACTGCGCTGCGCGCTCCCGCGCCCAGCGCCCCGAGCAGACGGCTCTGCTCTGCCATGCGCGATCCCACCCGCGCCAGCGCCGCCGCTCCCCGGCTCCAGCGGGCCAACTTGGAGATCTGGCTCATGCTGCCATTCTAAGAGAAAGTACTCAGTACCCAGTACTCGGTACTCAGCTAAAGGCCACGGGGACCAACCGCGCGTTCCTCCGGGACGTTAACTGAGTACTGAGTACCGAGTACTGAGTACTTCTTCTGCATGTTAAGATTTCGAGTTTCCAGTTCACGGGTGGAAGCAGCATGAAAGACACTCTCGGAGTCCTGCTGGCGGGGGGCGCGGGCGAGCGCCTCTATCCCCTGACCCGGGACCGCGCCAAGCCGGCGGTGACCTTCGGCGGCATCTACCGCATCATCGACATCACCCTGTCGAACTGCATCAACTCCGACCTGCGCCGCGTCCACATCCTCACCCAGTACAAGGCGCTCTCGCTCAACCGCCATATCCGCGAAGGCTGGGGCAACACCGTGGCCCGCGAACTGGGCGAGTTCATTGAGATCCTCCCGCCCATGAAGCGGGTCAGCGAGAACTGGTATCTGGGCACCGCCGACGCCGTGTACCAGAACATCTACAGCATCGGCTCCGAGCAGCCCAGGCACGTGCTCATCCTCTCCGGCGACCACATCTACAAGATGAATTACGGCCTGATGCTCGAGCAGCACCTGCAATCGGGCGCCGACGTCACCCTGGCCACCATCCTGGTCGATCCCGGCGACACCCACCGCTTCGGCATCGTGGACATCGACCGCGAGGGCCGCATTGTCGGCTTCCAGGAGAAGCCCAGGCAAACCGACATCCGCTCGCCCTACAACCCGCGCATGGTCTCGGCCTCCATGGGCGTGTACCTGTTCAACACCGATGTGCTCATCCCGGTGCTGCTCAAGGACGCCGAGGACCCGAACTCCACCCACGATTTCGGCCACGACATCCTTCCCAAGATGATGGAGGAGTACAAGGTTTACAGCTTCAACTTCATCGACGAGAACCGCAAGGAAGCGCTCTATTGGCGCGACGTCGGCACCCTCGAGGCCTTCTACGAAGCCAACATGGACCTGGTGGCGGTGTCGCCGGTCTTCAACCTGTACGACAAGGCCTGGCCCCTCCGCACCCACCAGCGGCAGTATCCCCCGGCCAAGTTCGTTTTCTCCGATCCCGGGCGCATGGGCGCGGCATTCGATTCCATCGTCTCCTCCGGATGCATCGTCTCCGGCGGAGCGGTGCGCAACTCCATCCTCTCCCCCGACGTGCGCGTGAACTCCTACGCCGAGATCGACGCCAGCATCATTTTCAGCCACGTGAACATCGGCCGGCACTGCCGTGTCCGCCGCGCCATCATCGACCGCGACGTCCACATCCCCGAGGGCACGGTCATCGGCTACGACCAGGAAGCCGACCGCGAACGCTACTTTGTCACCGAGACCGGGATCACGGTCGTCACCCGCGACTACTCGCTGTTCGAGAGCCCGGTCACCGTGGACTACTTCACTTCGGAATAACCGGCCGCGGCCGACTTCTCGGCGGCTGCTTGCGGGGCAGAACCGTCATCACAGCCATTCCCTCACCCCGCTGCTACAATCTTCGGTTCTCAGCCCAGCGAACTTCCGGCCGGTAATGCCGTATTCCAGATTGAACGGAAGTTCCCACGGAGCACTGGTTGGAAGACACCCAGGCCGTATCCTTGCTGGTTCGCCGCTGTGTGGCCGGCGACGCCGCCGCCTGGGAGGAGATCGTCCATTCCTACAATCGCCGTATCTATAACATTTGTTACAGGTTTAGCGGGTCCGCCGAGGACGCCGAAGACCTCACTCAGGAGGTCTTCATCAAGCTCTATCGCACCCTCGGCACCTGGGACCAATCCAAGGGGGCCTTTGCCACCTGGCTCACCAGCATCACCCGCAACTTGCTGGTGGACCACTTTCGCCGCAGCAAGCAGGACCGGGCCACCGACTCCCTCGACGCCCCCCTGGGCGCCGAGCAGGACGCGCAGCCGCTGGCCGAGAAGCTGCCCGATACCACCCCGGCCGCCGATGCCCGGGTCCAGACCCAGCAAACCCAGCGCCTGGTTCACGAAACCCTCCAGCGGCTCTCCCCGGAGCTGCGCGAAGCCGTGATCCTGCGCGACCTCCAGGACCTCGATTACAGGGAAATAGCCCAGATCCTGAGGGTCCCGGAGGGCACCGTAAAGTCCCGAATTAACAGAGGTAGGACGGAACTAGCGCGCCTCCTCCAACGTACCTATAGGCAGGTGACCTGATGGACGGCAAGCCCCATAACGGAATGCAGTGCATCGAGTTCGAAGCCCTGCTGGCCGACGCCCTGGACGGCGCGCTCGAGGCCCAGCGCATGAGCCGGTTCGAGGCCCATGCCGCCGGTTGCCCCGATTGCGGCCCGCTGCTGGCGCAAAGCCGGGCCGGGTTGCAGTGGATGAAGTCCCTGCAGGAGGTCGAGCCTCCGCGCCACCTGGTCCACAATATTCTCGCCGCCACCACCGGGGTCGAGCGAAAGGAGGAAAGTGCCGCACGCGCCGGCTGGCTGCAGCGGTTCCGCGACTGGATCCGTCCGGTCCTGGTACCCACCTGGACCACCGTCCGGCAGCCGCGTTTTGCCATGAGTTTCGGCATGGCGTTCTTCTCCCTGTCTTTGGTGATGAACCTGGCGGGCGTGAAGCTGCGCGATCTGGGCCGTCTGGACCTGCGTCCCGGCGCCATCCGCGCCAGCTATTACGAGACCGAGGCCAAGGTGGTCCGCTATTACGAGAACATGCGGCTGGTGTATGAGCTGCAGTCGCGGATGCGCGACCTGCGCAACGCCACCCGTCCCGAAGACCAGCCGCCGCCGCCGCCCGCGCCTCAGCCCAAAGGCAAGACCCGCGACGACAACACCAGCGGGCAGCCGGAGAAGCGCAATCAGTACTACAGCTCCGATCAATCCGGCATGCTGCTGGCGGCGTTGGAAGACCAGGTTTCCCATCGTTTCTTCCCGGCACTTGAAGCCCGGGACTCGCGTCCAGGTGATCCCCAAGCCGGCGCGGGTGAGCACAGGAGGGGAGCATGAACTGCGCCATCCATACCGACCAACCCGCATCCGCCTACTGCCGCACCTGCGGCAAGGCGCTGTGCGAGAACTGCAAGCGTGACGTTCGCGGCGTCATCTACTGTGAAGACTGCATCGCCGCCCGCGTGCAGGGGACCCTTCCGGCGGCTGCTCCGGGCACGCCCGGGACCGTTCCTCCGGTGGGGGCCGCCGCCGGGCCGAACTCCGCGCTGGCCACCATCCTGGCCGTCTTCTTCCCCTTCGGCGTGGCTTCCGTGTACATGGGCCAGTACGCCAAAGGGCTGGTCCACCTGGTCATCTTCGGCGTTCTCGTCGCCGGCGCCGACCAGGGCGGTGGCGCGGAGGCGTTCTTTGGCCTGGCGTTGGCGTTCTTCTACGTCTACCAGATCATCGACGCCAACCGGAGCGCCAAGGCCCTGCTGGCCGGACAACCCGTCCCCGATCCTTTTGGACTGAACAGCGCCCTCGGAAGCGAGAACCTCTCCGCCAAGAACCTCCCCATCGGCGCGGTCATCCTGATCGGCGTGGGCGTGCTGTTCCTGTTGCAGAACATCGGCCTCTTCCACTTCCACTGGATCGGCAAGCTGTGGCCGCTGATCCTGATCGCATTGGGCTTGCGCGTCATCATGCGCGGCAACAGGACGCTGAGGTGACGCCATGAACGACTATCAACGGAATTGCGATTGTTCCTGTGAGCGCTGCACCCGCGGGCGGATGACCTGGGGCGCCGTGCTGCTCACCCTCGGCGGATTGTTCTTGCTCAACGAGTTCACGCACATCCGATTCCACGCGACGTGGCCTGTCTTGCTGATCGTGATCGGCGTGGTCATGGTGTGGCGCCACGCTGGTTCCATCGAAGGCCATGTGCCGCGCGACCCGGCGGGGACTCCGCAGGCGCCTTCACCACCCCAGCCGCCACCGAATCCCGGTTCTTCGCAGGTGCCCCATGTCTAGCACGGTCACTCCATCTCCGGCCCCTCCAGTGGCTCCGGCGCCGCGCCGTCCGCGCTCCTTCGCCGGGCCGCTGGTGCTCATCCTCATCGGCCTGGTCTTCATGCTGCGCAACTTCAATGTCCTCAGCACCGCGGCCATGTTCCATTGGTTTGCGCGCTACTGGCCCGTGCTCATCATCGTCTGGGGACTGGTGAAGTTGCTCGAGTACTACCAGGCGCAGCGCGCAGGTTATCCGCCCCGCGGCGTCGGCGCCGGCGGGGTGGTGCTGCTGGTCTTCCTCATCCTTTTCGGCCTGGCCGCCTCCGAAGGTGAAAGGGTGAACTGGGGGAGGGTGGGCAGCGAGATGGACATCGACGAAGACGTTTTCAGCAACGTCTTCGGCCAGACCTACACCTACACCGGCGAAGTGGAGCAGGCATTCCCCAAGAACGTCAGCAGCGTGCACGTGGTCTCTGACCGGGGCGACGTGAACGTCCAGGCGTGGGACCAGGACAAGATCAAGGTCTCGTACAACAAGTCGGTGGGCGCCGCCAACGAATCCGACGCCAAGCAGGTGGACAACCAGACCAAGCCGCAGATCACCATCGCCGGCGACACTCTGACCGTGAACGCCAACACCGGCGGCGCCGGCGACAAGCCGGTCAAGAACAACCTCGAGATCTTCATCCCGCGCAGGGCGGCTCTCGACCTCGCGCTCAAGCGCGGGGACGTGACCGTCCGCGAGCGTACCGGCGACGTGAAGGCCTCGACGACGCACGGCGACGTCTCCCTCGACAACGTCAGAGGGAACACTAGCCTGAACGTGCGCCGTGGCAGCGTCACCGTCAGCAAGGTCACCGGCGACCTCAGCGTGGAGGGCCGCATCGACGATACGACCGTCTCCGATGTCTCCGGTTCCGTCCGTTTCAGCGGCGACTTCTTCGGCACCGTCTCCCTGTCCCGCGCCGGCAAGGGGGTCAGCTTCAAGTCGTCGCGCACGGACCTGGAATTCGCCAAGCTGGCAGGTGAATTCAACATGCAGCGCGACGAGCTGCACGCCAGCGGCGCCAGCGGCCCGCTGCACGTCCTCACCCGCGCCAAGGAAATCCACCTTGAGGACGTCTCCGGCGACGTTCGCATCGAGAACAGCAACGCCGACGTCGAGATCCGCGCTTCGCGCGTTCCGCTGGGCAACATCCAGGTGGAGAACCACCGGGGCCGCGTCGCCCTGGTGGTGCCTGCCCGCGCCGGCTTCCAGCTCGATGCCCGCACCTCGCGGGGTGAGGTGCAATCCGACTTTGACGTCAAGATCGAGACCGCCGGCCGTGAAGCCCACGCTACCGGCCAAGTCGGCGGCGGCGGCCCCAGCGTCCGCCTCAACACCGACCGCGCCGACATCGAGATCCGCAAAGCTGGCTAGCAACAGGAGGCAGGCTGCAGCAGGCTGGCTGCAGGTCCTGCTACCTGCCTGCTGCTTCCTGCTTCCTGCTTCCTGCCCCCCTCCTGCCTCCTACCTCCTGCCTCCTGCCTCCTGCTTCTTTGCCGCCTCCGCCATGGCCCGCACTTCCGGATCGTCGGGGAACCGCGCCGCCAACCTCTGGGCCTTGTTGCCGTCCAGCCGCTGGCCGGTGTGCCAGGCGACGAACGCCGCTCCCAGTTGCGCCTCCGGGTTGCGCGGGTCGAGCCGCTGTGCCCGCTGAAAGTAGAACCGCGCTTCCTCGTAGCGGCGCAGCTTCAGGTTGCTCCACCCCATCATCACCACCACCGCGACCTGGTTGGGGTCGACGCCGTAGGCACGGTCGAACTGCTGCAGTGCCTGCAGGTAGCGCTGCTGCTGATAGAGCGCGGCGCCCTGCTGGTACATCGGCCGGAACCGCGGCTTCCGCGATTCCCAGATCCCCATGGCGGTGAAGAACACCACCAGCCCGATCACCAGCCGGTTCTTCATCCACTTAGGCATGCGCCGCCTCCGCCATGCCGCTCTTGCGCACCGTCTCCCAGCGCCGCCGCCCCAGCAGGTACTGAATCACTCCTTGGGCGCGGCAGAAGGCCATCATCTGCCGGTATCCAATGTTCTCCAGCAACGCGTAGGCCATCAGCGTGACCACGTGTCCCACCCGCGGATAACGCCCGATGGTCGCCTCCTCCATGAGTATCGATCCGGTGGAGAGCAGCGTGCCGTAGCCCACAGCCAGCAACATCAGCAGGAGGAACAGCGACCACGGCATGGCGCCCACCAGGAACGAGAAGGGGATGAGCACCGTCCCCAGCGCCTCCACCAGGCAGCCCACCGCCTCGATGTAGGCGTGGAAGGGCATGCTCAGCATCCCCAGCGCTCCATAGCGGCGATTGAAGATCATGTCGTGGTGCTTCACCACGGTCTGCAGCAGGCCCAACTGCCAGCGCCGCCGCTGCCGCGCCAGCATGCGCAAGTCCTTCGGCGCCTCCGTCCAGCAGATGGGATCGGTGGCGAACACCATGCGGTACGGCTCTCCCTTGGCCCGCAGGGTCCGGTGCAGCGAAGCGATGACGTCGATGTCCTCGGTCACGGTGTCGGTCCCGAAGCCTCCCGCGGCGATCACCGACTCCCGGTGCAGCAGACAGAAGGCCCCGCTGGCGATGAAGGTCGCGTTCAGGAAATTCCACCCTGGCCGGCCGAACAGGAAGGTCCGGATGTACTCCACCACCTGGCAGCGCTCCAGCCAGCCGCGCGGCAAGTCCAGGGCCACGATCTTCCCGTTCCGCACGGTGCAGCCGTTGGCGATGCGCACCACCCCTCCGCTCACCACCGTGGGCGCGCGCGAGCGCAGCACCGGCGCCATCAGCCGCAGCAGCGCCTGCTGCTCGATGATCGAGTCCGCGTCCACGGTGCAGAAATACGGGCTACGGGCCATGTTGATGCCCACGTTCAGCGCGTCCGGCTTGCCGCCGTTCTCTTTGCGGATCAGCAGCAGTTCCGGGTGCGCCGGGTTGTAGTAGAAGCCCAGCGGCGTCCGCCCCGGCAGCCGCGGGCGGTAGATGAAGTCCGCCGGTTCGAGCGCGAAGCGCTCGATCAGACGCTCCGCCGTCCGGTCGGTTGAGCCGTCGTCCACCACGATCAGCTCCTTTTCCGAGTACTCCAGCTCCAGCAGCGACAGCACCGTCTGCACGATGCCTTCTTCCTCGTTGTGCGCCGGCACGATCAGCGCCACCGGCGGGGTCACCGGGGAATCCAGCAACTCCTGGTGGCTGACCCGCGCCGCGTACTTGGAGTGCATGGTCACCGCGTACAACGACACCAGCATCAGCAAGGTGTAGACCACGTTGGTGACCACGAAATAGACGAGGATCACCGAGTTCACGTAGTCGAGCACCAGCAGCACCCGGTCGTGCATCACGCCACCCCCGCGGCCAGCGGCCTGCCCCGCATCTCGCCCAGCAACTCCGCCGCCCGCGCCGCCAGCGGATGCCGGCCGCTGAGCGCGATCTGCTCGAACATCCGGGCCGTCTCTTCCCCGGGCCGCGTGGCGAAGGCCTCCAGCAGCAGCAGCCCCGCCCCGGTAGCCTCCCGTCCCGGCGCGAGTCGGTCCTTGAGCAGGGCCGTCTTGCCCACTGCGACCATGCGCCGGCACACCGCCAGCGCCAGTTCCCCCCGCGCTCCGCCCGCGCCCAGGTCCTCCAGGACCCGGTGCACCAGCCCGCAGCGCTGCAGCTCCTCCGTGATCTGCTCGCTCTCGTAGCGGTCCACGCTGCCGGCGAACTCACGGAAGAGCATCTGCTGGGCTCGGTCGCCCAGCCGGGCCAGGGCGCGCGCCGCCGCCTCGCGCACCCGCCAGCGCCGGTCAGTCATGCGCTTCACCAGCACTGGCAGCAGCTCGGGATAGGCGGGGTCGGCCGCCGCCCGCACCGCGTGCAGCCGCACAAACTCGTTCTCGTCGCGCAGCAGGTGGAGCAGTGCGATCGACGCCCGGAGGTCATGGAAATGAGCCACCACCGGCGCGCTCCTCGCCCGTACGTCCGCCGACTCGTCCCCCACCAGCGAATCGAGGAATTCCTGGTAAAGCTTTCCGGGGAGATCGCTCCGCCCCAGCCTGCGCAGGCGGGCCTGGCGGGCGCAGATCTCGCGCACGATGTCCACCACGTAGAACCTGACCTGGGGATCAGGATCGCGCAGGTAAGGGACGAAGCGCCGCAGGTGTTCCAGGCCGTAGCAGACCAGGGCAGCTTTCGCCGTCCGCGCGGAGGTGGCGTGCTCTTCCGCCGGCCCCGGCGCCAGCGCCTCGAGCAGGCTGGAGAACAGCGGCGCGATCCCCGCCACCCGACGATTTCGCCCCAGCGACGACAGCGCCACGCGCCGCACCTCTCCGGCCGGGTCCTCCAGGGCCGCCAGGGCGAAGACCTCGGCGAAGTCCGGCGCCAGTCGTCCCAGCGCGTCCACCGCCAACGTACGCGGCACCGCCAGCAGCCGCGTCCGTTCCAGCCAGTCCCGCAGCCGGTTCCGCGGGCGCTCCGGGAAGGGGATGCGCCCCACCGCCAGCGCGCTGATCATCACGCCTCCCGCCCGCTTCCCGAACGCCGCCCGCGCCCAGCCGTCCACCGCTCCCAGTCCGAACAGCAGCGCTGTGATCCGGTCGCAGGTGTCGGACGCCATGCGCGCCAGCAGCATCTCCCGCACCGCATCCTGGGCTGCCTCCGACTTGGCTTCCGCCAGTACGGCTACGGCCTGGCCTTGGCTCAGCCCCCAGCGCAGGAACTGGTCCACCACGGTCCGCCAGCGGCGGCGCGCCTCGTCCTTGCGGCGGAAATAGCGGCCGCGGGCCAGCCGCCGATACACCACCGAACCCAGGAACACCAGGTTGATGGCCGCCACCGCCACCGTCAGCCACAACACCAGCGCCGCGATGTCTTCCAGTAACACGGGCAGAACTCGTCCTGCGAGTCCTGTTTGCACGACCCTGACCGCTGGCGGCTTATTGTTTTCAGTGGGTTAGCGCCGATGCTGAAGAACTGGGGACCAAAGCAGGAAGCGGCGTCAGGGTGCTTTCCGAATCGGGAATGACCTGGTTGAGGGCCTCGCCCTTGTGCCGCGTTGTTCTTTAAGCCGCACAGGATGGTTTCTTTCCCCCCGGAAATTCACATCTCTGACTTCCTAATCGCGCTACAATGCCGCCAACGAACTCTGTGGCCAGGGAGTGCTCTAGAGGAGGATTCGTCATGAGCCTCGCACTGGAGATCAGCCGAGTCGACAATGTCACGGTCGTCACCTGCCAGGGCCGCATCGTCTTCGGGCAGGAGACCACCGACTTCTGCCGCACCGTCCGCGACCTGCTTCCCCAGGCTCCCCGCGTCATTCTCAACCTTCACGCCGTCGAGTACATCGACAGCGGCGGCCTGGGATCGATCGTGGGGCTGGTGCTGGCTGCCCGGCGGCTGAGTGGCGCTCTTGTGATCTGCGACCCTTCCAACCGGGCCGAGCACCTGCTGCGGCTGACCAAGCTGACATCGGTCATTCCCGTGTACCCCAGCCAGGAACAGGCGCTGGCCGAGCTCCGCAACTCGACCGTCGCCGCCTGAAGCAGTCAGTCGCCGGATTTTAGCTGTGCCTTGATTCACTTCCGACGATCACGCGATGTCGGCGATCGCCTGTCACTCCTCCCCGTGACCGCAATCACAGCTACTTTCCCCCGTCCAGAGTATGCAGTTAGTTCAAGGCCGCACCTGGGGATCACTCGCGCGCGCGGAGGGAGATTCCATGCAGGCCACGCTTTCCCATTACCGCATCCTCGAGCAGATCGGCCAAGGCGGGATGGGTGTGGTCTATCGCGCCCACGACGAGCACCTGGACTGCGACGTGGCCCTTAAGCTCCTGCCCGCGGGAGAACTGGCCGACGAGGCCGCCCGCCGCCGCTTTCGCAAGGAAGCCCTCGCCCTCTCCAAACTCAACCACCCCAACATCGCCGTGGTGCACGATTTCGACACCCAGGACGGCACCGACTTCCTGGTCGAGGAGTTGATCCCCGGCCTTTCGTTGAGCGAGATGCTGGTCTCCGGCCCCCTGCCCGAGCGCGAGATCATCCAATTGGGCTCGCAATTATGTGCCGGGCTGGCGGCGGCCCACGACCATGGCGTCGTCCACCGCGACCTCAAGCCGGCCAACGTCCGCGTGACCCCCGACGCGCGCCTGAAGATCCTGGACTTCGGCTTGGCGCATGTCGCGCAACCCGCCACTCCGACCGCGCTGACCGCCAGCCAGACGCACACTGCCACCTTCGCCGGCACCCTCCCGTACATGGCCCCCGAGCAACTGCTGGGCGAGCCGGTGGACGCCCGCGCCGACATCTGGGCCGCCGGCTGCGTGCTCTACGAGATGGCTACCGGCCGCCGCCCCTTTGCCGGCACCGGACCCGCCCTGATTGACGCCATCCTGCATCACCCCGCGCCCGCGGCTTCGCGGCTGAGCCCCGCGCTCTCGGCCGGACTGGAACAGATCATCCTCAAGTCCCTGGAAAAAGATCCCTCCCTGCGCTATGCCTCTGCTCGTGACATCGCGGTGGACCTCCACCGGCTGACTTCAGGTTCGTCCGCGACCCTGCCCCTGCCCAGGCTCCGCCGTACGCCCACTCGCGCTTTCGTGATGGCTGCGGCGCTGTTGGCATTGCTTGTCCTGGCCGGGGCGGTTCTTTACCGGCGGACGGCAAACCGCGGCCCCGCTCCGGCGCCCGCGCCCTCCGCTCCTTCCATCGCGGTGCTTCCCTTTGTGGACATGAGTCCGGGCAAAGACGAGGAATATTTTGCCGACGGCCTGGCCGAAGAACTGCTGAATAGTCTGGCCAGGACCCCGGGTCTGCGGGTGGTGGCTCGCACCTCGTCATTTCAGTTCAAGGGGAAGAACGTCAAGCTGCTGGATATCGGGCGCGAGTTGAACGCGGCAACCGTCCTCGAGGGCAGTGTCCGCAAGCAAGGCAATCGCGTTCGCATCACTGCGCAGCTCATCAACGCCTCCGACGGCTTCCACCTTTGGTCACAGACCTACGATCGGGAACTGAACGACATTTTCGCGGTGCAGGAGGAGATTGCGCAGTCGGTAGCGGGAGCGTTGAAAGTAGCTCTGCTGGGCGGGACATCGCCCTCCGCGCGCGGGACCAGCCAGGAACCGTACAACGCCTATCTGCAAGCTCGGTACTTCTACCAGCGCAGCAGCAAGGAGAGCCTGGAAAGGGCTGTCCGTTACTACGAGCAGGCGATTAACCTCGACCCCAGCTACGCCAAGGCGTGGGTTGGTCTGGCGGAAGCTCACAGCCGTCGGGCAGATTTTGGCTACGTTCTTGTGGAAGAAGGCTATCCAAAGGCGCTGGCTGGGGCGGAGCGGGCGCTGGCGCTCGATGCGAACCTCGCCGAGGCGCACGCTGCCCTGGGCTCGATAAAGACCACCTTTCAATGGGATTGGGCGGGAGCCGATGCTGCATATAAACAAGCGCTGGCTCTGGGGCCGGGGAACTTCGAAGTCCTCTATGGCGCAGCACTACTCGCCCTACACCTCGGCCGGCGCCAGGAAGCTCTCGCCTTGTGCCTCCGCGCGGCGGAATTGGACCCCCTCAACACGCAGATCTACATCGAACTTGCCCGTGTTCACTATTGGAGCGGTCGGCTACCCGAGGCGATCGCCGCCGTCAGCAAGGGATTGGAAATCGACCCCGCACGCCAGTATGCGCACACCCTGCTTGCCGTACTCGAACTGGAGCAGTCCCGGCCACAGGAAGCTCTGGCCGAAATGGAGCGCGAGCCGGACCTGAACTGGCGCTTGTTTGGGCTGGCGCTCACCTACCGCGCCCTTGGCCGTAAGCAGGAATCGGACACGGCGCTTGCGGAATTGATCGCCAAGTATCAGGCAGTCATGGCCTTCCAAGTCGCCGAGGTGTATGCCTTCCGCGGGGAAGACGATCTAGCTTTCCGATGGTTGGAGCGCGCCTACGCCCAGCGCGACGGAGGGCTTACCTGGATGAAAGGCGACCCCCTGCTGAAGAGTCTGGAGCACGACCCCCGCTTCGCCGCCTTCTTGAAGAAGATGCGCCTGCCGCTGGATTGATTCCCTTCCGCCGCTCTCCTTCGTGCCCTTCGTGTTTTCCTTCGTGCCCTTTGTGGTGAGTTCTTCGCTCACGGCGATGTCGGCGATCCCGGCAATCTCTTCTCGATGATCTCCTCCGCCCGCTGTACCACTTCCTCGATGCCCATCGCCGTCGAGTCGATCACCACCGCGTCCGCCGCCGGGACCAGCGGTGACGTCGCCCGGGTGCGGTCCCGCTGGTCTCGTTCCCGCAGCTCCTTCAGCACCGCCTCCGGCTGCCGCTCCCCCATCCCGACCGGGGCCTGCTTGAAGCGCCGCTCTCCCCTGACTTCCGGCGCCGCGTCCAGGAAGATCTTCACTTCTGCATGCGGGAACACCTTCGTCCCGATGTCGCGGCCTTCCATCACGATGCCACCCTCGGCCCCCATCGCCTGTTGCCGCGCCACCATCCACTCGCGTACCCGTGGGTGCACGCTCACCTTCGACGCCGCGTCGGTCACGTCCTGCTCCCGCACCCGCTCGGATACGTCGGTTCCATCCAGCAGCACCCGGTTGCCGTCCAGCCGCGGCTCCAGGTCGATGTGCGAATCGTGCGCCAGCTTCACCAGCGCCGCCTCGTCGTCCACCGACACGTCGTTCTCGATC
>Ga0335070_10005760_pt1 | contig 14608 bp, 12 predicted proteins | sample Lox_Sample_13_FD_206722 | JGI IMG/M metagenome (GOLD analysis project Ga0335070, IMG submission 206722) | Soil microbial communities from Loxahatchee National Wildlife Refuge, Florida, United States - Lox_Sample_1.3 | ecosystem: Environmental > Terrestrial > Soil > Wetlands | place: USA... | reverse complement strand
GCTCTCGCGAGAGCGCGCCGCCGCGCGTCGCAGCCACACGGCCGACTGCGCGGCCCGCCCGTCCAGCAGCAGGCAGAGCCCGGCCGCCCAGGCCGCGTTGCCGAGCCGCGTCAGCTGCCGCTGGCGCTCCCCCGCGTCCGCGAGCTCGCCGACGCGGGCCTCGCCGTCCCGGTAGCGCGCGACCGCAGCCTCGGCCTGGTCAGCCCAGTCCACGGGCTGAGTATCACGCGGGCGGCGCTATGGTTGCCCGGCGATGCGTGAGCTGCGCGAGGTCTTCTTCGTCGACGGCGTCCGGACGGCGTTCGGGAAGGCGGGGCCGAAGGGCCGCTTCTGGCGCACCCGCGCCGACGACATGGGCGTCAAGGTCGTGCGCGAGCTGCTGCGCCGCAACCCCGAGATCCCGCCGGAGCGGATCGGGGACGTCGTCTTCGCGGCGACGGCGCAGGTCGGCGACCAGGGCCTGACCCTCGGCCGCGACGTCGCGCTCCTCGCCGGCATCCCCGACACGGTGCCCGGCTTCGCCGTCGACCGCATGTGCGCCGGCGCGCTCACCGCGGTGACCGCTGCGGCCGGCGAGATCGCCTTCGGCGCGGCCGACGTCGCGCTCGCCGGCGGCGTCGAGCACATGGGCCACCACCCGATGGGCGACGACGTCGACTTCAACCCGCGCTTCGTCTCGGAGCGGCTGCTCGACGAGTCCGCCGCCGTGATGGGCCAGACCGCGGAGAACCTCCACGACCGCTTCCCGGAGATCACGAAGGAGCGCGCCGACACGTTCGCGCTCGCCTCGCAGCAGAAGGCCGCGGCCGCCTGGGAGAACGGCGTCATGCGCGAGACGGTCGTGCCGATGGCCGTCTTCTCCGACGAGGGCTGGCAGGTCGCCGACCGGGACGAGTTCCTGCGCCCCGACACGACGCTGGAGGGGCTCGCGGCGCTGAAGCCCGCCTTCCGTGCGGGCGGGCGCGTCACCGCCGGCAACTCGGCCGGGCTGACCGACGGCGCGACCGCGGCGTTCCTCGCCTCGGAGCGGAGCGTCGGCGAGCTCGGCCTGAAGCCGAAGCTCCGCCTCGTCGGCTATGCGTACGCCGGCGTCGAGCCGCACCTGATGGGCTACGGGCCCGTGCCGGCGACGCGGCGCGTCCTCGAACAGACGGGTGTGACGCTCGACGAGATCGACCTCTTCGAGCTGAACGAGCCGTTCGCCGTGCAGGTGCTGACCTGGTGCGACGAGCTGGGGATCGCCGGAGACGACCCGCGTCTCAACCCGTACGGCGGCGCGATCGCCTGCGGCCACCCGCTCGCCGCCACCGGCGTGCGCCTCGTCGCACAGCTGGCGTACGGGCTGCGCGAGCGCGGCGGGCGCTACGGGCTGACCGCGCTCTGCATCGGCATGGGCATGGGCGCGGCCGTCCTCTGGGAGAACGTCCAGTGAGCGACACCGTCTTCAAGCTCAACCGCGTCGACTCACGCGTCGGGCCGATCGCGCTCGTCACCGTCGACAACGGCGAGGACCACACGAAGCCGACGACGCTCGGCCGCTCGGCGTTCGAGTCGGCGGTCGGGCTGCTCGGGCAGCTCGAGCGCGGCGACTGGGCGGCGATGGTCGTCACCGGCAAGCCGTTCGTCTTCTGCGTCGGCGCGGACATCGACGAGTTCACGCGCGTGCGATCGGCCGAGGACGCGCTCGAGGGCGCGCGCGCCGGCCACGCGCTGTTCGGGCGCATTCGCGCGCTTCCGTTCCCCACCGTCGCGGCGATCAACGGCGCCTGCCTCGGCGGCGGGCTCGAGCTTGCGCTGCACTGCGACGCGCGCACGATCGCCTCGAGCGTCCGCCACTTCGGCTTCCCCGAGGTCTTCCTCTCGATCATCCCCGCCTGGGGCGGCACGCAGCTCGCTCCCCGGCTGGCCGGGCCCGAGGCGGCGGTGAAGCTGATCGTCGCGAACCCGCTGCGCCAGAACAAGCTGCTCGCAGCACCCGAGGCGGTCGAGCTCGGCTTCGCCGACCGGCTGCTCGAGCCCGTCGAGTTCGTCGACGAGTCGCTCGCGTACGCGGTCGAGCTCGTCGAGGCCGGCGGGGTCGCGCGCGCCGAGCCCGACTGGTCGCAGCTCGACACGATCCTGCGCAAGGCACGCTCGCGCGTCGACGACGCGGTGCATGGCGCGACGCGGGCGCCGTATGTCGCGCTCGAGCTGATCGCCGCCGCGAGAGAGCTGACGGTCGAGCAGGGCTATGCCGCCGAGGAGGCGGCGATGGGAGAGCTGCTCGTCAGCCCGCAGGCGCAGGCGTCCGCGTACGCGTTCACGGTCGTCGAGCGGCGGACGAAGAAGGGCGCCGGCCTGCCCGACGTGCCGCCGCGGAAGGTGCAGAAGGTCGGCATCGTCGGCGCCGGACTGATGGCGACGCAGCTGGCGACCCTGTTCGTTCGCCGGCTCGAGGTGCCGGTCGTGCTACGCGACATCGAGCAGGAGCGCGTCGACACCGCGCTCGCGACGATCCGCGAGGAGGTCGGCGCGCGCAAGCCGTTCCTCGCCACGCTCGTCGGCGGCGGCACCGGCTGGGAGCAGTTCGCAGGCTGCGACCTCGTGCTCGAGGCGGTGTTCGAGGAGCTCGAGGTGAAGCGCGAGGTCTTCGCGCAGGTGCGCCGCGTCGCACCGGACGCGATTCTCGCCACGAACACGTCGTCGCTCTCGGTCGAGGAGATGGGCGCCGACGTCGGGCTTCACTTCTTCAACCCGGTGGCCGTGCTGCCGCTCGTCGAGATCGTGCGTACGCCGCAGACGACCGACGAGCAGCTGGCGACGGCGTGGGACGTCGTCAAGAAGCTGCGCAAGCGCGGTGTGCTCGTGGCCGACGCGCCGGCGTTCGTCGTCAACCGCGTGCTCACGCGCCTGACGACCGTGCTGATGGACGCGCTCGAGCACGGCAACACCGTCGACGAGACCGACGAGGCGATCCTCTCGCTCGGGCTGCCGATGGCGCCGTCGGTGCTGCTGCAGATGGTCGGGCCGCGTGTCGCGAATCATGTACTCGTGACGCTGCACGACGCATACCCGGAGCGCTTCCCGCTCTCGCCGACGCTCGCGAACTACGCGGACGGGAAGGAGGAGATCGTCGTCCGCGGCGATGCGCGCCGCACGGTCGAGCAGATTCGCGAGGACGCGCTCGAGGCGGTCGCGGACGAGGTGCGGCACCTGCTCGACGAGGGCATCGTCGGCGCCGCCGCCGACGTCGACGCGTGCCTGATCCTCGGCGCCGGCTATCCGTTCTTCCTCGGCGGGGTCACGAAGCACCTCGACCAGACCGGCATCTCGGAGCGGCTCTTCGGCTCCACGCTCGCCGAGTACGGCAGGATTCCCGCCTGATGGCGGACGACTGGCGCATCCGAATCGAGCTCGAGCCGGACGGCGGAACGCTCGAGCGGCTCGGGTTCGAGCTCGGCGCCGAGGCGCGCGAGCTCGCGCGCGAGCTCGCGCAACAGCGCCTCGCGGTCTCACGCGACGGCAACGAGCTCTTCGTCTACGCCGGCTCGTACCCGGAGGCGCTGCGCGCCCTCGCCGTGATCGAGGCCGAGCTGCGCGAGCACGACGCCAAGGCGCGGACGAGCCGCGTCGAGCACTGGCTCGAGGACGAGGAGCGCTGGGACGACGAGCCGCGCGCGGAGAGCTGGGAGGAGGAGGAGCTCGCGGAGGGCTATGCGCCCTGGGAGGTGCGGGTGCAGTGCGGCTCGCACGGCGAGGCGCAGACCCTCGCCGACCAGCTCGAGCAGGAGGGCTACTCCGTCACGCGCCGCTTCCGCTACCTGATCGCGGGCGTCGCCTCGCAAGAGGAGGCGGAAGCGCTCGCCGCGCGGGTACACGGCGAGGCCGAGCCCGGCGGCGAGCTCGTCTGGGAGACCGTACCGGACAATCCGTTCGCCGTCTTCGGCGGCCTGGGCGGCTAGGAACCCCGAAAAGACGGTTGACGCTGCCGCCGCTCTCGCTATGCTTGCGGGAGCGCCGGCCGGACCAGGGGAAACTCGTCGAGCCGGTGCGCCTCTCCAGTTGGCAGCACGCGGAACGTGCTGCGCACATGCAGGAAGCCATTCATCAGCCGATGATTCTTTCGGAGGTGGCGGACCCGTTGGTCGCCGCCGCGGTCCGCGCGGACGCGTGGGCGGGCGAGCCGTTCCTTCGCCCGGGCGAGGATCCCGATCAGGCGCTCAGGCCGGGCACGGCGCGCCGCCGCGCCCTCGACGATGCGCTCGCCGAGCTCGAGGCGGGCCGGCGCAGCCCGAGCCCGCAGTGGAAGGTGCGCTACGGCCTCATGCTCGGACTCGAGCGCGTGCTCGCCGACCCGGAGCCGCGCACCGCGGCCGGCACCGCGCTCCGCCGCCACCAGGTCGACGCGCTCGCGGGAATGCTGACCGAGCTGATCGCGGCAAGCCAGCGTGCGGAGGAGACGAACGGGAACGGCCAGGCGCTCGCGGAGGTCGAGCTCGAGGAGGACGAGGACGAGGACGAGGAGGAGCCGCTCGCCGTCGCAGGCGAGGAGGAGGACGAGGAGCGGGACGAGCTCTCGCCGGAGCAGGACCCCGGCGCCGTGCGGCGCTACCGCTTCCGCCACCCCACCGCCTCCGGCAAGACGATCGCCGCGGCCGGCTTCGTCGAGGCGGCGCGCACGCTCGGCGTGCTCATCCTCACCCACCGGCGGCTGCTCGTCTCGCAGTTCGAGCGCGACCTGACGACCGAGGGCTACGGCGGCCGCTTCGCGCCTGCGATCACGAGCGGCAAGGACCCGCTGCGCGGCAACCCGCTGACGATCCAGACGTACGCGTGGTTCGCGCGCCACGTCGACTCGATCAGCCGCACCGCCTACCAGCTCGTGATCTGCGACGAGGCGCACACGGCGCTCGGCGAGAAGACGTCGGCCGCGATTCGCTCCTTCCCGGAGCCCATCTACATCGGCATGACGGCAACCGAGCAGCTGATCGCCAAGCAGGTCTCGGATGTGTTTCCCGCGTCGGTCGACGACCTGCCCCTTCAGGACGCCGCGCGCCGCGGGCTGATCGCGCCGCTGCGCTGTCTACGCGTGCCGCCCGTCGCCGCGATCAACTCGGTGCCGATCGTCGGCGGCGACTTCGACCAGGAGATCCTGGCCAAGACCCTCGACCACCAGGCGCTGAACCAGGCCGCCGCGAGCCTCTACCGCGACCGCTTCGACAACACGCCGGGCATCGTCTACGCCGCCGGCGTCGACCACGCGTACAACCTCGCGCAGGAGTTCCGGGCCGCCGGGCTGAAGACGGAGGCCGTTTCCGGACGCACGCCGCCCGTTCGCCTCGCCGAGACGCTCGCAGCGTACGAGCGCGGCGAGATCAACGTCCTCATCAACGCGCAGCTGCTCGCCGAAGGCTGGAACTCGCCGCGCGCGACCGTCTGCATGCACCTCGCGCCGACCGCATCGCGCCGCGTCTACCAGCAGCGCGTCGGCCGGATCATGCGCATGCACCCGCGCAAGGAGGCCGGCATCGTCGTCGACTTCGTCCCGAAGGGCGCGACGCACAACGAGCGTGTCGTCTCGCTGCACTCGCTGCTCGACGCAGACTTCTACCGCGAGGGCGCCCGCGTCACGCCGGCGCCGCGCCGCCGCTCGCAGCGCCGGGCCCGCCGTCGGCTGACGCCGGCCCCATGGCTCGTCCCGGTCACGCCCGACGTCCGCCGCCGCATCGCCGTCATCCAGCGCGAATGGCAGCGGGTCGACCCGCGGTTCCTCGACGACGACGAGCAGCGCTACTGGGCAACGATCGCCGGCCGGCAGATCCGCTTCGACGAGCGCGCGTCGTTCGTGCAGAAGCTCACCGAGGGCCGCGCGAGCAAAGGCGCGCTCGAGCAGTTCCTCACGACGTGCGCCGCGGAGAATCCGAACCGCCGCCTGCGCGCGATGGCGCTCCAGGACCGCGTGTCGATGCGCATCGACCGCGCCGACTTCGACGACCTCGTCACGCTCGTGACGCAGGCGCCCACCTGGGAGAAGGAACGGCTCGTGGGCATACGCATCCTGCTGCGCGCGATCGCCGACGGGAAGCCGGACGCGCCCGATCAGATCCTCGCGCGCTGGACGTGGCGGCTCGCGCGCGCGACACGGAAGCTGCAGGACCGGCGCGCGTCCGGCGAGTACCCGGAGGCAAAGCGGCTGCTGGGCGCGCTCGCCAACTCGCGCGGGCACCGGCACGAGGAGAACGCGGCGAGGCTCGTCCGCACCGCGCTCGAGCAGCCGATGCAGGTCGGCGCTGCGCTGCTTGCGTCGGCAGAGGGCTACACGCCACGTGCGACGAAGCTGATCGACGAGGCGCGAGAGCAGCTCGGTGCCGTGCAGGAGGTCGCGCTCGCGCTGTCCGAGAACCTGCCCGCGCCGAAACAGCAGGCGAGCCGCAACCGGCGGCGGCGGCGGCGGAAGAAGCGCGTCGCGCAGGTCGAGGGCGCCGCGGTCACGACCGCGGCGTCGCCGGACGGGGCGACCCCGGAGGCCGGCGAGGCGGGGGCCGAGACGGAGACGACCGTGGACGGGCAGCCGAAGCCCCGGCGCAGGCGACGGCGGCGGCCGGCCCAGGCGACCGAGAACGGCCCGGCCGAGTCGGCGGCGGCTGCGGCTCAGCCCGGCGAGCCGGCGGGCACGCCCGACTAGTGGTCGCGGCCATGCGGGCCGCCAGGCGCACAACCGTAGTTGTGGCCGCGACCACTAGACCGCGGGCCCGTCAGACCGCGGGCCCGTCGGGCCCGTCGCCGCTTTCGTCCTCCTCGTCGCGCTCGCGCAGGAAGCGCGTCAGCTCGGCTGCGAGGGTGTCGCCCGAGGGCAGGTCGTCCGCGGCTTCGAGCATGTCGACACGCCGCTCGAGCTCCTCGACGTAGGCGGCCGTCTCGGCATCGGTGGAGACGGCCTCGCTCACCTGCTCGCTGTACTCGTCGGATGCCTGCTCGAGCTCGGCGACGTCGATCTCGACGCGCAGCAGCTCGCCGAAGCGGCGCACGAGCGCGAGCGCGGCGCGTGGACTCGGCGCGAGCGACACGTAGTGCGGCACGGCGGCCCACAGGCTGACGGAGGGCACGCTCGCCTGGCGGCAGGCGTCGTGCACCACGCCGACGATTCCGGTCGGCCCCTCGTACCGCGACGGCTCGAGCCCGAGCTCCTCGACGAGCGCCGGATCGGTCGCGGCGCCGGTCACGGGCGCGGGCCGCGTGTGCGGCACGTCGGCGAGCAGTGAGCCCAGGGTGACGAGCAGCTCGACGCCGAGATCCTGCGCGAGCTCGAGCACGAGCCCGGAGAACGTTCGCCAGCGCAGGTTCGGCTCGACGCCGAGCAGGACGACGGCGTCGCGATCCGTGCCGGGGATCTCCGCGTGGTAGAACGCGTTCTCGGGCCAGTCGAGCCGCCGCGTCATGCCCTCGACGAGCGAGACGTGCGGGCGCGTCGCCTGGAAGTCGTAGAAGCCCTCCGGCTCGATCTCGGCGAAGCGAGTCGCCCGCCACTGCTTGGCGAGGTAGCCGCCGGCGAGCGAGGCACCCTGGCCGCCGTCGTTCCAGCCGCGGAACGCCGCAACGAGCACCGGCCGGCGGAGCGTCGGCCGGAAGGAGACGTTCAACTCTGCCATTCGGCGAGTGTATCCGTGGGAAATGAGGCGCACGTCCCGCCGCTGATCCGAGGCGACGCTTTACGGCCGGCGACCAGGTCGCGACGTGGTCGCAGTCGGGTTCACCCTGCGCGCGACGCAGACCGCACAGCACTTCCCCCGGCGAGCGGTCGCCAGAGCCGGGCCGCGAGGCCCACCGTCCACGCGAAGAGGCCCGCGGCCAAGCTGACGTGCACGAGCACGAGCCACCAGGGCAGGTTGGTGCGGAACTGCACCTCTCCGATCGCCATCTGCCCGAGCAGCAGCGCGAGCAGGCCGGCGCAGCCCCACACGAGCCAGGGGAAGCGCTCCCGGTTCCGCCACGCCCAGACGGCAAGCGCGAGGAAGACGAGCCCGAACGCCGCCACCGCGCGCACGTGCAGCGAGACCGCGGGATCGAACGAGCCGATCCGCCGCACGGACGTGGTGCCGCTGCTGCCGGGATGCGGCCCGGCGGCCGTGGCCAGCGTGCCGCTGACGACGAGCACGCCGACGGCGGCGAGCAGCGCGACGCCGCCGACACGCGCGACGGCCGGCACCGCGTCGGAGCTGCCGCGGCGCAAGCGCGTCGCCTCGAGCAGGACGAGCACCGCGAGCCCGAGCACGACGAGTGAGAGCAGGAGGTGCGAGAGCACGAGGTACGGGTTCAGGTCGAAGTGCACGGTGATCGCGCCGAGCGGCGCCTGGGCAAGAGTGCCGGCGAACACGGCGGCGGCGAGCAGTCTCACGTTCCGCCTGAGGCCCGGTGTCCGGAGGGCGCCGAGCGCGAGCGCGAGCGTGACGGCGACGGTCAGGGAGGCGACGACCCGGTTCGAGAACTCGACGTCCGAGTGGTAGCCCCGCTCCGGGAAGAAGACGTTCGGCTGGCAGCCGGGCCAGTGCCGGCAGCCGAGACCGGAGCCGGTGAGGCGGACGGTCGCCCCGGTGGCGACGATGAGCACGAGCATCGCCGTCGCAGCGAGCGCGAGCCGCCGGAATCCCTCCGGCGAGAGCTCGAGCACGCGGCGCCGCGGCAGCGCCTGCGGGGCCGACTCCACATGCACGAGCCGAGTGTAGACCGGCGGCGGAGAACCGGTGGCCGCTGCTAACGTGACGTTGACGTAAGAATGAGCTTCCTCCGGAGTCGCCGGCACAGCAGCCGGTTCAAGTGGTGGGTGCTCTCCTGCACCAGCCTGGGCATGCTGCTCGCGACGGTGAACTCCGGCACGCTGATCATCGCGCTGCCGAATCTCGAGCGGAGCCTGCACACGACGCTGCTCCAGCTCGTGTGGGTGATGCTCGTCTACATGATCGCCTCGACCGTGCTCCTGCTCACGGCGGGACGCTTCTCCGACCTGTTCGGACGCAAGAACGCGTACGTGCTCGGCTTCCTGCTCTTCTCGGCCGCCTCGCTCGGCGCCGGCTTCGCCGACAGCGGCACGGTGCTCATCCTCTGGCGGGTCGTGCAGGGGGTCGGCGGCGCGTTCCTCTTCGCGAACGCGGGGGCGCTCGTCACCGACGCCTTCCCCCGGCAGGAGCTCGGCCTGGCGATGGGCACGAACGTCATGGTCGGCGCGGTCGGCCTCGTCGTCGGGCCGGTGCTCGGCGGCGCGCTCGTGGCGATCGCGTGGCCGTGGGTGTTCTGGTTCAACGTGCCGTTCGGTCTCCTCGGCTCGGCGTGGGCCTACCTCGTGCTGCACGAGATGTCGGGCCGCGACTCCGCCGAGCGCGGCCTCGACCTGCCCGGCACCGCGGTCTTCGTCGTCGGTCTCACAGGCCTCGTGCTCGGCCTTTCGAAGGGCGGCCTCACCGGGTGGAGCGGGCCGGTCGTGATCGCCTGCCTCGCCGCAGCGGCCGTGCTGCTGCCGCTCTTCGTGCTGCTCGAGTCGCGCAGCGACTCGCCGATGCTCGACCTGACGCTGTTCGAGGACCGCCTCTTCAGCGCGGCGGCCGCCGCCGCGTTCCTCAACGGCCTCGCGCGCTTCGCGCTCATGTTCCTGTTCGTCTTCTACTTCCAGGGGCCGCAGGGCCAGTCGCCGCTCATGGCCGGACTCGAGCTCGCACCGCTCGCGCTCGGCATGCTCGTCGCCTCGCCGATCGCGGGCGCGATCGCCGACCGTCGCGGCTCACGCGGGCTCGCGGCGATGGGAATGGTCGTCACCGCCGCCGGCCTCGCGGGAATGACGATGCTCCAGGCCCACACGGCGTACTCGTGGAGCGCGCTCTGGCTCGCGCTCGTCGGCATCGGCTCGGGCATGTTCAACAGCCCGAACACCGCCGCGATGATGGGCGTCGTCCCGGTCCACCGCCGCGGGATCGCCTCGGGTGCGCGGATGATGCTGACGAACACGGGCGCGGTGATCTCGATCGCGTTCGTGCTCGCCGTCGTGACCGCCGCGGTGCCGAAGAACGTTCTGTTCAGGATCTTCTCAGGCCTGGCGTCGGGGCTCTCCGTCCGGCAGCTCGACCCCTTCATCGCGAACATGCACCTCGCGTTGTGGGTGCTCGCCGCCGTCTCGCTGCTCGGCGCCGGCGTGTCGCTGCTGCGGCCCTCGCACAAGGTGGTCTCCAGCCGCGTCCTCGCGGTCGAGGAGACCGCGTGAGCACGACCGCGCCGCGCGCGCTCCGCATCGGCGAGCTCGCCGAGCGCACGGGCGTCACGCCGCGCACGATCCGCTACTACGAGGAGATCGGGCTGCTCGCGCGCGCCGAGCGGCGGAAGGGCTCCCATCGAGCCTACGACGAGGCCGACGTCGAGCGGGTGCTCGAGCTGACGCGCCTTCGCGACCTGCTCAACCTGTCGCTCGGCGAGCTCAAGCGGCTCGTCGAGGCGGAGGACGCGCGAGCGGCGCTGCGCCGCCGCTTCCACGAGACCGACTCCGTCGTCGAGCGGCTGCGCATCGTCGAGGAGGCGCTGCCGCACGTCGAGACGCAACTGCAGCTCGTCCGGCGCCGCCGGGAGGAGCTCGAGCGGCTCGAGGAGGAGCTCGTCTCGAAGCGCAGGTCACTGCTCGCGCGGAAGCGGCAGCTCGACGGCTAGCGCACCACGACGCCGGCGCCGGCCGCGACCGAGCCGATGCGCGCGATGAAGAGATCCCGCGCGCCGAACTCGGCGGCGAGCGAGAGCGCCTTGTCGGCCGGGAGCGAGACGAGCAGGCCGCCGGCCGTCTGCGCGTCGTACCCGAGCGTGACGAGCTCGTCCGCGACGCCTGACGCGTCGACGTGCGGCCCCGCGAACTCGCGGTTGCGCGGGTCGCCGCCGGTCTTGACCCCACGCCGCGCGACGTCGAGCGCGCCGCCGAGCACAGGGAGCGCTGGCGCGTCGATGCGAATCTGCACCCCGCTGCGGTCGGCCATCTCGTACGCATGACCGAAGAGCCCGAATCCGGTGACGTCGGTCACCGCATTCGGCGTGAACGGCCGCAGCGCGTCGGCCGCGGCCGCGTTGAGCGTCGTCATCCAGCGCACCGCCTCGGTCCGGTCGCCCTTGGCGGCGAGGACGAGCCCCGTGCCGAGCGGCTTCGTCAGGAAGAGCGCGTCTCCCGGCCGTGCGCCGCTCTTCGGCCAGATGCCGTTCGGGTGCACCGTGCCGACGACCGCGAGGCCGTACTTCGGCTCCGCGTCACGGATCGTGTGGCCGCCTGCGAGCAGCGCACCCGCTGCGCGCACCTGCTCGTCCGCGCCCGCGAACACGGCGGCGAGCACCTCGGTCGGCAGCTCCTCCGGGAAGGCCGCGATCGAGAGCGCGAGCAGCGGCACCCCGCCCATTGCGAAGACATCGTTGAGCGCGTTCGTCGCCGCGATGCGGCCGAACACGCCGGGGTCGTCCACGAGCGGTGGGAAGAAGTCGACGGTGAAGACGAGCGCGCGCTCGTCGTCGAGCTTGTAGACGGCGGCGTCGTCCGCGGGCGACAGCCCCACGAGCAGGTTCTCGGCCTCGGCCGGGACGAACCCCTTGAGCAACTCCTCGAGCCGCGCGGCCGAGTACTTCGCGGCACAGCCGCCGCCGGCCGTCAGCCCGGTGAGCGTGGTGGACTCCACGCCGGTAACTGTACGGAGAAGGGCGAAGACGGCGGCCGAAGCCGCCGTCTTCTGGGGAGAGGAGGGCACGTTGCGGCACCCTCGCGGGTCTTCTTCGCCGCACACGCCGCTTGACCTGCTGCCGCACCTGCCTGTAGAGAAAGGGCCGTGGAGCGGGCGGCGCTGATCACCGGCGGCTCGTCGGGCATCGGCCTGGCGATCGCGCGCATGCTGCGCGACGAGGGCTTCGGGCTCACGCTGGCCTCGCGGCGGCCGGAGCGGGTCGAAGCGGCCGCGGCCGAGCTCGGCGCGATTGCGGTCGCCGCCGACGTGTCGAGCGCCGAGGCCTGCGAACGGCTCGTCGCCGGGCACCGCGAGCGGTTCGGCCGGCTCGACGTGCTCGTCAACTCCGCCGGGATCGGGATCGCCGGCCGCATCGAGGATCTACCGGCGAAGCACTTCGACCTCCAGCTCGGCGTGAACGTGCGGGGGCTCTTCCTCGTCACGCAAGCGGCGATCCCGCTGCTGCGGGAGTCCCGCGGCTGGATCGTCAACCTCGCCTCGATCGCCGGCACGATCCCCTCGCCCGGGCTCGCCACCTACGGCGCGACGAAGGCGGCCGTGATCTCGCTCACACGCTCGCTGAACGAGGAGCTGGACGCCGACGGCGTGCGGGCGGTCGCGATCTGCCCCGGCTTCGTCGACACCCCGATGGCCGAGTGGTCCGGCCTGAAGGGTGAGGAGATGATCCAGCCCGAGGATTGCGCCGAGATCGTGCGCATGCTGCTGCGCCTCTCACCGAGGGCGCGGATCCCGCAGGTCGTGATCGAGCGGGTCGGCTCGACGAACGGCGACGTCCCGCTCGGCGGCGCCTGAGCCGTCCACGAAGCAGGCACAGGCGTGGGCGCCCGCGCCGCCTCGGGAGTCTCTGCACACACTGCCCGGACCGCGTGCCGCGGATCCCGCCGCGGAGGAGCTGCCGCCGCACGCGTTGCCGCGCCGCGACGGCGGCGGGATCAGCACGCAGTCCGTCCCACCGCTTACAGGTAGCCGCCGTCGTTCATTCCGCCCGACTTCGTCGCAAGCACGAAACGAGCGACGAACACGGCGATGATCGATGCAGTGATCAGGAGAGAGATCAGCCGCGCTCTGTTCACGATGACACCCCCTTTCTCACTAGAAGCGAACGTCCTGGAGTGCCTCTGCCGCAGTGCGGTAGAGGTGTGCCGCAAGCCTGTCGTCGCCTCGCCGCGCCGCGAGGTCGCCGCGGGCGACCCAGGCTGCTGCGCGGTGGCTGGCCGAGCCGAGCTGCTCGAAGCTCGCCTCGGCGCTGTCGAATGCCGTCTCCGCCTCGTCGAGGCGGTCCTGCTCGAGGAGTGCGCGCCCGAGCACGAGCTGGGCGTTGCCGGCCTCGTCGAGGTAGTCCTCGTGTCCCTCGAGCAGCTGCAGCGCGTGCCGCGCCTGCCCTTCGGCCTGCTCGATGTTGCCGGTGCGCAGGTGGATCTGCGCCAGCGAGGAGACGGCCTGCGCAGCGTCGGCCTCGCGGCCGGTGTCGAGCGCGATCGCGAACGCCTCCTTGAGCAGCCCGATCGCCTCATCGGTCTTGCCGAGGAGGAAGTTCAGGCCGCCGAGGTTGTTCGTGAGCTGCCCGATGTGAACCCGGTCCGCGAGCTGCTCGTACGCCGCACGCGCCTTCTCGGCGTACGTGCGCGCGAGCACCCAGTGTCCTTCGCGGTCGGCGACGAGCGACGCCTGGAAGTAGGCGGCGCCGATCGTGCGCGGGTCGTTCGCGTCCTCGGCGAGCTGGAGCGCCCGCTCGATGTCCTCGCGCGCCGCCTCGTAGTCACGCTGGCGGCGCCAGCAGCGCGAGCGCCACGAGAGGATGTTCGAGCGCAACGAGTCGCAGGGGAGGCCGGAGCGCTCCGCGAGCGAAAGGGCCTCGTTCAGCAGGCCGAGGGAGGTCTGGATGCTGTTGAGCTGGTAGCGGCAGACGCCGAGCGCGTGGAGCACCTCGGCCCGCTCCAGATCGGAGAAGCTGCCGGCCTCCACGATGCCGCGCGCCTCGTTGAGGAGGTCGAACGCCTGGCGCAATGCGCCGAGGCGCATCTGGGCGCGGCCGGCGCCGAGGAGTGAACGCGCCTCGAGCTCGGACAGCCCGGTCGCCCGCGCGGCCGGCACGAGCAGGTCGTACTCGGCAGCGCTCTCGTCGTTGTGCCCCGCCTCCAGCAGCGTCTCCGCGCGCGTCAGGGCGGCCTCGAGGCGCCCCCGCTCGTCGGTCGCGACGCCGTTGGCGAGAAAGCCCGGATCGACTCCGAGCCGCGCCGCGAGCCACTCGACCGTCTCGCGCGTGGGCCGGGTCTTGCCCCGCTCGATCTGCGAGACGTACTCCTTCGAGAAGCGCTCGCCCGCGAGCTCGCTCTGGGTCAGCCCGGCGGCGACGCGGAGCTGGCGGAGGCGCTCGCCGAGCCGGAGCCCGCTGGGGACGGCGGCACGGCTGGTGCGGAGGGCGGTGTCCTGTGTCATTTCGTGCGGCAGGTTCGAAGTGAACCCTACGCTTCACCAAACTGCAAGAGGTCCCGATCGGCCATCCCCCAAAAAGGGCATGTTCTAGCGGAAAGCCTGTGAAGTAAAGGGATCGAAGATCACTTGACTGAGCTACTTGACTGGGTTGGACATGGCTCCTATAGTGAGGCCACCTTGCAACCAGGCCGGACGCCAGGCTCGGATTTGCAGGGGGCGCGCCAACGCATCCGGCGGCGGGACGGAGGTACGGCTGGGCCGCAGAGCCGGGCCTCTGAAAGTCGCAAAGGATGGGCGCGCCTCTCGAAAGGGGCCCCGGAGCCGCAGCCGGGGCCCCTTTCATTTCCGCGGCGAACCTTCGGTTCGCCGCGGTGAGGGTTGTGCTCCGCAGAGCGCGCGGCGGCGAAGCCGCCGCGCTCTTCGAGGCGCGACGCGACGGGGCT
>Ga0335070_10005759_pt1 | contig 14610 bp, 14 predicted proteins | sample Lox_Sample_13_FD_206722 | JGI IMG/M metagenome (GOLD analysis project Ga0335070, IMG submission 206722) | Soil microbial communities from Loxahatchee National Wildlife Refuge, Florida, United States - Lox_Sample_1.3 | ecosystem: Environmental > Terrestrial > Soil > Wetlands | place: USA... | reverse complement strand
CCGAGGAGCTGCTGCTTGGCCTCGTTCGAGTACACGACGACGCCGCGCTCGACGTAGCGGGACGAGCCCGCGATGTTCGTGAGGCGGTGGGCGACGAGCCCGCCGGTGCACGACTCGGCCATGGACACGGTGAGATGCCGCTCCAGGAGCAGCCGGCCCACCACGACCTCCATGGTGTCCTCGTCCCGCCCCCAGCAGTCGGGCCCCAGCGCCTCGCGAACCTCCCGCTCCACCGGGTCGAGCGCCGCCTCCGCAGCGCTGCGCGAGGCCGCCCGCGCGCGTAGCTGCACCCAGACGTCGCCGTCGACGGGCACGCAGGCGACGGCCACCGCCGAGTCCGCCCCCAGCCAGCGCCCGAGCCGCTCCTCGACGTCCGCGGGCGAGAGACCCGTGGTGTGCAGCGTGCGGAGCACGGTGCACTCGCCCGCGCCGAGCCGCTGCCGGGCCAGCGGGCGGAGCTGCCCGTCCACGAGCGGACCGAGCGCGGCGGAGCCGGCGGGCAGCACCACGACCGCGGCGCGACTGATCTCGAGGACCCAGGCGGGCTCGCCAGCCGCCGGCCAGAGCGTCGCGCCCTGTGGCAGCAGCGCCAGCCGATCGAGCCGCCGAGGCATGGCCTGCCCGCGCCGGGCGAAGTCCTCCTCCAGCAGCGCCAGCAGCTTGTCGTTGAGCACGAGGCGGGCGCCACCGAGCCGCGACAGCGCGCGCCGCACCACCTCGCCGCTCGAGCCGCCGGGCTCCGCGAGCACCACCACCAGCGAGGCGGCCTCCACCGCGCCGCGCAGCGCCTCCTCCACCGCGATCTCGTCCTCGTCCACGACCTGGCGGGAGGCCACCGGGACACCTTCGGCGAGGAGCGCGCGCGCCACCATGAGGCCGGCGGGGTCGTCGGCCGCGCCCAGCTGGGCCGCGCCCACCGTGACGATCCAGGCCTGGTTCACGGGGGGTGGCTCACGCGGGAACGCCGAAGAGCGCGCGCGCGCCCATGATGAGGATCAGCGTGTAGAGGCCGGCGATGAGGTCGTCCACCATGACGCCCATCCCGCCGGTGAGGGCCTGGCTCTCTCGGGCCGGGAAGGGCTTCCAGATGTCGAACAGGCGGAAGAGCAGGAACGCGGTCACGAGCACCGGGATGGACCGCGGCAGCCCGATGACCGAGAGCAGCATCCCCGCGACCTCGTCGATCACGATCAGCCCCGGATCCTTGCGGCCGAGCACGCGCTCCACGCGCGAGCCCGCCCAGAGGCCGACGAGCGTGACCGCGACCAGCGCGACCACGAGCCCGAAGGTCGTCCAGGGAAGGAGCCAGATGGCGACGAGGGTGACGAAGCTGCCGACCGTCCCCGACGCGACCGGCGAGTAGCCGGCGCCGAAGAGGCTGGCCAGCATGAAGGCCAGGCGGTCCAGCCGACCGAGTGGCCTATTCCCCGACGAGCTCGTAACCGTCAACCTCGACGATCGAGACCTCCGCGAAGCGCCCCGGGGTCAGCCGCGCGTCGCGCAACAGCACCACGCCGTCGATCTCGGGCGCCTGCCCCGCGGTGCGGCCCTCGAAGGGGAACGCCGAGTCCGGGCTCGGCCCGTCCACGAGCACGGTCTGCCGCGTGCCGTAGAGCGCCTTCTGGCGCGGCCAGGCCAGCCGGTCCTGGAGGTCCTGCACCTGTTGCGCGCGCTCGGCCATCGCCTCGGCGGGCACCGGATCGGGCAAGCCCGCGGCCGGGGTGCCGTCCTCCACCGAGTAGGTGAAGACGCCGAGACGGTCGAAGCCCACCTCCTCCACGAAACCGAGCAGGTTCTGGAACGCGCCCTCGGTCTCGCCGGGGAAGCCGACCAGCACGGTGGTGCGCAGGGTCACGCCGGGCAGCGCATCGCGCAGCCGGGCCACGATGTCCTTCATCCGCTGGGCGGTGACGCCGCGCCGCATCGCACGCAGGATGGCGTCGTCGCCGTGCTGCACCGGCATGTCCAGGTACGGCACCACCCGCGCGCGCCGCCACTTCTCGATCAGGCGCTCCGTGACGTGAGCGGGATGGAGGTACATCGGGCGGATCCACGGCATCCTGGTGTCGGAGAGCGCCAGCAGGAGGTCGCCGATGTCGCCGTTGCCGGACAGGTCGCGCCCGTACGCCAGCGTGTCCTGTGAGACGAGGATGGCTTCCTGGATGCCCCGGCCCGCGAGCCGCTCGACCTCCGCCACGATGTCCGGCAGCGGGCGGCTCCGGTGCTTGCCGCGGAACTGCGGGATCGCACAGAACGTGCAGCCCATGTCGCAGCCCTCCGCGATCTTGACGTAGGCGTACGGCACCCGCGCCGTGAGCAGCCGAGGAGTCTGGGCGTTGTACAGATAGCCGGGCGGAGCCTCGCTCACCCAGGCCTGGCGGCCGTCGGCCTGGTTCACGAGCTCCACGATGCGGTGCAGCTCGGAGGTCCCGAGGATCGCGTTGATCTCCGGAATCTCTTCGCTGATCTCACCGCCGTACCGCTGGGTGAGGCAGCCGGTGACGATCAGGGCCCGCGCGCGCCCGCGCTCCTTGAGCTGGGCCAGCTCGAGAATCGTGTTGACCGACTCCTCGCGCGCCCGGTCGATGAAGGCGCAGGTGTTGACCACCAGGCAGTCGGCCGACTCCGCCGCTTCCGCGATCTCGTGGCCGGCCTGGGTCAGCATCCCCAGCATCAGCTCGGAGTCGACCTGGTTCTTCGGGCAGCCGAGGGTTGTGAAATGGACTTTCATGAAGGGAACTTATGATCCCACAGCCCCTCCGGTGCCGTCAACGAGTCGGAGCCCGGGCGCCTCACAGCAAGCGCTTGCCGGTGGCGGGGACGAGCTGCCCGTAGCGCACCCCCTTGATGGACAGTAGCCGGTTGGCGACGCGCCGGATGTCGCGCGCGGGGCCCCGGAGGGGAATGGCCTCGAGACACGTGTGGGCGTCCAGGTGCACGTGGAGGGCCGCGGTGATCAGCCCCTCGTGCTCGTGCTGGATGTCGGTGAGCTTGTCGGCCAGGGCGCGCGTGTCGTGGTCGTACACGAGCACCAGGACGCCCACCGTCTCCCCCTCCTGGTCCGCCCACTCCTCCTTGACCAGCTCGGCGCGGAGGAGATCCCGCACGAACTCACTCCGGTTGCCGTAGCGGCGATCGGTGCGCAGCCGATCCAGCACCCGCATGAGCGGATCCGGGAGCGAGACGGTGAAGCGCGTGGAGGTCGCTCGCACGGCCTTCTTGCGGCTCATCGACGGAGTCTCTCCCTTGGCCTGGCCGGCGTGAGATCGAGATGCGGGCCTGATCATGCGGCAGCAAGGGGCCGCGGGCAAGTCCGTGCCCGGGAACCGTGATTGACCATGGACGGTTGATTGGTTATCCTCGCGCCCATGTCACGCTCTCGAGTGGTTGCCATGTTGGTGGTGTCGCTGGCACTGCTCGCCGTCTTGGCGGCCGCCGTTCCGGCCTCGGCCCACACCGTCCAAAACATCGTCGCGCCGGCCCTGCCCGCACCGGATCTCCCACCCGCGCTGCCCGCGGTTGCCGTCGATCCAGGCAGCCTCGCGTCGCCCGGTGACCCGTCGTGGCCTTTGGCGGGTGCGCTCCTTCTGAGCCTTGCGCTGGGCCTCGCGGGTGCCCGGCGTCGGCCCCGGCGCGCGCTGGTGCTGGCGCTGGTGGTGTTGCTGACGCTGTTCGCGTTCGAGAACGCGCTGCACTCGGTTCATCACGGCTTCGATGCGAAGCAACGCAACGAATGCACCATCGCGGCGGCCGCCGCGAATCTGTCGGCGATCTCGGTCGACGGCGTCCTCGAGACGTCCGCCATCCTGATTCCGAGCGAGCGCGCCGCCGAGCCTGATCTCGCACCACCTCCGACCCGCCTCCTCGAGCCCGACCAGGGCCGAGCCCCGCCCTTCCCCACCGCCTAGCCCTCCCGCAGTCCGCCCCGCACCCGCCGTTGCCGATGCAGCCGGCGCGGGCGGGTTCCGCAGGTGTCGTGGGCCCACTCTGGCGCAAGGGGGGAGTTTTTGTTGAGCGAGGTGCTTTGTTCACGAGGGACGACGATCGCGCTGTCGTGCCTCATTCATCTGGGGCTGGTGGCGATGCTCGTCCTCGGCCAGCACCGGGTTCCCGTGGCCGTCGCGGTTCGCCCTCCCGTGCTGCCGGTGCAGCTGGTCACGCTCGACGCCCCGGAGGAGCCTAGGCCTGCGCCCGCGGCGCGGCCCGCCCCACCGCCCCGCCAGCGCATCCGGCCACCGCGCCTGATCGAGCCCTCGCGGCCGTCAGAGGTGCCGCCTGCCGTCAAAGTGGAGGAGCCCGCTCCGTCACCCGTCGCGCCGACTCCGGTACCGGCCGCGATCGACCCTTCGCCCGTGGCAACTCTGCCGGCGCCGACGAGCGAGGCCGCGCCCGGCCCTCCGGCCACCAGCATCGTGCCCTTGGCCGCGCCCGACGGCCCCGCCGTGTCCACTGCGCCCGTCACGGCCTCCGCCAGCCCATCGACCGCCATCCCCGAGGGCGTCACGCAGTACGCGCGCCCGCGGGGTGGCTACCAGGTGCGGCCGAGCTACCCGGCGGCCCCGCGGCGACAGGGCATCCAGGGCACGACCCTGCTCCGCATTCACGTCTTGGCGGACGGGCGGATCGGCGACGTCCTGATCGAGCAGTCCGCGGGCCACCCCGATCTCGATCAGGCGGCCCGCGACGCGGTCCGGGCCTGGCGGTTCGAGCCGGCGCGCCGAGGCAACGATCCGGTCGCGATGTGGGTACTGCTCCCGGTCGAGTTTCGACTCAGATGACCTCACCTCGAGGCAAGGAGATAGGACAACCCATGGCCATCCCAGTGCTCCTCCCGCTGGTCGCGTCGGCCGCCGTTCTCGTCGCGGCGGTCACGGCGTACGCCCAGAGCCAGCCGGCGCCGCCCAAGCTCGAGCCGGTCGTCGTCGAATCCAGCACCCTGCTGCCCGACCGCACCCGCACCGAGGAGCAGGCTCGCCAGGAGATCGACCGCACGCCGGGCGGCGTCGAGATCGTCCCGCAGAAGGCCATCCAGGACTCGCGCGCCGCCAACCTCAAGGACGTGCTCGACTTCGTGCCCGGCGTGCTCATCCGGCCGCGCTTCGGCGCCGCGGACGAGAGTCAGTTCTCCATCCGGGGCTCGAGCCTGCGCAACAACTTCCACCTGCGCGGCATCAACGTGCTGATCGACGGCTTCCCGTACGGCAACGCCGACGGCTTCGCCGACTTCGAGTCGCTCGAGCTCCAGGCCACCAAGTACATCGAGGTGTTCAAGGGCGCCAACGCGCTCCGCTTCGGCGGCAACACCCTGGGCGGCGCCATCAACCTCGTGACCAAGACCGGCTACGACGCCGGCCTCTTCGAGAGCCGCGTCGAGGGCGGGTCATACGGGTTCTTCAAGGGCTACGTGGGCAGCGGGCAGGTGTACGGCCCCCTGGACCTGTACGCGAGCTTCAGTGACATGGAGCTGCAGGGGTACCGGGATCACGCCGAGCAGACCAGGTACCGGGCCTACGGCAACGTCGGCTACCGGTTCTCCAACGGGGCCACGCTCCGCTTCGACCTCGGCTACGTGCACAACAACGAGCAGCTGCCCGGTGCGCTGACCCCGCAGCAGTTCCAGCAGAACCCGCAGCAGCAGAACCCCGCGACCCGCTTCGCGAAGGAGGCGCGCAACTACGACTACACGCGGGGCGCCGTCACCTTCCGCACGCCGATCGGCCAGGATCAGGCCTTCGAGTGGTCGACCCAGCTCAACTACCAGGACCTGGACCACCCGCTGTCGTTCGCGGTCATCGACCAGACGACGTACAGCTACAGCACCGAGCTGCGCTACCTCCTGGCCGCGCCCCTCTTCGGGCGAGGCAATCGCTTCACCGCGGGCTTCCAGTTCTTCGGCACCAACCAGAACGACGCCCAGTTCCAGAACGTCAACGGCAACCGCGGCTCGATGATCAAGAACCAGGTCAACATCACGAACACCTTCGGGATCTACGCCGAGAACCAGCACGACGTGGTGCCCACCGTGTCGCTCGTGACCGGCGGGCGGCTGCAGGTGACGGACGATCAGGTGCGCGACCGCTACCTGTTCGACGGAAACCAGTCGGATTCCACGAGCTTCTTCGGCGCGTCCCCCAAGGTCGGCTTCGTCTGGCAGGCCCAGCCCACCATCCAGGTCTTCGGCAATGCCAGCCGCGCCTACGAGCCGCCCCTGATCCTCGAGCTGACCGCGCCTGGTCAGATCGGCGGCAACCTGTCCCAGCTCGACGCGCAGACGTCGTGGCAGTTCGAAGTGGGCACGCGCGGGCGCTGGGGCGAGCGGTTCGCCTGGGACGTCTCCGTCTACGACATCGAGCTGTGGGACGAGATCCAGAACGTCAACGTCCAGCCCTTCCCCGGCGCGCCGTTCACCATCCCGCGCTACCAGAACATCGATCGCTCGCGCCACACCGGGGTCGAGGTGGGCGCGGATGTCCTGCTCCTGAGGGACATCGCGATGCGGCTCGGGCTCGGCCGCATGGGCGATACCCTCCGCGCCCGGGTGGCCTACACGTGGTCGCGCTTCGTCTTCGTCAATGATCCCGTGTTCAACAACAACGACCTGCCCGGCGCGCCCGTGCACTTTATCAACACCGAGATGCGCTACGATCACGCGTCGGGCTTCTGGATCGCCCCGGGCGTGGAGATCGTTCCCCAGGGCTACTACGTCGACAGCGCGAATACCACCCGCACGCCGTCCTATACTCTGGTCAACGTCAAGATGGGTTACGAGTACAAGCCCTGGAACCTCGGGATATTCTTCGAGGGCCGGAACCTCGGGGACAAGAGCTTCGTCTCCGCGGTGGCGGTCGACGACGCCAACCGGAACTACTTCTACCCGGGCGACGGCCGTGGCTTCTACGGCTCGGTCGCGTGGAGATGGAAATGACGCTCGCTCGGATGCTTGGCTTGGTGGTCCTCGGGCTGGGCGCCGCCACCGCCGCCTACGCCGCCGACCTCTCCCTCGGCCCGCGGCTCGAGTACCAGCACGTGAGCCGGGGACACGAGTTTCACGTGTCCGGCGCCGCGGTGGGCGCGATGGCCGACGGCCGCCCGCTCCTCGCGTGGGCCGCGCAGGAAGGACACGCCAACCACCTCTACCTCCTGCGCATCGGGGAGGCCACGACCCCGGTCCGGGTGAATCCGGACGGGCTCGCGGTGGAGGCGCTGCATCATCCTCCGCGCCTGGCCGTCGCGCCCGGCGGCGAGGTCTACCTCTCCTGGTCGTCGGAGAAGCCCAAGCCGGAGGGCACCTTGTTCGCGTCCGACCTGCAGCTCTCGCGCTCCCTCGATGGGGGCACGACCTTCGGGGTCCCGCTTCGCGTGAACGAGGACCGGCCGATCTCGCATTCCTTCGACGGGCTCGCGGTGGCGCCGGACGGGACCGTACTGGTCTCCTGGATCGACGGTCACGAGGGTCGTCGGGACCCCGCTACCTGGGTGGCGCGCGTGATCGAGCGCGGGACCCGGGTCGAGAGCACCCGCAAGGTGGGCGAGGATACCTGCGTGTGTTGCCGGATCGACGCGGCCGCGGGAGCCGGCGACACGGTGGCCCTGACCTGGCGGCGAGTGTTTCCGGGCGACATCCGCGACATGGTGCTGGCCATGTCGCGCGACGGAGGCCGGTCGTTCGGCGATCCCACGCTGGTGAGCGCCGATCACTGGAAGATCAACGCCTGTCCCCATCGGGGCGGTGCGGTCGGGCTCGACGCCAAGGGGCGCGTGTACATGAGCTGGTACACCGAGGGCAGCGACATCCGGCCCGACCTGCGCTTCGCGGTCTCGGCGGACGGCCGCCGGTTCGGCCCACCCAAGCGGCTGCACACCTCGGCCACCTCCATCCCGGACAACGCGCGCATGGCGGTGGATCCGGCGGGCCGCGCGGTGGTGGTGTGGGAGGAGTCCACCGCGGTGCGCCGCCGCATCCTGCTGCGCTACAGCGTGGACGCGGGGCGTACGCTGAGCCCGATTCACGTGCTCTCCGGGACGATCAAGGCGTATCAGCCCGACGTGGCCTTCGCCGCGGACGGCTCGTTCCTGGTGGCCTGGCACGAGGAGCAGTTCCCCTTCCTCAAGACCGTCGTGCAGCCGGTCCGCATCCCCAGGGCCCGATGAGCGGCCTCCGGTTCCGGCTCGCGCTGCTGTCGGCCGCGGGTATCATCTGGGCATGCTCGACCGGGCTCCCGCCCGCGCAGGCGCACGCCATCATCCTCGAGTCAGAGCCGCGACACGGCGACTTGGTGCCTGCGCCGAAGCGACTGCTCCTGCGCTTCAACAGCCGGATCGAGAAGCCGCTCTGTCTGGTGCAGCTCGTGGGCGGCCCGCGCAAGCGGTCCGTCGCGCTCATGCGCCAGGAGGCGGACACCGCGATCGACACGCTCATCTACGCGCTACCTCCCCTCGAGCCGGGCCCCTACCAGGCGCGCTGGAAGGTGATGGCCGCCGACGGGCACGTGACCGAGGGCACGGTGCTGTTCACGGTGACCGGGCCGGCGCCCGCCCAGAAGTGACGCCGCGGCCGCGCCCGGCCCGCCGCGCCACGCGCTGGGCCGCCGCGGCGCTGGCGGTGGCGCTCCTGGGTGGCACGCCCGCGGCCGGCCCGGCAGACGCGCACGCGGTGCTGGTGCGCTCGGCGCCGGCCCACCGCGCGGTGCTCGGTCAGGCCCCGGAGCGCGTGGATCTCTGGTTCAACGAGCGGCTCGAGGCGGCCTACAGCACGGTCTCGGTCTGGAACGAGGCGGGCCGGCAGGTCGACGGGAAGGACGCAGTGGTCGGGCCGGACGATCCGCGACGCCTGTCCGTGTCCCTCAACACACGCGCCGCGGGCCAGTACACAGTCAAGTACCGTGTGCTGTCGGTGGACGGCCACATCGTCGACAGCCGCCTCACCTTCACGGTAAAAGGACAACGCCCATGACACGACTCGATGCTCAGATCCGCTCCCTCCTGGTGATCGCGGTGGCCGCCGCCCTGCTGGGCCTCGGCGCCGTCGCGGGCTGGGAGGCGGTGCGGGCGCAGACCCACAGCCACATGTCTTCTCCTCAGGCCGACGACAAGGGGGGCTGGTACGTCCGCCTCTCGCCGGATGCCCGGGCGGCGGCCGTCGAGCGACAGTTCCGCGGCTTCGAGACCACGATGGCCGAGGTGGCGTATCGCTACACCGAGATGTACTTCGGCGGCATCGACGGCAACTGGGACTACGCGGCTCACATGGCCCACGAGATGAGCAACGCCATCGCGGCCGGCCTCGAGCGGCGCCCGCAGTACCGCAAGAGCGCCGAGGCGATCTTCCTCAAGACCGCGCTGCCCCAGGTCGTCGAGGCCATCAAGGCCAAGGACTCGGCGCTGTTCAAGCAGCGCATCGAGACGCTGCGCGCGGCCTGCACCTCCTGCCACGCCGCGGAGGCGCACCCGTTCATCAAGATCGGGGTGCCGACCGTGCGGCGGAATCCGGTCGTCAACCAGTAGTCGCGGGGGCGCTCCGCCCCCGCGACCCCCGGCGCTAGTTCGGGAGCACCACCCGGTCGATCACGTGGATCACGCCGTTCGACTGGTAGACGTCGTAGGACGAGATACTGGCCACCGTTCCCTTCTCGTCCCTGAGCACGATGTTGCGGTCGCCGTTCATCATGACCCGGAGCGTGCCGCCGCTCGCGGTCTTGAGCGAGGCGGTACCGTTGCCGGCCTTGATCGCCATCTGTAGGGCAGCCGCGTCCAGCTTGCCCGGCACCACGTGGTACGTCAGCACCTTGCTGAGCCCGGCTCGGTTCTCGGGCTTCAGCAGGGTGTCGACGGTGCCCGCGGGGAGCACGGAGAACGCGGCGTTGGTTGGCGCGAAAACCGTGAACGGCCCCGCGCCCTTGAGCGTGTCCACCAGGCCGGCCGCCTTGACCGCGGCGACCAGCGTGGTGTGGTCCGCCGAGTTCACCGCGTTGTCCACGATGTCCTTGCTGGGCAACATGGCCTGACCGCCCACCATCGGCTCGTTCATGGCGAACGTCACCGCCGGCAGGACGACGGCTGCTGCGAGTAGCACGAGCGTGAAGATTCGCTTCATGGCGTTCCCGTCCTTTCGTAGAGAGCATTCACCCGGTGCTCTCTACGGGCGGGAGGCGGGATTGGATCTAGGACCGGCCGCCCGATATGACGGCCCCAAATTTCGGCCCAAATTTCGAAAAGTTACGTGGAGCGGTAGTTCGTGAACTGGAGCGCGATGCCCAGGTCCTTGGCTTTCAGCATCGCGATGACCGCCTGCAGGTCGTCGCGGTTCTTGCCGCTGACCCGGACCTGCTTCTCCTGGATGGAGGCCTGGACTCGGATCTTGGAGTCCTTGATCAGCCGGACGATCTCCTTGGCCTTCTCCATCGGCACGCCGTCCTGGAGCGTGATCTTCTGGCGGACCAGGCCGCCGCCCGCCGGCTCCGGGTCGTTGATGGTGAGGGCCTTGAGGTCGATCCCGCGGCGGTGGAGCTTGGACTCGAGGATGTCGAGCACGGCCTTGAGCTTCATGTCGTCGCTCGAGGAGATCAGGATGTCCATCTTCTCGGGGGTGATCTCGTTCTTGCCGCCCTTCAGGTCGTAGCGCGTCGTGATCTCGCGCCGGGCCTGGTCGATGGCGTTGGTGACCTCTTGCATGTCGATCTTGCAGGCGATGTCGAAGCTGTTCTCGGCGGCCATGGCGTGGAAGCCTCGCTAGCGCGGATCGAGCGGCACCACCGCCGCGTCCTTGGGCGGCGTGAAGACGAACAGGGTGTCGCTCAGCCCCGGGTTGATGGCGACCTTGTTGAAGGTCATGGTCACGGTGTTCTGGAACTGGTCATAGAGCACGGCCTGGCGGACGACGTAGTCCTTGGGATCCACCGTGATCACCAGGCGCGTGAGGAGCGGCGTGGGCTGCTTGGGGGTGAGGTCGAGGACGGGACGGCCGGTGCCGTCACGGGGGCTCGCCGGATTCAGGAAGCGTACCGTGAACTCCTCGCGGATCTTGCCGAGACCGGACAGGAAGCTGCCCGCGGGGCCGGCCAGCGCCATGGGCGCATTGCCCTTGTTCACCTGGTTGAGCTCCGGCGTATAGACCCAGAGCGAGGTGCCGTCGGAGACGATCTGCTGGGGCGCCGGGCTCTTGTAGTCCCAGCGCATCTTGCCGCCCTTCTTCAGCAGCACGATGCCCTCCGCCTTGATGTCCTGGCCCAGGCTTCGGTTGCGGGCGGTCTGGGTGAACTCCGCGCGCAGGTCGACGATCTTACCGTAGGTGGACTCCACGCCGTTGACCACCTCGTCGAGGGTCTGGGCGGGCGCGGGCGACGGGAGGAGGACCAGGAGCATCAACGGAACCAGCAGATAGACGTCTGGCAGGACGAGCCGACGCGCTCCTCTGCTCATCTTGCTCGCCTCGCCTTCGGCGGCAGCTCGCACGGCTACTACTTACCCCGTTTCTGGAGGTATTCGGGGCCGACGAGGATCTCGCGCGGCTTGGCGCCCTGCCCCGGCCCGATGATGCGATCCTGCTCCATCATGTCGATGAAGCGCGCCGCCTTGGGGTAGCCCAGGCCCAGGCGCCGCTGCAGGAACGAGATCGACGCGGCCCGCTGCGCGATGACGAGATTGACCGCGTCCCAGTAGATGTCGTCGCGATCTTCTCCGCCCCCGCCCCCGGCGGCCTCCTCCGATGGCAGCTCCACGTGCTCGTAGACCGCCGAGCCCTGCGTGCGCAGGAACTCGCAGATGGCCTTCACTTCCTTGTCGGAGACCCACGAGCCGTGCACCCGCATCTGACGGCTCGCCCCCGGCGGCACGAAGATCATGTCGCCGCGGCCCAGGAGCTGCTCGGCCCCGTTGGCGTCGAGGACCGTCCGGGAGTCCACCTTCGAGGCCACCTGGAAGGCGATGCGGGTCGGGAAGTTGGCCTTGATGAGGCCGGTCACCACGTCGACCGAGGGCCGCTGCGTCGCGATGATCAGATGAATCCCCACCGCGCGGGCGATCTGGGCCAGGCGGATCAGCGAGTTCTGCACCTCGCCCGCCGAGACCATCATGAGGTCGGCGAGCTCGTCGACCACCACCACCCAGTACGGCAGCCGCTCCTCGGGCGGCACTTCCTTGTTGTACCCCTCGATGTTGCGCACCGCCTTGGCCTGCAGCTGCTTGTAGCGGGCGTCCATCTTGCCCACGATCCACTTGAGCCGCGCCGACGCCTCCTTGGCGTCGGTCACGACGGGGGCGAGCAGGTGCGGGATCTTCTCGTACACGCCGAGCTCGAGGCGCTTGGGGTCGATCAGCAGGAACCGGACGTCGGCGGGGGTGGCCTTGTAGAGCAGCGAGCAAATCATGGTGTTGAGCCCGACCGACTTGCCGCTGCCGGTGGAGCCGGCGATGAGCAGGTGCGGCATCGACGCCAGGTCCGCGATCACCGAGTTGCCGGTGGTGTCCTTGCCGAGAGCCAGGGGCAGGCGCCCCTTGGTCGTGACGAACTCCTGGCTCACCAGGATCTCGCGCAGGTACACCGTGGTCGTCTCCGGGTTCGGCACCTCGACCGCGACGGTGCCGCGTCCCGGGATCGGCCCGATGATCCGGACCGCCGCCACCTTCATGGCGAGGGCGAGGTCGTCGGCCAGGTTCACGACCTGGCTCACCTTCACCCCCGACGCCGGCTCGAACTCGTACGACGTGATGACCGGCCCCGGGCTGGCCTGCACGATGTGGCCGTCCACCCCGAAGTCGTGGAGCTTCTTCTTGAGCGTCTGCGCGTTGGTCTCGAGCTCCTCGCGCGTGCGCGAGAGCGACGAGGCGGGCGGCGCGGCCAGCAGGCCGACCGCGGGCAGCTTGAACGCCTCCGCGCCGCCCTTGCCGAAATCGAACGTCTCCTGCCAGGCGAGACCCTTCTCGGCGAGGCCGGACTTGGCCCGGGGCGGCTCCTTCACCACGAGCTTGGGCGGCACTTCCGCCTCGGTGGCCGGCCAGCCGCCCGGCGGCACCGCGGCCATCAGGGGCAGGTCGGCCGGGGCCGCGGACTGGCTGCGGCCCTTCCGGACCTCCGGCCCGCGTGCGCGCCCGAAGCGGGCCCGGAGCATGCGCGAGAGCACACCGTACGGGATGCGGGTGACGAACAGCACCCCGAGCGGAATCAGGGCCAGGAGGATAATCCACGTGCCCACGGTGCCGATCGAGAGCCGCAGCGCCTCCGACACCGCCCAGCCCACGAGTCCGCCCTTGTGCAGGCGATACTGGCCGAGCGTGTCCGAGGCGCGGGCCAGGATGCCGGTGGCGCTGACGAGCAGGATCGCGAGCCCCACGCCGGCCTGCCAGCCGTGGGCGACGCGTGGACGCACGAACGCCGAGACTCCGTAGAGGGCGAGGAGCACCGGGAACAGATAGCCGCCGTATCCAAAGGCGTGGAACGAAGCCCAGCCGAGCCAGCCTCCGACCGGCCCCACCGGGCTGGACTGGTCGAGCGGATGCAGCGTCGGATCGTAGGCATACAGCGCCACGAAGCCGAAGCCGGCGAGGGCCAGGGCCAGGATGCCCTTGGCCTCGCGCACCCAGCGGCCGGGCTCTCCCTTGGGCTTGCGCGCCGCCGGCCGACGCCGCGCCGCGCCGTCGCGGGGGACATCACGCGGGCCGTGACCGTTCTGGTCCGGCGTCTTGTCCGGCAGCATCTTCTCGATCGTCACCTTCTCGGGCATCACACCTCCAGGATCACGGGCAGCACCACCGGCTTGCGCTGGAACCGCTGGTTGATGAACCGGCGCACCGCACTGCGCACCATGGCGCCCACCAGCTCGCGGTCGAAGACCTCGGGCTCCTGCCGGGAGGCCAGGGCATCCCGCACCGCTCCCTTCACCTCGTCCATCAGCGCGTCGGCTTCCTTCATGTAGACGAACCCGCGCGAGGCGATCTCGGGTCCCGCCACGATCGACCCCGTGATGCGGTCGATGGTGAGCGCGATCACGACCATCCCCGCCTCGGCCAGCAGCTGGCGGTCGCGGAGCACCACGCTGCCCACGTCGCCCACGCCCTTGCCGTCCACCAGCACCGGCCCCGCCGGGTACGGGCCGAGCACGCGCGCGCCCGACGCGGTGACCTCGAGGCCGAGACCATCCTCGATCAGGAAGATGCGATCCTTCGGGATGCCCACGCCCTCGGCCAGCCGCGCGTGCTGCAGCAGGTGGCGGTACTCGCCGTGCACCGGCATGAAGTAGCGCGGCCGGGTGAGCGCGAGCATCTCCTTGAGGTCCTCCTGGCTCGCGTGGCCCGAGACGTGGACGAGCGCGACGTCCTCCCACAGGACCTCCGCCCCCCGGCGCAGGAGCGAGTTGATCACGCGGCCGAGCACGCGCTCGTTGCCCGGAATCACGCGCGACGAGAAGATCACGAGGTCGCCCGGACCCGCCTGCACGTACTTGTGCTCGCCCGCCGCGATCAGGGAGAGCGCCGAGTTGGGCTCGCCCTGGCTGCCGGTCGAGAGGATCACCTGGCGCTGCGCGGGCAGCTCGGCCAGGTCCTCCAGCGGCATGATCGAGCCCTCCGGGATCCGGAGGTAGCCGAGCTCGGCGGCCACCGCGACGTTGGCAACCA
>Ga0335070_10005758_pt1 | contig 14610 bp, 16 predicted proteins | sample Lox_Sample_13_FD_206722 | JGI IMG/M metagenome (GOLD analysis project Ga0335070, IMG submission 206722) | Soil microbial communities from Loxahatchee National Wildlife Refuge, Florida, United States - Lox_Sample_1.3 | ecosystem: Environmental > Terrestrial > Soil > Wetlands | place: USA... | reverse complement strand
GTCAACGGTTACTTCGAGCGCGACGTGATCGAGGTCGCGCCGCTGGCGTTTATGAGGGGCCGGGCGCAGCCGGTGACGAGCCCGGTCCTGACGCCGTCCGGGTTCAAGCCGATCGGCGACCTCGGGGTAGGCGACATGGTGATCGGATCGAAAGGGTCGCCGACCCCGGTGCTCGGCGTATACCCGCAGGGTCGCAAGGAGGTGTTCCGGGTAGGCACGCAGGACGGGGCGTCGACCCTGTGCTGCGCCGAACATCTTTGGCACGTGTTCACCGCATCTGATCGGCGCCGTGGGAAGTCGGGTCGGGTGCTGGAAACCCGCAAGATGATGGGTCGGCTGCGATCGGCGCATCAGCACCGTTTTGAGCTGCCGCTTCTGGGCTCCCCGGCCGCGATGACCGCCCGCGACGTTCCACTGGACCCCTATGCCCTCGGCCTGCTGCTTGGGGACGGCTGTATCACGGGAAAGACGACTCCGACCTTTGCGACCGCCGACCGCGGGTTGGCGAATGCGTTGGAGGATTCGCTCGACGGCATCGAACTGCGCTACAAGGGCGGGTACGACTACGTGCTCCGCAATGAAGATGGGCATCGTGGGGGCGTCATCGTCGCCAACCCCGTGACCGCCGTATTGCGTGAGCTCGACCTGCTCGGCACAAGGTCGAACACGAAGTTCGTCCCCGAGGTCTACCTGCATAACGAGTCGTCCGTCCGCCTCGCGGTCCTACAGGGCCTTCTGGACAGTGATGGGGGGCCGGTCAGGCAGCGGGACCGCAGTTGCCGCATTCAGTACGGAACGTCCTCCGAGCGCCTTCGCGACGATGTCGCCTTTCTTGTGCGCTCTCTCGGCGGAGTTGCTTACCTGCGACGACGCCCGGCCGAGGGGCGCTCCCCTGGGCAGGCCAACGGTCGGCCAGTCCACCACCGCAGCGACGCGTTCGTCATGGACCTGCGGCTGCCGGCGGGGATCGAACCGTTCCGTCTCGCCCGAAAGCGCGATCTGTACCGGCGGGACGGGGGTGGCAGGCCAATGCGTTTCATCGATGCGATCGAGCCGGCCGGCGAGGCGGAGACCGTCTGCATCCAGGTTGCGGCGGCGGACTCTCTCTATGTCACGGACGATTTTCTGCTGACCCACAACACCCTGAACGACTCCTTCGTGATTCTCGACGAGGCGCAGAACACGAGCCCCGAGCAGATGAAGATGTTCCTCACCCGGCTCGGCTTCAACTCGCGGATGGTCGTCACCGGGGACGTGACTCAGATCGACCTGCCGAGCGATCAGCGCTCCGGCCTGATCGCGGTGCGCGACATCCTCGACGAGGTCAAGGAAATCTCCTTCGTCGAGTTCGGCGGCGAGGACGTCGTCCGCCACAAGCTCGTCCAGCGCATCGTTGCCGCCTACGACGCCCACGGCAGCCGCGAGCGCGGGGCTCGCGCCGAACACGGGCCGACGCCTCGAGCCGGGTGAGCGTCGACCTCACCGACGTGCCGGCGGAGCTGCGCGGGGCGACGGCAGCGGCGCTGGCCGCTGCGGGCGTCGAGGACGGGCACCTCGCGGTCGAGATCGTCGACACCGCGCGGATCCGCGAGCTGAACCGCGACCATCGCGGCAAGGACGCGCCGACCGACGTCCTCTCCTTCCCGATCGACGAACTGGGGCCGGTGGCAGGCCCGCGCGAGCTCGGCGACGTCGCGATCTGCCCCGAGTACTGCGCCGACGTGACCGAGGCGGCAGTCCACGGCGTGCTGCACCTGTGCGGATACGACCACGAGACCGACGAGGGCGAGATGCTCCGTCTTCAGGCCCAGGTCATCGCCGCGCTGCCCCCGGACGCGGAGGCTCGGTCGGGAGATCGCCGGTGATGATGAGCCCGACCGAGCCGGAGCAGAGGAGGCAGCGCAGTGGTTTCGTCGGCTTAGCGGGCAGGCCCAACGTCGGCAAGTCGACGCTGGTCAACGCGCTGGTCGGCAGCCACGTCGCGATCGTCTCCAACCGGCCGCAGACGACCCGGCGCGCGATCCGCGGCGTCGCCACCGACACCGCGGCCGAGCGCCAGCTGATCCTCGTCGACCTGCCCGGTGTGCAGCGTCCCCGCGACGTCCTCACCGAGCGGATGCAGCACCGGGTCGAGCGCGAGCTGGCCGACTCCGACGTCGTCCTCGTCGTCATCAACGGCGCCGAGGGAGTTGGGCCCGGCGACCGCTTCATCGTCCGCGCCCTGCTCGGTGCCGGCACCGAGCTGCCGGTGATCTGCGCGGTCAACAAGTGCGACACGATCGGTCCCAACGAGCTGGTTCCGGTCCTCGCCGAGGCGGCCGAGCTGAAGGGCGTCGACGAGGTCTTCCCGATCAGCGCCCGCAGCGGCGAGGGCCTGCAGCCGCTGCTGCAGCGGCTCGGCGAGCTGGTCCCCGAGGGGCCCTATATGTACCCGCCGGAGGACTCCAGCGATCAGTCGAGCGAGCTACTGCTGGCCGAGCTGATCCGCGAGCAGGTGCTGAACCGGACGCGGCAGGAGATCCCGCACTCGGTCGAGGTCGCGGTCGCCGAGGTCGACCCGCGCGAGGACGGCCTGGTCACCGTGCGGGCCGAGATCTGGGCCGAGACCGAGTCCCAGAAGGGGATCCTGATCGGCAAGGGCGGGATCAAGATCGGCGAGATCGGCGCCGCCGCCCGGCGTTCGCTGGAGCGGGAGTTGGGTACCCAGGTGCACCTCGACCTGAACGTTCGCGTCCGCCGCCACTGGCGTCGCGACGAGGACCTGCTCGACCGTCTCGGCATCGAGTAGCGGCACTCGGTACGCGCCAGGGTTTGTTGGCCCCTTTACGATTGTGCGCGTGTTCGGAGAAATCGAATTCGACCAGCGCGGCCTGGCGCCCTGCATCGTCCAGGACTTCGCCACCGGCGAGGTGCTGATGTTCGCCTGGGTCAGCGCGGAATCCCTGGAAATGACGCTCGAGACGGGGGACCTCCATTTCCACAGCCGTTCCCGCGACCAGCTCTGGAAGAAAGGCGAATCCTCGGGCGCGCTGATGCACCTGCGCCAGCTTCGCTACGACTGCGATGGCGATGCCCTGGTCGCGATGGTCGATCCCGCCGGTCCCGCCTGCCACACCGGCCAGCGCAGCTGCTTCTACCGCGAGGTGCTCGGCTCGGCCTCGATCCGCAAGGACGCGCCGCCGGCCCCGGGGGAGCCGTTCCCGGTCACCTATGAAGCGCTGCCGGCGCTGGAACGGACGATTCGGGCCCGCGCCGTCGAGCGCCCCGAGGGCAGCTACACGGTGACGCTGCTCGAGGACCCGAAGCTGATCGGGGAGAAGGTCGAAGAGGAGGCCGAGGAGGTCGCCCGCGCCGCCCGCGAAGAGAGCGACGAGCGAGTCGCCGAAGAGGCCGCCGACGTCCTCTACCACCTCAGCGTGCTGCTCTTCTCGCGTGGCATCTCACAGGCCGAGGTAATGGAAGTGCTGAATGGCCGTAGCGGCTGATTCCGCCCTCGGCGAGCTGCGTCTGGAGCCGAGCCTCGAGCGGGCCCGCGAGCTCGCTCGCGAGGGCAACGTGATCCCGGTCCGCGCCCGCGTCGTCGACGACTGCGAGACGCCGGTCTCCGCCTTCCTCAAGCTGCGCGCCGGCGAGCCGGAGGGGGCGCCGTGCTTCCTGCTCGAGTCAGCCGAGCAGGGCCAGGTAGGGCGCTACTCGTTCGTCGGCCTGCGCCCGCGCGCGGTGCTGCGCTGGAGTGAGGGGACGCTCTCCGAATGGAGCGGCGAGGGAGCCGCGGCCGGCGCGGCGCCGCTGCGCAGCGAGGCCGCCCCGGACCCCTACGCCGCGGTCGGCGAGCGCCTCGCCGCCTACCGGCCGGCGCCGGTCGAGGACCTGCCGCCGTTCGTCGGCGGCGCCGTCGGCTTCTTCGGCTATGACCTGGTGCGCACGGTCGAGCCGCTCGGCGAGCCGAACCCGGACCCGCTCGGCCTCCCCGACCTGGCGCTGATGGTTACCGACGCGATGCTCGTCTTCGACCACCTGCGGCACGAGCTGACGATCCTCGCCTGCGCCTTCGCCGACGACGAGGGCGGCGTCGACGCCGGCTACGAGCGGGCGGCGGCGACAATCGAGGCGATGCGCGAACGCCTGCGCGGCGCCGTCCCGGTGCCGGCTGCGCCGGCGATCGCCGAGCCGCCGCGCTTCGAGTCGAACATGGAGCAGGTGGAGTTCGAAGCGGCGGTCTCCCGCATCGTCGAGTACGTCCACGCCGGCGACGCCTTCCAGGTCGTGCCCTCGCAGCGCTTCTCGGCGCCGGCCCCGGTCGAAGCCTTCTCCGTCTACCGCGGACTGCGCGCGGTCAACCCCTCGCCCTACATGTACTTCCTCGAGTTCGGCGACTTTCAGATCGCCGGCGCCTCGCCCGAGCCCCTGGTCAAGGTCAGCGGCCGCCGGGTCGAAACGCGGCCGATCGCCGGCACCTACCCGCGCGGGCGCAGCGAGGACGAGGACCGCCGCCTCGCCGAAAAGCTGCGCAACGACCCGAAGGAGCGGGCCGAGCACGTGATGCTGGTCGACCTCGGCCGCAACGACCTCGGCCGCGTCTGCGAGTACGGCAGCGTCAAGGTCGACGAGCTGATGTACGTCGAGACCTACTCGCACGTGCTCCACATCGTCAGCCAGGTCTCGGGCACCCTGCGCGAGGGGGTGAGCGCGCTCGACGTGCTGCGCTCGGCACTCCCGGCCGGCACCCTCTCCGGTGCGCCGAAGGTGCGGGCGATGCAGATCATCGACGAGCTGGAGCCGGTCAAGCGCTGCTCCTACGGCGGCGCGATCGGCTACCTCTCCTGGGACGGCGACCTCGACACCGCGATCCACATCCGCACCGTCGTCGCCAAGGACGGCCAGCTCCACGTCCAGGCCGGCGGCGGCACCGTCGCCGACGCCAAGCCGGGCTACGAGTACAACGAGTCGGTCAACAAGGCGAGGGCGGTCGTGCGCGCGGTCGAGGTCGCCTGCGAGCAACCAGATTGGGCGTGAGCGCGATGGCAACCCGGGTCCTGGTGATCGACAACTACGACTCCTTCACCTACAACCTCGTCCAGTACCTGGGCGAGCTGGGGGCGGAGATCGAGGTCGTGCGCAACGACAAGGCCGCGGTCGGCGAGCTGCTCGAGCGCGGCGCCGATCGTCTCGTCGTCTCGCCCGGCCCGTGCACGCCGGCCGAGGCCGGGATCTCGGGCGAGGCGATCCGCGCCTTCGGCGAAGCGGGGACGCCGGTGCTCGGCGTTTGCCTCGGCCACCAGGCGATGGTCGAGGAGTTCGGCGGCAAGGTCGTCCAGGGCGAGCCGATCCACGGCAAGGACGCCGAGGTCGAGCATGACGGCCGGACCATCTTCAGCGGTCTGCCCACGCCGCTCGTCGCCGGCCGTTACCACTCGCTCGTCGCCGACCCCGACCTGCCCGACGAGCTCGAGCTGAGCGCCTCCCTGGGCGAGGTCGTGATGGGCGCCCGCCATCGCGAGCTACCCGTCGAGGGCGTCCAGTTCCACCCCGAGTCGGTCCTCACCCCGATGGGCAAGACCATCCTCCAAAACTTCCTCGACGATGCCTAACGACGTCGTCAGCAGGGCGATCGACGCAGTTTGCGCGGGGGATCATCTGACCGCGGACCATGCGAGCGCGGTGCTCGCCGAGATCATGGGGGGGAGGGCCGACCCGGTGCAGACCGGCGCCTTCCTGATCGCGTTGCGGGCGAAGGGGGAGACGGTGCCGGAGCTGGTCGGGCTGGCGCGGACGATGCGCTCGCTGGCGACGCCGGTCTCGACCGGGCGCCAGAACCTGGTCGACACCGCCGGCACCGGAGGCGGGCCGACGACCTTCAACGTCTCGACCGCGGCGGCGCTGGTCGCCGCTGGCGCCGGCTGCGCGGTGGCCAAGCACGGCAACCGCTCGGCGACCAGCAAATGCGGCTCCGCCGACGTGCTCGAGGCGCTCGGCGTCAACGTCGAGCTCGACGCCGACCAGGTCGGCCGTTGCATCGACGAGGTCGGCTTCGGCTTCATGTTCGCGCCCCGTCACCACGCCGCCACTGCCCACGTCGTGCCCGCCCGCAGAGCGCTTGGCGTGCGGACGATCTTCAACTTCCTCGGACCGCTGACCAACCCGGCCGGAGCCGAGCGGCAGCTGCTCGGCGTCGCCGACCGCCACTACCAGGAGACGATCGCCGAGGCGCTGCTCGGGCTCGGCAGCGTGCGGGCCCTGGTCGTCGCCGCCGAGGACGGGCTCGACGAGATCTCGATCTCGGCGCGCACGCGGGTGATCGAGGTCGCCGACGGCGGCACCGCCGAGTGGTTCGTCGAGCCGGGCCAGTTCGGACTGGCGCCGGCCGAGCTCGAGGCCGTGGCGGGGGGGACGCCGGAGGAGAACGCCGCCGCCGTCCGCGCCGTTTTGGCCGGGGAGGGCGGCCCGGGGCGCGACCTGGTCCTTGTCAACGCCGCTGCCGCGATCTACGTCGGCGGCCTCGCCGGCGACCTCGAGGAGGGCGTCTCCAAAGCCGCCGCCGCGATCGACAGCGGCGCGGCAGCCGACGTGCTGGAGCGACTGATCGCAGCGACCGTCGAGCTGTCCGTCTAGGCTTTATCTGTCCAGTGGGAATTCTCGACCAGCTAGTCGCAGGTGCCAGGCAAGGAGTGGAGGCCCGCCGCAGCGAGGTGCCGCAAGCGGACCTCGAAACTCGGCTGTCGGCCCGCGGCGAAGACCGGCCCTTCAGCGAGGCGCTGACCCGGCCCGGCTTGTCGCTGATCGCCGAGTTCAAGCGGCGCTCGCCGAGCGTCGGCGAGTTTCCCTCCGATGCCAGCGTCACCGAGCAGGTCCGCGCCTACGAGCGCGGCGGCGCGGCGGCGCTCTCGGTGCTCACCGACGAGCCCCATTTCGGCGGCTCGCTCGACGACCTGCGCGAGGCGCGGGCCGCCTGCGGTATGCCGATCATCCGCAAGGACTTCATCGTCGACCCTTACCAGCTCTATGAGGCGGCGGTTTACGGCGCCGACGCCGTGCTGTTGATCGTCCGCGCGCTCGAAGACGAGCAGCTGCGGGCCCTCCACGAGGAGGCGCGCTCGATCGACCTCGATTGCCTGGTCGAGGTCCACGACGGCGAGGAGCTGGAGCGGGCGCTGGAGGCCGGCGCCGAGGTGATCGGGATCAACAACCGCGATCTAGACGAGCAGCGGATCGATATCGCCACCACCTTCGAGCTGATGCCCGACGTCCCCGCCGGCAAGACGGTCGTCGCCGAGAGCGGCATCTCCGGCCGCGCCGAGCTGGAGGAGCTCGACCGCGTCGGCGTCGACGCGGTCCTGATCGGCGGCGCGCTGATGTCGGCCGCCGATCCCGAGGCGAAGACCCGGGAGCTCGCCGGCGCCGACGACGTCACCCGCGAGCACCTGATCTAGCCCCTACGTGGGTTCGACCCACCCGCCGAACCCGGGCCTTTTCAGCGCTTCAGGGCGCCGCTACGGTCCGCTGCTATGAAAAACGCGCGTCTCGTCCTCATCTCGTCCCTCGTTCTCGGCCTGCTCCTCGCTGCCTCCGCAGTCGGCAAGCCGGACAAGAAGCCCCCCTTCAAGCCGTCCACCGGCGACTACGTCGGCACGGCCGACTACCCGAACTCGGGTACCCAGCCCGTCACCGGCAAAGTGACGAAGGCCAAAGGCAAGTACTACGTGCAGGTCTTCTTCAACACCGTCGCCAAGTGCAGCGACGACACCCAGGTGGTGGCCGGCATCGGGATCTACCCGACGGTCAAGACCAACAAGACCTTCAGCCTGACCGAATCGGGGACCGACTCGCGCACGGGCGGCACCAACACCTACAAGCTGAACGGCAAGTTCACCGGCGCCAAGGCCTTCACCGGGACCGCGAGCAAAACGACCACCGCCGATCCGGCACGGCCGGAATCGAAGGACTGCACGACGGGCAACATCGGCTTCTCGCTGCACCGGAAGAGCTAAGTCTTTAGAAAACTTTTTAAGATTGTTTAGGTTCGGCCCAGCCCGAAAGGGCACGATGCTCCCATGCCCAAGCAAAAGAACTTTCTCCAGAGTCCGTTCGGCTCTGCCCTGCTGGGCGGGGTCGTAGTCGCCGTCCTCGGGATCGTCGCGATCGCGACCGGTGTGATCAACGTGGAACGCAAGGTCACCACCGTCTCCACTCCGGCGAGCATTGCGCCCGTCGTCTCGAGCTCGAGCGAAGAAAGCACCAACGTCGTCAACCAGATCTACAAGGCCGACGGCGACGGCGTCGCCTTCATCGAATCCCAGCTCGAACCGACCCAGGCGGAATCGATCAACCCGTTCGGCGAACCCGAATCCTCGGGCGGCGGCGTCGCCACCGGCTCGGGCTTCGTGATCGACGGCGAAGGACACGTCCTCACCAACAACCACGTGATCGAAGGGGCGAGCAAGATCTCGGTCAAACTCGGCGCCTCCGACACCGAGTACACGGCCGAAGTCGTCGGGGCCGACCCCGCTTCGGATCTTGCCCTGCTCAAGGTGGAAGCGCCCGCCAAGGAACTGCATCCGCTCCGGCTCGGCAACTCCGACACCGCGGAAGTCGGCGACCCGGTGGTCGCGATCGGCAACCCGTTCGGGCTCGACCGCACCGTCACCAGCGGCATCGTCTCCGCCCTGCAGCGTCAGATCCAGGCCCCCAACGGGTTCTCGATCGACAACGTGATCCAGACCGACGCGGCGATCAACCCCGGCAACTCCGGCGGCCCGCTGATCAACTCCTCCGGCGAAGTGATCGGGATCAACTCCCAGATCGAGACCGGCGGCTCCGGCTCGGAGGGCAACGTCGGCATCGGTTTCGCGATCCCGATCAACACCGCCAAGGAAGAGATCAAGTCGCTCGAGACCAAGGGCGAAGTCGAACACGCCTGGCTCGGCATCGAAGGCGGCTCGATCACGCCGGCGCTGGCCAAGGCGCTCAACCTGCCGGTCGAAGACGGCGTCATCGTCCAGTCGGTCCAGAAAGGCGGGCCAGCCGACAAGGCCGGTCTCGAAGGCAGCCAGACGACGGCGACGATCGAAGGCCAGCAAGTCGGCCTCGGCGGCGACATCATCACCGAAATCAACGGCGAAAAGGTGACGTCGATGGAAGACGTGATCGAATTCGTCAACAAGGCGAAGCCCGGCGAAACCACCGAACTGACGATCCTCCGCGACGGCAAGACCAAGAAGCTGAGCCTAACTCTGGGCAAGCGCCCGGCGTCCGTCGAAGAAGCAAGCCAAGGCGGCTAGGACCACCCGGACCCCCTCCTCACTCAAACTGCTCGGGTGGGGAGGGGGTCGCCTTCCGAGGGCCGCGCGACCGAGAGTTACAAGCCGTTCGGAGGGGGTCCGGGTGGTCCTCCCGGACCGTCGTTGCGGTTCGGCCTCCACCTTCCCGTAGGCTGGGGAGCGTGCGGGTCAAGATCTGCGGACTGACGAATCTGGACGACGCGGCGGAGGCCGTGCGGCTCGGCGCCTGGGCGATCGGGCTGATCCACTACGACGGCAGCCCGCGGTGCGTCGAGCCCGACGCCGCCGCCGCCGTGGGGGCGGCGTTCCGCCGCAAGTGCGAGGTCGTCGGCGTCTTCGTCAACCCGACGCTCGACGAGGTCGTCGCCGCGGTCGAGAACGCGGGGCTGACGATGGTGCAGCTGAACGGGACCGAGGGCGAGTCGTTCTGCGCCGAGGTCGCTCGCCGCGCCGGCGTCAAGGTGATCAAGGCGATCCACGTCGCCAGCGCCGCCGACGTCCACGCCGCCGAGTCCTACCGCACCGACTTCCACCTCTTCGACCGCCGCGGCAAGGGCCTCTGGGGCGGGACCGGCGAGAGCTTCGACTGGGAGCTGCTGCGCGGCCATCGCTCCGAGGTGCCGGCGATCCTCGCCGGTGGGTTGCGCCCCGACAACGTCGCCGCTGCGATCGAGATCGCCCATCCCTACGCCGTCGACGTCGCCAGCGGCGTCGAGGCCGAGCCCGGCCGCAAGGACCACGCCGCGATGGAGGCCTTCTTCGCGGCCGCCAACTCCGCCCTGACCAACGCATGAGCACGGTCGAGTCCCGCTTTGGCCCCTACGGGGGGCGCTACGTACCCGAGACGCTGATCGGCGCCCTCGACGAGCTGACCGCGGCCTGGGGGCAGGCCCGTGAGGACGCTGAGTTCCGGGCTCGGCTCGAGCTGCTGCGGCGCGACTTCGTTGGTAGGCCGACGCCGCTCTACCTCGCCGAGCGCCTCTCCGAGCGGGTCGGCTCGACCGTCTACCTGAAGCGAGAGGACCTCTCGCACACCGGCTCGCACAAGATCAACAACGCGCTCGGGCAGACGCTGCTCGCCGAGCGAATGGGCAAGCGGCGGATCATCGCCGAGACCGGGGCCGGCCAGCACGGCGTCGCCACCGCCACCGCCTGCGCCCTGCTCGGGCTCGAGTGCGTCGTCTACATGGGCAGCGAGGACATCCGCCGGCAGGCGCCCAACGTCGAGCGGATGCGGCTGCTCGGCGCCGAGGTGGCGCCGGTGGAGGCTGGCGCGCGGACGCTGAAGGAGGCGGTCTCGGCGGCGATCCGCGACTGGGTCGCCAACGTCGAGACGACCCACTACGTGATCGGCTCCGCGGTCGGGCCAGCGCCCTACCCGGCGCTGGTTCGCGACCTGCAGCGGGTGATCGGCGAAGAGGCGCGCGAGCAGGCGCTCGCCGCCGAGGGGGTGCTGCCCTCGCGGGTGATCGCCTGCGTTGGCGGCGGCTCCAACGCGATCGGGATCTTCACCCCGTTCGTCGCCGACGAGGGTGTTGCCCTGATCGGCGTCGAGGCGGCGGGGGAGGGGCTGGCCAGCGGTCGTCACGGCGCCTCGCTCGGCGCCGGCAGCACCGGCGTCCTGCACGGCTCGCTCTCCTCGATCCTCGCCGACGAGGAGGGCCAGATCCTCGAGGCGCACTCGGTCTCGGCCGGTCTCGACTACCCGGGCTCGGGGCCCGAGCACGCCTATCTGCGCGACACCGGACGAGCCAGCTACGTCGCGGTCACCGACGACCAGGCGCTGGCGGCGTTCGGCACCCTGGCGCGGCTCGAGGGCCTGATCCCGGCGCTCGAGTCATCGCACGCGGTGGCGTGGTTGCTGGAGAACCCGGGGGCGGAGGGATTCGATGTCCTCTGTCTTTCGGGGCGGGGCGATAAGGACATGGCTGAGGTCATGGAGCGCACACGTGGCTGACCGGATCGCCTCGGCGTTTCAAGCTGCTGGGGACGAAGGCAGGGCGGCGCTGATGCCCTATCTGATGGCGGGGTACCCGGACCAGGCGACCTCGCTGGCGGTGGCTGCGGCGTATGTGGAGTCCGGGGCCGATCTGATCGAGCTGGGGGTGCCGTTCTCCGATCCTTTAGCTGACGGCCCGACGATTCATGCGGCTGCGACGAAAGCATTGGCGGGCGGGACGACCTTGTCGAGTGCCCTGGAGGTGTGCCGCTCTGTTTCGGACCGGATCCCGGTCGTTCTCATGGTCTACACGAACATGATCCTGGCCCACGGGGGTGCCGCTGAGTTCGCGCGGTTGGCGCTGGCGGCGGGCGCGGCGGGCGCGATCGTCCCTGACCTGCCGCTCGGCGAGGCCGAGGAGATCCGGGACGAGTTCACCGCGGCTGGGCTGGCGCTGGTGCCGCTGGTCGCGCCGACGACTCCCGCCGAGCGGCGGGCCGAGATCTGTGCCGTTGCACGCGGCTTCATCTACGTCGTCTCCAGCGTCGGCACGACCGGCGAGCGGGCCGAGCTGCCGCCGGAGCTGACCGGGCTGGTCGCCTCCGTCAAGGCTGATGCCGGCGGGACGCCGGTCGCGGTCGGCTTCGGGATCGGCACTCCCGAGCAGGCGGCGCAGGTCGGCGCGATCGCCGACGGGGTGATCATCGGCAGCCGCCTGGTTCGCGCCGCGGGTGAGGCCGACGGCGCCGACGCGGCCGCCGACTTCCTCGGCCAGGCGCGCGTCGCCCTCGCCCGATAGGCTCCCGAGCGCAATGAAGATGGTCGTAACGCTCTTTCTCGCGATCGCCGCGATGGTTTTCATCTACGGCTGGCTCGGCCAGGGTGGCGGCGTCTCCGGCCTGATCTTCTTCGGCATCCTGCTGATCGGCGGGATCCTCTCCGCCTACGGGCCGAAGTCCACTTCCTGACTCGCAGCTAGGCGCGGGTCGCGACGACCTGCAGGTATTCGGGCTCGATCACCAGCGCTCGCTCGCCGCCGACGTTGATCCGCTCCAGGTGGGCGCGCAAGTCGGCGGTCAGCGCCGCCTCGCCCTCGGGCCCGACTTTGTCGTAGGCGGCTTTGACCGGGCCGAAGTAGGCGCGGAAGAACTCGAGGTAGTGATCGGGAGAGCGGAACGCCTGACGGGACTTCTTCCGCTCCAGCCGCAGGTCCGAGATCCCGTCGCCGAACAGCTCGCGCAGCCGCTCCTCGGTCCCCCAGAGGACCGGCGGCACCGTCCCCGGCGGCGGCCCGCCGGTGTGCTGGACGACCACCGCGAACATCTGGGCGACGCCGCCGTCGGGGGTCCAGTTTGCCATCCCGATTCGCCCGCCGGGCTTCGTCACCCGCAGCAGCTCGGACGCCGTCTTCTCCTGATCGGGGCCGAACATCGCGCCGAAGACCGAGGTGACGACGTCGAAGCTGGCGTCCTCGAAGGGAAGGTCCTGGGCGTCGGCCTCGACGAACTCGACCTCGAGCCGTTCGGCGGCGGCGCGCTCGCGGCCGCGCTCGAGCAGCGCCGGGACGAAGTCGGCGCCGACCGTCTTGCCCCAGGCGCGGCGGGCGGCGGCGAGGGCGGCGTTGCCGCTGCCGCAGGCGACGTCGAGGACGTGCTCGCCGGGAAGGATCTGCAGCGCGTCGACGAGGCGCTCGCTGTCGAAGTTGACGAGGGCGGCGACCATCGCGAAGTCGCCGTCGGACCAGGTCCGCTGTTGCATCTGGGTTGCCGCTGCCAGGTCCGGTGCGTCGTTCATCTCATCCTCCGATCGTTGCCAGCGAACCTATCGCCTAATCTCAGGTCGATGCGGATTGGCGTCCTCACCGGTGGCGGAGACTGCCCAGGGCTGAACGCGGTGATCCGCGCCGTCGTCCGCAAAGGGGTCGGCAACTACGGCCTCGAGTTCGTCGGCTACCGCGACGGCTGGCGGGGGCCGCTGGAGGCCGATTCGCAGCCACTCGGGATCCCCGAGGTGCGCGGCATCCTGCCCCGGGGCGGCACCATCCTCGGTTCTTCGCGGACGAACCCGTTCGCGGTCGACGGCGGCCCCGAGCGGATCGCCGAGAACCTCGCCGCGGCGGGTGTGGACGGGCTGATCGCGATCGGCGGCGAGGACACGCTGGGGGCGGCCTCGCGGCTGCACACCGAGCACGGACTGCCAGTCGTCGGCGTGCCGAAGACGATCGACAACGACCTCAGCGCCACCGACTACACCTTTGGCTTCGACACCGCGGTCAACATCGCGATGGAGGCGATCGACCGCCTGCACACGACCGCCGACAGCCACCACCGGGTACTGATCGTCGAGGTGATGGGCCGCCACGCCGGCTGGATCGCATTCCACGCCGGGCTCGCCGGCGGCGCCAACGTGATCCTCATCCCAGAGCGCCAGTTCGACGTCGGGCAGGTCTGCGATCTGGTCGGCCGCCGCTTCGCCAGCCACTTCGCACCGATCATCGTCGTCGCCGAGGGTGCGGAGCCGATCGGCGGTGCGCCGGAGACGCTGGCGGCCGGGACCGACGCCTTCGGCCACGCCCGGCTGGGCGGGATCGGACACTGGCTCGAGGGCGAGATCGAGCGGATCACTGGCAAAGAGACGCGGGCGACCGTGCTCGGCCACGTCCAGCGCGGCGGTACCCCGACCGCCTTCGACCGCGTTCTCGCCACCCGCTTCGGTCTGCACGCGATCGACGCCGTGCAGGCGCGGCGCTGGGGGACGATGGCGGCCCTGCGCGGGACCGACATCGAGCTGGTCGAGCTGACCGAGGCGACGGCCGAGCTGAAGACCGTGCCCGAGTCGCTCTACGCCGAGGCCGAGGTCTTCTTTGGCTGAACGTCGTGGGGGGATGACGGCGCGGCGGGGGGCAGCATCGGCAATGCTGGCGTTGGTCTTGGTCGGCGCCGCCGGGGTGCTGACCGGCTGCGGCGGGGACGAAGGCGTCGCCGCCGGTGCGACGGTGCGCGTCTACGTCGAGGCGGCGCTCTGCCCCGGCGCGGAAAGGGCGCTGACGACGGCCGGCGGCGAAGCGGGCGACCTCAGGGTCCGCGCGGTCTGCCTGCCCCCGGTCGAAGGCGCAGCCTTGGGCAGCCGCCGCGTCAAGCTCGCCGTGGTCGGCTCCAACGCCCGCCGCGCCACCCAGGACTCCAGCTCCGTCGCCTACCTCGAACCCCCCGGCCCCGCCAACCGCTTCGCCGAACCGATCCTCGAAGAACCCGGCATCGCCTTCGTCAAATCCAGCTCCGGGGCAAGGGCGATGCGCAACGTCCTGTCAGCTGTCGAAGAAGCCGGATCCGGCTCCGGCTCGATTCGGGACGAGGTCCGCAAGACCTTGGAATCGGGTTAGGAGGGTCGGGT